>Ga0214917_10000482_pt1 | contig 52489 bp, 53 predicted proteins | sample LL_1208_BB_MetaG_FD_177983 | JGI IMG/M metagenome (GOLD analysis project Ga0214917, IMG submission 177983) | Freshwater microbial communities from Lake Lanier, Atlanta, Georgia, United States - LL_1208_BB | ecosystem: Environmental > Aquatic > Freshwater > Lake | place: USA: Georgia | collected... | reverse complement strand
GTTGAAGTAATCTGATTTGCGTGGTGGAATGTGTGACATAGAATAAATTTTCCATCAATTACAAAACCTATACGCACGCTTCCGACGCCAAGCCACTCGATGTCCATCCAAAAGATTTGGGCTTTGGTCGTATCAAGCGTAAGCCCAGACGCACCGGTACCATCAAGTTTGTCCCCGTTCCAATCAGCCTGGTAAACAGGGGTTTCGGCCACAGACCCAGATACAAAAGTTCGCTCGACAAAGCTCACTCCATTTCCCGATTGCTCAAAGTAGTATCCGTTTTCGTCCCCAAAGTATCCAATCCGTTGCCGAAGATTGGTTTTGGGTGAGTTCATCACAAACGTGTTGAGAACGTTTAAGGACTTACCCGGTTGGTAGGAAAATACTCTGGTTGTCTCCCGGATAATTTCGTCCCCATTAGTCGAACCGATCGTCAAATCCATCAAACCCTGACTTGAGTTAAACGTGGCAGAAGCTGTTCCAGAAGTGTAGGTCGACCAAAGTCCGTTGTCCCTGTATCGAAAACTGGAATCAAAAAGGGTAAGCGGATTGGCTGTTTTGATCCGGCCAAATGCATCGGTCGGAAAAGATCCGATGATGCTTGTTGAAAGCCCATCGATCCCATCAACAATCTTCTGAAGGCTACGGACCTCCGTGTCCGACCAAAGAGCCGTGTTATTCTCTGGGAAGTAATCGGGCATAAATCAAGGCTAAATGCCCGGCGTACAAAGTAAAGCTATTAAGCTCCCTCTTCCACCGCCTCAACAAAACCCATCCGCTCATTGGCCTTCGAATCATCGATCGGCCCCCCTACAATCCACGCTTTGCAACTCCTTGCTGCCGCGCACTTAAAATCAAAAGCTTCGCAGTATCCAAGCTGCCCGGCATTTACCACCTCCCACTCGTCCCCTCCGCGTTCCTTGAGGCCGGAAGCAATACATTCCTGCATCCTGGTGGTAACATTGAAAGCCGCACAGTTGCCGCAACGCGATTTCTTTGCCTCCTCTGCCGACGTGCCAAACTCTTCACCAAGCTTTGTCCAGTAGTCTTCGTTGGGTTCATTTGGGTTAAGGGGCCCGTATAAGGCCGTTTTGATTGCCTTCTTGCGATTGGCAAGGTTGGCCGCAATGTCTTGGGTCTCGCGGGGACAGGGCTTGGCGGGCATCTTATTTACCCAGGCCGCGGCCCTTGTTGTGAACCTTTTGGGACATCTGCTGGAATTTTTCTTTGCCGTATTTCTTGCGGCCAATCCAGGCGGCAAGCGCCTTGGGATTTTCAGCCCCCTTTCCTGCCAGGCTTCGCGTAAGCTTTTCAAATCCCATTTTCATTGTTTTACCCTGTTGGTGTGGGCCGAAACAATCCGAAGATTGCTTGGGCGATTGTTTCTTGGATTGCCGTCCTTGTGGTCGACATGTTTTCCATTGAGGGCTTGCTTACCGTGCTTACGGATCATCATCCTCCTTACCTTGTTCCTATGGGCCCTGTCTTTTTTCTGCCGGGTTCCACTGTGGTATTTAACGTACTGTTCCCGGTAATCAACTTTCCCAAGTGGCATAGGAACTTACTGTTTTTTGTAGTCAAAAAAGGATTTGTACGATCCTACCGGAGGTCTGGCTTCAGGAGCGACAACAGGTTTACGCCTGGAAGGAAGAGTCTTACTTTTATCGTACGCTCTTTGAATCTCAGGACCAAAATCGTAAAGCAATTTTGCTGTGTTTCTAACGCCGGCACCAAGGATCTCTTTAACTCTCATAAGTTCTTCGGGAGTGTATCCGTTGAACTCTTCTTTTGTGATAGGAATGGTATTAACCATTTCTTCAGGACCTTCTTCAATTTCTCCTCTCTTAGAAACAGAAAGTTTTTTAACACCCATTTTATTAAGCTCTTTATTTCTAAGGGCTTTTTTTTCGGCTTTTTCAGCCGCTTTGGCTTTTTTATATTCCTCATCTAGAAATCTGTCCATTCGATGTTGAGCTTCAACTTGAGACCGGTAGACGGGTTCGCCCGTTATACTCATCCGTCCAAGGAAATCTGGATTACTCGTCAAGGCATAATCCTCGTAAAGATAAGGGGGAGGGGGCATGATCATTTTGAGTTTGTTGTCGGGCATATTATTTACCTTTCGATTTGCCAGCTGCTCTCAATGCTATGGCAATGATTTGGGCCTTTGGGCGCGGCGTTCCGCCGGCCCCACGGGCCTTTCCTTTTTTCTTGTTATCCGCGTAGAGCTCGCGGATGTTGGCTGAAACGCTTTTACCTAGGGGCATGGATCTATGTTATAGGCAAGGATATTGGCGTCAAGAGCCTTTACCCAAACCACCCTTCTTTTTCCAGCTTATCCGTTCCGGGCCTTTCTTCTTACGAGCCGAGGCGGAACACATAGACATCGTCGGACGGCACGCCGGATAGCTGCCTTTGCTGGAGTCCGAGCGGCCACACGGTCCGCCTGTTTTGCAGTTAACCCAGCCTTTCCCTTTGTTACGCTTGAACCATCCATGGAGGCCATATTTTTTCTCCAGTTCGAAGTTCATTTTTCAGAGTTTACGAGAGCTTGCTTTTTAGCTTCTTCTTCAATACGTTTTTTGATTAAAGGGTCAAGATTTGCTTCGAGCTCCTTCATTAGCTCCGGACCGGCTTTACTTCCCTGCATGGCTGTATCAATCATCATGTCCACCATCGGTGCAAAAGCAAAGCTGGCCGCAGTTGCCCCAAGACCTTTGTTTGTTGATCGAACTTTTTTGTACTTTCCTTCTCCCACGTGTTTGTATATTTTCGTCTTGGTTTCGTCCACAGCTAGCCCCTTTTCGTCCATCGGGAAATGAGTTGATCCTTTGCCATGTCTGCCGCTTTTTGAAGTGGTTAACTTTTCTTCTGTTTCAATAATGTAGTGATCTGGTAATCCTTGGGCGTATAATAGGTTGGCTTTACCTTTTGCAAAAGAAGGCCAAGCCGTTGGCCTAGTTTTGATTTGTTCCGATAGGCTTGGGGAGTTAGCAAACTGAGGCTTTGTTCCTAGATAAGATGGGCTCCCAACGGTTCTAATTTTTCCTGATTCTAATATATCTTCATAAGCCGGATTGCCGTAAAATACCCTATAAAACTTGTTAGGGTCTTGAAAGTCTTCCGCAGTCTTAAAATTTTTAGATCCTAGCGGCATATCACTTATTCCCCCAGTTTTTGGCGCCCTTCTTGCGGCATTTGACCAGTGCGCCACTGGCGTAGGCGGAAGGCCAGACCTTGTAGCGGGCTTTCACCTTTCGGGTACATGCATCGTCCGATTTCTTCTTCCCAAGGGGCATATTATTTCTCCAGTATATCCTCGACTCCGTCGTCGTCTTTGTCCTTAAAAGTGCTTGGATCCCTTGTAAAAATTTTTTGAGCCAAAAGGTATTTTTCCTCCGAACTCATTTCCCGCCACACCGAGGTTCTCCCGCGGGGACGCCACACAAGGAACACCAAAACGATTCCCACAAAAAAGAAAACGGGCCATAACATCAGTACTTCCCTTTCCGGTTGGACGGGCTTGACTGGGTAGAGCCGCCTGGGCCAGCCCATAAGTGCTTGCAGGCCCAGTAACGGGCGCTTAGCTTGCTCCCCGGATTGGCGCAGTTGTGGCGGGCCCGGAAGGATTTGCGCGCCGCGGCCGAGTAATTGTGGCCGTATCCTTTGGCCCCAAAGTGTACGAGGCGTTCCTGTCCGCCCTCGCAGGCTTTGACCATTTTCTTTTTGCCCGGGCGTGTGCTGGCCCGGGGTTGATTGCAAGGCATGCTGGCTTTTCCTAATGGCATTATCTGGACCCTCCCGAAGATTTTACAACGGAACCCTTCTTTGGTATATAACCCGCGGCGTAGCCAGGAGGACCAAACTTCTTTAGCTCCAGTTTTCTTCCAAGCTCCTGCATGTCCCCGCTGAACAAAGCCATCTCTGCCTGCCGCCTGTCAGTCAATCCTGCCGCTGGCTCAAGCTTTCCGGTGTCCTTATTTCTTACCTTGTTCCATCTTGGAAACTCTTTGAGAGCGCCTTCAAAATCTCCGGCATTTAATTTTTTCCTAAGCGTGCTGGATGTGAAATTGGGCTCTCCCACATTGTACATGAAGCTAGCCAAGGCTCCGAGTTGATTGGTTGTCAGGGGGACTGACACAAGTTCTTGTACCCTTGGAATAAATTTGTTTTCCAATTTATCTTGAAGCATTTTGGCAGCTTGGGGTTCTGTCAAAACGTTTGTGCTCTGCAAAGTCAAACCAGGAAACTCATACTTTGTCAGTCCATAACCGATTGTGGCTACTCCGCCCTTGTCGGGATAGACGGTTGGCGAGAACTTCTCGTAGTTTTTGAGAAGATCAAACGCCTCTTGCGAGGTCATTTTTTGTTTGGGTGCGTCTGGCATGGTTAGCTGATTCTACCAAGACCTATTTTCAAGGCAACTCGTCCCGCATAATTCCCTCGGAGAATTTGCGGATCAGTATCGCCCTCAACACGTTTCGTTTGATCGCACTTACATTCGACATCTTATCCAGGATGAAATCAAACTCGGCGGCATCCTCGGCTGCTTCTAGGTTCGGGATTAGCCTGGAAAGATCGGCCTGGATGAGAGGACCGGCAAGCTTTACCCACTCGTATTTTTCATCCTCCGTCAAATCGCGGGTCAAGGCAAGGATTTCATAGACGGATTTGTCCACGGGGATCCCCTGTGCCGCCTGTTGAGCCATTTCTATTTGGGCAATATCATTAAGGGATCCGGCATCCCAGTTGATTCTGCGCCCGTGTTTTGCGAAAAGGGAGATGAGTTTGTCGTGGATTTGTTGATCAGTTGGTATGGCTGCCCGATCATACTCGGATCCGGATACACCAAGTTTGAAGAAACGTTTGACTAGGGGTACGGTATTGATCACATCAGTGGATACCTGGCCTCCGAGGAAGTCGAGATCCTGATCCCCGAACCTGGAGACAATGGGGAAGCTGGATAGGAAGTAAGAAGCAAAGCCATCTTTATAAAGCTTGGCCCGGGGCTGTCCCATCAGCCCGTCATAAAGAGCATCGTAGTCGCGAAGTTTGGGGTAGAAAGGAACATAGGAGGCGGCGAGCTGTCCGGTCAGGGTTGCAAAATTCCGTATTGTATCCTGTGCGGTCGAAGAAGGAGACACCAACTGCAACAAATTTCTCGCTCCAGTGAGAACTGCCATATCGATAATTCCCAATCCGGTAGTAAGTCCGGCGGTGGCCAGAATAGATGGAGCGGCTTCCGCAAAGGATCTTTTTTCATATCTAACAGCCTCTCCCGTTGCGGCCACCGGCATGAGGAATCCAGTTGCTCCAGGGAATAAAGATTCCCAGGCGATGAACACAGGGCCCTCGGCTACCTTGACTCCGCCAATCATAAGGGGTTCGCCAAACTTACCGATCTGCATGGACTTCAATGTCCCGCCAGCGGAGAAAAACGCCTTCCTTTGGGCCGGATCTTTCGGGCCCTTGAAATGCACAAAAAACCATGGATTCTCCTTGTCGTCGTTAAGAGCAGACCAAATCAATCCGATAATCAATCCATACATGGAATGACCTATGATCATCTTTGATCGGAGCATGTCCCTTTGGTAAGAGTTAGGCATGGCCGGAGGACGGTAAAAGCGTTTGGTAGCTTCCGTGTGTGCCAATAAACCGCCCATTCCACGGAAATACCTTAAAAAAGAAACACCTGGTGCGTAATTTAAAAATTCATTTGCCAACGCGGAGCTGGTCCTTAAGAATTTTAGAATTGATGCGGATACCCAGAAATGCTTTGCCACCGCATCCAGACTTCCGGCAATAAATCCTATGTATCCTTCATAATCCTGCTGGAAGGACAGTCTTTGCGCGTACACGTTGGCTCGTTCAATAACCTGTTTGGTGAACTCATCTTTGGGCATATTTTGATCCAAAATTTCATCAGCCCTCAAAAGGATATCTTCCGGGGTCATAACAATCTCCCCGTTTTCAGCAAATTGCTTGGCTTCCGACATGGCAAGTTTCATGGCACGTTCGATACTGTCGGAAGTGCGGTTCAACCTGATTGCCATTTGATCAAGGAACTCCTCTTCTGTTGCATCGGGATTCTCCTTGGCCAGAAGGTAAGCAGTCTCCACCACCCTTCCAAGGTCCCTCGCTCCAAACTTAATAAACGTATCGGAAGCCGCCATTAACCTGGACGATAATACATAAGAACCTAAAGCTGAGTTATAAGGATAAATAGGAACGTCCGCTATTCCACCAAACCTCCCAAGATATTTTCCAACAATGGGTACTTTGGTGATCAGTTTCAGATATGGGGAACCGGCTTCCATCATTTTTTCCATGAAAGGAAGTTGACGCAGGGCCAAGGGTGTATCGATCAGTTTTGTGGGGAACAATTTTGTGACAATATCAAAAACAGGTTGTTTTAATCTTTCCGGCAAAAACTTAAGCTCGGGCTTCCACTCTGCCTGAAGATTAATTTTAAGTTCACGACCCTCTTTGCTTATAACCTCTGACAACGCCTGAACTGGTCCGGATTTTTTGACAAACTGCGGGATGAGTCTGGAGAGAAATGATGCTATGGGAGAGACACCAAAGGGAAGTTTTACCTTAAGTTCCGCCACCTGATCGCCACGTTTCCCAGCCTCCGCAGCCTGTTTTTCTTTAAGCATTGCCTCGAATATATTGAATTGTCCAAATTCCTTCATCACCGCCGAATCCGTCGGGAATCTTCCAAGTTTCCATACTTCTGACGCCGCTTTTCTAGCCAGTCCTTTTTCCGAAAACCAAGCATTTTGCAGGGCTTCGATTCCCTTTTTAATTCCAAGTGCCTGGAGTTTTTGTTCCTTTCCTCCCAAAGTTTGTTTTGCGGTAGCCAGGCCATAAGCCTGTAGCCCTTCCACAGCAACTCCATTGATAGCCGAAGTTGCGTTAATTCCAAGGGACCCAATTGCGTTCAAAAGGTTAGCCGTCTGGTAAGACGGCGCTATCTTGGAAAAAGTGATCGGAGCAACTGTCTTTATGTAGTCATTAATTTCGCTGATCTTGGCATTACGAAGCCGGCCTTCCGGGTACTTGGACAGATTGAGAATCATTTCATTAACCCTGGCTCTTTCCTTGTCTCCAAATTCAGGGAGACCAAGTTTCATGTGAATCTGTTGGAAAATTTCCGGATCGGTAAGCAGTCCTAGGTTGGCCGCATCCATCAGCTTGTCGATGGCGGAGCGAACCTTTCTGGTTTTTCTTTCCGCGGTCTTTGCCAGACGTTCCTTCAGTTTGGTCAACGCCTCTTTCCGTTTGGCCGCAACCATGTCCTCAAGACTCTTGGACAGATAGTCAGCCGCCTGCTGGCGAAGATTTTCCGGCATTGTGGTACCGTCAATGAAAAGTCTCTGGAGTTCTTTTTTGAACTCGGTTATGCTTTCTTTTGGATCTCGGATCAACCTTTGGATGGTCTTGTTCGTCCCGCCGATGCTCTCCAAAGAAGTGACGACACGCGAGAATGTGGAAACGGTCGTAAGCTTCTCTAAAATTTTATCCAGAAATTCGCTTAAAATAGCTTTTTCACTTTCTTTCGCTGTGTTGCTTATGTATAGGCGAACGTCAGCAATAAACTCCGTTCCTTCCTCAAACATTTCATAAAACTCGAGTAACTTTTGTGCGGCTGTCGGGGTTCCTTCAGTTTTCCTTGGGGTAAGAATTCCTTTTTCCTTGAGCGGTCCAATAATTGCCTGGCTTTTGATATACCTTGCTATCTCCTTGAGTTTAATCCGGATGGCCGGATCTTTAATATTACTGGTTTCCTTAATGATTTCTTTTGCTGTCGGGGCAACAAGATCCTTCAGGGTTCTGGGGGCCTGCCTGATCGGAGCTTTCTTTCTCTTCTTTGTCACAATGTTTTCAAAGTCGTCGGCAATAATTTTTGCGCGACCACGTGTCTTCATTTCGCCAACCTTGGCTTTGGCTTCTTCCAGTTCCTTCTGGGTAATGTTATAATCATCCTTGACGGCCTCCAAAATCCTGGGAAGCGCCATATTATAAGCGGGCAAGAAATGATGGTAAAACACCCTCAGCCTGGCTTCTGGGTTTTTGGCGGTCGTGAAGAACGGACTTAAAAGCAACATCTTCTTTAGTTTTTCAGGCTCAAGAATATCGTTGGCTTCTGCGTAAGACTTGGAAACAAACTCCACCATATAGTTCGCCAGTTTATTGACGATGACGTCATCGAACCCAAGATTGTCCCCGCCAGTCGTATTGGAAGGAGGTAGGCCCACCGGGGAAATCACATCCGAGAAGATATCGGCAAACCGGCTTTCCGATGCCATGACCATGTTGGCCATTTCGGAGTTGAGCTGGGCAAGTTCCTCGGCGGCATTTTGTTTGAGCTTTTCGAATCTTTGAATCTGCGAAACAATGTCCTGGACCTGCGGTGAGCTGGCAAACGCATCACCGGCTTCAAGATCGGCTTTGGCAATCTCCTCGGTCGTCTGTTCCAAATACGGAATATAAGGCTCCATCCGCAATTTGGCCGCAGCCTCAATCTGGGATTCCAGAACCTTGGTGAAAGCCAAAGCATCGGCGGCAAGATCCGGGCCCTGCCAAAGATACTGGATGGCGCGGCCCGGATCGATCATGTGACGGTCCTGCAACACCATGGAGACCTGAGCCATAAGTTCCTGGGCATTGGCGTCTCCGTCGGATGCCCTTTGGGCCAAAAGATTGGCAATCTGGAAACCAATAGCCGTGCGTATGACCAAAGGAGTGCGGCGGGGGAAAGTGTCGTTGAGGAACTGTCTGACCAGCTTGTTAAATCCGTCGGGACGCTTGGATACTTCGTTGATGTAATCAAGGGCCCTTTGTTTTGTTTCCTCGTTAGTCAGCTTCTTGTAGGTAAGATTGGCCTCCAACCTGTTGCGTATTTCCTCGTTGGGGATCACATCAAGCACGCGGGCCAGCCAGTTGGCACCGCCCTGACTTATAACCATTTCGGGTTCTTCAATCGGCGGGGCACTCAAATACGGTTTTTTCTTGGCAAAAATCTTGAAGGTCGGGTCTTGCGCCTCCAGAACCTTTATCAGTGCGGGTCCAGCCGAGCGGGTCGAATAGGCCTTGCCCTCATAGTAGATTGTTTGCCCGCGCCCAAGGATACGGAACACGAGCCTGGCTGTCGCGTGCTTGTTGGACTTGCCCCAGACAGACTCCGCCGGAAGGTTGGATACCCTGACATAGTAAAGATCAGTTGGCTTTTCACGATCTTCGGATGATTCAAACTGCGCCCTCTCCATGATCTCCTCGGGCAAAGCCTGGTCGTCTCGTATAAAGATGGACTCGGGGAGCAGCTTGTTCATCTCCTCCATGTCCTCGGCGCTTTCCAAAACGCTCTGCTTAAGATCGGACAGATAGATAACGTTCTTCTTGCTGGCGTATTGATCCAGAGCCCACCGCATTAAATATATTTCTGTCGGGTGGAGAATATTATACGCTTCGACGTTTCTGATACTTCCGGCAAACTCCGCCCATGGCAGGAATTTCCCGTAGAGATCCTGCTGGACATCGGTGTTGAATATTTTAGAGACAAGCCCGTTCTCAGCCAGGTCGATCATTCGGGCAACCCGAAGGGTGCTGAAGTTGAAACGGTTTGGCTCTTCCGAAGGAAAGGGATTGGTCTTCCCTGCTTCCGGCGGGATATTCACATAAGGCTTGGATTCTTCTTCGATAATCAACCTCTGAAGATCCGACTGGCGGCGTTTTAGCTTGTCGTATTTTGCTTCCTCTTCCGGTGTAAGATCGTCACGGAATTCGAGGTCACGCATCTTTTCGACATTGTTTTCAAACTCCAGGTGGTAGCGGCTCAGCTTGGAAATTTCTTTTCTTTCCTCGGCTTTTTCTTCAACCGCCTCGGCATAACCGCTGACACGGTTGTTAAGCTGATCCAAAGCATTTTTTATTTCTTTGTCAAAATCGGCTGGAACATAGGCCGCTTTGCTGCTGATACCCCTTAAAGAAGCAAGGGCTGTCTCTGCCGCGTTGAAGAACATCTTGAACTTTTCCCGCACTGGGGATTTTTGAGCTTCCTCGACAAACAGCGCATCTTGCCTGGCTTTAGCCCGGTTGTAAGCAGCTCGGTTGGGGGCCAATGCCAGTTCGGTTGTTTTTCCAAAAACATTGATGCCAAGAAGCTGGGCCATCAATTCTGCCGACACGAGAAGTTTATTGGTGGCGAACAGGGACATCTGTTCCTGAAGCTCCTTGCCGGTGTACGCTCCACGTCCGGCAAGAGCATGATATAGTTTAACGCTCTTCTCAATCGTGTTTTGATCTAGACTGTCGTAAAAATCCTCAAAGAATTTTATCAGATCGGCAAATGAACCCTTTTTCCCGGCACGTTTAAGCTCGTCCCTGATCACGCGGAAGGTTTTGACGTGAACAACCTCATGCATGATGACATTCTTTAAATAATCCTGAAACTTCTTTCCGCGAGTATTTTTTTCCTCTTTGAAAAAATTCACTCCGAGTGTAATCACATCCGTGTCGTCCGATGATCCCGGGGTAGCTGTAGCCTCAGCCCCCAGGACAAATTGAACATTAAAGGACTGCTTTCCTTTGCGATCGGTAATAGTAAGAACCCCGTTCTTGTAGTCTGATTTGTAAACTTTTTTGACTTCGTCCTCAAGTTCTTTGACCAGCAATTCCTGCTCTTTAGTCAGATCTTTCGGGATATAATTATCCTCGTGTTTGTCGGAAGCATCTTCGTCCACAGCCGGGGATTCCGGTTTTTCGGCAATTTTTGCGATTGGCTTGTTTTCGTAGACGTACTCCGTGAACTCCTGGATAATGTCGTTTGCAGAGCGACCAAAACTGAATTGCGGACTTAACTTTTCAATAAAGTCGGTGATTACGGGATAACTTCTGGTGCCAAAAGCTTCGAAAACCTTTTGGCCGTCTTTTTGGATTATTTCCTCAAGAATGTCGGAAGGTCTTCCTTTGAGTGCTGCAATAACTTCCTTGGTCGGATTACGTGCGGTATCCGTAAGATTCATGTCGACCCAGGAACGCAAGCGGGTCATAAAGTCCTGAATCGCCTTTTGGTCCGTCTTCTTGGCGGGCTTTACTTTTTGTCGGGCACTTCTTGCGCGCACGATTCCTTTGGTTTCCGGAAGCTCACCTTCGAGAACAATTTCTTCGGACGGTTTGGCCTCGGGTTGCGGCTCCAGCGACTCGGCTTTTCCAAGCTCGGAGATGTTGGTGTTGAGCGTCGCCCCGAGAAGAATGTCCTTGGTGGTACGTAAATCTGCGACTATGCGGTCAGCCGCCGCATTAGTGGTAAGCAAAACGGCTTTCGGATAGCTGGCAGTTAACCGCCTCCACGTTCTCCCAACAGCCTGGATAAACTGGATGGCCGAGAAAGGGTTGGCCAAAAAGATAACGTATCTGGGCTTACCGCCTTTTTCCGGACCAAACTTATCATCAAGTTCTCCGCCGGTTCCGGCGGTTTCCTTGGTGGCAATAAGAACATTTGCGTTACCCCCCTGGAAACTTCTGAGAGCATCTTTCTTTTTTTGCCCGGAAATTTTGGGGTCATACATCTTGGCGATTTCGACCGGTATTCCACGTTTGGCGGCTTCCACCCTAAGCATTTCCTCAAATACGATAGCGCTCGGTTTGTCCAAAATTCCGGTTGTGCTCTTTGGTTGTTTTACTTGCTCGACAAACACGATTATCTTTTCCCCACGCCCCAAGGCCTTGAAAGTCAGATCCACAGCTGTCGGTACTTTATAAAGCTCCAAGGCGTACCGGTGCGCCATCTCCAGAGCTTCTTTTCTTTTGCCGTCGGTATTGGCCGATCCGCCCCCCTGGGCATTTAAAACTCCAAGTTTTCTTTTTATCTCCTCGTCCAGTGGCAAAAATACCTGATCAATCGTTACTCCCTCCAAAGACATGGAGGAAGCTGAATAGAGATTTGCTTTGGCAAGTTGACCCAAAAATCCGCGGATCCTTCTTTGCTGGTCTTCTTCGGTGACCCCAAGAACTCCATCAACGGCGGAAAGGGAATTTACCGCCGCCGTCATATTGGCAACAGAAAAGTCTTTCTGTGTCCGAAGCTTTGCAATCAGGTTTTTCGCTTCAACCCTTTGCCTCTCAAGTTTGACGATGTCTTTCTCCAACATCACACTTAAAAGTTTTTTATCCGGCTTGGCGCGAAGAGTTTCCTCTCCTCTTCCACCACGAGTGCGATAAGTTTTGAACCCCAAAACTTTTTCAAGATTATCTTCCGCAATCCCACCTTCCCCGAATATTCCCAGCCGGCGAAAAGCCCTGGTCATCTGCTCAAATGTTTCAAATGGTGTTCCGGAAGCCAGCAAAACTTTTTTTGCCGTCTGCATCAAACTCGCACCGGTTTCCGCCCATACCCCGTTTCCATTGAGTTTGTGGGCTTCGTCGATCAATAAAACTGTTTGCGGGGTAACCAATCCCTTTTCTTTCAACTGATCGATGTACTGAAAAGTTGTCAACAAAATCTCGCCCGGAGCAAGTTTGTCGGGGAGAGGACGCTCGGCTACACCACGAAAATCCAGTTTAATCCCCATTTCTTTTGCATCTTTCCCCAAAGATCCTCCTGGATCATTTTTACGCCAATCTGGCGTCAAAGCGGACGAATCGGTAAGAATGACCACCGGTGAATTTTGCGAAGCAGAATAATCGGCCACAGCCAAAATAGGGCGTGTTTTGCCAAGACCGGCCGAATCCCCGAGGTAATGAGAGCCGTTTTTCGTGTTTAGCGCCAGCATTATTCTGGCAAACGTTTTACGTTGATCTTCATTAAGAGCTTTCCAGACAATTGGTTTAGTGGCTTTTTTCAACTTCTCCATGGTTGCTTCGGGCACAATGGATGCCACTTGCTCGGGCAACGCCACAACTCTTTTTGCAATTGGGGTTCCAAAATTTCCGCTCTCGACTTCTTCCTCGGATAACGTGGGGTCTTTACGGTAACGTCTTCCCTTGAGGGGTTCAGATATATTACCGGGACTATCCTTTACCCTGCGAAGTCCGCGTCTTTCGGCAGTAGCCCCGGCGTTAAGTTTGGCACGAGCTTGCTCGATAGCAGCTCGAGCAAGGCCAGGTCCACCACCTGCGGTTGAAGTCCCAGTTCCTCCCTTGAGTCTATATTCTCCTGATTTTGTGATTTCATATCTTCCTGTGCTCCTTACGAGTTCATTTCCTAGTTCGATTATCCTGCTTCGGAACCTAGCGGCTCCTTCCAAACGGATTGCCTCATCCGAAGATTGCTGTGACTCCAGATAGTTTTCCTTGGCCTGATCGATCTGGTTTCTGAAGTCAGACCTTAAAGCTTCCGGAGTTTGTCCGGCAGTACTGTCGTAAGTTTCCTCGATTCCCTGAAGCCACGGATTAAGATTCTCGGGGGTCAGGGTACGTTTCCGGATATCGTTTAGATACGACACGTACTTTAGCAAATCATCCTGGGACCTGGAGTTTCGAGCCTGGTCAGACAGTTTTTCGATTATCGCTGATTCGTCCACATGCCGTATCGATCCATCGGGATTCTTAATATCTCTTACCAAAAAGTAATTCTCTCTCTCCATTTGCTTCTGAATGGCCCTGAACTGTTCGAGAACGCTCACTATTTCCTTGTCTTGTTCAGACATTTCCGTAGTACGGCGTGGGGGTTCTCTTCTTGTTAGTGAACGTCTTACTTCCTTTTGTGCCTCGTGAACCTGCACGTCGGCTTTAAGGAAAGAAACAAATTCGTTTCTCAGGAAGTTTTCCTTGGTCAAAATTTCTGGGACACTCAATTTGGTCCTGGCGGAAATGTCGGAAATCTTTGCCGCACGATCCTCCCTGGTCATAATCGTCCCGGTCTCAGCCGGAAAAACGAGTTCTTCAAAAATAATCTTATTGTTCTGATCGCCCCATTTTGGATCGGAAAGCTGCTTAATGAAGCCTTCGCGCCTCTCGCGGGAAATTTTATCGGCAAAAGCCTTGTCTTCCTCGTCAAACTTTTCCTCGGCCTGACCAACCAAAGCTGCTGGTCCGGCCTTTTGCTCCGTCAAAACCCCGGCGGCTTCAGCCTCGACTTTGGGTCCTTCCGTCTCAGAATCTAAACTACTGGCAAAATCAATCCCCATATTGCGCGCCTTGCGGACTTTGTACATCCGAATGGCGCTATAAAGCCTTCGGAAGAAAACAAGATTCATGTTGAGATTTGTTTTCCCCTCAAGAACTTCCAGCTGAAGCTCGTCTTTTACGCCATTGTAAACCACATCATAAAGATTGGGATAACCCTTGAAATCCTCGCCCGTAAGCCATCGTTTCTTTCCTTCCAGGAAAGATTCAATCACTTCCTGCGGAGTCTGAAGGACTTCTCCAACCTCGTTAATTGCACCAAGATCAGCAAGTTCATATTTCTTTAACTTGTTTTTTGCCCCAAAAATTGCCAAAGTTTGCTGGGGATCGGTGAGGAGTTTTACCCGTTCGGGATCAGCCAAAGCCAGTTGATACCTTTGATATGACCCGGATTTCGGATTGTTGATGTGCAATGTGATGTTTTCGGGAATAAGATCGGCTTCTTCTTTGGTAATCTTTTTCTGCTCTATCAAAGCATCAATGCTGTCCTCAATCTTCAGCTGAACAGCCCGCATTCCCAGGCCCTCAATATTCTCGCGCTCATTGACCAGTCCATCACGTTTTAATTTGAGGTCTTCCAGCTGTTTTTCCGTCTGGGCTTTCTGGGCAGTTGGTACGGTCAAGACATCCCGTTCAAGCTGGGTAATCTGTTTGTTTAGTGCCCTGATCTGTGACTGAATCGTGGCAACTTTCTTGGGCTCCTTGAACGTGGCCAAAATCTCATCATTTTGTTTGTTGTGCGAATCCTCGATTGAGGCGAATTGTTTTATGATCTGATTGACTTCACTTTCGCTGGTGGCCTCATCAAAGGATGCCTCAATACGGTCAACCTCATTGGGATCCATCGGCTTTAATTTTTGTATATCCTCCAATAAGGCGCGGCCTGACTCAACGGCGTTCTCGGCTTTCAGATCCGGTGCAAAATCCTTGGGTCCGGCCAATTTGGTTTTGGTTTTGTCGTAAGCGGCCTTGACAATGAAATTTTCAGTGTCTTTCTCCCCATAAATAATCCCACGTTTTTCCAAAATGGACAGAAGCGGTTCATTTTGTGGGGTTCTTGAAATGGTTAGTTCCGTCCCCTGTGGTAAATCTATTAAGGTTGAATAAATCCAGTCGCCAAAACTTTCGGCGCGAACCTCCAGTTCCTCCTGGGTAAGAGCAGGAGCTTCAATCTTGGCGGCTTCTTTGGTGACGGAAACCCCCTCTTTCTTCGCTTTTGCTTCTTTTTCTTGCTTGTCCGCTTCAACCTTCAAGATTGAAACCAGGGCCGGACCTTCGGTCTTTTCAACAATCTCCTGGGCAACTTTCAGAGTTTGGGGGGCAACATCCGCGTTTTTGGCGGCGGCACGCTCCGCCATTTTGGCGGTAAACAAATCTTTTAACTCCTGCGTGGGGAGATTTTTTAAGGTGTCCGAAATCAACTTTCTTTTTTGATTGTAAGTCAGGTCGGTGCTTTCGTTGATCCTATCGATAAACTGACCGAAGCCATCGGAAAACTGTCTCTTGGCCTGGTCAAAAATTCTTGTCTCAATTCCTGGTTTGGTGAAAAGATTGGCCCCTTTTCCAATCAGATACATTCCGAACACCGCTCCGGACGCCGTGGCCGCGTCTTCTCCAAGTCCGGGTAACGGAGCTTGACCGGCCAAAACGCGATCGATCTGGTTTGAGATTGTTTCGCTGGTAATGCCGCCCGTAAGAAACGCGGCATTTCGCGTCACCGGGGTAAGCCCGGGAATGGAGGCGGTCAATCCGGTATGGGCGAGTTTTGTCGAGGCAAGTCTTTCCACATACGTACCGCCCGCTTCTCCAATCCGCTCAGACACACCAATCTTAACAATATTCTCTGCCACATCCAAAAGACGATCAGACCACGGAAGATCACGGGTGTCTTCGAGGGCTTCGCCTCCTCCGTAAATCGCATAAGTCCCCCACCTGGAAAAACTGTTCGGGATCTGGATTGATCTTCCGCCAACAACCGCTGGAGTTCCAATAAGTTTGGTTGCCAACTTTCCGGCCCCCACAAAACCTCCTAGACTACCGGCAACCGATCCCGCGACACTAGGCCCGTAATATTTGTTTCTTATGACCTCGTTGATTTTGTGCGTCAGGGCGCGCCGTTTCGCCACCTGTTCAGGATCGGTTTCGTCGTCAATATAGATGTTGCCCGCAGTAACGAACGGCAACGCGTCGACACCCGTCGTGGCAAAAACTCTAAGGGCGCTGGAACTTAACGTGGCATTTTGATCCTCTTCGAGTTGCTTTAAATATTTTTCCGCCTCGGCAAGATTCATCCCAAAGTTGTATCCGGAAATACTCGGTTCCGGGCCAGCTCCACCACGCGAGTCCGCCTTGACGATAAACTTGGGTTCTTGATCTTTTGAAATAATGGACTGTCCATTGTCCAACTTAGACAGATACATCTCTCCAAGTTCAATTGCCCTGGAAGCGACTTTGGGGTCGCGGATCTTCCCGATCAATGTGTCGGCTTCGTTTGACAGAGCAGCGGCTTTGGAATCCTCTTTGGACCTTCCAACCGCCAGATTAAAGTAGTTGCCTGTTAAATTGGCAAGAAAACCCAAAAAGCCTTTGGTAAACCCAAGGGCATCTCCATTCTTTTTTGCCTCCATTGCTTTATCCATCGGATCCTGCAAATCAGGTCCGGTAAGAAAATAGTCATAGGCTTTTCCATAATGTTCTTTAAGTTCACCGGACTCAATCGCGTGTTTGAGGTTGGACAGAATACCCCGTCCAACCGGATCTTCGGCCACCTTGATGACTTCCGATGCAAAACCTTCGTAAGGCGAAGGAATATCGTAAACGGCCTTTGCCTGGGCCTCCAAATCAATCGAGGGAGGCAGGTTCTCCATGATTGCCTTGGCCTGGTCCTCAAGGGAGAAAGGAACCGCGGGTTGCGGTTCGGTAACCGGAACTGCGGGGGCTACCGGATTTGGCTGGGTTTGTTGCTGATCCTGCTCTTCCGGATTGATTGGAGTATCAGCCATAACCCTGTCTATTCAAGCGGGTTTGAGTTCGAAGGTCAACGACGATCTTCCGGAGCGGTCGGTGTCGTCACCAACGTCTTTTCCTGCTCCCGGATGAGCGCCGGCAAGTTTGCGAACAACGTGGATAAGGGGTAGGTGGTTACCCTTACTTCTCCTGTTTTTGGATCGGTGACCTCAAAGAACTTCTTCCCGCCGGCGATCTGTTTCTGAACCTCGGCGAACAAGGCTTTATTGGCCTCAAGATTTCCCAGATTGGCTGACGGTTGGGCCGGGGCCGCAGGCTGTACCTGGGGTGCCGTCGGAGCGGCGGCGGTCGTGGCTTGAGGAGCCACGGCGGTCGGGAAAGCCCATGTGTTTCCATACCGCACTTTGGACGTATCCACTTGTACCGTGGGTTTTGATTCTGGAGTGGCGATTTTTTCTCCCCTTCTTATTCTTTCGAGGTCCTCCATCATTTTTACCACTGCCTGTTCTGGAGATAGTTTCTCTAACAATATTCCTTGCTGACCAAGACGGCTCTCATAATTTTTGATTTTGTCTTTGGCAAGCTCCGTTATTTCATTGTTCTCGTCCAAATTGCCGCTGCCAAGAGATGGGCTAAGATCGGGAGCCTGTAACTTTGGCTTTCTAAATCCTTGTTCATCGGTGGTGTAAAGTCCTTCACGCCCCACCTGAATCTCCTCGTATTGACGCAATCTTGCGGCCTCTTCCGCAAGAATGCGCTTGGACTTTTCTTTATTGTACGCCAAACGAACCAGATCCAGTTTGGACTGATAATCCTCGCTCAATTTCTGCTCAGAGGAGGTTCCCGTATAAAGTGTATCAAATTCTTTTTGAAGTTCGGGACTAACTTCTGCGATAGCCTTTGCTTTCCCAAATTGGGTAAAAGTGGCCAAGGATTGTGTTTTTGTATCTTTGGAAACAACCTCCGATTTATCCCTTAAACCTTTAGCAATGAGATCAAGGGAGCTCGTCATCTGAGGATTTCCCACCCTAACTTTAAAATCAGCGGATCGTTTTTCCCAATCGCCTATAGCCGCCAATCGTTGCTGGGAGGTCATAAAGGGAAGCTGTGCCCCTAGTTTTGAGCTTTCGTCGGTCAAGGAAATATAAGTAGGCATGTTTTCGGTTGTCAGCTTTTCCTTACGGGCGTTGTCAGCGCTATTCCACAAATTCAGACCTTGAGAATAAATATTTCCCAAATCAGCATAAGAAAACGCCATTTGACTCATCCCACTGACCCATTTGTCAAAACCGTTCAAATCTCCGGTTGCCATAATGTCACCCAACTTTTGAAGCGCAAAACGGCTTTCAGTTTGTTCGATCCTCTCCTTGCGGTCTTTTTCTTCAAGCCGTTTCTGCTCTTCGGCTTCCTTTATTACATCGAACTGAAACCTGCGTTCAGCCAATTCTTGCGTCTTCTGCTTATCCATTGTCTGGATGGCATTTTTAAGGGCGTCATTCTCGTAAGCCAACTTCTTTTGATCGTATGCCTGTTGATACTGCTCACGATTCAGATCGGCTTGGAGATACGCCAACTCCCTTTGTTGGGCGAGCTGGGCATAGTTCAGGGCGTTGGCCGCAGATGACCTCGCGGCCTCCAAGGCAAGCTGGTCGCGCTGACGGGCATCCTGTCTCAGGTCGCTGAGGAATCCTCTGACCTGGCTTACGTAATCGGGGGCGTTGGGGCTAAGGGCCATAAATTAAACAAAAGGATTATAAGGTGATCCGGCGAAGTACGATCCAACTCCCGGAAGATTTGTTGGGGTGGCGCTGTAGGTTCCCGGTTGGGCACCCACATACATTCCTTTCGAGACGTCGTACATACCGGGCCGCGGTTGATTCATCCAGTTCATCAGCAATTGCTGGTTGGCGAGTTGCTGGTTAATCGAAGCCTGGTTCGCTGCGGTGCCAAATATCTCGGTCGGTGAAATCTGATACTGGGCCGCATACCTGCCTTGCATGATCTGCGGAATAGCCGCGGCCATTTGCGCGGCTCTTTGCTGGAGATTAAGGGACGTCAGTAAAATATCCCGCTCTCCGCGCATTCTTTGAATTCCACCCGCACGTCCACCCACACCAAGTCCGGTTCCGTAACCGGCCTGTGCAGAGGCTCTTTGGGAGGCCTGCAAAAACGACAGCGGAATTTTTCCGGCGGCCATATCCGCATTCGCCATTGAAAGGCTACGCAAAGTGGCTTCTTCCCCGGGTGCCGCTTTTTGATACTCGGCGATCGTCGGGGCATTGGTCTCCTGAACACGTTTGCCTAACTCCTGCCACGGGATTTCCAACTTTTGAAGTTCGGGTAATTTACCCATGTAAAACTCCACGGTCGTTGGGGGTTTGTAAGCGATCCCACCACCGCCACCACCCCCGCTCGGCATTCTTCCGGCAGTGGCTGGACGACTGCTGACATCGCTGCTTGGTTTGAGGTATTGAGTAAGGGCTGCGGATCCAGTTTTAAGTCCGGGACCCGTATAAGTATCTGCAAGCGATTGTTGGCGGCGCATCCAAGCATTCCAATTTTCACCGGGAGCCCTGGGCAATTCGCCGTAACCCAAAGAACCTTTGGTTAAAAAATCTCGCATTCTTTGTTCGTAATTTCTTACTTCACTCCGAGTGCCTGTAATCGGGTCCGTATAAGCTCCAGGTCCTGAATAGGACGATCCCGAAGAAGATGAATATCCAGCCATAAATTATGCCATGCTAGGGATTTCTCCCATAGCAAAAGCCTCCATTTGAACCTGGGGTCTGCCGATCGCGGAACCCTGCACCTCGCGGAGTTCTTCGCGCAGAAGATCGAGGGCTTTGGCCTCGTACTTTGCGGCTTCATTCAGGTTGTTGTTTTCCTCTTTTTCGATGGCGATCGCCATCATTTTTAAAGCACCAAGATTAGTCACGATCAAATCGTCGTCATCGGATGTAACAGGAATAAATTTGCGCTTGGCAAGTACGGTCACGACGGAACCTTGCTGGTTTTCAAACCCGGGAATTGCATACCGGCGATACATGGGAAGTGTTTCATCGGGGGCAAGGATGGCGACGCAGGATTCCGCACCCGTGGTGGGGTCGACCGCATAGACGCGGACCCAACCCTTCGTTGCAGTTTTGTTTATGGCATCGACGCTTCGGAAGGCGTTGGCGGTGATGCGGGGAAGTTCGGTCACAACGATACTTGTCGCTACAGTCCATCCGGATGCAAGCCATGGATAATTTACTGCCGAAGAACTCGAGGCAACAATATCTCCACCACCGGGATCGTCTTTATCATAAATCAAATTCCAATTTGATCCTGTCCAAATAATATCATAAAGACTGTCGGCTTTGTGGTATTGCGGTTTTGAATTAAAAGTACCATTCCAAGAATAAATACCGTTTGCGTCAGAATAATTTCCAGTAACACCAGCAATTAGTACGCTTGAGTTCCCAGAACCGGCGCTGAGGTTTACCCGTTCCCCGTCGATATATTCGTTATTTTCAAGTGTGCGGATGCGGTCATTGTAGGTATCCGAACCGCGGAATAGAATCGTGGCAGTCGCATCCTCAATCTGATCGGTATAAACTTTAAGATAACGCTGATCGGGAAGATCACGGAACATGGGGACATAGCCCCGGTCAATCAGTCGTTTCCAATCCCCAACCGGGGCAATCCCGGGACCGTTTTCCATGAACTCGTACCACTGGTTGTAAACCTGGTGGGCAATACCGCCAAAATTGTACCCCAAAACGGATTCAAATTCACGGGGAAGCGTGATACACCCACCGTAAACGCAAACCGAATAACGCCCGTATGTTCCGGCATAAAGGCCTTTATTAAGCAAACGCTCTTGGGCTTCGTTGGTGCGAGCCAAAAGTTGGGGATCAGTCGCGCACATCCCGTTCTGGGTAACGCGAGCCAACTGTTCTTTGACTGAGCCGTAAGTGCGCCGGATCATTCGTAGTACCCCACGTAAACTTTGTACTGCGTTCCGGCCGGAGCGGGGGGAGTGGTGGGGGTAAGCTTGGTGATTCCGTTGACAACATAAGTTGTGTTACCGATTCCCCACGGAGAAACAATGGAAGCAGTATCCGCAGTCAAAACAATATCCCCGAAAGAAAACGGGGTAAACTCTTCCCACTGTCCGTCGACATAAATTTTGATGGATTTGGGCGCACCGGAAACACCACTTTGGGTTTCGAACCAGATTTTGGTGTTGTCCTCGGATGGGGGTGTGGTGTCTGAAATAACGATTGAATTAAGAATATCCGGGCTCGACACGGACATGTAGGACTGAATAAGCTGGAGCAATGCCTGCAAATTTGCAGGGTAACCGGTATTGGCTGGCAATGTCCCCGCGGTTAGGTTATAAACAGCCATAGCTTCTTTAGATTAACGGTTTAGCTTTTAGTGTCAACATGATCAAAGAGTCGAATTCCAATACCCCACGTAAACTTTGTATTTGTAATTCTCGGGTGGAGCGGGAGTTGCAGCAACAGTGTAGTTTGGCACTCCGGTACTCCCAAAAACATAGGTAATTCCCTGTGTTCCCCATGGGGCCGCAACAGGGTAATCCAGGGGAACTAAAATCATATCCCCTTGTTGAAACTGGGCAAATTCTTTCCATTGGCCGGAGGAATACAGACGGATAACTTTTGGAGTCCCATACTCTCCTGGAGTTGCAGATGACCCAGTCTCAAACCACGGGGAGTTTTGATTTAAAGCCGACGGAACCGCGTCGTCCACAATATAGGGTTGATTATACCCGTCAATCTGAATTGTAAGGTATTGGGTCAAGGATTCCAGAAGCGCCTGAGGGGTTGCTGGATAGCATGCGCTCGTGGAAATCGTTGTCGCTGTCAGTGGGTATTCGGCCATATATTATCCTTGGATGTGGGCTAAAACATACCATGTTTGTGGCTGTCCGTTATTACATACTTCAAGTTGTTGCGGCTCATAGGTTCTTCCAGTATCAATGTCGAATATTTTTGCTCCCTTGCGGTATTCTGTTCCGGAAAGCATCACTTTTTCCTTATCGAGTTTTGCTCCGTCGGTAAACTCATCGTCGCCAATTTTTACCTTAGCCAAAGGCTTATTGAAGGTAAGACCGTCACGATCCATAAACCAGTCATCGGTCGTGTCATGTGAATATCCAATACCACTGGGACTGCTGTAATACATGTACTCATAGGTGCTGCTCATGGCTGGGGTTGGGGCATAAGATTGAACCACTGTTTCTTTCCCGTCACAATCGATACAATAATCTTCATCCAATGCTCCATAAACCAAAGGTTGAACATCGTTAATATACACGGCATCGCCACAACGTTTACAAAAAGATGGTTGAATTCCGCCCGGTCTTGGGGCAGGAGCTGGCGGCACAACATCATCGGTTGGGTCTTCTGGATTACTTCCTGGAGGAGGTGTTGGGTCGGGGGGAGTGACATTAACTGCCTCTACCACCGGACCAAACTTTTGGGCGGCGACAACCGTGTTGAAACCGGGAAGCGTCAGGACAGAGACGGAGGCATTCCCAAATCCCGGAAGTCCACTTGGGAGAGCATCCCCCTGATACTCAATTCTCTCGGCCATTAGGAACACTCTCCAAGATCACTGATGTCTTTGCGGGAGGCATGGAGCCTAAACAATGCCAACTTTGCATGACCGGTCCATGACATTTTTGGTTGGAACAAATAAGCAAACCGCGCTTTTCTGCCGACTCCCGTAACACAGGAATCTGAGGGCTTTACAGTCCTTATGTTTTTATATCCAAGGGCAAGGTCGGGCGGAGAGCACGTTTCAAGCTCGGCTGTTTCCGTCTCATAATCAATCGTGCCTGATTGGACGGGAAAAAATGTCGGGTAATAATCGGGGGAAAATTCGAAAGTCCAGGACACCGTACCGTAAACTTCCGAAAAACTTAAATCCGCACGAACCATCTCCTTTACCTCAAAAGGAATTTCCAATGACATCCTTCGAAATTCCACCTCCGAGGAAATTGGAAGCTCAGTAGTTCCATTATTTCCATCCGGAATGGTGTCAAAGTAATCATCAAGGGTTACTTCATATATTGCGTTGTTACCGTCCGAACCGCATACAACGGCAAAACACCTTTTCTTGCCGGAAAAAATACCCTCTACAAGTTTGCAAATTTGCAGGCCTGTCCACTCCCCGTCGTAAACGGGTGGGAAATTTCCCTGATAAACTCCTGGGTTGAAATCCTGGCTCACCAACTTGGTGAAAACAATATTGTAAGAAGTCGGATCCCCGTTTATTTTTTGGATTTTGGGGGCGCAACCGTGAAGAGCCCTGTTGTCAAAATAAACCGAAGGGGCATATTTTACCCACCGTTCTGTGTCATATTTGATCACGCGGTTTGCCTCGATGCTGTCCGTCAAACTGACGTTGGCATGTTTAGCTTCCTGAAAAGTTTGTAATAAAGATCTGATTCCATCCAGTGACCGAAAGAAAATGTCGTTGTTTGTCACAATCATTCCATCAGGAGTTTCAGCCCCGCCTCCCCAGAAAAGCCTTCTCTGCATCCCTTCGGTCGAGGACCAAAGAGTCCGATTAAAAATATAGGATTTTACAGCGCTGATATCGTTCCGTGTGAACACAATCAAATCGCCCTGACCCGTTGACGTATCCGATCCCGGAAGGAATGCCAAGCCCGTAATATCGTCGCCAAAGTAAAAACTTCCGCCCTCACCCAAATACTGATTTTCCGTGAATCTAATCTCCGCGCCCCCGTAACTTCCGGCCAAATCTCCGGCAAAAAGCTGACTTCCCTGTGCCACCCACAGCCGACCATTCCCGAAGGCCATGATACTTCCAACCGGTATGGAGACATTGGACTGAAGAGGTCCCGGAGAAAAGAATTTTGCGGTAACAAGTCCGGTTAAAGTGCAATTTTTACTCAATGTCACCTCGGTTGAGGAATCAATTGACACGATCACGGTATTGGCCGGGACCCCGCGGGCCGCTTGCATCAGCATCCCAGGATATAGCCCTGCCGTGCTCGTAACGTTAATTCTTGGGTTGTTTGCTCCCGTTGTCGCCTCCAACTCTAAAAAACCTTTTGTTTCGTCCAGAATATTTTTGGATCTAAAGGAAGTGGATCCGGTATAAACAATCGGACTGCTTATTCCGTCCTGAACAACAAGATAATCGTTGGCCGCAACCATGGAAGCACGCCGAGACACATAATTGTTTTGTTCCCCAGCCGGAGTAACGTCGAGAACTGAAGCCGAGGAGTCATTAATTTGGGCATTGTAAAGCCGGCCATTGATCAGGGTGACGACTTCTTCATCTGATTTTGTTTTAAAATAGCAGGCCCCCTGGATAACCCCATTGGGCAGAGCTTTTATAAATTTAAAACCAGGACGTGATCGAGGGTATCCTCCACGGATACTTACATTTACACCCCAGGAATACTGATTGGGCGGAAGTAGTGCCGGATCAACGCTGGAATTGGCTCCCCCGATAAACGAGGTTATGCCTTCAACAAGTCGGAGTGGGTCCTTGATCACGGTTCAAAGTTTTATCCCTGCGCCATGATTTCCCAATAAGTGTTGGAACTATTCACAACCAGGGTTGCCCACTTTCCGGCTGTATTCGTCAAGATTGAGGATGTGGTCACACCGGTAATAGAAACAACAACATTACCGCTCGAATACACGGCAAATGCCCCGGAAGTTTTCACATGAAGCTCTCTACCACCGTTGGTAATAGTGCTGGGCAGATCAAGAACGGCGGTAGCGCCTGCGTCCACGGAAAGCCATGTGTCGCTGGCGCCAACCGTGTAGGGCGTAGTGGTAACTCTTTTGGAGCCCTTTCGATTGAGATAACCGGAGATAGAAACGGGTCCCAAAACATTGAATGTTCCAGAATCAATCTGCGAGGAAGTCCCGACAAATACCATATTGGACGTCGCGTCGGCAATAAAGGTGGAAGAACCGACCGCCATGCTGGTACTCACTTTGGCGTTTCCAACGACATCGAGGTTAAAAGCCGGGGAACTCGTGTTGACGCCAACGCTATTGGCAGACGCATCCGCAAACAGGACATTGCCATCTACAGCAAAATCTCCGCTAAATACTTCGAGAGAATTTGTTGCGGTGGCGGTTCCGTTAATTCCGATCCTGTTGGACGAAGTATCGACAACCAAAACATCTCCGCCCACAAAAAGATCGTTGGTAATCGCCGCACTTTGGGATACGGTCAGGACTCCGGAAACGGCAAGGCCGGCGTTGGCATAGGCCAAAACCGCCGTAGATAAAGTTCCCTTTACTGCCAAATTGCCAGAGATACTGGCGCTACCAAGTACATCCAAGGGAACAGCCGGAGTGGCCGTATTGACTCCGACCCGATTATTCGAGGCATCAACAAACAGGGTGCTTGTATCGACAATTAGGTTTCCGCTGATTTTTGAAGAGCCGGAAACGTCAAGTTGAGTCGTGGGCGACGATACAAATATCCCGACAAAATTGGTGGAAGCGTTTACAGAAATCGGATAAGTCGTACCAGATCCACGAACACGAAATACATACTCAGATCCGTCAATTACATTGACTCCACCCGGATTAACCGCAAGCGCATTGATCTCGGCGGTACCGTTTACATCAAAAAGTTTGTCTGGGTTATTGGTTCCAATTCCGACTCTATTGGAGCTGGTCTGGACAAACAGCGTGTTGCTCAATGACGCCGTCATAACGACAAAATCGTTATTGGCGGCTTGGGAAGAATTAAAAGTGGCTCCGCCGGTAAACTCAGCGTTTCCGCCGGTTGAGCTATTCCCAACCTTTAATGTCCCGCTTACGTGCAACTTGGCGGCAGGAGAACTTGTTCCAACCCCGATGCGATTTGCGCTCACATCCGCGACAAACAAACCGGTATCCGTGGTTCCGCCAATCACCACATCATTAGCCGTCGCTCCGGAAGTGTTGATACTAACCGGGCCGTTGTAGAAAACGGATGTTCCGCTTACCGTAAGCTGACTCAACGGAGCGGCATAAGTGGCAACCGCAGCCGGAGAAACTTTTTTACCGACTGCGACTGAACCTCCTGGAGCGACTGAGCCAACCGATCTTAAATAGGCAGTCACGGCGCTGGAGCCCGACACACTGCTTACTTCATAATACCCACCGTCGGAAACATAAATTGCCTGACCAACAGCGATCCAGGCGTTGTTGGCGACGTTAAAAGATACGGAACCATTGACTGCGGGTTGTACATAAGACGATCCCGAAACCGTGGTAAAAGCATTTACACCGTTGGTGCCATTGGTGCCGTTGGTCCCGGCAAGACCCTGAGGTCCCTGGGGCCCAGCTTCTCCAACAATAAGTGTGTTGCAATCGCAGCTCATGGATATAAAAGGGCTATCTTATAATTGTTTCCATTCAGAAAAATATTAAGATAACTTCCGCTTGCGCTACCAGCAGGTCCAGGAACAACCAGATTTCCCATGGCAGATCCACCGGAACCACCAATGCAAAGACTTCCGTCTACTGGCGGGGTTGTAGTTCCTTTTCCCAAACAAATACAAGAACTTCTAGACGCGGCATCAACGGATGTTCCATAACCGAGTAAAGTATTATTTGATCCTGTCGTCAAAACCAATGCCGCGGAATAATAACCCACTGCGGTATTTCCATCCCCTCCTGTTAATACTCCCAGAGCTCCCGCACCAACAGCGGTATTATAGGAACCACCATTCGTAAGCGCGCTTAAAGTATATAAACCGGCGCCCAAATTACTTGTTCCCAAATCTGGGGATGACCGAAGCAAGCGATAATCTTCAATATTTAAATCCTCAATGGCGGTTACCCGGGTATCCAAATCCACCACATCGGCATCCAATGTATCCACCTGATCGGACAAAGCATCCAGTTGATCCTGAATGTCTGACGGGGGAGGAGTGGTGTTTTCCGGCCCGCATTCACAACTGCGGCCATAGTTGTCGGGATTGGGAAAACTCATCGCAAGTAGTATGCCGGTTGGGTTTTACGAGTCAAGTATTCTACTTTAAGACCGACCAGTTATCCCTCCACTTGGAATTGGGGTCAAAATAAACCGATTTTGTCTTGGGTAATTTTGAGGTTGGCAGCACAAAAACGATGTCCTGAACAGTATGGTAAAAAATAAAGGCATCGCAATCGCTTCGATTATATATCCTTTTAACCGCAAGATGAGCGTGCTCTTTCATCTTATTGCTTCCGAACCCAGGACCTTTTACCGCCAAAAACTTCAATTTTACCCTACGGTCATCCTCATTACCCGAGGTGCATTTTACCTGTACACGGGTTAACTTTCCCTTCCAATCGACCACCAAATCATAACCATCGTCATAAATAGGCAGACTTACCAAAAACCCGTGGGAAAGGAGTTTGGCCGAAACCTTTTGTACACCTATTGCACCTAGTCGAATACTCATAACCACCTCTTGGCAAGCATTGTATCAAGGGACCGGCGCTTGCGATAGACCCCATCCCCCTCCCGACTTCCGTCGTCATTGGTGTTACCCTCAATAGTAACTACCATCTTGCCCTCTAGCTTTTCCACCAAACCCGTGTGAGCCACGCGGCCAAGACTCGGAAAATAAATCCCAAAGGCGTCGGACGGGCCTGGCCTCTTTCCACGGCCCCTGTTCCACTCCGGAGCTTTAACGAAATCGGGACTCCAAGCAGAACGCGGGTAGGGGTTCTTTTCTTTGCCAAACGCTTCATCGCCTACATATACCACCCATGCCGCACACCATGGAGCCCTTGTACCTTCAAGCCCAACTGAAGCTAAAATTTTGTCCACCAGGGGCCCGGAGTTTCCAGGTCCTTCTCGCCATCCAATGGTTCCTCGAGCCACTCGAATAACTTCCTCAACTCTTCCTTCTCGCGTCTGCGGGACTCCCTCAGTAGCTCTGGCTCCGGTACCCAACCCAAATAAAGTCGCCAAAACCAGGCCATAAATCACCCGCATAAAAGGGCAAAAGCCAGAACCAGGCCAAGGAATACACCGACAAGGATTTTGGCCCTGGCTTCAGCGCTGATATTTGACCAGTCCTCCAAAAGCGTTTTGGAGTCGACGTAGTCGTTGAGAAACTTAAACTCAATAGCGATGATTCCCCAGGCCAGGGATACGGCGGCTAGCAGTTTGACGGCACCAAAGATGATCACATGGAGCGCTCCCAAATCCACCACACCGGCTCCGGGGTCAATTTTATGGAGCAACGGGCCAAGAGCCAGGAATAGCCCAATCCCGCAAAGGAGAGCTGTAAGTCCCTGGGCGTTATCCCAAAGCCACTTTTTCACTTATAATAGTTTAAGAAATGGGAAGAAATTACGCAAGGCCAAAAATGCAGGTAAAAGCAGCATACCCCCAATCCCGATCAAACGCCATTTCCAGAGCAACCCGACGGCCTTGCTGTATTTTCCCTCAAGATATTCAAGCCTTGCGGCCATCTCTGAACGCTCTTTAAAGTTTTGGTCAACTTGGGATTGGAGTTTGAGGATTTGATCCTTGGTGTTGTCGAGCTCATCGGCTACGGGCTTACAGGCCGGAATGGAACGAGCGATAGCCTGAGCCTTCAAGACGGACTCGGTGGTGGCCTGAAGTGTCAAAGAACCCGATGAAGTTGTCCGTGTAGAAGCGCACGAGACAAATAATATGGGTATTGTTAAGAACAATAAAACTTTAAACTTCATACAATCTGATAATAACCGTTTTTTCTATAAGTCAACCTTTAGTTGGAAAACTATAAATTGAGTTTAAAAAATCAAAACAACCCTTCCAATTTTTATTACTAAAACTTTCCGGATCCTCCAAACAGTACATTGACTCTGAAATAGGTCCTTCTGGAATGGTAATAAATCCATCTAAAGTAAGTATTGGTGAACTTATGATATAAAAAACTTCAAAATTCTTAAATCCTAATTCTTTTAGAGTTAAAACAATTTGGTCATACTCCGTTTCAAACATACTAACTATTTCATCTGAACTACATGGTTCCAGAAACGTTGATGGGTCAAAGTAATAATTTCGTAGCCTTATAAAAACAATGTGCTCGTTTGAGGAAACAAGATCTAAAAATCTTTTCGCTCTTCTTCGTATAGTTGCATCAATATCTGGCATTTGCTCCCGTTTCCTATGTCCAACCCAAAAATCACTGTACTCATCATAAAACCCTATCCGTACCGCATTTTGATTTGGAATTGCCGGGATGGGATTAAGAATATTTCTAAATTTTGATTTAAGCATTGTTAATAATACTTGATGGCTGCATCTACAGGAATCAAATAAATACCGTTCCGTGGAAAATAAATTTTTCATTCGCATAAATGGATAACAGGAGGCCCCCAAACTTATAACTTTTGGGGCAATAGTCCTATCAAAAGTATCAAGATCTATTTTCTCCGACATAAAATCATAATGTTTTTTGCAAAGTAGGAACGACTCAACTCCGGCGATATTGACGGATTGCTCTGCTGGTAGCCCACATTCAGCTCTTTTGTGCTCAACCCAATAATGGCAATTTTCACTCATGTTCTTTTGGATCTATATACTGCAAATTTTTATTGATAATTCCCATGGTACGGCAATATCCTAGCAACACCAGTTTTTGTTTGTGATGCTTTTCACAATATCCAAGACTATTGTTGTTCTCCACGACATAATCATAAAACGTATCTTTACAAAGGCAACAAAACATAATTATAATTCTTTCACTCGTATATAATTTTTTGTGTTAGCAATAATTTGATACTTTGATCTAATGACTACCGTATCTTCAGCTTTCTTTTTATTTAGCTCGCATAACTCCCAAATGTTTAAATTTTTTAACTCTTCGGGTATATTTGATTTTCTGGTATCATGGTCGTGCGGGATATGATAAATATATTTGTCAAACAGAAAAAAAGAAAGTTTTTCCAAGTAACGTTTTTTAAATATGTTTTTTTCATCTGGGCGGCATTTTATTTGTGATAATTTTGTATAAAGATCCTCATCCTCATATCCCCATACGGGTAAAAGATTCTCATTAAATCCGCCGGTTAAATCGAACGCCCACTTGTTTACCGCCATAAATCCGTATGAAGAAAAACTAAAATTACATCCAACAATAAAATAGTCTCCCAGTTCGTGAGCTTTAGTGTTTTTATCGTACCAAATATTATTTCCGTCTAATATATCCATCCAACCATGGTCAATATTTACATAATCAACGTCTAACTTTAAAAGGATTGCTATTCTGGAATCAGTATGTTTTCTGGCAAGATTAAGCGCCTTGCATCTGTAAAAATGCTCCTGATCTTCTACACGAATTATTTTTAAATTAGGATAATAAGACATTTGTTCCTGAATGACTTGGCTCTCCACAACAGGAATTTTTGAACTCCAGTCAACAACCACGAAATCAAAAATTTTATTACACCGCATCCAGGATGGAAGCATAATTTCAAGCCGGTCCGTGCGGTCTTTTACCGCGACTATGGCAGAAAATAACGGCCCGTGATGACTGGGCACAGTCACCATCTCTCAACTCCCACAAATTTAGGTCTTAAATTATATGGTTTTGTTTGCACTCGTTTGGATACAGCTGCCATAACAGCTGGATTATCTTTCCCGTTCATCAAATGGGTATACTTTAAGTACGATTTTCTGGTGGAGTCGTTCACATCGTCCAAGAGATAATTAACCTCAACACCATGTTGTCTGGCAAAGTAAACAAGATTAAGTTGCTCAATCATGCAGGCCAAGCATGTATTGATACTTGGGTTTGTCCATAATTTTAAATGCTCAGGATCTTCAATCATATCGAGAACAAACTTACAATAATTTAGAATTAAATTTGTGTCAGTTCCACCAAATATGCCCATGTTAACAGTGTGGAAATTATCCTCTGCAATCAGCATATCTTTCCATGCTTCCGGAAGTTTTCCATGTTTATTCAACACTTCCTCAAAAGAAATATACCCTGGATCATCCCAAATTCGTTTGTCGGGAGATTGAACAAAAATCGGAGATTCAGTCAGTGCAACTGGCAAAGGTGCCCATAAAAACACATCGGCGTCCAAATGTAAAAAAGGACCTTTGTTTGCGGCCTCACGATAAGCATAAATTTTTCCCAAGGACCAGATCTTCTGAAAATCAGGTATCCCGTCCAAGGCAGTTGAAACATCGGAAAAATCAAAGTTCCGGAATAATCCGGCGCTTTTTGTGTCGGTTATAAGACAGATTGGCGTATTTGGATAATTTTTCTTTGCCAGCTCAAATGACAATCTCCACATGTCTAAATTGAGGTTTACTGGACGAAAACGACTCACCCAGAAACTGTAATAAATTGTCATCTGACCTTTACTACAGCTGTAAAAGTAAATTGCAATTACTAAATTTTAGGGGAGGCCAACGGAACTTCCCAAAGTATTTTTATACAAAGTATAAAAAGAAGATACTTGTCCAGACGTAAATAATACGTTTTGAGCTACAAAATGAAATGTCATTGTTCCAGAAAAAGTGGCCGAATTTTGTGCAAAACAGACACGGTACGAATCTGACCCTGAGGGTGCTGGGCTTACGGTTGTCGGGACGGTTTGTGTGCTTACTGCTGTCCCATTTTTGTAATTTATTGAGTTGTTAGATGCAGAACCAGAGGTTGTATTTGTCAGAAACGCAAATGTTGTTTGTTCCGCATCTGTGCCAAAAATTGAAAGATTTGTGCTTCCCCGCATTTGGTTTAAAAGTCCGGCACCCGCACCGGAACCCTCTCTAAACCACCCACCGCTATTTTGATTTGTTGTTACTCCATACCAATTCCCGTATAACCAATGAATAGCTGAAGCCCATACGGTGCCGGAACTTTTGTACACAGCACCAGAAGTTACTGGATTAACAGCCAATAATGTTGCCCCTGTCGGTAAAACTATATATGATTGGTTGGTTCCGGTACATGTAATCCCATTTGTATTAATAGTTGGATTGTTGGTCATCGTGCCATTATATGTCGCAAGTCCGCCAAGACTGTAAATTGTTCCGGATGTAGCTCCAGCAACTTTTCCCTGTTGAGTATTAATTAAAGGCCAACATACAAAAGAACTCCAAATCCCAAGATCCTTAACCCCTTTTACAAAAGAATTAATTTGAATTTTTGCAGTAGCATCCGTCACGCCAGCTGTCTGGACATAAGCCAGAGCGTCTGGATCATAAGCGCCGGCAATGTTAAAAACCGGCAAGTTTACACCTAAGCCGAGTTTCGGCATGGCGGTTTAAGCCTTGTAGGCGATAACTTTGCTGCTAGAAGCCAGCGTAAACGCCGTAAAAGGCCCGTAAATAATAGTTCCGGCGGTCAATGCAACGGTGGTGCCTAAAGCCCCCACAGTAGAGTTTAAAGCGGTCAGCGACGTAAACGTGCTTGTACCGGAAGCAATAACTTGAATTGCAGCAAAATTTCCGGTTTGTGCGGCGGTGGAATCAACATAAACAAAACCTTTCTGCCCAAGAGAAACAAGAGCGGAATCGGTTTCTTGTGTTACAGACGGGCTAATATTTTCGTCATTCCATGCCATATAAGTCCTCCTATTGTGTAGATTGGGTTTTGTTTGTCAACTGCCTTTTCCGACTATTTTTTCCCAGAAAAACTGGGCAAACGCGGAAACAATAAAAGTAATCCCGGCAACCAGGCCATAGCCCATATTGACGTGCTTTTCGAGCTTGGCAATGCGGTTGTCATGCTTTTCGCTGTCGCCAAGCAAAGCATCAAGTTTTTCGTCCATGCGAGCGGTACGCTCCAAAAGGACAATCATATGGTCATTTTCCGTGGCCATAAACCTCCTCCAGCATGGGAATCAAATGCTTTCTCATCTTATTCGCAGTATAACCCTTTACCCCCAATAAAGGCAAGAAAAGCTCAAAACAAAGTTCGAACGATTCGCGTTCAAAACAAGCTTTGGGCCTTCCGGGCCCCTTTCCGGCTCTCAGGTCCTGGAGATCATTCCAAGCCTGGCGAACCACGGCCAGGAGCAAACGGTCCACGGTATTATTTGGCTAGACCTTTTTCGACAGCCTCGGCCATGCCCATCTCTTCGCCAGCTTCTTCCATTTCCTTGGCTTCTTCCATTTCGGGAGCAGCGCCTACAGAAACGCCTTCAACGGCGGTAAGATACATGGTCGGACCTTTGAAATAGCCGCTGGCCATAAAATCAAAGGGTTGACCTTGGGCAACACCCTCCGGGGGCGTAAAACCTTGGGGAACAGGAAAAGAGATATTTGCCATAAAAACCTTTCGGTATAAAGATCCCCCCAGGGGATAGAACCCTGGGGGGATCGATTAAGTATTAACTACCTTCTGCGGGCAGGTTAAGATTCCGAAGCACGTTCAGAATCGTGTTCACCTTGCCAACGATCGTCTGGAGGTCGGCAGCAGAATAAGTTCCGCTGGCAACAACCGTGGACGTTGCGCTAGGTGTACCAGCATTCGTGAGGGCGAGCAAGCTCAGGGAGCTCACTGTATCGCCAGTCACTCCGCCGGTGGACGATCCGATTGTGGCGACGGTGGAACCTGAAGTGCCCCATTCGGGGCCTTTATTCAGGCAACCACGCAATTTAGCCGCAAGGACCTTATCCTGCGTTGCAACTTGAAGAGGGAAAGCCATGGTAATGGTCTCCTTTCTTCAATTAGCTAACGTAGTCGAGGCTGACCACCGACCGCTTGTGCAGGATGGCATAACCATACTGCGGGAAGATCGGGCGCGCACCGTTGGCCAGCACACCACGGAAGTAACCCACGTTACCATCCGGATTGGTCTGCCGGTCGAGGATGTTGACCCATTTGAACTCACCGCGGTAATTCTGCGGATTGAAGTTCATCTTATTAGCGGTGCTAACCGGAGTCGGAACCACGGAGCGAAACACATCCTGGTGGAAGATGTAGCTCAGCTCGTAATCAGCCGTCTCGTAGCGAGGATTGACGTCATAGGCGTAACCCTTCGTGGTGGCAGTGCGCTTGAACGGATAGATCCGAATGATCGAGTCATTCGTGGAAGTAACCGTCGCGACGACGAACCGCGGGGGATACGGATCAATGGCGTGGTAGAAGCCACCGTAGGAACGCTCGATACCCAGGGGGGTCAAGAGTTCATTGGGCTTCGCATAACGGTAATCCTGCCGGATGTCAGCGTTCAAGCGGATGATCGACTCGCTGGTTTCAGCGGAGGTGATCAGCATGAACACCGGAGCGCCGTTCTCACGGCCCATGGCGTTGCGTCCAGCGCCGTCGCGGACGAGCTTCATGTACAGCCGCTTCAGGATGCCCTGAGTCAGCTGGCTCTGCGGAAGGGTGTTGGTGGTGGTCGTAAACGCACCGGAGACGCCGGAGGTGTACACGCCGCTAAGAACAGCGTAGTAAACCGCGCCAGCATACACCGAGGTGGTCTGAGGCACGATACCAGAAGCCGCCGTGCCGGGGATAACGAGGTTACCTTCCGTGGTCACGTTGCGGGTATACTGGTCGCGATAGCGCTCCTGCCAGATCAGCGAGGTGCTTTCGGTCAGCACGTCCATGATGTTGGACAGCTGTTCCCGACGCTTGACCGCGAAGCGCAAGTCTTCGAGGGCGATGTCGGGGGATTCGATCGAGGCCCACTCCAGGCTGTATTGACGGAGTTTCTGCCCGAAAGTCACACCCTGGAGGGTGGCGGGAAGAACGTTACCCGCACCGCCGGGGTAAGAAGCCACCGGGAGAGGAGTGGTACCGCCAGAGATAGTCTGGTCGTAGGGGTTGAACGCAGTGTAGTTCTGGTCGACTGGGTTAGACCCGAGTTTACGCCATCCGGCACCGGCAGAAGCATTCACTTCGCCGGATACATATCCGCCGATAGTGGCAGTCGAGGTGTTGATGGAGGCGGAGGGGAAGAACCGCTCGAAAGTCATCGAGCTGATCACATCACCCATTTCCTCGGGGAACTGCTCTTGCTTCGTCAGCTTGAGCCAGGCGGAAGTGTCGATCGTCCGGCGATAAATCTCCGGTCCGATACGGCCAGCTTCCTTAACGAGCAACTGCTCGATGGAGTACGTAGTAGCCATTTTAGTTAGTTATCCTTTCATCCATCCCCCGCTCGCGCAAGGGATGTTATGATTTGCGGCAGTAGCGTTAACTCCACTCGGAGCTATTCGCTCTTACCACTTTTCAAAACTATTCCCTGGCGGCATCCCAGAGCTTTTAATGCCCGTGTTTGTCAGCCATTTCAATCTTTATAGGCCGTGTTCGACAAGGGTCTCAATCTTTATACCTGCACCGAACAAACTAAAAGTATCAACCGGATTGAACGTGTCAATACCTTTTTACATTTTTGTCATACCACGCTCAAGAGCGTCCAGGAAGCCCAAATCCGAAGGGATATCGCTGGATTTGGCTCCATCCGTCCCCGCCGAAGGAGTAGCGGCACGAATCTCCTTACTGAGCGTTTCCAATTCAGAGATACGCTTTTGGGCATTGGCAACATAATCCCTAAACACTTCCATGACCACCGGAAGGGCCGCGGCATTAAAGGTAAGCCTGGCTTTTTGATTGGGGGCAAGTTCAGTGTTTTCAATCTCAAGAGCTTGTTGTTCAATAGCTTTCAAGGTGTTATTCCAGGATTCGTTATTCTCGATTGGGCGCAACAAAGGATTTTCCTTCTGAATGTTCTCCCATTCTGTTTTGTATGCATTGCTAATCTCGTCTTGCATACGTTTTTGGTATGTTTCCATTTCTTGTTTTTCATCGTTCTCGAGCATTTCAAGAACCGTACGCACGTCCTTAGTCAAAAGATCGCGACGTTCGAAAACTTTCTGTAACTCTTCCGCCTTATTGCGAATGGCCAAAGAATCAACCGGATCGAAATTAGCTGTCGCGTCTTTCAACAAAGCCCTACGTTTGGCAGGATCTGTTTCCAGCATGGCCGAATAAACATTTCGCGGGTCAGTCTCGTAAAGAGCCGCAATATCGGCGACTTCTTTCTGAATCGCGTTGAGGGGTTGGGTTACCGCCTGCTTGTATTCTTTGGTTGATTCCAACCTGGAAAGTCGAAGTTCACCCTCATACTCATCCCTTTCGGCTTTCAAAAGCTCCAATTGAGCTTTTAGATCCTGCTGTTCAAGGGAGTTTTGGGGAACTTCTGCTGACTTTGTTTCCAATTCTTTTAGCTTTGCCCGGGCATCGCGAAGATCTTTGGTTAAACGTGCCCAGGCAGTTTGGGCTTCCGGCTTTAGATTTTCCGGAGCTTTTACATCAAGATCGTCTGTTTGGGTCTCTGCTGGTTGTTCCTTATTTAAAAACCTGTCGGCAACAACATCAAAAGGATTCTTTGATGTTGGTTTTGTCTTGGCAATCTCGGGGGCCTGTGCTTTTTCTACAATAGGTTCAGGTGCTTTGGTCTCCTGCGCGGGAGTGTCAAGGCCTTGGATTCCGACATCCAAAGCGTCGGCAAAACTTACAGTATCTGCTCCTTTGGATTCTGCGGGTTGGGTGGGCGTGGCTGTTTCGCTCATAATTGTTATTCCTTATTATTTTGTTGTGTTTTGTTCCCAAGGAGCCGGAAGGTCTTCCTTATCAGGAATGTCTTCTGCCAATACTCCAAGAAGTCTAATAGCCTCAAAAAACCCTTCCCGTCTGGCATTCAATGACGCATTCCAATCAATAAAATCAACATTAACCGGGGGCATTGTTGCAACGGGAGAACCTAAAAATACCAGAACATTTCGAACAGCCTTTCCAGCCTCAGTCTTGGAAAACTCCTTCCAAGACGCTTTCAAATCAGATCTATTTTGCCACTCTTTTAATGTCATACAACAGGGGTCGGATTCTCGCTCATTTCGGCACGAAGTTTAGCTGCCGCTTCCGCATCCTGTAAAGCTAATTTTTGTTTCATTTCCATCTCTTTAAATTTTGCATCCATACTTGCTCTCTGTTGCTTTAGCTGCATTTCCAATTGATGCTCCTGCATCTTCATTTGCATTTCGGGAGTTAAAGTAGGTATTTGACCAGAAGAAAGAGCTGCTTGCTGTTGGGCCTCCGCCGCTTTACGAATATCCTGCTCAACATCCCTTTGAAGATTTACCACTGCTTCGCGGAGCAAATTCATCGCTAATTTAAACTGACCGATTTCCTGCTGTTTGGTTTGATCCTGAGAAATACGGACAAGATGCTCATTGCAATGCTCATAAGCCATCGTCAAAAACATCATCGTTTGTTGTTTGTCTTGGACCTGATTGTTTTGAACAGCCTGTACCACAGGGTTAATTTCCCCGAGGTGCACCTGGAGGTGAATCGAATGATTTTCGCTGGGCATAACCGTAACAGGTCGGCCAGCCTGCATCGATCCATTCTCTAACTCTGCAATCTTGGCATCGACTGGGGTCCTATTTTTAACATTGGGGTTAGGCAAATAACGATCAACGGCGTCGTACCCAACTCGAGCTGCAATACGATCCCGAACAGCGTTGACCTGTCCCAATTCGTCAAACCGAGGCAACAACTGCATAAATTCATTAAAAGCGGTTAACCTCGCGGCGGGGGACCCTAGTCCGATTGCTCGGACTGCTTCAACATCATAAACAGCTTTTACTGCATCCCACGGAACGCCTCGCTCTTCAAGCCTAGATCTAAACTTTGCGGCTTCCGCCTGACCTGGTTCCCCGGCAATCCACGTGTCCCGCTGTAGCCGGCGGAACTGCTCCCGCAAAAGCCTTCCCCAGGGAACATAAAATAGATTGATTGAATTATTTGAAAGAACGGCTTCATTTGCCACCTGAGCTTCTACTTCCGTGGCGGTACGAGGCTTGCCGCTGGGTGCGTTCATTTGCGTGCGGTAAGACCCGGTGTTGGCCTGACGAACCATTGCCATCTCGTTGACGATCGGCTGAACATTCGCAGCCAAATTGGGGTACTGACTTTGAACAACCTGCAACCCTGGGGGGAGGAAGGACAACGGTCCAGAATAAGCCATCGTCATCCTGGATACATCCTCGGCAGTCTGTGGCTGTAACAACAGGGATGTCTGTAACATTGCCCCGTCGGCAATCGCGCATCGCAAGCGATTCGTGGTTTGGATGTGGGGGAAAATCTTATAGCCTAAACCACGGATAGAATGATAAATTCCATTCCCAACCCCGTAAGTAAACACATGAAAAGCTTCGGAAGCTTTTTTAAATCTTTTGATCTTCTTAAACAGAAAATCTCCCACTCCATCCCTGCGCCCAATGGCGTGGGAATAGGAACCGTCAAACTCCCGAACATAATAATGAACTACGTGGACTTCCCGGCTTCGCACGTGGGCAAAATAAAGATCGTTTGATTTCAGCTCCCTTTGCAACTCTTCCCAATTGAAACTATCCTGGGGCATTGTGGTGGTAGCATCGCGAATAGCCTGCTTAACGGCATCGACATTCCATCCGGCCGCTTTTGCAGCTTTTTCATTCTCGATATATCTGAATAACTCATGGGTCAGATAAATTCTTCGGACGCAGGCAATCTCAATTTTATCTTCGGTTGCGGGGGTTCCCCTAGGAATTAAAAAATCTCCGATGGGACAAACATTCCACTGCCAATTTCGTTCGTCTTCAAAGAAGGCAACGCCAAGGCCTTGGGCAACAAAATAATAGGATAACAACTGCTGACGAAAATAGAAAGCCGGCCAGTCTTTACAGATCAACCGATGAAATTCTTCGGCAATAATCGAGCCGTATTCTTCGCGCTGGCTTTCATCACCGAACTTGGTCTTGACGCTCACAAGCCGATCGACCGAGGTAACCAGGTCATTGTATGCCGACAATGCCTGTTCCAAATCGGCCGCGGCTTCGCCAAAATTTAAGTTTGCCCTATACGATTGACCCAATCTCCGCAATACAATCGGATCGTACGGAGCGGCCCCGTCAAACATATCCATAATCCGGGTACGATCCACGGCAGATTGTTCGTCGGCCAAATACAGATTTTTATAAATCCCAAAAAGACCCGCGTGATCAGTAATCCGGGTCTCCGGTGCTTTACCGGAAGGCGTGAGATTTAAAAGCCCGTCGGCTGCTCCGCCGTCGGGGTTCATATAGGTCTTTTCGTCCACAAGTTCGACCAGTATGTAGAAGCTACTTTAGCCTGTCAATCAGGATTATTTTGATAAAAAGCACTTGTCGGAGATAGCCGAATCCAGCCGTCTTGCCTGGTCGGTCCAGGTTGACCTGGCCCTTCCAGAAACCAGGGATCCTGCATGCAACCCCAAACGTTGTCTGGCTAAATCGAGCCCAAGGAAAAAGGCGTCTGCCAAGTCTGGCGATCTACCCAGCCTCAACTTATAGTCGCGTTTAGGCTCTACAGTCACCTTGCCGCCAGCAGTTGTAGTGTACTTTCTCCCGCTCATCTCCTTAGCCAGGTCCGGCGGGATGGATTTCAACTGGTTGGACCGCATGTACTCAACCCCGGAAAACCATAGTTCGGTCACGCGGTTGGTATACTTTTCGGACCCCTTGATTGGATTTGTGACGCTAACGGGAAGACTTGAGGCTTTTTCTCCGAACTTAATACGCACAATCCTTTGTGACCAAATTTCTGATAAAATATCGCAGAACGGATCGCCTGCTCCGGTGGCGTCGATCGCCAGCCTCTCGGGCGACACGGCGTTCTCCTGGCAAATACGCATGACTTCTTTTGCTATCTGGAAGTTTCTTGGTTCTGGTTTGGTGACGTCTTCGCGCACATAATAAAATTTATGGAATGCAACGGTGGACCCAGATTCCTCGCTGGTTCCACATTTGAGAATTGCGAGTACGGAACGGTCTCCGCCGTTGGTGAAGGCAGGATCGAAGCCAGCCAGCGCAACCGGTGTGTTTGTCCACCGCGGCTCTTTAGACACATCGTACTTTCTAAAATCAGCTTCCGAATAAATTCCCTCTTCTGCCCCCACGGGGGCCGGAAAAGATCGGATAAATCGCCAGAAAGATAGGGAGTTTTCCCCCTCATTGTCGATTGCGTACTTAACCTGCTTTGAAGTCAGCAAAAACGGCCATTGGTCGTTATGCTCAATGTTTGGCGTCTTCAGACCGTCCAAATGAATGCATTTGCCCAGTTTGGTCTCCCACTCTTCTGAGTCCACCGTAACGGAATTCCAGCCATCCTTCGGCGTGGAAAAAACACCGAACGGATCGTACTGAGAATTAAAGTTACCCAGAGCCACGCATTGAAAAAATGGATTGGCATTAAGATTATTAATCGCTTCGAAAACCGAATTGGTAACATCGGTTGCCTCGTCAATAATCAACAAAACCCGTTTGTTCTTTAAACCGATCAATTTTGCTGTGGCCTCTTTTTCCTTGTCGGGGCTGGACGGAACGAGGGTTATGGAGGAGCGGTCGCTGGCTTCGCCAGATTCTTCTGGGTTTAAAACAATCTTACCCATCGAGTCGATAAGCTTGCCCGGGAGACCAGGTACCTGCATATACCGTTCCCGAATGGAACCCCATAAACGCTTTCTTGCTTCTCGAACAGATGTGGTAGTCACCAAAACCAAGGTTTCGTGCGGAGCGCAAAGCCAGTTAACCAAACCCCACATCGCCATGGTTGACGTTTTAGCCGAAGACTTGGGGCCGGAGATCGCCAAATAACTTTGCTCGCAAGCCTGTTCGATCATCCAGTCTGCCCAAGGATGCCAATAAAATCCATTTTTATTCTTCTTGGCGTGATAGGGCCACAGAATATTAACAACATTTTTAAAATGCTGGGCCTTGCCCAACCCTCCATCCTCGGGACGCAAACCCCACTTAAAGGCGAGCAATTCAATGTCGAGATCGCTGGCCCCGTTGGGCCAGGACTTTCCATATTTTTCAATAGGCAAGCGACCAATCTGCATAATGACTTGACAGTTGTCAATTTAACTTCAGTCTGGCCGGACGCTTGGGAACACATATGAACCGTGAACAGTTGTCAAAAAGGCAAGGTTGGGGAACGTGAGTGGCGAGATGTCCTCCGGGCTAAGGGGTTTGAGGCAAGGAGGGGCCGGCAATTTTCGGGGAGCGAAGACAGCCCTGACGTTGTCTCGAACCTCCCTTTTCACTTTGAGGTCAAACGGGTTGAGGCCCTCAACATTGATAAAGCTATGGAGCAGGCCCAGCGAGATTGCGGAAAGAAAGTGCCTGTCGTGGCCCATAGAAAAAACAAACGTCCGTGGTTGGTTACGATGCTTGCGGAAGATTGGTTGTCGATAATCCGTGAAAAACATTCCGACGCCTGTAACTCTACATCCGTGGCAAGAGAAAGCGAAGAGCATTTTACTACCGGCGCTTCGGAACCACTCGGTCGCACTGGATTGTTCTGACACCGGAACAGGCAAAACCATAACAGCCTGCGCCGTGGCCAGGGAACTTGGCCTGCCTTTCGCAATCATCGCCCCAAAGATTGTCCTGCCAGCATGGAAAGAATGGTGTAGCACATTTGGGCTACAGCCTGAATTTGTGTTGAACTACGAAAAGCTCAGGACCGGTAAAACTAAATTCCTCAAAAAGCTGGGCAATAAACAATGGGAATGGGCCAATGCTTCAAAAGACTTTCTGTTTATTTTTGACGAGGTTCACCGGTGCAAAAGCTATAAGTCTCAAAACGGAGCTATGCTCGAAGCTGCTCGCCCCTCCAAAATTCTTATGCTATCGGCAACTGCCGCGGGAAGCCCACTCGACATGCGATTTACCGGCAGACTTTTAGGGCTCCATAACGGCGTTAATTTCTTTAGCTGGCTTCACAAAAATGGTGTCCTCAAAGCCCCTTGGGGAGGATTCATTTTTCGGGGTGGAAAGAAAGTGCTTGTAGATATCCACTCAAAAATCTTTCCAGAAAAAGGGGTCCGAATAAAAATTAGCGAGCTTGGCGACGCTTTTCCGTCCAACCAGGTCAACGCCCAGACTTTTGACATTTCTCCTAGGATCGGAGAACTTTATGAACAGGTTGAAAAGGAAATAGCGGAGTTAAAAACCAAGGCATTATCGGATCGAGATCCGGAAAGCCCACTTACCAAGCGCCTTCGCATGCGCCAGGAAATCGAACTTTTGCGGGTCCCGGTCATGGTGGAGATGGCAGAAGAGTTTATCTCCGAGGGCAAAAGTGTGGTGTGTTTTGTCAACTTCAGGCAGACGCTCGACGCGCTTATGGAAAAGATGGAAAAGTATCAGCCAATACATATTGCCGGAGATCAATCGGAAGCTGACCGACAGGACGCAGTAAACGCCTTCCAGTCCAACGCCCATTATTTTCTAGTCTGCCAAATAGCGGCTGGTGGAGTAGGTGTGAGCCTTCACGACTTGAACGGAAGACCGCGGGTTTCCCTTATTAGTCCGACATATTCGGCGATCGATTTAAAACAGGCTCTTGGCCGAATTCACAGATCAGGAGCCAAGTCCCCGGCCCTCCAGTACATTCTCTTTGCAGCCAACTCCGTCGAGGAAGAAGTCAGCCACGCGGTCCGCAGAAAACTCAAGAACATCGAGTTATTAAATGACGGCGATCTTCTCACGCACAATTGACTTGACGTTCATGTTTTAAACACCACAATACGCGGCACGCTAATGGACACTTCACACGCAAGATATAGCCCGAGCACCCTTAAAAGCCGGGAACTTTGCCCGGGCTACGAACCCAAAAAAGATGGGGAAGTGCATATTGTTACCCAGCGGGGCACAGCCATGCATCAGGCCTGTGAAATTGGAGACTTTGACAATCTTAACGCGGAAGAGACAAAACTGGTTATGAAGTGCCTGGATTATGTTGAGCGCGTCCGGGCGGAGTTGATGACCGATGCTTGACCTAAAGGAAATAAAACTTGAAGTCTTCGATCAATGGGGGTTTGTCGACCGCCTGCTTATCCGCGGAAACAAAGCCCATCTTATCGACTACAAATTTGGATTTAATCCTGTCGATGACGCGGAGCACAACGCTCAAATGTGGGCTTATACGCTCGGGGTTTTTGATAAGTACGATTACGTCACAGACGTCACCGTCCACGTCCTGCAACCCAGGCTAGATCTTATTTTCACCCACACATTTAATCGGGAGTCCGATTATGGGCGGATGGAAAAACGAATAAAAGGAATCATAGACAAATGCAAAAATCACACCGAAGCCGATTACACCCCCGGAGATCAATGCGTATTCTGCGCGAAATTGGCAGACTGCCCAGCAGTCCACGGAGCCACCATGCAGATCGTTAAAGCCTATGACCTGGCACACGACGCGCAGTTGCCGGAACTATTTCATCCAAGCCAGCTGGCTACACCGGAACGCAGGGCCCAAGCCCACCGGATTGCCATGGTTATGGAGGCCTGGTGTTCCAGCGTCCGCAAACACAATCTGGAATTTGCCAAGGAGGGCGGTGAAATTCCTGGTTACGGCCTTAAGGAAATTCAGGGCCGCAGGGAAATTAAAGACCCGCAAAAAGCCTGGGAAATTGTGAAGGACAAACTCACCCCGGAGGAATTCAGTTCCGCCTGTGAGGTGAAGTTTACAGATTTGGCTGATCTGGTTGCGGCCAAAGCGCCTCGCGGTCAAAAGACCGTGGCGAAAGAACAACTGGAAGACACACTCATCGAGGCGGAAGCAATGACGCGCGGTGAGCCGTCTTATCAACTAAGAAAAACTAAAGAGATAAAACAACTAAAATGAAAACATCATTCAGTAAGAAAGACAAAGAAGCGGCAGACCAGAAGGAAACTCAGGCTTTGGCGACCGTGGAGAGCAAAGCTCCCATGATCTCCAATCGCAACTCGGCAGTCGATGGCGAATTCAAAGCCTCCGACTTTCTGATTCCGAGGATCAACCTGGTTGGTAAGACCGGGAACCTGAGCAACAACTTCCAGCCGGGCTCCTTCGTCTTCAATAAGGAGATCGTTGTCGGGTCGAAAGACGCCCCGATGGAGACGATCATCACCCATATTCAGAAGAAATATATCCAGGAAATCCCCTACGGAACCGATGTGATTCCGAAGATTTTCGCCTCGCAGGCTGAGGTGGAAGCTGCCGGAGGAACCCTGGATATCACCGAAAACGACGATACGGACCGATACATTCCGTTTCTCGTTCTGACTCTTCTGGTGTCGGAGCCGAAAGACAAAAACCCGGTATTCTCGCTTGAGGGTCCAGACAAGAAAAACTACGCCTTGGCCCAGTATAACCTAACCAAGAGTGCGTACCGTGGGGCCGGTCGTCAGTTGTTGACAGACAGCCAGACAGTCCTTCGCGGTGGATTGAGCAAGGGTCGGTACCATGTCAGTAGCAAGCTCAACACCAACTCGATGGGTAGCTGGTTTACGCCGACCTTTAAGTTGGCTGGAACCAACAACGACGAGTTCCAGGCTTGGGCTTCCAGCTTAGTCTAAATAGATGAGGAAGGGGAGACGTTCTGGCATGGTGCGACGCGAGAGGCGTCGACAGGTCAAGTGTTCCTTGCCGCGTGAAACACCGGACGTTCTCCGCCAATTTATATCTCTTTTGGAACATCTTAATTTTAACGTGAAAACAGAAGTAAAGGGCATATGGATCAAAACGAAATAAATACAGATTTAGCTCCGGCAATTAGCGAAGTCGCCGCAGAAGCGCAAGAAGTCATAACAAAGATTATGACCAGGGGTTCCGACAAAAGCGTATTTGGTCAGTGGTTTCATACTGACAGCCGCCGATACAATGCCGACCGTCTGATTTCCCATGTGACTCAGGCAATGATGCAGATTGACGGGAATAGACCTGATCCTGATTTGGCTGGTGAAACTTCGCTCGATCATTTGGAAAGAGCCTTGGTAAGGGCGGCGTTTCTTCTCTACAAAATCCGAAAAGGAAAAACTCTATGATCGAGTCAATCTTGTTGTGGATTTTTGTGAAGATCAGCGTCCGCTGGTTTAGGTCGGTTGTTTTTGCGACTGATCCAGAAACAGACAGGATCACGTCCATGTTTTTCTTTGACCGGGATTCCCATGCTCATAGATTTATGGAAGTAATCGAAAAAGAAAAACTAAACCACCAATTAGAAAAGGAAGACATAGCATGATTATTGAATGGCTTTGGGACAAACGGGGATTTTCTTTTCCAAAAATCAAAACGGAAACAAAAAGCACCCAGGCTAAAATGAAAACTATAAAGGTTTCAAAAAGTGGCAAGAAACGAAAAAGATAACCTGGCCAGGGAACTTGTTGCCGCTTTGGATTACCTGTTACAGGAGGGATTTATATGTTTGACAGACCGGAAGGAACCCACGATTGTTTTAAGCAAGGAGGCCGTCATATGCAACTCGAAGAAATAGTCGGTAAAGAAGAATATGACAGCGCCGATCATACCAGGCAAAGAAGTCTGAACCGCCTGCATCAGTTTTACTGCCGGGTCGTTGACTTGGCGGAAGCAAACCACGTGACTGCCGCTCGCCTTGTGGAGGAGAACGGTCGTCTTGAAAACGAGAACGAAGGTCTGAGGGATCTCTGCCAGGAGCTCCTGTCCGACATGGCCGACCTTGAAAAGGAATGCTCGGAGTTCCGACGCAAGGTACGGTCCGCCGTCCTCGAATTAACACCACACCAGAAAGAGAACAACCATGACTGAAATAGTGATCAGAATAAGCCACGACGCAAAAACCGACAAGCTGGAAATCGCACTGCTACCACGGGATGAAAATCCCACGCTTGTTGAAAAAGACGTGTTTCTGGGCCTGATGCCCCACGTACAGAGCCTGCTCGGCCAGCTCCTGAAACAGGAAGGTTTTCGTAACAAAGACAAAGAGGAAAATGCTCTTGTCGATAAAACCGGTGCCCCGCTCAGTGAGGATTACATGATATCCAACGGCATGATTGAGCCTGAGGGTGGTGCCGAAGTTATCGACCCAAGAACCGGCGACCGTCGGTGAGGAAAGCCTTAGCCAGCTACGCACTGGCCGAGGAGTTCACGATAATCCCTTTCCCGTTTGAGGGAAGAGAGCGTGAACTGATTGCGGCCGAGTACGACATCCTGGTGGACTCCGGGGCGTCTCCGAAAGAAATAACGGACATGCTCCTTATGGCCATCGAGGTGCTCCTGAACAAACGCAAAAAATCCAAAACACAGAAGGATTCTGATTTATTGACGTCGAAGATTTCCGACATGCTCGGAAGACTGCTCGTCTTTGAAGAAGACTTTTTAATGAAAAAATGAACACATATGCAATAGACTTTGAAACATATTACGACAAGGAAATATCCATTACCACGCTTGGGCAGTGGCATTATCTGCGCCACGACAAATCGGACATTTACATGGTGGCTATTCACGGTCCGGGGGTGGATTACGTCGGTGATCCCAAAAAGGCCCCGTGGTCCAAGATTGACGGGCATAGGTGGATTGCCCATAACTACAGCTTTGACGGCGCGGTGATCGAGAGGTTGCGCGAGGCAGGTGAGTTCCGAGCCAGACCCGTTGTCTGGGACTGCACCGCCAACCTTTCGGTCGCCGTGGGAGCGCCCCGAAACCTTGCAGGGGCCTCCCGTGAACTTCTGGACAGAAAGATCGACAAGGATCCGCGGGACAAGATGCACTCCAAAAAGTGGATCGATGTCGAGAACACGGAGTTTGGAAAGGAGGTTTTGGAGTATGCCAGGCAAGACGCCCAGGCTTGCTTCCAGATCGACAAGGAGTTTGGATCTTTGTTGTTGCCAATGGAGCAGGAACTTTCCAGGCACACGATCCGGATGGGTTGGTCTGGATTTCATGTCGACACCGATGCGGTTGAAAAAGGCATCAAGCTTTTGGAACGGAAAACATGGGAGTCTGAAAATGCGCTTCCCTGGATCGACGAGACCGACGGGGTCGTTCTCTCAACAAAGGCGTTCCGCCGGGAATGTGCCAAGGCCGGTATTCCCTGGCCCACCTCGATGGCGGAGAACTCCGAGGAGTGTGCGCTTTGGGAAGCCCAATATGGAGACAAGGTTCCGTTTGTCGGAATCATGCGCGACTGGCGTAAGGCTAACTCGCTTCTGGCCAAGATGAAGGTCATGCGCTCGCGCGTGCGCCCGGACGGTACGATGGGCTACGGACTCAAATACATGGGCGCCCACACCGGACGCTGGTCGGGCGATTCCAAATTCAATGTGCAGAATCTTCCCCGAAATGAAATGTTCGGCGTTGATCTACGGGGTTGCATCGTACCCCGGCCAGGTAAGAAGTTTGTCATCTGCGATCTTGCCCAGATCGAGCCAAGAGTTCTTGCTTGGCTGTGCGACAACGAAGGACTTCTGGATGCAATAAGGAATGGGTATGGCATCTACGAGGCCGCGGCAAAAAACATGAATTTGTGGAATGGCGCAAAAGGGACATTGAAGAAAACCGATGCTCCTCTTTACCAGCTGGTCAAGGCGATGGTGCTAGGCCTTGGATACGGTGCCGGGGCCAAGAAGTTCGCGCTCATCGCCAAGATGCAGTACGGGATTGAGATGACGGATTCCAGGGCTCAGGAGATCGTCAACGATTTCCGCGGACGTAATCCCGGTATTCTCCAACTCTGGCGCAAGCTTGAGAACGACTTCCATCACGCCAAGGCGGACAAGCAACTTGAAGTCGGACTACCCAGCGGACGGGTGCTTACCTACCGCAACATCATGTCGCAGTGGCCGGAGAACCAGAAGACGGACAAGGACGGCAGAATGCGTAAGCCGGCCTGGACTGCGAGCGTGGAGCGCGGCGGTCCGCAGATCCCGTTCTACGGTGGGAAACTTTGCGAAAACCTGGTGCAGGCTGTAGCGCGTGACGTTATGGGCGCGGCTGTCCTGAGGCTTGAAAAAGCCGGGTGTCCGGTCGTCATGCACATCCACGACGAAGCGGTATGCGAGGTTGACAAGGACGTTTCGCCTGGTGAGATTGAAAGGCTAATGAGTGAATCCCCCGAATGGCTTACAGGTTGTCCAATCGGGGCGGAAGCGGTCGATGCCGAGAGGTACAAGAAATGACACTCTTCCGTATTCCTAATCTGTCGTCGTCGGTGGCAAGTCCCTGCACACCATGGACTGGAAACGTCAATCAGCCGCCCAGCCTGAAGCCTGAGGACGCCAAGAAGTGGTCCACAAGCTCGCAGACAGACGGCATGTTTGTCAGCGGGTTTGAGGGCAGGGCTCCGGCCATGCGGGTTACCAAGGATAATCCGCCGGCCAAGATGCATGCGTTCGTGGTGGACTACGATGCCGAGATAACCGACAGCGAGTTTATCGAGAGCCTGGCCAACAAGGTCAAGGGCTACAAACCAAACTACGCCCACAGGACTCCGAGCGGAGGAGCTAGGGTCATCTGGATGTTTGAGGAGCCAGCCCAGATTCCGGTGGGCCTTCTTGAGCCGTTCATCAAGCGGATGGCCAAGGAGCTTGGGATCAAAAAGATCTTCCCGGGCCTGGACGAAAATTACCTGAGACCAGAACAGTATTACGCCTGGTACCAACCAGTCACAAAGGTTAGCGAAAAGCCCATCCGGTCGGAAACGATCTTCAGCTGGCTGGCCACGACGATAGACGCCTCAACCAAATACCGCGGGGAAGGCCCCGTGGAGATTCCGCTGGACCGTGTGCGTTCCCGCGTGGAGGAGCTTTTCCCCGGACGTCTTGTCGGAAGGCTTGAGGTCAACTCCAGGACCAATGCGTTCTGGTCACCCACCTCGGATAACCCGACTTCCTGCGTGGTCACGCCAACCGGCATGGTCAGCTTCTCGCAGGAAAAAAGCTTCTACAGCTGGGCCGAGATCCTCGGAGCCGGCTGGGTCAAGGAGTTTGAGGAGGACCGCCTGGGCGCTCCGCTCTCCAACTACTATTATGACGGCAAGAAGTACTGGCGGCGCGACGGCACGGGCGTGTGGCGCGATGCCGAGTCAGACACGGCCAAGAAGGACATCGCCAGCATCTACGGACTGTCTCTGGCCCCGATGCAGCGGGGTGGGCAGTGCGAGGTTGACCAGACCATGTTCCGCATCCGTGAAACACGCCGGGTCGATGAGGCTGGTCCCATCCTCTTCAACAAGGAGGAGATCGTCCACCTGGGCGGCAAGAACATTCTTAATGTCTCACGCGTCAGGGTGCTTGAGCCACGCTCGGAGCACTGCTCCAAGTGGGGCGACGGCTTCCCATGGATCGCCCAGTTCCTGGACGGGTTCTTCGATCCGACCGACTCGCTGGAATACTTCCTGTCCTGGCTTCACCACTTCTACGTGATGGCCAGGTCGGGCAAGCAGTCCCAGGGCCAGGCGATCTTCATCGCCGGTCCGGTGGGCGTGGGCAAGACGCTTCTGGGAACCCAGATCGTTTCGCGTCTGCTAGGCGGAGGTTGCGACGCCTCGGGCCACATTTCCGGCGAAAGCGAGTTTAACTCGGAGATGTTCGAGGTTGGCGTGCTCAACGTGGACGACACGATTGCCTCTACCAGCCACGAAAAGCACCTGCTCTTCTCCAACACGGTCAAGAAGTTTGTAGCCAACCGGCGGCACCGCTACCGGGCCATGTGGAAGAATCCCTCGACCATCGAGTGGAGCGGTCGGGTGTTTGTGACCCTCAACGACGACCCGGATTCCATGCGGGCCGTTCCCTACACCGACGCGAGCATCCTGGACAAGCTCATGCTTTTCAAGGCGTCGTCTCGCGGAGTCAACTTCCCAGCGGCGAAGGAACTCCAGCGGATCCTGGACGGCGAGCTTCCGGCGTTTGCCAGGTGGCTTGTCGACATGGAGATACCGGAGCATATCCGAAGCTCCAGCCGGTTTGAGGTCAAGTGCTACCACCACCCCGACATCCTGGAAGACACCCGGACCACGCACCCCAACCATGCGTTCTCCGAGCTTTTGGATGAATTTTTGGCGAGCTTCAAGCTTTCCAATCCAAAGGAGATCGTCTGGAAGGGCTCGGCGACACAGCTTCTTACCCAGATGCTAAACGATCCGGGACTGGAAAAGCTAACCCGCCACTATGCGGCCACGCCTGAAAAGATGGGTCAACGGCTTGCCAAGCTGATGACCACAAAGCAAATCGAGCGTGTCACCGTCAAGGGCAAGGTCAGCTGGAAGATCCCGATCGACGTCGAAGACCCGGTTGTTTGACCGGTGGCTTGCAAAAATCCAGCGATACGCGATAGTCGAGATTTATAAATGACCCCGTTCCTCATAACAGAAAATTGTTGCTGTGCCTCGGAGTGTTCGGGGTTTTTCACGTATACCGATCCGGCGGAAATTCAAAGCATCAAGTCTGACCCGAACTATCGATACCGTATGACGATACCGTGTTCGGCATTGAAGCAAAACACGCTTCAACAAAAGCCTGTTGCGTCCGGAAGCATCAACGCGGTGGTAACGGAAAATGCAAGTCCGTCTCCAGGATATTGGCAGACAAACCGTGGGCGCGGAGGTGGAAGCACCGTCAACAAATCTTTTGTATCCGAATGCACTTGCAGTTTTCCGCCGGGAGCGGTGGTTTCCATGGACGTGCTTGGTTTATTTACAGGTGACTACACATACATCACACCCTCCGGCACATCCGTCAATCCTTACCAATTAAACGTCGGGGCCCAGGTTTACAGCATTAAATTTCTTTGCGGCGGAGGTTACGTGGATGTTTACTCGGAATGGATCAACGCCACAAACCTTTCGGAAAACCCGGCGCTCCAGGTAAGTCCGCCAGGATTAAACTCCACCGGCACGGTCACGCTCAGTCTTTTCGGACAATCCACAACGATCACATTGCTCAACACATGGACTCCGGCCTGGTCGTCAATTCCAGGATTCCAGGGAAACTGGCGCTTGGACGCAACCCTAAGCCTGAACCTGTCCGACTGTTATGAATAATCCAAGGATGTTCCACCAGCAGGCCAAAAAATTCGCCGGCTCCATGCATCAATGGGCCAAGTCGGGATTCAAGGTATCGCCGGAAGCCTACCAGAAGCGGATGGAAATCTGCCGCAAGTGCGAGTTTTGGGAGGAAAACGTCCGGCTGGGATACGGCAAATGCAAGAAGTGCGGATGCGGCAAGGGCAAGCACTGGCTCCCCCACGAGCAGTGCCCGATCGGCAAGTGGGGCAAAGAAACTCCTTGACGCTTTCCCGTGCCGGCCAACATAATGGCGGCACGATGAAAAAGAAACACACCAGCGGGCGCATTCATATTGTGTCCGAGAAAAAAATCCCATACGTCGAGCTTCAGCTCGACATGGACGACGACACCGCGGATAAACTCGCCAAGGCCGGCTGGATTGAAATCCAGCACGATAAAAAGGCCCTGATCAATTACGCCTTCGTCAAGGCCCTGGAGGAGTTTATCCACGCCAACACAAAGGAAAGACTTGCCCGTGCCAAGGGAACTCGCTGAATGTCTGGTTTTCTCGGTGGCCGCGCTTCTGGGCGCCGCAATCTGCGTGTTTCTCACCGGAGTTTGCTGGTCGGTTTACTGCTGGCTACGCAAACTTTGGTACCGGTTCTTTTAGCCCAGGAACAAATCCTTCAATCCGTCGTACGCATCCAGGCGGTCAACAACAAAAAACAAAAAAGTTTGCGGGGAACGGGTGTGGCCGTCGAGGGCGGCGTCATCACCGCGGCCCACGTGGTGGAAAACTGCGACTCGGTATCGATCTTTACCGGCGACGGGGACGAGTCTTTCATGTTTGACGGGGAAGTGGTCTTTTCCGACGACCTGGCCGACATCGCGTTTATCAAACTGCAAGGGGACGTGGGACAGCAAATTGACCTGAAACCCGCGGTGCTCAACACCAACTTTCCCGTCCAGCCGGGAACCGACGTGTACGCCATCGGCAATTCCTTGGGATTTACCAGGACGATATCCAAGGGCATTGTCAGCGCCAGCGGAACCAAGCGCGGCGAAAGATACCTATTTACCGACGCCCTTACGCGCCAGGGCAACTCAGGAGGGCCTTTGGTCAACGGCAAGGGTGAAGTCATAGCCCTGGTCCTGGGAAGCCTGGATACAGCCCCACAGGGCCAATTACCGGCAAAGGATCCATCCCCGGAGTTTACCTACACGATTCCAGCAGCCGACATTCAAAGATTCCTTGAAAGCAAGGGCATAGCCTCAAAGGGATACCTTGGGGTATTGGGCAAGACTGTACGGGTAAGTCTTGGACTTGGCCTTAACGACGATGGCCTGGAAATTGTCAAAGTAATCAACCCTTGTGGGCTCCAGGTAGGCGATATACTGCTGACCGTGGAAGACGCCCAGATTGGCACGCAAAGGGACCTAATACGGGCTGTACGGGGTCTTTCCCCGGGGGATAGGGTGAATGCCTGTGTCCTTAGAAAAGGCTTGTTTACGAACGTGGAATTGAGGGTTTTTACCAGGAATTAGACCCCCCACCCCATAATTTTTGGGTAAATGGTTATTGATTCGTAGGTTATAGA
>Ga0214917_10000481_pt1 | contig 52556 bp, 53 predicted proteins | sample LL_1208_BB_MetaG_FD_177983 | JGI IMG/M metagenome (GOLD analysis project Ga0214917, IMG submission 177983) | Freshwater microbial communities from Lake Lanier, Atlanta, Georgia, United States - LL_1208_BB | ecosystem: Environmental > Aquatic > Freshwater > Lake | place: USA: Georgia | collected... | reverse complement strand
CCCCGGTGCATGTGAAGAAGATGGATCGCAAAGAGGCTGAGGCGATCGCCGAGAAGTATTTGGCCAAGGTCGGACTACTCGAGAAGCGCGACGAGTATCCATCACGACTCTCAGGTGGTCAGCGTCAGCGTGTGGCGATTGCACGCGCCCTCACCATGCAGCCGAAGGTGCTTCTGTTCGACGAGCCAACCTCAGCGCTTGATCCAACGTTGGTCGGCGAGGTGCTCAAGGTGATGGCAGATCTGGCGCACGAGGGTCGTACGATGATTGTTGTCACCCACGAGATGGACTTTGCGCATGAGGCGGCCGACCGCGTCTATTACATGGATCAGGGCGAATTCGCCGAAGTCGGACCACCAGAGCAGGTGATCGATGCGCCGAAGGATCCACGCACCAAAGAGTTCCTCTCGCGCTTCCGCACGCTCGGCTCCAAGAAGTAGCCATGGCGGGCGGCGCTCCCGACCTCCTGGTGGTTGGCGGCGGTGTTTGGGGCACGTGGACCGCACTTCAGGCGCGACGACTCGGCGCTACCGTTCAGCTGATTGAAGAGCGCGAGCCGGGCGGCCCCAAGACCACCTCCGGTGATTACAGCCGCATCATTCGCCACTCGCACGGCGAGGACGCGCTGCTGATGGGCTGGACGCAGCGCGCGCTTCCGGCGTGGAAGGAACTTGGCGAGCAGGCCGGCGAGCAGATCTTTGTGGAGAGCGGCGTCGCCTGGTTCGTATCGGGCGACGGCATCTGGGAGGCCAACTCTGAAGCGCGCATGCGCGAGGCAGGGGTACCGTGTGAACGCATCACGCCAGAAGAGGCGTTGCATCGCTGGCCGGCGCTCGGTACTGACGGTTTGACATCTGTGCTCTACGAGCCGACCGCCGGCTTCTTGCGCGCGGGGAACGGCGTTCGCGCAGCGGCGCGCATGTTCGAACGTGAGGGTGGCGTGATCGTGCGCGGCCGCGCAACCCTCGCAGCCGACGGCAGCGCGCTCGATGCCAGTGGGGCACCGATCGCCGCTGGCGCAACGGTGTGGGCGGCGGGGCCGTGGCTCCCCGAACTCTTTCCGCATCTTGTGGGTGCAGATGCTGACGCATCAATCATCCCGGTGCGCCGCGACGCAATCTACTTCGACGCGCCGAACATGGGTGTCGGCGAGATCCCAACCTGGATCGACGAAGGACTCGCCGTGTGGGGAATCCCAAATGATCAGGGCCACGGCGTAAAGGTTGGCCCAGAGTTTGACGCGGGCAACTTTGATCCGAGTGAATGGCCCGACGAGGCGCATCCAACATCGATTGCTCGTGCGCGCGAATGTGCAGTGCGCTTCCCTGCGCTGAAGAGCGCGCCGATCAAGGAGACGCGCGCCTGCCAGCACGAGCGCACCAAGAGCGGCCACTACGTGCTTGATCAGCACCCCGCGAACCCTGCGATCTGGCTCGCGGGTGGCGGCTCAGGTCACGGCTACAAGCAGGGCCCGATGGTGGGTGAACTCATGGCACGTGCAGCCCTGAACAGCAACCCGATGCAGCTGCCCGATCGGCGCTTCAAGCTGCACGATCGCAGCGAAGGGCCATCGAGCCCAATGGGAGAGATGGGGCTCGCCTAGTCCCGGGTGCCGCTCAGCGCGGCGTCGTCTCGGAGGCGAGGAACTCGCGGACGAGCGATTGGAAGTGATGCACCCCGTTCTCGCGTAGTGCTGAGAAGCGCCCCGACGTGTAGGCAGTTGACTTCAGACCGCGCTGCACCTGTTCGCAGATCACGATGTCTTCCTGCTGAATCTGGTCGCTAAAGGCGATCCCCTGCTGCATAGACTCCCAACCTGGGCCGGTGCCCGGCGAGGCGAAGTACCACTCGAAGATGGTCAGGGTGCGGTTCGGCCCGAGCGGGATCACGAGGTTGAGCGAGAGGTTATCGGGGTAGAGGTTCAACATCATGTTCGGGAAGCACCAGTAGTAGAGGGCGTCATCTTCGCCCTCGCCGCTGCGAATAAAGCGGCGATCGACGCCGTGCACCTCGCCCTCCTTCAGGTCGCGGATCGGCGCAAGCGACTTGGAGTAGAAGCGGTACGGCTCAACCTTGTAGGCGTCGTAGTCGAGCTCTTTGAAGAGGTCAGGATGCGCAATGGGGATGTGATATCCCTCGAGGTAGTTGTCGACGTAGACCTTCCAGTTGCACTCCACGATATAGTCGCGGCGCTCCACGAGCTGCATCTCGTCCATAGGGAATCCGGCGGCGGCAATCTCGCTCGGGATTGCGCCAAGCACCTCTTCGAGTGGTGGCGCATCGGCGCTCAGGTTGGCGAAGATGAATGGCCCAAAGACGGCGGTGCGCACGGGGATGAGGCCAAAGTCCTCTTTGCGAAACCCCTCGGTCTGATCCATCTCTGGGCAGCTCTTTAGGGCACCGTCGAGCCCGTAGGTCCAGCCGTGATAGCGGCACTGCAGGCTCTTGCGATTCCCTTTGCTGAGCGCCACCTGGCCGGCACGGTGGCGACAGACGTTGTGGAACCCAGAGATCGTACCGTCGAGGCCGTGCACCAAGACGATCGGCTCGTCGAGGATGTTGGCTGGTACGAAGTCGCCTGGGCGCGTGAGGTCGGCGGTGCGCGCCACGATTTGCCAGGTGCGGCTGAAGATCGCCTCGCGCTCTCGTTCGTAGACCTCAGGCGAGAGGTATTCGTCGGCTGTGAGTGTGTGTGCCTCACCCGTTGGAACGGGGAAGTGGGCCGCCTGCGGGTCGCCGTGTGTCGGTGTGGTCACACCGTTACTCGGCGGCGGCGGCGAGCTTTGCGGCGATGGCGGCACGGGCCGCCTGGCGATCACTGAAGTCGATTCCCTCCATGTCGCCTGGGGCGAGCCCTGCTGCCCAGCCGCGTGAGGTGCGCTTCCCGTCGGCGGCGTAGCGGTCGGCAATCATCAGGTCGAAGGCCTGCACGCTCGCCTCGAGTTCGGTGTAGCGCCCTGGCGGCAACATGCTTGAGGCGGTGCCGCGCTGCTGCAGCTCGCATACGTGCCAGTCCTGGCGGTTCGTCATATCCCAGAAGCCGTGCGCGTCGGAGAAGTCGTAGTCGGGGAGCTTCATGGTGTCGGGGTGCAGGTACCAGTCGCAGACGACGCGCGATCGGCCCGGACCGAGCGGCTCAATCATGTGCACCATCAGGTAGTCCGGGTGCAGCGAGAGGAGCAGGTTCGGCCAGACGGCGAAGTACTGGATGCGCTTCGCATCGGTCTCGGTCATGCCGGTCAGCCACGGGCGCGAATGCGATCCCTTGTCGAGGCCCATGGTGAGCGCCTCGCCGACGAGCGGCTGCCAGCCGCCCTTCCACCAGCCGCGCGCCGGAATGTCTTCGCCAAGGTCGTACGGGGTCAGCGCGTTCAGCTGTGGGTGTACCCCTGGGCAGTGGTAGCACTCGGAGTAGTTCTCGACGAGAATCTTCCAGTTCGCTGCCACGTCGTACGTTTCGCGCTGTGCGAGTCGCAGTGGCGCAAAGTCAAAGCGCGCGAACACGTCGACGAGATCGTCAAGGTAGGTGAGAAGCGGCTCGGCCTCCTTGTCGAGGGTCAGGAAGACAAAACCCTGCCAGGTCTCGCAGCGCAGCGGCACGAGGTCGTAGTCCCCCGGATTGAAACGCTTCAGGTCTTCGGTGTGCTTCGCCTTCTGCAACTTGCCGTCGGGGCCGTAGACCCACGCGTGATATGGGCAGACGATCTTCTTCGCCTCGCCGCAATCGGGCTTGCCGTCGGCTGGCCCTTCAATCAGCGTGGCGCCGCGATGACGGCAGGCGTTGATGAAGGCGTGCAGCTTGTTGTCTTCGCCGCGCGAGATGATCACCTGCTCGCCGGCGAACTCCAAGAGTCGGTACGACCCAACGTTCGGCGTCTCCTCTTCACGCCCAACGCAGCGCCACTCGTGGCGGAAGATCTCCTGTGATTCCCAGTCGAAGATCGCCTGCTCATGGAAGACGCGTGGCGGGAACATGTCGGCTTCGTCGAATGGGCGGCGTACGGCGGCAATGGCGGCCGGGTCCAGCGGGGCAGGGCGCTTGGCAATAATCATGCCGCTATGGTGCCACGCCGCGGGGCTATTTGAGCGGGGCGTTGAGGGTGTAGACCCCTCCGCTGCGGTCGGTGACGGTGATCGAGACCTCGCCTTCGCGGTTGAGCGTTGCCTTGCCCGTGCTCCCTGCGTCGTCGCTTAAGGCGAGGCTGCCGTACGCCCGAACAGAGGTGCCCCGGAGCGATGGGGCGAGCTCGGTGGTAACCGTCCCTCGCGCCTCACCGCGCCAAGCCAAGAGTGACGCGCCACGCTCCCGCGTCGTTTCAAACGAGAACTGGGATGGGGCCGCCATGCCGAGCCCGCGCAGACCAACGGTTGTGCCAAGAATCCGCTCGTTACCAACGAAGCGTCCAACCCCTTCAACCTCGGCGGTGATCTCTGCGGCAAGATCACCACGTGCTCCAACCGACCGCGCGGTAATGACCGATGTGGTCTCTCGGTCTATTTCCGTAGCGCTGCGCTCGCTGGAGAAGCTCGGTTGGCGATACCCACGGCCGTAACTGGTTGATGCCGCAACGGCGTAGTAAGCGAAGCAGACGAGCGCCGCGGCGGGGAGCGGTCCGCCCGTTCGGCGTACGGCAAGGAGTCCTTCGAGCGGCTTCAGGATCACGGTCTTGGCGGCGCGGCGGGCGAGGTACTGCAAGAAGGTCGTGCCATCCGTCTCATAGTCGGCGCGGGCATCGGCGCTCGGACGGAATGGGGTGCGCGTGAGTCGTTCGTTCAGTTGTTCTTTCATCTCATCATCCTACGCCTTCCCCGTGGCGCTGCCGCTACACTCCTCGGCATGCCTGAACGCCGCGTTACCAGAGCTGCCGCCGTCGATCTTGCGATTGCCGCCGCACTCTGGGGCGGCATGTATGTGGTCTCTGCCGAGACCTTCGCCGCGATCCCGCCGGCGACACTCGGCTTCCTCCGCCTCGCACTCGGTGTGGCCGCCCTCGCGGCATTCGCGGCGCTCCGCGGAGAGTCACTCGGATGGGCCAAGGCACCGAAAGGTGCGGTACTGCGCGCCGGAGTTGCTGTGGCGTTCTCAATTCTGTTGCAGTTCGCCGGCACCGCCCTGACATCAGCGGTCGAGGGATCGGTGGTGACAATGGCAACGCCGGTCTTTGTTCTGATCTTTGGTCGCGTCTTGGAGGGCATTCGCGTGCCGCGACAGGCGTGGCTCGGGATTGCCCTAGCGGCGATTGGCGTCGTGGCGTTGGCGTTGCGCAGCAGTGGTGCTGAAGGTCTCGTCGCCGACGCCAGTGCGAGCCGTCTTCTCGGCATCGCAATGCTGATTGGCGGTGGTGCAGCATGGGCACTCTTCTCGAGCCTTGGTCGACCGATCGTTGCCGCGGTGGGGGCCCGCAACGCCGTCACGCTGAGCGCTGGGCTGGCGATTCCGATGATGCTCCCATTTGTTGTGTCGGAGCTTGCCGTTGGCGGTATTGATCTCGCTGCGGCTACAACGCCAAGCACACTGCTCGCCGTGCTCTATCTCGGTGTTGGTGCAACCTCGATCGGTTGGAGTTGCTGGTATCGCGGCTATGCGGCAGCACCACCACGAATCGCCGCCGGTGTGCTCTTCTTGCAGCCACTTGTTGCTGCCGCACTCGGCGTTGGCCTACTGAACGAAGCACTCGATTCTGGGCTGGCGCTTGGCGCACTCTTCCTCCTCGGCGGCGTGGCGATGATCTCATTTGAGCGCGCCAGCAGCGCAAAGCAGAGCCGCGTGCGATCGTAGGGGGAATGGACGACCTTCGACGCTATCGCGCCACCCCGCCACCCATCACCGGCGTTGCCGCAATCACGACCGCCGACAACGGCGAGGTACGCAACCCCGATCCAACTGATCGTGCCGCGTGGCGTGAATGGGTTTCGGCGTCGAAGACGCGCAACTGGCTGCGCCGCGATCCGCTCCTTGATTGGCTCGAGGTGCACGGCACCAGCAAAGGCTTCGCAAAAGATGTTGGTGCCGATGCCGATCCGCCGAGCCCCTACGATCTGCGCGAGTTGCTCTTTGCCCAAGGGAATCGTTTTGAAGAGCGCATGTTCGAAATTCTGGAACCAAAAGTTGCTTCGCACCGCAAGATCTCCGACGGCTGGCAGGCAACGCGCACGCTAGCCGCCGCTGAGGCAACCTTTGCCGCGATGCGCGACGGGATCGAGCTGATCGAGCAAGCGGTGGTGCGCAATCCCGAAGATCGCACCTATGGCGCCATCGACCTACTGGTGCGCAGTGATGCACTTGAGCGACTTATTCCTGGCGTCATCGACCCGAGCGAGGCGGTGGTCTCTGCACCGGCGCTGGCTCCTGATGGTGGCGAGGCGCCGCCGTGGCACTACGTGGTGGTTGATGTGAAGTTCTCGACGCTCGATCTCTCGGTGAGCGGATACGCGGGCAGTTCGCATCGACATTACGCCGGCCAAGTGCTTGTCTACACCGCCGCCATCGCACGCTTGCAGGGGTACTGCCCGGCGGAGGCGTATCTGCTTGGTCGCACCTGGATGAGCAGCAAGGGGCGGGGGAGTGGCGCGCTTGAGCGACTCGCCCGTGTGCCAGTGGAGCGCGAGAGCACACGCGACGATGAGACCCCACTCACCGTTGAAGTTGGTCGCGCCCTGGAGTGGATCCGCACCGTGCGCCGCGACGGCGCGACCTGGGATGCGCTGCCACGTCCAACGCGGCCAGAGCTCTACCCGAACATGAACGCCGATCAAGACCAGCCGTGGAGCGAGGCGAAGCGCAAGATCGCTCGCGAGATCGGCGAGCTGACCTACCTTCCAGGCGTTGGGCCCGACTTGCGGGACGCCGCCATCGCCGCCGGCATCAAGCGCCGCGACGAGCCGGGCCTAACTCCAGATCGCCTCGGCGTGACGGGCGATGCGCGACCACGACGACTCGCCGCCGTGCTGGCCGCCAACTACGTGTCCGCATCCGCTGCTGCAAACGAGAAGGTGCTTCCGGCAACCATTGAGCTTCGTGATGACGCGCATTGGCGCACACCTGCCCGCGTTGAGTTCCATGTCGACTTTGAGAACTCAGGGAACCTGAACGACGATTTCACCAAGCTGCCGAGCGTCGGCGGCGCATCGTGCATCTTCCAAATCGGCTGCCTAGTTTCCATTGATGGCCGTGAGCCAACCGCTAGTGAGATCGCGGCGGCGACCGCCGCCGGCGCCAAGGTGGGGGAGCGACTCTTCACGCCGCGCGCTGAAGATGCGTCGTGGTTCCCCGCCTTTGGGCAGTGGACGGGTGACCGGCTCAACGCCGCATCGGAGCGCGCCGTGCTTGACGCGTGGGTTGCCTTTATGGATGCGTGGCGACGCTCACTTGATCTTCCCTGGGGTTCAACCCGCATCGTGCACTGGTCACCCGCAGAACGAAACCTGCTCTTCACCGCCGCCGACTCCGCCGCCGGCCGCCACCCAACCTGGTCACTCCCTGACGAGATCGGCTGGTTTGATGCCTTTGACGAACTCGTCTACAAGGTGCCAGTCAGCGTGCGCGGCGCGTACGGCTTCGGCCTGAAGGACATCGCCAAGGCGATGCGCGCCGAGGGACTCATCGACGTTTCCTGGGGTGATGGCCCCGCCGACGGCATGGGCGCTATGGCTGCGGCCTACACGGCTGATGCCCGCGCCGCCGCCGAGGGGAAGCGCCTCGCCGACTACGACTACTTCCGCGCTGGAACCGAGTACAACGCGGCCGACTGCCGCTCGATGTCGCTCGTGTTGGCCTGGCTGCGGGAGCACCGCTGAACCGTTCGTCTCACCCCACAAAAAACGGGACGTCACCCCTTTCGAGGTGACGCCCCGTTGCACTCCGCGAGTGCGACCGCGTGCTACTCAGCGGGCGGGATCAGGACCTCGTAGACCTCTGAGCTCGGCCCCGCGTTGAACTCATTCCAGACCAGCCATCCAAGGCTCAGAGTCGTTCCGTCTCCGCCCACCCCTGTTCCCGCGCCACTCGCCGCCGAGAACGAAGGGAACCCGTTGTCGACAATACCGCCCGTTACTCCGGTGGCGTTTGAGAGATCTGTCACGAACTTCGAATACCCGTTAGCAACCTGGTCCAGATCAACGTAGAGCCAATCGCCCCCGGAAGAGTCTGAGTCCCAGCCGCCGCCGTTATAGCTCGTGACCTTAAACTTCGGGCCATCTTGAACATCCCAGAGCCATCCTTGGTTGATAGTGAACCAAACGACTGATGTGACAGGGTTTACATACGTTTCACAGTCTCCTAGATAAACAAGGTCGTAAATCGCCCCCGTGGTCGGACCCCAACCTTGGTTATCGACAAAGAAGCACCCAAGAGTGCCATCCGCATAGCCGGTGTTCACCAGACCCGTGTCGGCAAGAACGATCACTTGATCCCCGACACCGTCATTGTCTGTATCAAGTTCAATATCCCACTCGTTCAGTGCGGGGTTTGACATTAGATCCCAGCTGGTAATGACCATCTCAAAGTTCCCCTCACCATTCACGTGCCAGTTCTCGGCGGGGAAGGTGTTTGTGTTGATGCCGATGTTCTTGATATCAGCACCATTCCCAATTCGCTCACGGCCATCACGCGCCAACCAGATGTATGGGTAAAGGCTCCTGGTAACAGCCGTTCCATCGGTTTGGTATGCGTCCTGCCCTCCGGTGGTGAAGCCCCACATCACTGAATATGGACTCCCTCCCCAGTTAGCACTAAAGGTGAACTTCTCAACATGCTGGAACATCGCAAAGACTGGCAGCCGCAGCGACGGCTTGCCGCTAGAGGTGCCAGTAATGACTACATTCAGCGTGCTCTCTCCGGAGGTAGAAAAACTCTTTTGAGCCGCCGCGGTGGCAACCAGCTTGACCGTGAGGGTCTTCGACTTTCCAGCCCCCAGGCTGATGGCTGTCGTGCTCTTCACCAGCGCAGATCCGTTATAGATCTTCACCGTGACGCCGCTCGGAATGGTGAACCCAGCAGCAGCAGCCGCGGCAAACTTATAGCTTGCCGTTGTGGTGCCGTTGTTCTTGACGATAAACGTCTGACTCTTGGTGAGGGTCGCGGCCGCGTCGCCGTAGACCATGCCGAAGCTCATCGTGGCGTTCGGCCCTGCATCAATCGTGACCTTCGCCTTGACGGCGTTGAGGGCATTGACTCGACCGGCACCGACGGAGCGGAGCAAGACGTTGCTACCGACCGACGTCGCGGTATCGATGAGCGCCGACTTGATCAGCGCTGGGGTCCACTTCGGATTCGCCTGCTTGACCAGCGCCGCCACACCAGCAACCACCGGGGTTGCCATTGAGGTGCCGCTGAACCATGCCACGCCATCTCCGCTCCCCGAAGCCGCTGACACAATGTCGACGCCAGGGGCCGCAACCTCAGGCTTCAGCGCAAGGTCACCCCAGCGCGGTCCACCAGAAGAGAAGTCTGCGACGGTGTGATAGTTCGGATTAGCGATACCCGCAGATAGCGCCGAGATGCTTACGTTCGCACCCTCCAGCGGGGTTGTGGCATCGGTGAGGGCTGCGACGAGCGCAGTCTCGCCGGTCCCGTTCAGCATGAGTACTGGAATTGAAGCCGTTGGCGTGTCTACGCCTTGGAATGGTGGGTACGACGCGTTGTCGTCGTCTCCATTTCCGAGCGTATTATCTGCGCCATCGAGGACGTCAATTTTCTGCAAGATGATGACGCCAACGGCGCCCTTGGCATACATGCTAGCCACCTTCTCCTTGAAGGTGCAGGTGCCACGGCGCAAGACAACGATCTTGCCCGTCAAATCAACGGATGTAAGCCAGTCTTGTGCGCCATAGTTTGTGCCGTCATCTCCCGTAGTGGGGCACCCGAGTGAATACGCCGCACCATCTGCGATGGTGAACAGGCTCTTGATATCGCCGGATGCTGGGGTAGAGAGATCAAACACATTGGTGTTCAAGAATGCGACGGGGCTAGCCCCGCCAAGCACCGCGGAACTGAATGTGAGCTTTGCTCCTGGATACGACGCGCGGTCATCGAGCGCCGCGACAGAGATCGCGCCATCTTCTGTGGATGGTGAGCCGACGAGGAATGGCTGGTCACCCTCGTTTCCTGCAGCGATGACTACGGCCACGCCGGCCTTCTCGGCGGCATTGATCGCGGCCTGTTCAGCCCCACCCTTGATGCCGTACGGCGATCCAAGGGAGAGGTTGATGACGTTTGCCCCGAGGGCAACCGCCTTCTCAATGCCGTCCGCGGCGAGCTCCGTTGCGCCATCGCAACCGAAGACGCGAATGGCGATGAGGGACGCAAGTGGGGCCATCCCCGGCGCAAGGGTGAAGGTTGAAACGTCGGTCGTGCTCTTGTAGTACTCGCCAGCAACGGTGCCGTAGGTATGACCGTTCTTGATGCCGTATCCAGCGATGGTGCCCGCCACGTGCGTGCCGTGGCCGCCGCCCTGGGCGATCGTGCAGTCCATTGGATCGCTATCTGGCTGTGGCAGTTCGTGGATTCCGCCGTCGCCTGGTGCGTATGCATCGCCAACAAGGTCGTAGCCTGCAACAACCTTTGCGGTTGGGAAGGTGACGTCGCCGTCGCGAACAAAGTCGTCATGCGTGTAGTCAATGCCCGTATCAATCACGGCAACCTTGACGCCGAAGCCGGTGCCGGCCTTTGACGTTGCGGTCTGCGCCCATACGTTCTTCGCCTGAACCTCTGTTGCTGCACCAGCATTGGACGGCGTTGCGCCGCCACGGCCGCTCACGGCGCCACCGGTCACGGTCATGCGCTTGTAGCGAGTGACGAGCTGCACGTCGGCGACGTGCGGGTTAGCCCGAAGTGCTTCAAGCTGCGTTGCCGGAATGTGGATGCGAAGCCCATTGATGAGGTAGCGGTATTCAGCGTTCACCGTGCCGCCAAGTGCGGTGATTGCTGCGCGTGCGCTGATCCGCTCGCTGATCTGAGCACCCTGAAGCGCGAGCGGCTGTGCCGCGCCGCCCGCGGAGCGTGGCGTGCCAAGGCCCGGGGTGCGAAGGGTAACGACCAGGTGGAGGATGCCGTTCTTGTCTGCGCCGCGGAGGAGCACCTTGCTCTCAATTGGGCGCAAACCGGTTGGCAGGACCTTGTGTCGGTTCGCCGCTGACGCGCTTGGCGCGAGCAGGGCCGCTGCAAGCAGCGCGATCAACACGATCGTGCGGCGGGTTCCTCGTGGGGTTGCGGTGTGTGACTGGCGGCTCATGGCGGGCACCTCCCTGTAGGGGGAGGCAATCCTCTACTGAGGGTTGGGCGGCCCCTTAGCGGCGACGATAGCGCCTGGCGACCACCGAGTACAGAGGGAGTTTCAGTAATAGGCTCGAAATTGGGCGTGCCTCACGGCCATGTGACCCCTCCACGGCGAGGAGTCGGTCGGCGGCATCACCCTCAACGTGGCGAGGGTCGCAGTACGCCACATCAATCTCGACTTCGCCAGGGACTGGAGCCCCGACCTCTGGCTCAAAGCTTTTCGGCATCGACTCATCGAAGTAGTCGGCCCGGAACTCCTCTTCCATCTGCCAGCGCGGGCTGCGGAAGAGCACGGCGCGCCACGCGTCGGCCACGGCGGGAGTGACAGTGCCATCTTTTGGTTGTGGGTTGGGTGAAAGATCCTGCCCACGCGACCAGCGGGCCGCCTGGTGCAACAGGGTGTACTCGTCAAGCTCTAGGTAGGCGGCAAGGTCGTCGGCTGGCGAGGTGTCGCCGAAGATCGCGTGAATCCCGGGCGCAAACGCCTCCTTCATGTCGAGGTCGATGCCGCGCACGGTGCGATGCAGGTAGACCTGCTGATACAGAAACTGTCGCGCGCCAAGGAACGACTCGAGTGCTCCGACGGCTGGCTCATACAAAGTGAGGCCGCGAGCGCCAATGAAGCTGTAGTGACGAAGACGTTCCACATCGACCGCCGCAATGCGTACGCCCGTCATGTAGGCATCGCGCCGGACGTAGTCGAGGTTGTCGACGGTGAAGACGCCTGAGAGGAGCGGCTGCATGATGCGCACCCAGGTCGGGATTGCTGGGTCTTCCAGTGGCGGCTTTGAGATGAGGAAGCTGACCCAGCGTGGATCGATCGACTCTGTTTTTGCGAATGCGTCGCGAGCCGCGGAGTCACCAGGCGCACGACGCAGCCTGGTGATGATCGGCGCGAGCTCGCGCTCAATGATGAGCGCCGAGAGATCTTCATGGGCGAGGCGCTTCCCCTTCGGCCGGCGTGGATCGGCTGGCGCGGGGAATGCTTCTAGAACCGCGTGGTCGAAGAAGTGCGCGAAGGGTCCGTGGCCAACGTCGTGCAGAAGACCGGCAACGCGCAGCGTCTCTACCACGAGGCCTTCGCTCGGTGGCGTTTCACCGTCGTTGGTGAGTCGCGTTGCGAGTGACGGATAGAGATGGCGTGCCCAGAGGCCCGCCTCATGCATCACGCCGAGGCCATGTGAGAAGCGGCTGTGTTCGGCGGTGGGGAAGACCCAGCGGGCGCTCTGCAGCTGGCTGATTCGGCGTAGGCGCTGCAGCCAGGGGCTGTCGAGCAGATCCTCCTCGGCGGCCTCCTCTGGGGCGTGGCCGGTGGCTGCGGCACCCTCGGTGGTGAGGCGCTTGGTGAGCTCGATGTAGCCGTGGATCGGGTCGCTGATCAGGTTGACCGCCTTGAACTGCTCCGCGTCCATGGTTACGCCTTCGACTTCGTATTCGCGCCGTATCGCGCGGCGGCAGCCTGGTGGGTGCGCGCCATGTCGTCACGCAGCGTCTCTGGTCGCAGCACCTCGGCGCCATCACCCCAAGTCAACACCCAGGCGCGAATCTCGAGCAGCCCCGAAATGCGCGCGCGCCAGATGAGTGACCCATCGGGTTGATCTTCAATGGATTGCGAAGGATGCCAGCGCGTCTCTTTTGCACGCGCGGCAGACTCCTTACTAAATCGAATGACGATTTCTTCAAGCGGCTGGTCGGCGACGATGTCCCACGCCGAGGCGAGAGTTCGTTCGAGCTCCACCTCTTTCGGCAGTTCAAACGTTGCCGTGGTGACGCGCACGTTACTGATGCGATCGACACGGAAGGTGCGCAGCGCATTGCGCGTCTCGTCGTGGCCAATGAGATACGTGGTGTGCGTTGCCGCCGACGGCTCCATTAGATACGGATGAACGCGGGCACGGCGGCTGCTCCCTGGATTGCTCCACGCAGGCGCATAGTCAAATTCAACCACACGCCCGGTTACCCATGCGGTCGTGAGGAGACGTAGTCGCTCACGCGCGTCGCTATCGGTGGTGAGTTGGCTCAACTGTGTGACCGTGCGCTCCACGGCACTGCGCAGCGGATTCTCGAGCAGGCTGCCGAGCTTCATCAACGCGGCACCAAGTTCGGGGTCATAGCCGGTCGAAAACTTCGCCAGGAGTCGCGCTGCCAGCACGACGGAGATCGCCTCGTCTTTACTGAATCGAAGCTCCGGCAGGAGCCCCTCTTGCGACACGCCCCATCGACCGAGGTTGTTCCACACCGGCACACCGACACTCGCCTCGAGCGCCTGCAGGTCGCGGTAAGCGGTGCGGCGACTGACGCCGAGTTTCTTGGCGAGGTCCTCGGGTCGGATCCCCGCCTCGCCGGCGGCCTCGACATAGCGCAAGGTGCGCAGGAGTCGGGCGCTCCGATCGCTCTTCTGGAAGTCGGTGTCGCCCTCAGGCGGGTGGCTGCTCATGGCTCAGATTGTGCCACTCCACCCCCAGTTGGGAGTACCCCTCAGATTTAGCGCCCCCGCGCCGCCGCAACGAATGCCGCCCAGACGCGCTCAAGGTCGGCGGGGCTGCTCTCGGTGCGCTCGGGGTGGCACTGAACGCCGAGCACAAATCGCTCACCCGGCTCCTCGAGCCCCTCAACAAGAGTGCCGCGTGGCGAGTCGGTAAAGGCAGAGGCACGTAGTTTCGGCGCGAGTCGCTCGGGGCTGACCGCTTGATGGTGATAGCTGTTCACCGCGAGTGGCGTGGTGTGATCACCAAGGATCTGCGCCAGTTTCGTACCACCTTGCACATCGAGTGGATGCGAGAGTGCGGGCGATGCCGGATACGCCGCGCCAACCTGCCCATCAACGTGCTGCAGCAGCGAACCGCCGCGGTGCACATTCAAGAACTGTAGTCCGCGACAAATGCCAAATACCGGAACGCCACGACGATCAGCAGCATCAAGTGCGGCCCACTCCAGTGCATCACGCGCCGGCTCAATCCCGATGGCGCCATCAACCGGCTCGTTGTATCGCGCCGGATCAATGTCGGCACCGCCCGAAAGAAGAAGGCCATCCATCGCTTCGAATGCGGTTGCGCGCTGCTCGTCGTTGGCACTGGCACTCAGCAGAATTGGAATGCCGCCGGCACGCCGTACGCCGTCGGCGTAGCGCGCGTTGATCAGATGGATCGGCGCAGCATCGCCTGGCTCGTCATGATCCGCGACGGTGATGAGAATGAGCGGCGCGCTCATCAGCCGATCTGCACTCCAGTAGCTTTCGCGAGTTCTTTAAGCGAGGCGATGAGTCGGTCGACCTCTTCGGCGGTGTTGTACGACATGAGCCCAACGCGCAACAGACCACCGCGCTCGGTGAGGCCGAGTGCCGCGACAGGATTCACGGCGTAGAAGTCGCCATCCCATACCTGGATTCCGTCGGCGCCAAGGTGCGTTGCCGCCTCGGTTGGCGTGGCCCACTCCATCGTGAACGAGACGATCGAGGTGCGGTGATCGAGCTGATCACGGTCGGTGATGCCGTAGACCTTGACCCCTGGGATCTCAGCGAGTCGGTCGAGCAGGTGCACGATTAGTTCACGTTCGTAGAGGGTGATCGCCTGTAGGCCGGCACGAATCTCGGCACGGCGGCCCGTCAGTTGGGTTGGGGCGCCGGTGTGCCCAAACTCCCGACCAATCCAGGCGAGGTGGTCAATTGCGGCGGTGGTGCCGGCCATACCCTCAAAGCTCGGGGTTCCGGTCTCCCAGAGATCGTGGGCGGGGCGCACCTTATAGCGACCGTAGCGCTCAAGGAGCGGCAGCTTTCCGTAGAGGAGCCCTGCATGCGGCCCGTAGAACTTATACGGGGAGCAGAGCAGGAAGTCGGTGTCGAGCGCCTGCACATCAATCGGGTAGTGCGGCGCGGAGCAGACCGCATCGAGCACGGTGAGTGCACCCGCCTCATGGGCGAGACGAACAATCTCCTTCGATGGGTTGATCGTGCCGACCGCATTCGAAGACATGCCGACCGCAACGATCTTGGTGCGCGGGGAACGCAGTGCCGCATACGCCTCGATGTCAAGGGTCGCGTCGCTGGTGCGGATCGGAATGACCTTGAGAGTGAGGCCGAAGTCTTCAGCGAGCCAGAGCCACGGGCTGTAGTTCGCGTCGTGATCGAGCTGCGAGACGATCACCTCGTCGCCCGGCTTCAGGCTCTTCGCCAACGATCGAGAGAGTTGGAAGTTGAGCGTCGACATGTTCGCGCCGAACTTGACCGTCTCTTTCGGCGCATTCAGCAGATCTTCGGCGGCGCGGTGCGCCTCATCTTCAACCTGCTGCTGGCGCTGCGAGGTGATGAAGGCACCACCGGAGTTGGCATTGGCATGCAAGAAGAAGTCGCGATACGCGTCGATAACCGCCTGCGGCACCTGCGTGCCGGCGGGGCCGTCGAGGAAGCTGAGCTGACGACCGTCGGGGAGGGTGTTCGCGAGCGATGGAAACCGCGCGCGGATTGCGTTGACGTCGTACGGCTTGGTGCTCATGGCGCGATCGTACTGGGTTAGCGGCGTTGGCGAGTCGCCAGTCGCGTGACCAGTACGACGACGGCGGCAAAGAGGAGGGGGAGGCCGAACATCACCACGAGCCCGAGCAGTCCACCTGGGCCAACGCCAACTCCGCCGTTTCGTGCGTCGCCCGATTCGGGGGTGGCCGTCGGTGTGGGGGAGGGGCTCGCCGCATCGGCGCCGAGTGCCGGGGATGCGAGGGTGAGGGCGATGCCCCCGAGGAGGAGAAGTACGCCGAGTGCGAGAAGGGCGAGTGCAAGCGTGCTGCTGGCGAGTCGTCCACGCCCTTCGGCGCCGAGGAGTCGCAGCGCTTCGGCGCGCTCGAGCGTGGTCACGACGAGTGGCCGCCCCGCTCCGGCCCGTAGTTCGCCATCAATCAGTTGCCCCGCTGCAGTCGCGCGGTCGAGGTTGCTGATCTGCTCCAGGCCAACGCGCGCTTTGCGAGATGGGTCGCTCGTTGCAAGCGCGGCCACCAGCGCTGCCGTCTCCGCACTCTGATATTCGCGGCTGGCCGCGTGAAGCTCGGCGACGCTCCCCTCCCAACGGCGCTCCACCACAACGAGCCCATCGGCAAGATCGGCTGTCGAGATTCGAATGGCACTACTCGGATCGCTAATCACAAAGGGGAGGCTGCGTTCGGCGGTGTCAATCACGCGCCAGCCACCCTCGTCGGCAATGGAGACGCGCTCGCGGCGATAGACGAGCGGCCGATGGTGCTCATCTTCAAAGATCTCTGGCGCATCAATGCTTCCTTTAATCGCGAGATACGGCGACGACTCGCCACGCAGCGCGGCAAGCCGCAGCGCCTCGGTCGGCGTGATCGGCGAGAGCCCAGCAAGAAGTTGCCCCGCGCGCGTGCGCACATCGGTACGTCGTGAGAGAAGGAGGCCGAGGGCGATGAGCGCAGCGCCAATCAACGCGATCGGGTTCATGCGCCCTGCTTTCCGGTGTCAGGGTCAATCGCCTGCACGTCGCCGTTGATGCTGGTGACGATGAGGCGACCGCCAATTAGTTCGGCAGCACCCACGACGTCGCTGTGTGCCAGTCGCCAGCGCACCTCGCCATCGCCGCGAATCGCCCACGTCTCAACTTCGCTCTGCACGATCACATGTCCAAAACGGGGAGAGGCGATTAGCTCAACGACCGGGGTACCGGTCTGATGGCTCCAGGCGAGTGCGCCGGTGCGTGCGCCGAATGCGTAGACGGTGAAACCGTAGCCAACAACAAAGAGCTGAGAATCATCCCAGTGGATTGCGCGTGGCTCGTCATAGATGACGGTGGCGAGTCGTACCGCCCAGGCGCCGCCCGGTGTTTCGACGCGGAGCTCCATGCGGCAGAGTCGATCGGGGTCACCCTCCGCGCCCGCGCCGAGGGCGCCGTGATCAACAAGTGTTGCGCCGACTTCGGAGAGGGCGAAGACTGCGGCGGCTTGGCCGCTGCTCCCCCAGGTGGCGCGAACACGCAGGCCGCCCGGGAAGTCGCTGATGCGACTCTTCGGCTCGCCGGCTCCGGTTGGGATGGGGGCGCTCGAACGTTCGTTCACCCAGCGATTCTAGGCGCGACGTACGCTTAGGCCATGAAGGCCGTGTTGTTCGACTGGGATGGGACCCTTATTGATACGACCGAACACGTCTATCAGGCCAACGTCGAGGTGATGAAGTCCTTCGGCCTCCCACCTCTCACCCGTGAACGCTATGGCGCCGCCTTCTCGCCGAACTGGCGGCGTATGTACGCGGCCCTCGGCGTCCCCGAGCACCTCGTTGAAGGGGCAGCGGACGTTTGGCACGGTGCCTATAAGGGGCACGAAGCGGAACTCCTCCCTGGCGCCTACCCGGCGCTGGAGCGCCTCGTTGCAGCTGGAATTCCTCTCGGCGTCGTCACCGCCGGCGACCGCAAGGTCGTCGCCGGCCAGTTGCGCCGCACCGGTGTCGCCGACCTGATCGGTTCGGCCGTCTACGGCGACGACGCGGTAGAACAGAAGCCCGACCCTGCACCGCTCCGCCGCGGACTCGCGGCACTCGGCCACGCCACCACACCAGCCGAGACCGCCTACCTTGGCGACACGCTCGATGACGTGCGCATGGCACGCGCTGCTGGGGTACACGCGGTCGGGATTCACTCACCCTTCTTCCACCCCGACGACTTCTATGAAGCTGATGCGCACGAGCACGCCCCCTCTGTTGCTGATTGGGTCGCGGCGCTTCTCGACGGTTCGAAGCGCTAGAATTACCGCATCGCGACAGGGGAGCGCCATCGGGCGCTGAGATGCGGGCGGTCCGCGAACCCTACGAACCTGATCCGGGTCATGCCGGCGAAGGGAGGACGCAGGTGTACCCCGCGCGATAGAGAGCGAGGAGCTTGTGCGCGCGTTGATTCTTGCAGGGGGCGATCGACCCGACCCGGCGCTGCTCGATGCGCATTGGCCCGGATGGCGCGATGTCGCTCTGGTGATCGCCGCCGATGGTGGCGCCCGACATGCCGCTCCGCTCGCACTGCGGCTCCACCAGGTCATCGGCGATTTTGATTCCCTAAGCGCAGGCGACATCGATGAACTGGAGGCGGCCGGTGTAGCTGTGACGCGCTTCCCAACGAACAAAGATGCAACCGATACCGAGCTTGCCCTCCTAGCAGCACTTGACGCTGGTGCCACCGAAATCACGCTCCTCTGCACGTGGGGTGGTCGCAGTGATCACGCTATCGGCACCCTTGCACTCTTGGCACATCCGCGTTGCGGTGCTGCAACGGTGGCGATCCTAGATGGGCAGACGCGCACGCAGCTGCTGCGCAGTGGCGCCGAACTCACGTTGCGTGGCGCTGTCGGCCGAATCATTTCGATCACACCCTGGGGTAGTGACGCGATCGTCTCTGCCACTGGTGTGCGTTGGACTCTTGACTCCGCCCTCCTCGTTGCGGGGAGTACGCGCGGCATTTCCAATGTGGCAACCGCCGCACAGACTTTCATCGCGGTGCATGACGGCGCCGTGCTGGTGAGTGAAGGGGGAGGCGCAGCATGAAGCGTTCGTGGGGCTTGATGGATCTCGTCACTGTTGCAACGATCGGCATCGCTTCGGGCGTGCTCTTCGCTGGTTGGAATCTTGTGTGGGGTGCTGCATCGCCACTCTTTGCTGCGGTGCTCCCGCTGCAGTACCTGTTGTTCGCTGGCACATGGGTGATTGCTGGTCCACTCGCCGGGCTGATCGTGCGTCGCCCTGGCGCGGCACTCGCGGGCGAGATGATCGCCGCCTCTGTTTCGTTCTTGCTGGCGAGTCAGTGGTCGGTTGACGCAATCTTCTCTGGCGCGGCACAAGGGATCGGCGCTGAACTGGCATTCGCTGCAGTGGGATATCGCGTCGCGGGCTGGCGCGTTGCCCTCGTCGCTGGCGCACTCTCCGGCGCTGGCATGGCGCTGCATGATCTACCGCTCTACTTCCCCGACGTCAGCACCTCATTCGCGGTAGCGCTGGTGGCGGCGATGGTGGCGAGCTCGGCGATCATCGGTGGCATTGGCGCGCTGCTCTTGCGCGCGGCGCTCCGACGAAGCGGTGCACTCGACCTGATCGGTGCCTAACGGCGTGACCTCTCCCTTTATAGAGATCGCTGATCTCACCTGGCGCCCGGCCGGATCTGATCGACTTACGCTTGATCTGCGCGGGACCTCCATCAGCGTTCCCGCCGGCGGACTGCTCCTTGTCAGCGGCGTATCAGGTGCTGGGAAGAGCACCCTCTTACGGGCGATCGCTGGGCTGCTCGGCACCGTGCTGCCGGGCGAACTGAGCGGGAGACTTCAGGTGGGGGGAGTGGATCTCGTCGCCGCTGCTAGGACCGAGTCGGGGATTCCACGAGCGCTGAGTGAGCGACTCGGCTACGTGGCGGCGGGCCCCGCCCCCACCTATGCGCTCCCGCTCCTCGTTGATGATGCGGCACTTCCGCTCGAGTCACGACAGACCCCGGCCGACGATATGCGCTCGCGCATTGAGCGATCGGCGCGCGACGCCGCTGTTGACGTCGCCCTGATTGATCGCAGCCTGACCACCTTCAGCGGCGGTGAGCGAGCCGCAGCGGCGGCACTCGTTGCTCTTGTTGCATCACCCGATCTACTGGTCGCCGATGAGCCACTCAGCGGTCTTGATGCGCGCTCGGCGGAGCGCTTGGCAACGACGCTGCGCGAGAGCAGCGCAACGCGCGTCATAGCGGCACATGACCTCTCACTGCTCGGCTCCGCTACGGCGCAGCACCTGCGACTGGATGGCGGCGCGGTCGCCGCGACCGCGGCTGTGCCAGCACCTGCGCCTGATTGGAGCACGATGCAGAGCGCCGCCGGTGGCGGCGCCCCGATCCTGCAACTTGTGCGCGCCACTGCAGCGGGTCGCGACGTTGGGCCATCAAGCCTCGCTGTGATGCGCGGCACGACGACGTTGATCACCGGCGATACGGGGAGCGGTAAATCAACGCTGCTTCATCTCATTGCGGGAACCCTCGTAGTAGATACAGGTGATCGCATCGCCGCGCCAAATCTGCGGATTCGATTCGCACCACAAGATTCGGGCCTACTGTTAGGTGCGCGACCAGCGCGAGCGCTCGTTACGCCAAGCGATGCAGCGCGCGCGGAACTGCTCGCACAGCGCTTAGATGTTGCTCATCTGCTTGACGCGACACCTGGGCGACTCTCCGACGGTGAGCGACGTCGGCTATCTATTGTTGTGACCCTTGCCGCAGCCCCAGACGTTCTGATCCTGGACGAGCCGAGCGGCGGCCTTGATGACGAGCGGGTAACTGCACTCTGCGAACTCCTCAGCGACCAAGCGCTCCTTGACGGCAGCGCGGTCGTCATCGCGACGCACGACCCACGGCTGAGCACGTTGAGCCGTCCAGATGCGCGGCCCCTCCGTCGAGTGCGTCACCCCGAGGAGACTGGGTCGAGTGTCGAGCAGACCGAGGGCGGTCTTGTCGCACTTCTGCCAGCGCCGGCGGCGCGAGTGGCGGAGAGTGCCGAACGGCTCCTCTCGCCCGAGCTTGGCCGACGACTCATCGGCACCGCAAATCCTCTGACGCGCCTCGGCCTCGCCCTCTTCTGGTTCGCCCTTTCCATCGCGAGCCCCGCAACACCCGTCGCGCAGGCTGCAATCGCCCTCCCCGTGCTCGTGGTGGCGTGGATCTCGGGCGTGCAGATTCTTGCCACGCTGCAACTCGCGTTGGCGCTCACCCCCGCGCTGGCGGGCATCGTGCTCGCAAATCTTTTTGGAGGCGCATCAGTGGAAGAGGCCGTTGGTGCGGGGGCGCGACTCCTTGCTTTTGCCGCCGGCAGCCTCGTCCTCTTGCGCCCGTTCGAACCGTTGCGCATGGCTGATGCGTTGATCGAAAAACTCCGCGCGCCGTTTGCGCCAACGATGGCGCTCTTGGCTACCGCCGCGCGCATTCCGACACTGCGGGATGAGGCGCGCGAGCGTCGCGCACTTCGCCGACTCACTCGACGCGGTGTGGATCCGCTGCTGCTCGCCGATATGTTCGATTCGGTGATTCGTGCCGTGCCACAACTGGCGATTGCGCTTGAAGTTCGTGGTGTGCGACTGCCGACGCGCACATCACCTCCAACACGGCGAAGGCCATCTCGATTTGGCCGAGCTGACCTGCTCATCGTGGGACTCAGCGTTGGCGGTCTACTCGTCTCCGTTGCGCGTGCCGTCGCCGAGGCTATACTCGCGGCATGAGTCCATTCAAGGCATTCCCACCCGTCGGTAGCGAAGCCCCTGCATTTGCGTTGCGCGACGCAAACGGCAGCGAACACAGCACCCTTGCTGCGCGCGGTAAGTGGCTGGTCATCTACTTCTATCCAAAAGACGACACCCCTGGCTGCACCATTGAGGCCTGTGAGTTCCGTGACTCAGAGACGGCCCTTCAGGCGGCGGGGGCAATTGTCTGGGGGGTGAGCCCCGACGACCAGTCGAGCAAGGCCGCCTTCCGCGACAAGTTCTCGCTGAACTTCCCGATCCTCTCCGACCTCGACCATCAGGTTGCCGAGTCCTACGGGGTCTGGGGCGAGAAGCAGATGATGGGGAAGAGCTTTATGAGCACGCACCGCGTCACCTTCCTGGTGAACCCAGAGGGGCAGATCGCGAGGGTCTGGGAGAGCGTGACCCCAACCGGGCACGCGGCAGAGGTGCTTGCGGAGATCACCAGCCAGAGGGGATAAAAGGCGGTGCCTTTGGGGGGACGCCGGCACCGCCTTAGGCGCTGATTCTGGCAGAAATTCACCTTCTGCACAAGAAAAAGTGACCAAATTGCAACTATCTCGTTGAGCACGCTTCACGAGAGCCCCTGCTACCCTTGACCCTGCAAGCAATGACCCACGGCAACACCGAAAGGCTCACTGTGACGCTTGAAACGCAGGACTTCCTCGTCCAGCCGGTAGACGCCTCCTGGCTTCAGTGCAACATCGAGTGCCAAGAGGCCTGCCCTGTTGGCACCAACTGCCGCGGCTACCTCAACCTTGCCGCCGAAGGTCGCTTTGAAGAGGGCTACCTGCTCTCCCGCGAACCAAACCCCATTGCCGCCATGTGTTCGTACGTCTGTTCCGCACCATGTGAGCGCGCCTGCCGCCGCGGCGACATCGATCGACCACTCGCGATTCGCGCAATGAAGCGCTTCCTTGTGGAGTGGCACGCCGCGTCGGGGATTCCAGATGTTGCGCCAGAGATCACCCCACGTGCCGAGAGCGTCGCCGTGATCGGCGCCGGCCCTGCCGGTCTCTCCGTTGCGCGGGAGCTCGCTGTGAAGGGCTATCAGGTCACCGTCTACGACAGCCTGCCGTACGGCGGCGGCACGATGCTCATTGGCGTTCCCGCATTCCGACTTCCGCGCGAAGCCATCGAGACCGACGTGCGCCTCATTGAGCGACTCGGTGTGAAGTTCGTCTACAACACCGAGGTTGGTCGCGACATCACCTTCGAACAGTTGCAGCAGCAGTACAACGCAATCGCGATCTGCGCCGGCGCAATGAACGCCGTCGCGCTGGACATCCCGGGCGCTGACTTGAACGGCCTCGTCTACGGCGTGGACTTCATGAAAGATGCCAACCTCGGCAAGCCACTCAGCGTCGGCAAAGATGTCGTCGTCATCGGCGGTGGCTATACCGCCATGGACTGCTCGCGCACATCGCTCCGTCACGGCGCCGAGCGCGTCACCATCGCGTATCGCCGCACGCGATCCGAGCTCGTCGTTGACGAAGAGGAGCTCGGCGAGACAGAGCGCGAGGGTGTGCGCATGGACTTCCTTGTCTCTCCACTCGAACTGCTCGGCGAGAACGGCAACATCACCGGCGTGCGCATGATCAAGAATCGTCTGGGCGAGCCGGACGCTTCGGGTCGCCGCAGCCCCGTTCCAATTGAAGGTTCAGAATTCATTCTTCCGGCCGACACGGTGATCCCAGCGGTGTCGCAGGCCGCCGAGCTCGGCTTCCTTCCCGTAGAGAGCACCTTCGAAGTGGCGCGCGGTCGCGTCAAAGTTGACCCTGCCACCTACGCCACCAACATCAAGGGGGTCTGGGCTTGCGGCGACTTCGTCACCGGCCCCGCCACCATGATTGAGGCCGCTGGCCACGCCAAGAAGTGCGCCTACGCCATCGACCGCTACCTCGATGGCCAGGCCGAGATCACCGTCGACGCCAATGTGAAGATCACGAGCTCCTGGCGCCACGAGATGCCCGAGTTCTACGACCGCATCCCACGCCAGCACATTCCAGTGCTGCCACTGGCGGCACGCCTCCCATCCGGGGACCCGGTCGAGAACTTCACCACCCAAGTGGAGCTCGGCTACGGCGCCCAGCAGGCCGTTGCCGAGAGCACCCGATGCCTCATGTGCAACTACAACATCTGGTTTGACCCAATGCGCTGCGTCCTCTGCGGCGCCTGCGCCGACGTCTGCCCCGAGGGGGTCATCCATATGGTGGACATCAATCAGCTCAAGTCTGAGGGCGCCCTCCCCGAGCTTTCCGAGGCCTACGGCTGGGAGAACGGTGGGGCAATGCTCCTGGATGAGGAGCGCTGCATCCGCTGCGCCCTCTGCGTAAAGCGCTGTCCCTTCGACGCCATTACGATGGAGCGGTTCGAACTACAAGAGATCAGCTCGGACGGACGCCTCTATAAGGAGTCCTACCGAGATGGGCAGTTGGCCGGCGTTGCCGGTGTAGCGGGAGGGGCACAGTGAGCCTACTGGCGAGGGTCGATCAGGCGGTCCGAAGGTCAGCAGCCTGGCGCTCCATCTTCCGCAACTCCTACCCCAACGACGAGCGAAGCCGCGCCTATGCGGTGATGAACAACGTCTTCTTGCACCTTCACCCAGTGCGGGTTCGCCAGCACGCAGTGAAGTTCGCCTACACCTTCTGCCTCGGCGGCCTGAGCTTCTTCCTCTTCCTCGTTCTCACGGTGACGGGCGTCTACCTGATGTTCTTCTACGCGCCATCAGCAACGCAGGCGTACTCCGACATCCTTCGGATTCAAACGATCATTCCATTCGGGCAGATCACGCGCAACATCCACCGCTGGGGCGCGCACCTCATGGTCTTCTTTGTCTTCTTACACATGATGCGCGTCTTCTATCACGGCGCCTACAAGCCGCCACGCGAATTCAACTGGGTCGTTGGCGTGATCCTGCTCTTCCTCACGCTGATGCTCAGCTTCACCGGCTACCTTTTGCCGTGGGACCAGATCGCCTACTGGGCAATCACCATCGGCTCCAACATGGCCGGCTACGCGCCGCTCCTCAACACCCCATCGAAGCTCCTGCTCCTTGGTGGCCTCGAGGTTGGGCAGAACACGCTGCTTCGCTTCTACGTGCTGCACGTGATGGTCTTCCCACTCTTGGCGGCAGTCTTCCTCGCGGTCCACTTCTGGCGGATCCGCAAGGACGGCGGCATCAGCGGACCGCTGTGACCTATGAGTGACGAGCAGCGCCCAGCGAGCTCCCTGCCGGTAGATCCGTCGCGCCAGACGGAGATCGACAAGCAGCGCGTACCGATGGCGGCTCGCCCGTACCGACTCCTCGCCCTCGTTAAGCAAGATGCCGTGGTTCGCGTACAGAAGGAGCCAGACGACACGGTCATGACCTGGCCGCACCTGCTGACCATCGAGTTCTTGGCGGCCGTGGCGATGAGCATCTTCTTGTTGCTGCTCGGCCTCTTCATTAATGCACCGCTCGAAGAGCTCGCCAACCCGAACGTCACCCCAGCCGTTGCGAAGGCACCGTGGTACTTCCTGGGCCTTCAGGAGTTGCTCGCCTACTTCCACCCAACCGTTGCCGGTGCGCTGACACCAGCCGCCGTGTTGGTTGGCTCGGCGCTGATTCCGTATCTCGACCGCCGCAACATTCACAGCACCAAGCCATCTGACCGCAAGTTGGAGGTCACCCTCTTCTCGGTGCTCTGGGCACTCGGACTCACGGTGACCTTCATTGGCATCTTCTTCCGTGGTCCTGGCTACTCCTTCATCCTGCCGTGGTCGACCGGCTTCTTCTTTAGCTTGTGATCGGAGGGGCGCAGTGAGTCATTACAGCGTTGAACCGAGCGACAAGCCGAAGGCCCTCACTACGCAAACCATCAAGGCACTGCGCCATGAAGAGGTGCAGGGAATTTCGCGACGACGACTCCTTCGCACAACCATTGGCGCCGGCTTCGCCCTCTGGTTGCTGGAAGTCACTGCAGGCACACTCGGCTTCCTCTGGCCAAATCTCGAGGGTGGCTTCGGCGGCAAGATTCGCGTCGGCACGTTGAAGTCGTTGATCGACGCCAACGCTGGTCTGCCGATCAAAGAGGGTTACCCGGCCTATGTGCAAGATGCACGCGCCTTCATCATGTTGGTTGATCCGAACCGCCAAGAGTTTGTGACCGGCGAAGATCCAACCGGCGACGGCACCTCGCTGAATGTGCGCGCGCTGTATCAGCGCTGCCCACACCTTGGCTGCAAACCAAATCCGTGCATCAAGACCTACTGGCTCGAGTGCGCCTGCCATGGCAGCCGCTACGACCGACTCGGCACCAAGGCGCAGGGTCTTGGCCCAGCGCCACGCGGCATGGATCGCTTCGCCGCTGTCGTTGATAAGGACGGCGTCCTCACCCTCGACACCGGCAAGATCAACCTTGGCAGCGTGCCGCTCGCGATCGGCACACCAGGGATCGAGGCGCCACGCGCCGCCACGGGGTGCATCTAAATGAGCGACGAGAAGCAGCTCCCAGTTCCGAGCGAGAAGGTGAGCACGCCGGTGCCACGCCTGTCGAGCCCAAGCCAGATTCAGACGCACGGTCTCACCGCCGAGCGCGCCGCCAAGATCGTCAACCAGAGTGGATCCTCGCGCATGGCCGCCCTCCTCGGCATCGCCATCGTCACCCTCTTTGTCATCGTCTACGCCTTCTACGACCAGGGACTTCCTGGCGCGACCGGCTCGTCACGACTCGACACCGCAAAGCGCGAGCAGTACCTGGAGACGGTCAAGCGCGGCTACAACCTCTTTGAGGCGAACTGCGCTCGCTGCCACGGTGCACAGGGACAGGGTGGCATCGGTCCAGTCTTGAACGATCAGGGGAAGTTGCTCGCCCACCTCACACCGCAATATCTGAAGAACGTGTTGACCGTTGGTGGTCGCTATGTCTGCGGCAATGCCAATTCGCTCATGGGCGTGTGGGCCGACACCAATGGCGGTCCACTCAACTATCGCGAGATTGAAGAGTTGATCGCGTGGATTCGTGCCACCAACACCGACACCATTGAAGTGCGCGACCCAGCCACCGGCGAGATGGTTGAGGTCTCTGGCTGGCGTGATGCCGCCTACGCGCCAGCACCAGATGCAACCCCCGTGCCAGCCTGCTGGTCGGATGCATTTGCCGCCTCCCCAACGCCGACCGGACCAGCAACGCCAACCCCGTCCATGGTTGCGGGCGACAGCTACACCATCGTTGCGATGGGGGTGAAGTTCGACCTTTCAACCCTGACGGTTGCGGCAGGCAAGGCCTTCAGCATCGTCTTTGATAACCAAGATGCAGGGATCCCACACAACGTTGCGATCCATAAGGACACGGCAACAGGGACAGAAGTATTCCAGGGCGAGATCTTCCCTGGCATTGGCACGCGCACCTATGCGGTGCCCGCTCTCACCGCTGGTACCTACGCCTTTGTCTGCACCGTGCACCCAAACATGGTCGGCACGTTGACGGTGAAGTGATGAGCGGCAGTAACGACCCACGCGCACTCGGTCCAGGAGCGGTTGCCCCACGACGCGTGCTCTTCGGCCTGCTCGACGCCAACGGTTGGGGCTGGGCAGGCGTCCGCTCCGTCCTCTGGACCCTCGTCATCATCTTGATGCTCGGCTACATCCCAGACCGCGCCTACTACCTCACCGTTTCGCCAACCGTTGAGCTCGGGCTCAACCTCGCCTCACTCGTGAACATCTGCCCCGCAGAGAATGAGGGGCTCCCATGCCCAGCTCCCGCCGGCGCGCTGATTCCGTGGAAGAGCGCCACCGAGGCCGATCTGCCAGGCGACGGCGTGGATGGTTCCATGTTGCAAGCTGGCGCACACCTCTATTACATCGGTGGCACCAGCGGCACACCCCGCCTTGCTACGACGAACGTCGCTGTTGCAACCATTGATGCCGCAGGGCTCAGCACCTGGTCGGCAGGCACGGCACTACCAGAGGCGCGCGCGCATGCGGCCGTCGCCTTCTTCGCCGGCAAGGCGTACGTCATCGGCGGCGCATCCGACACCGCTACCGCAACCGCATCGGTCTACGTTGGAACACCGGATGCGACGACAGGGCTGATCACCGCATGGGAGCGCCTTGATGCACTCGAACTGCCAGCCGCACGAACTGCCGCAGCGGTGACTGTTGTCTCCGACGGAATCGTGGTCCTTGGCGGCGAGGGGACCGACCGCTCACCAACCACCACCGTCTGGAAGGCGAAGCTCGGCACCAACGGCGAACTTGAAGCGTGGGCGGACTTCATGGCGCTACCAGAACCACGCAGTCACGCGGCCGCCGCGCTCGTTGGCGATTCGATCTACGTCTGGGGTGGCAACGATGCGAACGGCCCAGCCGCGGAAGCGGTTCGCGGCGATATCGCCGTTGCCCCAACCGCCGCGACCAGCCACAGCGCACCGGTCGTAAATCCTGATCAAGGTGATGCAGAGATCGGCACCATTTACCGATGGGACGGAGGGCCGCAAGAAGGCAACCTCCCAACACCACGCGATGGCGCTGCGCTGTGGAGCGCCAACGGCACCCTCTATGTTGCGGGCGGCACGATTGATGGAACACCAACAACGAGCGTGCTGTGGGCGGCGCCAGTCGCCGCAAAGGGGGTTACCTCCTGGACTTCAGTCGAGCTGAGCAATCTTCCCGCTGATGGCGCGCGAGTTGGCGCGAGTGGCGTCGTGATCGGCGCACATGTGCTGCTGCTCGGTGGCACCGATGCTGCTGGTGCGCACAGCGCTGGTGCGCTCTCCGCGGGCACCTCACCGAAGGCACCGGTATTCCGCGCCGGCCTCGTGGGCCTCACCGTTCCTGGCCTTGCATTGCAGGGCGAGGTTGGTCAGCAGATCGGCTTCCTCTCCGCCGCGGGCGCCTGGACCCTCAACTTCGTCATCATGCTCGGTGCCGGCGTGGCCTATAGCCAGCGTGAGCGCTTCCGAGCGTGGGTAGGCTCGAAGCTTGGCCGCAAGGGCGCATCCGCCCGCTAACTGAGCCGCTCGCCGCCGTATACTTCCGCGAAACACCTGCCCGGGTGTGCAGTGGGAGGAAGCATGAACACAGCAACCGCTAAGCGACTCTTCGGCATCAACGCCCTATTCGCATGGTTCGGCTATCTCGTAGCCGAGATCACCAATCTTCTGCAGCTCGTGCCGCCGGATGGGCGCTACGAACCCAGTTCACACATGTTCGGCGGCAGTGCCGATGGGTTGGCGGGTGCGATTGGACGCGCGTTTGATTCGCATGGATATTTCACCACGTGGTCGAACCTTCTGGTTGCGGTGACGTTGACGTTGCTCTACCGCAATCCACAGCGGGTTGGTCGTGCCTTTGATTGGTTGCGCAACACGGGGCTGCTCATGATCACCATGACGATGGTGCTCTATCACCTGCTCCTTGCGGGTGGGGCGAACCCACAGGGCCCCTACGCCGTCTCGAATCTCTTCGAGCACTACCTCACGCCGATCATCACCATCTTGGTGTGGGGGATTGCTGGACCGCGCGGTCGCTTTCCATTCGGCGACACGTTCCGCGTCTTCATCATTCCGATCGGCTACCTCGTCTACACGCTGGCGCACGGCGCGTACGCATCGGTCTATCCGTACCCATTCTTTGACGTCATTGAGTACGGCTACCCGTTTGTGCTCACCCTGATGGGTGAGGTCATCGTTGGCGGGTACGTCGTTGCGCTGATCTTCTTCGGCGTTGGAAGGCTGCGCAGCCGCTGACCTGATCCGAAACGTCTGGCGAGCCGGGCGGGGTTCGAACCCGCGACCAAGGGTTTAAAAGACCCCTGCTCTACCGCTGAGCTACCGGCCCGCGCAGATTCTCCCACGGCGGGCCGCGTTACGAGCCGTAAGCGTGGGAGAATACGGCCATGAGGCGCTCTTGGACGATTGACGCGGCAACGAAGGAGCTGGCCGGGCTGCGCCCGATCATCGCCCTCCTCCGCGACCAGCGCATTGAACTTGAGCGCATGAAGGACGACCTGCTGCGCCTCCGCCGCCTCGAGCGCATGGGCGCCCTGCCAGGCGGCGCTGATCAGAATCAGCTGCAGCCGGCCGACCTCGATCCAGCACTGCGCGACGCGTTGGCGAGCAGCTCGGTGCTCGAGATGCGCATCCGGGCGGCGGTGGACCAGATGCAGGCGAGCGTCGACCGGGTCACCAGCCGCGGTGTTGAGCTGCGCGACATTGATCGCGGCCTCATCGACTTTCCCGCGATCGCCTTTGGCCTCCCGTTTCTGCTCTGCTGGGAGGAGGGGGATGGCGAGGAGGTGCTCTTCGCGCACAACATGGGCGACGGGTACGGCGCACGTCTGCCGGTCGCCGAGTTCCTGCGCCGCCTCGCTGCGCAAGCCGAGGGCGAGCGGTAATGAGCGACCTACCGCTGACGCTCACGCCCGCAGAGGCGGCGGCGCTGCTCAGCGGACCTGATGCACCGCTCTTGATTGATGTTCGTGAAGAGTCGGAGTGGAACGAGGTGCACATCCCTGGCGCGATGCTCATTCCGCTCTCGCAGTTTGTGGCGCGCCAAGACGAAATCCCTGCAGGTCGTGCGCTCATCATGCAGTGCCGTTCCGGCGGACGATCAGGTCAGGCGGCGCTAGCGTTGCGCACCGCCGGCCGCCCCAACGTTGCAAACCTCGCGGGCGGCATTACCGACTGGGAGGCCGCAGGGCTCCCAGTAACGTACGGGGAATAAGCTGCGCATTTGACGATTTGCCCCGCGCTGCCGATACTTCGCGAGCGGGGTGGAGCAGTGGCAGCTCGTCGGGCTCATAACCCGAAGGTCGGTGGTTCGAATCCATCCCCCGCAACCAACTCAACACCAACCCCGTATCGGGGCACGCCCACCTATGGGCCGTCGGCGAAGTCGGCGATCTCGGCAACGCTGGTGAAAGGCCCAACGCGGTAGTCAAGCACCACACCGCTTGCGTCGAGAAGCAGGGTGAGCGGCGCGGCGTTCACCGGCACCTGTGCAGCAATGGCGCCGTCGGCATCAATGAGCGTTGTCCAGGTCGCGCCGAGCTCAGCTGCAGCGGCGGTCGCTGGGCCAACGGAGTCCTTGTAGAGCACGCCAAGCACGGTTGCGCCGGGGGCAAAGCTCGAGGTGTAGTCAAAGAGCAGCGGAATCTCGTCGCGGCAGGGGATGCACCAGCTCGCCCAGAAGTTCAGCAGAATGCGCTGGTTGCCACCCGCCACGTCTGGCCACGAGGTAATGGTGGTCGCTGGGTTGCTGAGGGGGTGCGCCTCACCGATGCGCATGGTTCGGCCAAGCAGGGTGTCGCCACTGGTTGCGGGGCCACTACAGGCGGCGATGAGGCTAGCGGCGAGGAGCACGACTGCGGCGCGGCGAACACGCGCCAGGCTGATCACTGAAGGACGATCGCCCCAAGCATGTTCGGGTGCACCGTGCAGACGTAGACATAGGTGTTTCCAGCCGTGAGCGCGGGCACATCGTAGGTGCGCTCATCAACGCCGTTGAAGATCTCGCCCTGGTAGATCTCTTTACCAGTTGCCGTGTCCTGATGGATCGCAACGTTATGCGGGATCCCTGCATCCTTATTGACGAAGTGAATGGTGAACGGCACGCCGGCCGGCACCGTAATCGATGTGGTTTCGTAGGCAACAAGCTGTGCACAAATCGTGACGGTGGCCGTGCCACCCTCCGCGCAGGCAACCGGCTCGCCGCTTGGCGATGGGCTCGCATCACTCCCGCCGATGATGCCCGCCTGCGACCCGGCAAAGAAGAGGAAGATCACGCTAAAGAGTGCGATCGCAACACGTGGAGCCTTGCGCGGCGTTGGGTTGACAAGATGCCCCGTGGTGTCGGCTTCAGCCGTTGCGCGGTACTCGCGGCCGGCGTCGTACAGCCAACCGATCAGCGCGAGCGCCGTCATGAGTGTGCCGAGGAGGGCGAACTCGAGGCCAACCGCAACGCCGAAGAGCATCACGGCGGCGCCGGCGCTCACCAGGAGTGGCAGAAGTGATGGTGGTGGCAGATGCACGCCGTCTGGTGGACCACTCGGCGCTTCAGTGACCGCAGGTTCATCACCGCGCAGTGCCAATGCAGAGCCTGCACCGAGTGCGTCGTACTCGCGAACCGCCTCACGGCCCCAGGCAACGAGCGCTAAAACGAAGAGGACGCCCGCGAGGGCGAGTGCCGTACCACCGAGCGCAACGGAGAAGAAGAGTGCACCCGATGCTGCGGAGATTAGGAACGGCGCAAGACTTGGCCCCGGCAAGTGGATGCCTGCTGGAACCTGCGGCTTACGTACTGGCATGCCGACACGGCGAGGGCCGGCGCGGCGGAAGCGCCAGAAGACCCAGCCGTAGAAGCCAACGACCAAGAGCAGAACGCCCAGCGGAATGAGCTTGATGAGTGCGCCCCAGTCAGGGGCGACGAATGGTCCGAGCAGCGAGATCACCCATTCGAGAAGGGAGCGGAGAAACTCCATGGTGCCCGTGGGTCCGTTAGGCGTCGGTGGTCATTGCGTGGATCAGGATCAGCGTCATCGTCGCCATCGCAATCCCCAGTGCGAAGAGGAGCACAGCTCCCTGCAGGTCATTGGAGACGAAGAGGTAGACGGCGCCGATGATCACAAAGAGGAGGCCGAATGCGTAGGCGTACTTGTTCATGGCTGGTCCCCCTTTCGCCCGTTGGGCTGGTCGACGTGCTTCCAAGATTGTAGCGCCGCCCAAAAAACCACGAACTGGACGAAGATGCGGGTATGACGCACCTGCTGATCCCGGCTCATGGGCCAACCCCGCCTGAGCTCTCACTGGAGGCGCTCCTCTACTGGGCGTGGCCACCGGTGGTCACGATTGCCGTTGTGATCGTGGGGCTCCTCTGGGTGCGTGCGGTCCGCCAGGTGGCCCGAGAGCATCCGGGAAATCCGTATCCGCGCCGTCGCACGGCGAGCCTGGTCGCGGCCTTCGCCCTCCTGCTCCTCGCGCTGCAGTCGGGTCTTGAGCGCTACGACACAACCCTCTTCTCCATGCACATGATTCAGCATCTGATCCTGCTCTTCCCCGTGCCGATCCTGTTGTTGCAGGCGGGGCCGGTGACGCTTCTTTTGCGAGTCGCCTCGCCGCGCTGGCGCGCGCGCGCCCTTGGCGTTCTGCAAAGCCGCGTTGTTGGGGTGATCAGCCATCCACTCGTTGGCTGGACGCTGCTGGTCGCCGTGATGTGGGGGACACACCTCTCGATCCTGTTTGACGCGGCGCTTGAGGATCCGTTTATTCACGACATGGAGCACATGCTCTATCTCAGTACCGCCCTCCTCTTCTGGGCGCCGATCTTCTCGGTTGACCCGATCCGACATCGCCTGCGGGGCGGCGGGGCACTGGTCTATTTGATTGCGCAGATGCCGCAGAACAGCTTCCTCGGCGTTGCGATCATGTGGTCAACAACAACGCTCTATCCGCACTACGCCACGCTGCAGCGCGCCTGGGGGCCAACGCCACTGGAAGATCAGCAACTTGCCGGCGCGATCATGTGGCTGGTTGGTGACGTGCTCTTCTTGGCTGCAATCTTCGCCGTGCTTGCGGCACTTGCGAAGGCAGAAGATCGCCCTGAATCGCGATACGATGAGGCGCAGACGGCGGCGGCGATTGCCGAGATCCGTCGACGAGAGGTGCTCCTGGCGGAGCGGAAGAGGAGTGAAGAGTGAGCGTTGCCATTGATCCGGTCTGCGGCATGGAGGTGACGATCGCTCCCGACGCCCTCACCACCTCAATCGAAGTTGCGGGGCTCGCCGTTGCTGGTCAGGCCGACCGCCATCGCGGCGCCCTTGACGTGAGCGCCCCAGGGCAGGAGCGCTTCTACTTCTGCGGGCGCGGCTGCCTCCTTGACTTCCAGGACGACCCCACCCCCTTCCTTGATGCGGGGTATCAGCCCTCGGGCATGTAGGGCACATCGGGCGGGAAGTGGTACCTTCTCGCGCACAGGCTCCCACCAGGGGGCGAGAGAGAGGAGCTCACGACAATGGCCTACGTGATCGCAGAACCGTGCGTTGATGTACTCGACCAGTCGTGTGTCTCGGTCTGCCCCGTGGACTGCATCCACTTTGAAGAGGGGACCGACCGCAAGCTCTTCATCGATCCCGACGAGTGCATCGACTGCGGCGCCTGCGAGCCAGAGTGCCCAGTGAACTCGATCTTCCCGGCCGAGTCGGTACCGGCGCAGTGGTCTGGATACATTCAGATCGACGCTGATTGGTACAAGGACAAGGCTGGCGCGCGCAGCGCCGTCGACGCCGCCAAGCCGCGCTGAGGCGGGCGCCTTGAGCGCCGTCGCACCCTTCTCCTGTTCGTGGTGCGGTCTTCCGGTTACTGCAACAACACTCGAAGATCTTTCCGCATGGACGCTGCTCTGCGCCGCCTGTCTTGAACGTGCACCCGGCCAGCCGTATCTGAAAACAAAACTCAAAGAGGGCCTGCGCCGACGCGCCGAAGGTGTGCAGCCACCTGTTGGTATTCCGCTTGCACCAACGCCAGCAGCACCAGTCACTGGCAGCGCACCTGACGTGGGTGAGAGCGGTGTGCCCGCGCGACTCGGCCTCTTGCCGCCACCACAGCATCCCGACGAACTTGAAGCGTGGTATCTGAATCGCGCACCGTACGATCGCGGACCACTTGGCGGCGCAACCTGGCAAGGCGAACTCGATCGCGCGGTGCTCTGGCTCGACGCGCTGCCATATGAGGGGCGCATTGTGGAGCTGGGTGCCGGAATCGGATTCTGGACCGTGCTGCTCGCGTCGCGCGGCGAGACGAGTGCCTACGACGCGCGCGAAGATCGCCTAGAGCGGGCGCGTCGGCGACTAATCGCCCACGGACTCAGCGCACACCTCCATCCGCGCGCACTTGATGCAGGGCCAGAGGGGGCGCCTGCTGGTCTCGTTGTGGTGCCGTTCGTATTGAGTCAACTCGCCGCTGAGCCACGTGCGCGCATGATTGATGTGGCGCACGCGTGGTTAGCGCCAGGTGGGCGCGTTGCGGTGATCGATCTCGCCCCGCCAAACTTTGACCCAGCCACGTTGGAGCAGGCTGCGGGGGAGATGCTCGGGGCTCGATTCACCGACCGCCGCGCCGAGGTACTCGGCCGGCACCTGGTACTGATCGAGGCGACCGCGCGTTAACGCCCCTTACGGGTGCAGCGTGTGCGAGTCGAGGAGCCGATTCAACAGCTCGGGGAGCGAATCCTGCTGCAGGCCCGCCGGTCGGACTACCGGACCATCGCCGATGGTGACGCCAATGATTGGGTCATCGCTATTCGTGCCTACAGGAATCTCAAGAGCGGCCGCGGCAGCAAGTTCCGCCATCTGGTCGGCCGGGAGGGTGACGCGCTCGGTGTGCTCGCCGTGTGTCATAACAATGCGGCCATCTGGATAGATGAGCCCCTGCTCCTCCATGCCGTTCGACCAGCTGCGGGTGATGGTGTAGGCGGGGGTGCCGGTTGGCTCGGCGGCGCTGCTGCACGCCACCAGGCTCGCTGCGGTAACGAGGGTCAGGAGCAGCACGGTCAATCGCTTCATCGTGCAATCATACCTGCAGACAAACAATTAAGGAGGAGAGGATGGCAGCACAGCGTGGGGGAGCCGAGGAGCTCCGAATCCTTGAGGCGCAGCTTGATCGCATGCGCGGCATGCTCTTCGCCTACTCGAATCTCTTCTTCCGCCACATCACGATCTGGGGCATCGTCTGCATTGCGCTCCTCGCCATCTCAACGCAGAGTGGTGCCGCTCCCGTTGCCACACTCATTCTCTTTGTTGTGCCGTTTGCCTTTCTGGAGGCGGGCTACTACTTCTACTACACCGTGTTCGCACGTCGACATGCCGAATTCATTGAACGCGCATTGAATGCGCGCACCGGTCGCGAGACGCTCGTTGCTCACAAACTTGAGGCCGCCTACTTCTATCCACCTGAGGCGCCGAAGCTCGCCCTCCTCAGCTTTGGTCGCCTGAGCGGCTACACGAGCGCCATGACCATTGGGTACTCCATCGCGGCGCTGCTTCTCTGGGGAGCCGCGGCAAACCTCACCCTGGCCCAGGTTGCGGCGGGGGGCGTTGCCGAGATCGTGCCGATTGCCGCAGGCCTCTGGACCCTCCTCGTAACCGCCTACCTGCTCTGGCACTTCCTCTCCCGCCGTGACGAGGAGCGCCTCCTGGCCGCCCTACGGGTCGCCTACCCAGATGCGGTAGGCTCGCGTGGACGCGCCCGGTCCGGGCGCTAACCGACCCACGGGCAGAGGAGTACGAGCGACGTGACCACCCCCGATTCGGGAGCGCAGCACGGCACGGTAACCGAGCTTGACCGCGTCACGATTCGTTTTGCCGGTGACTCTGGCGATGGGATGCAGCTGACCGGCTCGCAGTTCACCGCCACCACCGCACTCTTCGGCAACGACGTCTCAACACTGCCTGATTACCCCGCTGAGATTCGCGCGCCAGCAGGTTCGCTCCCCGGTGTGTCGGGATTCCAGATCAGCTTCTCAAGCGGCGACATTCACACCCCAGGCGACCGACCAGACGTGCTCGTCGCCATGAATCCGGCGGCGCTCAAGGTGAACATTGGCGACCTCGTGCCAGGCGGCGCGATCATTGTGAACACCGACGCCTTCAACGACATCAATTTGCGCAAGGCGGGCTTCACCGAAGACCCGCTCAAGAACCAGAGCCTGCAGGGCTACAACTTGTATGAGATCCCCATGTCGACCATGGTCGCGGGCGCGTGCGAAGGTCTTGGACTCACCAGCAAGCAGATTGAGCTAACCAAGAACTTCTTCGCGCTCGGCGTGATGTTCTGGCTCTACGAGCGTTCGATGGCCGGCACCGAGAAGTGGATCGCCGAGAAGTTCGCCGGCAAGGATGCTATCGCCGAGGCAAACCGTCGCGCACTGCATGCTGGCTATGCGTTCGGCGAGACGACTGAAATCTTCCACACGCACTACCGCGTTGCGGCAGCGCACCTACCACCCGGCACGTATCGCAACATCACCGGCAACGAGGCGACCGCACTCGGCTTCGTCATGGCCTCGAAGCTCGCCGAGCGCGACCTCTTCTTGGCGAGCTACCCGATCACGCCCGCGTCAGACATCCTCCATCAGCTCTCGTCATACAAGCACCTCGGCATTAAGACGGTGCAGTCGGAAGATGAGATTGCCGCGATCGGTGCTGCAGTCGGCGCGGCATACGGCGGCGCGATGGGCATGACCACCACCTCGGGCCCAGGCATGGCACTGAAGGCCGAGATGCTCGGCCTCGCCGTCATGGTTGAGTTGCCGCTCGTTGTGGTTGATGTACAGCGCGCCGGTCCGTCGACGGGCATGCCAACCAAGACCGAGCAGGGCGACCTGCTGATGAGCATGTTCGGCCGCAACTCCGATTCGCCGATTCCCGTGATTGCGCCGGCAACGCCGGCCGAGTGCTTCACGATGGCGATTGAGGCGTGGCGCATCGCGCTGCACCACATGACGCCGGTCGTCTTCTTGAGTGATGCGTTCTTGGCCACCGGCGCAGAGCCGTGGCGCATTCCGAACGTCGCCGATCTTCCTTCTATCAAGGTGGAGAACGCGCCCGCCTCAGACAAGCCAGGCTTCCGACCGTATCAACGCGATCCCGAGACGCTGGCCCGCCCTTGGGCGGTGCCGGGGACTCCAGGGCTAGAGCACCGCATCGGCGGTCTCGAGAAGCTCGATGAGTTGGGGACTGTCAGCTACGACCCCGACAACCATCACCGCATGAACCTGCTGCGCGCCGAGAAGGTGGCGCGCGTCGCTCGCGACATTCCGCCGACCGAACTCTTCGGCGAGAGCACGGGTGACCTGCTGATCTTGGGCTGGGGCTCAACCTATGGCTCGATTCGTTCGGCAGTAGAGCGCCTGCAGTCGCGCGGCAAGCGCGTCAGCCACGCTCACCTGCGCTATCTAAATCCGTTGCCAAACGATCTCGGCGAGATGCTGAAGAACTTCAAGCACGTGCTGATGCCTGAGCTCAATGCCGGCCAGCTGCGCATGCTCATTCGCGCCAAGTACTTGGTTGACGCCGTGGGCTTCAACCTGGTGCGCGGCAAGCCGTTCCAGATTGGTGAGATCGAGGCAAAGGCCGAGTCGCTCCTCGGCGAGAGTGTGGAGGCAGCGAAGTGACCCAGTCTGAACTCCCGGTGCTGACGAAGAAGGATTTCGAGTCCGACCAGGATGTGCGCTGGTGCCCAGGGTGCGGCGACTATTCGATCCTTGCCCAGACCCAGAAGACGATGCCCGACTTCGGCGTCGCCAAGGAGAAGATCGTCTTCATCTCCGGGATCGGCTGCTCGGGCCGTCTTCCGTACTACATGAATACCTACGGCTTCCACACCATTCACGGCCGCGCGGCAACCATTGCCACCGGCCTGAAGGCGGCACGCCCTGACCTGATGGTCTGGGTCATTACCGGCGACGGCGACGCCCTCTCCATTGGTGGCAACCACCTAATCCATGCGATGCGCCGCAACGTCGACATGAAGATGATCATGTTCAACAACCGCATCTACGGCCTCACCAAGGGGCAAGCGTCGCCAACCTCGCCGATCGGCAAGAAGACAAAGTCCACGCCGCTCGGCACCATTGAGACGCCAATCATTCCGCTCAACCTGGTTGCTGCGGCCGAGGCGAGCTTCATCGCGCGATCGGTCGACACGCACTCCGAGCACCTGCAAGAGATGATGCATCGCGCCGGCGAGCACTCAGGTGCCGCCTTCCTCGAAGTGCTGCAGAACTGCAACATCTTCAACGACGGCGCATGGCGAGACTTCACCGACAAGTCGGTGAAGGAGGACCGCATGCTGGTGCTGAAGCACGGCGAGCCGATGATCTTCGGCGCTGAGAAGAACAAGGGGATTCGCCTCAACGGCTTGCAGCCTGAGGTAGTGACCATCGGCGAGAACGGCGTGAGCCTTGCCGACCTTTGGGTGCACGACGAAACTGACCCTGACGCCACGCGCACGCAGATCTTGAGCCGCATGTGGTGGCCAGACTTCCCGGTACCGGTTGGCGTCTTCCGTCGCGTGCCACGCCCAACCCACGACCAGCTGCTGATTGAGCAGATCGATGGAGCAAAGGCGGCGCGTGCCGCGAAGGGTCCAGTCGACCTGCAGAAGCTCCTCGCCTCCGGGGAGACCTGGACGGTCGAGTGACCGCGCCGCGCCTGCTGGTGCTGGCCGACGATCTGATCTGGGCCACTCGACTCGAAGGGCAGGGGCGCACCCTTGGCGCTGAGGTGCAGCGATTCACCACGCCAGTAAAACTCCTGGCCGTTCTTGCTACCCACCCAGCAACCCCCGCCGACCTGGTGGCGATTGACGCCACCGCCCGCGCCTATGACCCTGACGTGGCGGTCAGGGAGGCGTCGGCCACCGGTGCCCGCGTCCTCGCCCTGGTGCAGCACGACGATCCCGAGGGGCGGGTGAGCCTGATCGCCGCAGGGGCGGTGCGCGCAATGCCGTACCGCGCGCTCTTTGAGCGCGGGCATGCGATCCTCGCAGGGTTACTTGATCTGCCGGTTCCGCCGGCGACGAGCCCAGCAACAACAGGGGAGGGTGCATGAGCAACCGAAGCGCTGAGATCACCGCCGCCTACGACGCCGCGACCCCAGGCCTTGGCGCCGGTCATGCCCTTGAGGCGAAGCTCATCGGACCCGCCGCATATGCTGCGCGACTCTCCGCCGCGCGCGGCGCGGTGAACGACGCAGGTCTTGATGCGGTGCTGCTCGGATTCGGCGCTGACATGCGCTATCTCACCGGCTACGCCGCACCGGCCCTTGAGCGACTCACCATGTTGGTGATTCCAGCGAACGGCGCACCATCACTCATCGTGCCGCGACTTGAAGCGGGCATGGCCGGTGACGCCCCCGCCATGCGCGGCGGCCACGTCGCCTGCGTACCGTTCGGCGAGACCGATGATCCCTTCGCCCTTGTAGCGACCGCTGTAAAGGCGGGTGGCCGACCTGGTGCTGCTGCCCGCGGTGTTGCCGTGTCAGATCGCCTCTGGTCCACCTTCTTGATTCGCATTGAGGCGGCGCTACGCACACATGGCGCAATCAACCAGACACAACTCGCATCCGCCGTGATCGGCAAACTACGCATGGTCAAGTCGGCGGAAGAGTCGGCACTCCTGCGCGCCGCCGGTCGCGCCGTCGACACCGTTGTCATGGCGATCACTAGCGGGACGCTGCTCGGTCGCACCGAGAACGATGTGGCGCGCGAAGTGCGCGAGCGACTCACCGGTGCTGGGCACGAAGTCTCCTCGTTCGCCATTGTTGGATCGGGTCCGAATTCTGCTTCGCCACATCACGAGGCGTCGTCGCGCGTGATCAACGCAGGTGATGCGATCGTGCTCGACATCGGTGGCGTCTTCGGTGGCTACGGCAGTGATACGACCCGAACGATTTGGGTGACCGGCCCGAACGGGGCGGTGCCGCCAACCGACGACTTCTTGCGCCGCTACGACGTCCTGAAGCGCGCCCACCAGGCGGCGACCGATCACGTTCGCCCAGGCGTGACCTGCGAATCGGTTGATGCCGCCGCTCGTGCGGTGATCGACGCGGCAGGGGAGGGGGCCCGCTTCTTCCACCGCACCGGGCACGGAATCGGGCTCGAGGAGCACGAAGATCCGTATATCGTCGCCGGCAACACCACACTCCTCGTTCCAGGCCACGCCTTCTCAATTGAGCCTGGCATCTACGTTGAGGGCGTCAACGGCGCTCGCATCGAAGACATTGTGCTCTGCGGCGAGAGCGCGGTAGATCAGCTCAATCTCACGAAGCGCGAGTTGTATGTGGTGGCCGGATGAACGACGGACCAGTCGCCAGCGCGCAGCAGCAGAGTAAGCAGGCGACACCGGCGCAGGTACGCCGCATTGCCAAGGCACGACCGTATGTACCGTTGCACGACCTGCGACGTACCTACGGACTCCCTGGCGATGAAGAGATCACGACCCGCATTGAGACGCCCGAAGGGCCAGCGTGGATCGGTCTCCCCGAGCGCGAGGCGCGCATCATTGAGAGCCTCGTTCGCGAAGGGGAGATTGCCCTGATCTTTGCCGACTCACCACGAGCACGCGTGGTGCTCGGCTTCCACAGCCTGACGCTGCACGCCTAAGCGTCGACCCCTTCGCCGCGCAGCAGTGCGCGCTTGAAGGCAATTGGATCCGTTGCCCCAGGACGCCAGCTGCTCCCTGCGCCGCCACCGAATCCGCCGATGCCGTTCGACGCCAGCACGCGATGGCAGGGGATCAGCACCGGCACGCGATTCTTGCCGAGCGCACCACCAACGGCCCGCGCGGCCCGTGGCGACCCACTCGCCGCCGCAAGTTCTCCGTAGGTCACCGTTTTGCCGAAGCGCACGCCGGCAAGAGCGCGCAACACGCGCTGCTCAAACTCTGTCGCCCACGAAAGGTCGGTTGCTGCGATTCGCTCACGCGCGCTGAGCTGCCCGCGCAGCGCGGAGTTCAGGATGCGGTTCACATCACGCGCACTGGTGATTGGACCAGTTGCGCGGCGACCCACTGCAGCGTTGGCGATCGGGGCAAACGGCGCACGTGAATCAAGGGCGATGGCGCAGATGCGGCCGTTCTCCACGGCAACGGGGAGCGCTCCCCAGGGGCTAGACCACGAGTAGATCTGCATGCGCGCAGCATAGCCGCGGGGGCTTATTGCCCACGTGAGGCGTATACTCCCCCTGAGTATGTCGACTGAGTCTGTTCCTGCGGCACCAGCCACCCCCGTGGCGGAGATTGCCCTCCCCGTCACCGGGATGACCTGCGCCTCGTGCGTGAACCGCGTGGAGCGATTCCTGAAGAAGGCTGACGGCGTGAGCGGTGCAAGCGTGAACCTTGCGACCTCGATGGCCACCATTCAGTACGCGCCAGAGGCGACGGGCGTTGCCGACCTTGCCGCCGTCATTAGCGCCGCAGGATACGAGGTGCCCGCAGCGGCACTGGCGCTTGCCGGACGTGAAGGTGACGTCGATGCCCAGGAAGCGCGCGAAGCACTCGACGCTGAGCTCGTCGCCGCGCGCACCAAAGAGACGCGGGGGCTGCTGCGCGACGGCGTGATCGCAACGATCTTTGGCTTCGGTGCAATGGCCCTGATGCTGCAGCCGTGGTTCTTCATCAGCATGGAGCGCATCAACTGGATTTTGATTGTTCCCACGACGGTCATTCAGTTCACCGTTGGTTGGCGCTTCCACACGCGCGCACTGCGCGCACTCCGACACGGCTCACTCACCATGGAGACCCTCGTTAGCCTTGGTACTACGGCGGCGTGGGGCTGGTCGGTGGCGATCACCCTCTTTCATGCCGAGCTGATGCGCGTTGGTGTTCCGGCGCATGCAACGTGGGACGCCGCGGCGCTCATTCTCGGTTTTGTCTCCCTCGGTCGATGGATGGAGGCGCGCGCCAAAGAGCAGACGACCAGCGCGGTGCGCGGAATCCTAGCGTTACAGCCACGAGAGGCAGAGCTCCTCGCCACCGCCGACGCACCAACGTCAACAACGATCGCAGTCAACAAGATCATCGCCGGTGACCTGTTGCGCATTCGCCCCGGTGGACGCATCCCGGTGGATGGCATCATCGTGAACGGACGCGCCGCAGTAGACGAGTCAGCCATCACCGGTGAATCGCTCCCAGTCGAGCGCGGGCCAGGGAGCCGACTGGCCGCGGGCACGCTCCTCACTGATTCCCCAATTGTGATGCGCGCAACGCAGGTTGGCGCAAACACCACGCTGGCACGGATCGTGGCCATGGTCGAGCGCGCGCAGGGATCGAAGCCCGCAATTGCACGTCTTGCCGACCGAATCTCCGAGGTATTCGTGCCGGCTATTCTGCTGATCGCTGTGGCGACCTTTGTTGGCTGGTACCTGCTCGGCGCCGAGCCGCGCCTGGTGCGCGCCGTGGCCACCGCCATCGCCGTGCTCGTGGTCGCCTGCCCGTGCGCCATGGGCCTTGCCACCCCCACCGCCGTGATCGCCGGCACCGGCCGTGGCGCCGAGGCGGGAATCCTCGTGCGTGATGCCGCCATCCTCGAGGCGGCGGGGAAGCTGCGCGCCGTCGTCTGGGATAAGACCGGCACCCTCACCCTCGGCCAACACGCCCTCGTCGGCCGCCTCGCCCTTGCCACCGGTCCACTGAAGGGCGACAGCGATCGCCTCCTACAGATTGCCGCCGCCGTCGAGAGCCCATCGGAGCACCCGCTCGCCCGTGCGATCGTGCGCGCCGCCGGCACTGTCACCACAGTAGCCACCGAGTTCGTCATGCATGCGGGTCACGGCGTAAGCGCCAGCCTTGACGGCGCAACGGTGCGCATCGGCACCGAGGCATTCACCAGCACGACCAACGCCGAACTCATTAGCTGGGCAGCAGCAGAGGCGGCCGCGGGACGTACGCCACTCTTCATCGCAATCAACGGCGAATCAGCTGGCGCGCTCAGCCTTGCCGACACCGTTCGCCCAGAGAGCGCCGCCGCGATTCGCGCACTGAGCACACGCGGCATTGAGTCGTGGATCATCAGCGGCGATCGCCAGGAGGTAGTGAACGCCATTGCGCGCGATCTCAACATTCCCGCAGAGCGCGCCCGTGGCGGCATCCTTCCTGGCGGCAAGGGCGATGCGATCGCCGAGATTCGACGCAGCAGCAGCGGACCGGTGGCAATGGTGGGGGATGGTGTCAACGACGCGCCGGCACTCGCAGCCGCTGACGTGGGCGTCTCCATGGGTGGCGGCACCGAGATCGCCATCGACGCCTCTGCCGCAACGCTGAGCGGCGCAGACCCGCGCGGTGTGCCGCTGCTTGTAGACCTTTCGCGCGCAACGACGCGCATCATCAAGCAGAACCTTGCCTGGGCCTTTGGCTACAACATCCTCCTCGTGCCACTCGCCGCCGGCCTGGCACTCCCAGCATTCGGCATCGGTCTCGACCCGGCGCTCGCCGCCGCCGCTATGGGTGGGTCGAGCGTGACGGTGGTGCTGAATGCCTTGAGGCTGCGAAGGCTGCCGCTGGAGCGAGAGCGGTTGAGCTAGGACGCTCCTGCTAGGATCCACGTATCCGAACTAGATTCGTATATGTGGAGGCGGCTCATGCACGGTTTCCTCTACCGAGACATCAGCTTCAGCTACCGCCGCAAGGGCCAAGGCGAACTCGCCGTCTTAGAGCGACTCACCTGGCACGTGCCTACAGGCGTTACCGCCCTCCTTGGGATCAATGGTGCAGGCAAGAGTACGCTCTTGTCCCTTGGCGCAACGGCGCTGATGCCAAAGAGCGGCAAGGTGTCACTCAATGAGCTGGATTCTCGCGATCAGCAAACCCGATTTCGAAAGCGCGTGGCATGGATGCCGCAGCACTATCGAGCAGTACCGGGGCTCACAGTTCGAGAACAGGTGACGTATTCGGGTTGGCTGAAGGGTATGAGTCGTGACGATGCATGGCGCGGCGCCTCCGAAGCGTTGGCACGCGTGGCGCTGCAGGATCTAGCTGACCAGCCTGCAAGTGAACTTTCAGGAGGCCAGCAACGGCGCGTTGGCCTTGCTAGTGCCCTGGTTCACGACGCAGAAGTGTTGCTGCTCGATGAGCCCACCTCCGGCCTTGATCCAGAGCAGCGAGCCATGTTCCGAGAACTATTGGTAAACATTGGCGCCGACCGAACGGTTGTGGTTTCAACACACGACACAGGTGAAATCACAACGGCGTATTCGCATGTCGCGGTACTTCACGAAGGAAACATCGCCTTTGATGGCGCGTTGCAGGACTTTGCGGCGCGTGCCCCAGCGGGGAGTGAGCGCCCGATTGAATCCGCATTTCTAGCCTTAATCTCTGGAGGCAGGTAGGTGCGTCTTCGCACATTGCTCAGAATATCTCCCGCAGTTTGGTTGACCCTACCCACGCTGATTCTGTCCATCCTCTATGTGACTAGAGCGATCTACCCGAACAACTACGGTGTCGCAGCGACGGCGGGCGCGACCTCTTCTATGGCTTTCTTGGTGGGATTTGTCGCTACGACTGCGGCATGGGAGGCCGCTCGACTTCGCCGCGGCGGCATTTGGGCTGCGCCACATACGCGTTCTAGATTGGACATCACCATCACTGCGGTAACCCCCTCAATTCTTTTGGGAGCGGTTTTCCTGCTGGGCACCGTCGTGGCTGCCTCTGTCTACGGTCAGGCCGGGCTGCCTGAGATTCGCATGGTTGTCGTTGGATTCATTGCAATCTGTGCGTGGAGCCTGGTGGGATTCCTTGCCGGGCTACGACTCCCCATGTCGGTAGCTTTGCCGAGCATGCTCTTGGCCCCATTCCTCTGGTTCGCCTTTGTGCCAGCACTCCCTGTGGAATGGTTGCGACAGCTCAGCGGCATGTACCGAGATTGCTGCCGGATCAGGGCTGATATATCACCGGCAGCGCTGCTCGCAGGCCTGATTATGAATGTGGCAATCATCGTCGTAGCGCTTTATGCGATCGGCGCTCTTCGCATGCGGTGGTCACGCATCGTCGCAACCACAATGCTCGTTGTAGGCGTGGTGATCAGTAGCGCATTCGCCTCAAATGTTGGTCCGATTCCAGAGGTGGCGCGCGATCGGTCCGCCTTAAAGTGCGGCACAGTAAGCGAAGTGGAGTTGTGCCTGTGGCCCGAGCACGACGGCTCCTCACAAGTATTTCGACCGACGCTGAACAAAGTGATAGTGGAACTGACTCGTGAGGGCTTACCAATCCCAAGCCGCTGGAGTGAGGAGCTCGCGGGCTCATCGTCAGCGGACACTCTCGGGCTCGACTTGTGGAAGTCAGATCCAGATTCAATTCGCTGGTCAATCGCACAGGGACTTGCGCCGTGGCCCGCGTGTTCGGAGGCTTCAAACTCAGGGTTTAGCGGTTCCTCAATTGATGTGTTGCGGGGCTGGTGGTTCACTGCGATGGGTGGGTCCGAAGCGATGCTGCAAGAGAATCTCGGATGGCTGATCGCAGAACCGTCCGCATTTGGCGTGCCCCCCATCAAGGATCTATACAGTGCCGTTAGCTCCGCTTCAGTCACATCACGCGTGGCTTGGCTGGAGCGGCTTACATCCTCGGCTGCGGAATGCCAATCGCCTGAAAACTACAGTGTTCAATAGCGTGGCCCTGTATCGAAAAGTTCGCCGAGTAGATTTGATTGCTCTTTCCGTCGTCGGGTCGGCACTTGTTTTGCAAGTCCCGGCTAGCGCTATTTCTATTCGCGTGAGCCCCATTGGCGCACCGCTGATGATCGCCCTCTTCATCGCTTTGGGGTTGCCAAGCGCCTTAGGATTTGGGCTGTCTCGCGGACTTCCCGCGCAAGAGTCCGTAGCAGCGCGCCGTATTCGTCGCTATGACGCGGTACTCGTGACCTCAAGCGTTTGTGCATTCTTGGCTCTTGGAGCAATCGGCGCACAGGTATCTGCGGGAATCAATGATTTAGGTGTAGGCGATACCTATCTGACTGCCACACGAGCCCTCATGACCTACCTAGGCTGGCTACTGGTTGCCCGGTTTTTTGTTGGATGGCGCACCGCGTCCATTGCGCCGGCGCTCTATCTCTTGGCGGTCGGCGTTTTTGGATTCGCTGACGAGACTACTGCGGCTGGATGGGCTTGGATCGGACTCCCGGCGAATGACGGTTGGGCCTGGGCGTGTACGTGGATATTGCTTGGGTTAGGTGCAGCGCTCTGGGCTTGGCGCCCTAACTGGTCAGTCGAGGTTGCCGCGGTCTAACCCAGAAACGGTCGAAGCTCCACCCGTCGATTGCACGCGCGAGAACCATCCACGGCAAAGGCCTGCGCCTGCTCTGGTGATTCGGCGTTGATGATCCAAAAGCCGCTGTAGTGCTCCGGGCCGGAGAAGAGTGAGCCAGGGGTGATGGCCCCGAGGCCGTTGCGGTTGTCGATAAGGGTTGCGCGGCTAGGCTCAGCGATGCCGGCGGCGAGGATCAGGTGGTTGCCTGCGACGAGACGCTCGTTGAAGGCGTCGATGGCGGCACCTTCGCCAGGGGTGGCGGTGTTGCTGCCGCCGTCAATGACGAAGATGACGAAGCGCATTCCTACCGAAGCTTGCCGAAGAGCGCTGAGGCGTTCTGGCCACCGAAGCCGAAGCCATTGATGAGCACGCGGTCGATTGCCTGATTCGCGCGCGCGGTGTGCGGCACATAGTCGAGGTCGCATTCTGGGTCAGGCGTGTCGAGGTTGATCGTTGGTGGCACGGTGCCCGTCTCGATCGCCTTGATGGCGGCGAGTCCGGCAACGGCGCCCGCACCACCCAAGAGGTGGCCGACCATGCTCTTTGGTGAGCTGATCGGAATCTTGTAGGCGTGATCACCAAGGGCACGCTTGATCGCCTTTGTTTCGGTGAGGTCGTTGAGTGGGGTGCTCGTGCCGTGCGCCACGATGTAGCTGATGTCGTCGATGACCGCGCCGCCATCGAGGATCGCCTTCGTCATGGAGCCTGCCGCGCCGCGGCCGGTTGGCTCGGGGGCGCTGATGTGGAAGGCGTCGGCGGTAGCACCGGCACCGAGCAGCTCGGCGCGAATTGTTGCGCCGCGCGCCTTGGCGTGGGCGAGCGACTCGATCACGAAGACCGCGCCACCCTCGCCGAAGACGAAGCCGTCGCGGTTCTTGTCGAAAGGTCGGCTGGCGTGCGTTGGGTCGTCGTTGCGCTTGCTGAGGGCACCCATGTTGCTGAGGGCGGCGAAGGCCATCGGCAGGAGTGGTGCCTCGACGCCGCCGGCGACAACGATGTCGGCCTCGCCGCTGCGGATCAGGCGGAGTGCATCTTGAAAGGCGAGGACGCCCGTCGCGCAGGCGGCGGCCTGGGTGATTGCGGCGCCGGTGAGGCCGTACTTCATGCTGACCATGCAGGCGCCCATGCTTGGGCTGAGTGCAGGAATGGCGAAGGCGCTCACGAAGCGGCCACCCTTCTCACGATAGGCGTCGCTCCCCATGGTGACCTGCTCAATGCCACCACCGCCGGTGTTGATCACCGTGGCGACGCGGTCGCGGCGCTCTGGCTCCCAGCTGGCGATGTCGGCAAGGCCGGCATGTTCAATGGCTTCGGTGGCAGCGGCGATCGCGAACTGCACGAAGCGGCTCATACGGCGGGCCATCTTCATATCCATGGTGAGGAGCGGATCGAAGCCCTTCACCTCGGCGGCGATGCGCACCTCATTTGGTGATGCATCGAAGTGGGTGATCGGGCCGGCGCCCGAGCGCCCTGCAATGAGTCCGTCCCAGTACTCGCCGGCGCTATTGCCGATCGGAGTGATCGCGCCGTAGCCGGTGATGACCGCGCGCTGCGCCTCGGTTCGTACTGGGGTGGTGCTCATGGCTCCTCCTACTTTCCGGTCCAGCGTCGCAACACGATGGCGCCATTATGCCCACCGAGTCCAACGTTGTTGCTCACAGCGGCACGAATCTCGGCCGAGCGAGTTTCGCGGCTCACATTCAAGTTACAGGCGGGGTCCACGTTCTTCGTGTGGAGCGTTCCTGGAATCACCTGATGATGCAGTGAGAGGGTCGTAAAGACCGCTTCGACGGCGCCAGCGGCACCCATCAGGTGACCGGTCAGCGACTTGGTGGCCGAGACGGGAATCTCTGCCGCACGCGTGCCGAAGACGCTGTGGAAGGCGAGCGCCTCGCGCTCATCGCCCACCGGCGTGCTGGTGCCGTGCGGATTGATCAGGTCGATCTCGGTTGGGTCGATTTTGCCGCGCTGCAGTGCCCACTTGATGGAACGCGCTGAACCTGCGCCGCCTTCGATTGGCTGGATCATGTCGTGCGCGTCAGCCGAGCTGCCGTAGCCAACGACCTCGGCGTAGATGGTGGCGCCGCGCGCCGTGGCCGAGGCGAGATCCTCAACGATGAAGGCGCCCGCCCCTTCGCCCAGAACGAAGCCGGCGCGATCCACGTCGTACGGTCGGCAGGCCGATGCTGGGCCCTCGCCGTCGCGCGGACCGGCGAGGCCACGCATGTTCATGAAGCCGATGTGCGCCACCTCAAGGAGTGGGTTCTCGGTGGAGCCTGCAATGACGGCGGTCACGTCGCCGCGCTTGATCGCCTCGGCCGCCTCGCCCAGGGCGTGCGTACCAGTAGCGCAGGCAGAGACGACGGCCAGGTTGTGCCCGACGGCGCCCGACTCGATGGCAATCATTCCGGAGGTGCTGTCGACGAGACCGTGGGCGATGAAGGTCGGCGCAACGGTGCGCGGCCCCTTCTCCTTCCAGCTCATCTGGTTCTCAATGAAGAGCCCCTGTCCGCCAGCGCCCGACCCGAAGACGACGCCAACCTCTTCGCGGTTCGCATCGGTGATCTCGAGGCCTGAATCGCGGAGGGCGGCCTTCGCCGCGGCAACGCCCCAATGAATCTCGGGGCCGGTGCGACGAATCTGCTTGGCGTCGAGGAACTGGGTGACGTCGAAGTCCTTCACCTCGCCCGCGACCACGTAGGGCGCGTACGGGGTTGGATCCCAGTGGGTGATTTGCGCGATGCCGCTGCGACCCTCGGTCAGCGAGTTCCATACGGCGTCGACGGTGTTGCCGATCGGCGAGACGATGCCAAGGCCGGTGATGACGACGCGTCGGGTGTGATCTGGCTCGCGCATGGTGCTGCTCCTCTTCTACTTATGCCGCTGGGTTGAACTCTTCGATGTTCAGAATCTCGGCGCCTTCGGCCGACGGGATGCGCTTGACGAGACCGGCGAGCACGCGGCCCGAGCCGACCTCGATGTAACGCTTGGTGCCAGCCGCCGCCATGACATTCACGGCGGCGATCCAGTCAACACCACCGGTGAGGTGATTCGAGAGTTCGTCGCGCAGCTGCGCTGCGGTGGTGATGCGTGCAGCGTTTGCGTTGGCAAGCATCGGCGTCTTCGGATCGGCGATGGTGACGGCGGCGAGCGCCTCGCGCATGCCAGCGGCGGCCTCTTCCATGAGTGGTGAGTGGCTGGCGATGCTGACCTGCAGTCGTACCGCGCGCTTTGCGCCAGCCGCGCTTGCCGCGGCGACAGCTGCTTCGATGGCGGCAACCTCGCCCGAGAGCACGATCTGTCCCGGCGAGTTGCGATTGGCAAAGACCAAGATGCCGAGCTTTGCGCCGGCGGCGATCACGTCTGCTTCAGCGCTCTCTGGGAGCCCGAGGATGGCGGCCATGGCACCAGGTCGTCCGCCGCCCGATGCCTGCATCAACTCGCCGCGTCGGCGGGCGAGTCGTACGCCGTCGGCAACGGAGAGTGCGCCAGCGGCAACGGCGGCGGCATACTGACCAGCCGAATGCCCAGCGATCAGGATCGGTTCGTTGAGCGGCGTGCCTGCGGCGGCGGCGCGTTCGCGCGCGGCGGCGAGCAGGGCGATGGAGATGGTGAGGATGGCGGGCTGTGCCACCTCGGTGCGCTCGAGGGCTTCGGCTGGGCCAGTCGCCATCAACTGGCCGAGCGGCTCCCCGAGGGCGGACTCAGCCTCTGCCAGCACAGCGCGTGCGGCGGGGGAGGAGGCGAGGGCGGCGGCACCCATGCCGACGCTCTGCGAGCCCTGCCCAGGGAAGATCCACGAGGTGTTCGGAGACATGCGGGGAATCGTAGCCGCCCCCTCCCGCCCCCTGCGGTAATGTATGCGCATATGCATACACCTCGCCGCAGCCGCATCTCCGAGATGGCGAAGGCCGCCGAAGGGCTCCGTAGCCGCCTCCCCGCTGCGGTGCGTGTGGCCCGCGGCGAGATGGGGGAGAGCCCACTCGATGAGGTGGCCCGTCGCCGGCAGAGCCTCGGTGAGATCGGCGGGCGCATCGTCTCCATTCGCCGCCTCTGGCGCGAGCTGGTGCTTTCAACGGCGCAGCAGTTGGCACCGAGCGAACTCTCGTTGGCGCAGGTCGCTGCCCTCTATTTGCTCGCCGACGGAAAGCCGCGATCCGTGGGAGAGATCGCCCGAGAACTCGGGCGCTCGCATTCGGCAACCAGTCGTTTGGTGAGCTTCTTGCATGAGCGTCGCTACCTGCGCGCTGCACCTACCGATGACGCGCGGGTGCGCCGGTCGCAACTTGCCGCGAGCGGCGAAGCGTTGCTCACATCAATTGACCGCGGTCGCGCGGAACAGTTTGTTGATGTGGTGCGGCGACTCCCGAAAGCGGAGCGCGGACTGGTTGCTGCAGCGGTTGCCGCGCTGGCAACGCGCGCGCCGGTTACTCCCCCGCGTACCCCATAGTCACGTCGTAGAGCACCTCAACGCCCCAGGCGAGCGCCTCTTGCGAGACGCGCTCGTCGATCCCGTGGAAGCGCTCCATGAAGCGCTCCTTCGGATCCAACAGGTACGGTGAGAATCCGTAGGTTGGAATCCCGGCCGGCACGGTGATCTTTGCATCGGTCGCATACGGCGCCACCGCTGGCATCAAGATCGCCTCGCCGTCGCGCGTGCGAATCGCGGCACTCGCAATTCCGAGGATTTCGTGATCCATTGGGTTACTCACGGCGGCACCGTACTCAATGAGGTCAAGCTTCACGAACGGCGCAAGGTCTGCGCCGATGCGGTCGAGCATGTTGCGCTCGGCGGCCTCGCGCGTCGTCCCCGGCAAGATGCGGCTATCAACGGTGAGCGTTGCGGACCCTGGCAACACGTTGGAGCGAATGCCCGAAGTGAGGATCGTTGGCGCGAACGTGTCGCGCAGCACGGCGCGCAGCGCGCGGAGTAGCTCAGGAGCGCAGCCGGCGGCGGCCGCCTCGCTGTTGAGCTCCTTCGCATCGTCAAAGGTCTGCTCGCTCAGCAGGCGCTCGAGACGGCCGAGTGCTCCCGCAGGAAGGGCAGCACGCAGGGCGGCAAGAAGGGCCTCGTTCTCGGGCACGATCTGCACCGGGCCAGGCACGGAGACGCGCTCCACCACCTGGGCGGCGCGCAAGAGGGCGTTGTCGCTGTCGGGCATCGAGGCGTGACCCCAGCGCCCGCTCACGGTGATCGCGAATCGGGCGAAGCCCTTCTCGGCAACCTGCAACGGGTAGATGCGTCGACCGGCGGCGGTGATCGTCATGCCACCCGCCTCGGTGAGACCAACCGCGGCATCGAGCCAGTGCTTCCGATCCTTCAGGACGAGCGCGATGCCATCGAGACCGCCCGTCTCTTCGTCGGCGGTGGCGGTGAGGATGATGTCGCGGCGCAACCCTGGGATCACATCCTTCGCTGGGTTAAGACCAGCGGCGCGAGCGCGCTCACAGAGGAGTCGAATCACGCCAATCTGCACCGCAAGGGCGCCCTTCATGTCGACGGCGCCGCGACCCCAGATGTAGCCGTCCTTCACGACGCCTTCAAACGGATTCACCGTCCAGCCGTCTTGGTTCGCTGGAACAACGTCGAGGTGTGCAAAGAGCAGCAGTGCGCCATCCTTTGGATCGCGCGGGTCGAGGTTTGGGTTGGCGGCGGAGGCGCTGCCGCGCAGTCGCACGCTGACATTCCCGCGGTCGGGGATCGGCTCAAAGAACTCAGGCTCCAGACCTTCACGGCGGAGTAGTTCGATCAACACTTTCGCGGCGCGCGTCTCGTTGCCTGGTGGGTTCACGCTCTCGGCGCGAATGAGCTGCACCAGATCGTCGCCCGCCTCGGCGCCGATGCGCTTCAGGAGAGCGGCGTCAACGGAGGCGGAGGGGAGTCCCTTCGGAAAGTGATCGGCGGCGGTTGCGGTGAATCGGGAGGTTCCGCTCACTTGCCGATTCCAGCGATGGTGAAGACCAGCTGTAAGAGGAGTGCGCCAATCGTCACACCAACAAGTCCGCCCACGATGAGCTTGATGCCGCGCATCCCGGCGCGATCATCGGCATCGGCTTTCGCCTGCTGCGCTTTGGTGAGTCGGTCGCCACCTGGGATGGCCGGAGCGTCAAGCCCGCGGAGGCCGCGACGTGGGTCTTTCGGATCAATCGCCTTCACTTTGGCTGCGCTCATCGGTCGGTTGACCCTTTCAGCGCCTTGGCGAGGCGCACCCCTGTGGTGATGGCGCCGTCTGACGCGCTACTCACCAAGGCAGCGTACTTCGCCCAGA
>Ga0214917_10000479_pt1 | contig 52619 bp, 54 predicted proteins | sample LL_1208_BB_MetaG_FD_177983 | JGI IMG/M metagenome (GOLD analysis project Ga0214917, IMG submission 177983) | Freshwater microbial communities from Lake Lanier, Atlanta, Georgia, United States - LL_1208_BB | ecosystem: Environmental > Aquatic > Freshwater > Lake | place: USA: Georgia | collected... | reverse complement strand
CCCAATCGCACTCGCAAGTGCCCCGTGCGATGCTCGACTTCCCCCCACCCATTTTCTAAATTCATAGGATGGACAAGGCGCTGACCCAAAAGATTATTGATCGCCTTGCTGCCTCTAAGAACCCCGCTGTTCTCGCTCATATTCGGCCGGACGGGGACGCCTTTGGGAGTCTTTTAGGCCTCGGTCACACCCTCAAGGAGCGCGGCCAAAATCCGTCCCTCTACGTCGAAGGCGGAATGATTTCGATGTATCAGTTCCTTCCAGGTGCAAACCTTGTCCAAGATCTCCCAAGCCAACTACCAAAAGAAACAGACTGCATCATCGCCCTCGATACCTCTACCCGAGAACGATTAGGTCAAAAAACCCTAGCTTGGCCCCAGCCCATTGATGTGGTCATCGATCACCACATCAGCAACCCCGGTTACGGAAAACTTAACCTGATCATTTCCGAAATTCCCTCCACCACAGGAGTACTCTTTCAGATATTCCAGCAGGCCTCCTGGAAAGTAACCCCTGCCGCCGCCACCTGCCTCTTCACAGGTCTTACCACCGATACCGGATCCTTTCGCTACCGCGGAACAAATGCACTCACCCTCCACACCGCCGCCAAACTCGTCGAACTCGGTGCAGACCCAGCAGAAATCGCCAAACAGTGCTACCTATCTATATCCCACGAACGCTACGCCCTCCGTAAGCTGGTTACGGATACTATATCGATAAAGGATAGTAAGAAATCGGCTTTTTTAACTATTTTGCCTGAATTTTATGACAAAAGTGGTGCGAAAAGTGAGGATACCGAGGGAATTATTGAAGATGTATCATCGATTCAAGGAGTCGAGGTTGGCTCCCTGTTCGAATTCACTTCCGACGGCGGTCTCCGCGTCAGTCTTCGTAGCAAAGGCAAAATCGACGTGAACTCCATCGCCTCCTCCTTCGGCGGGGGTGGCCACAAAGCCGCTGCTGGTATCCGCTTCACGAAAGATGCGGAAAAGAATCGGGATCTCGTCCTAGGCGCCATCACTCAGGCTCTTTCCAAGCCCTAAGCCTTGCTATTTCCTAACCTCTTTCGCATTCTAATAAATCCTCTTTGGTTCCAACCCAAATCCCATGATTTCTCAACTCGACGGACTTCTCTTAGTAGATAAACCACCAGGTCGCACTTCTCACGACATCGTCGACTTTGTTCGCCGCCGCTTCAATCAACGAAAAGTCGGACACTGCGGAACTCTCGACCCCATCGCAACTGGTCTCCTCATGCTCGTGGTCGGTCGTGCCACACGCGTTCAAGATCTTCTCATGGCCGAAGACAAAGTGTACGAGGGCACTCTCAAACTTGGTGAAACAACCGACACTCAAGACTCGGCAGGAAAAGTTCTCGAAACTAAGCCTGTTCCCGCTATCGACTCAGCCACAATTCAAGCTGCGTTTGAAAAGTTTGCTGGCGAGTTTGATCAAATCCCTCCCATGGTCTCGGCGATCAAAAAAGACGGGGTTCCGCTCTACAAACTGGCTCGCGAAGGCAAAACTATCGATCGCCCTCCCCGTCGTGTTCGCATCGATAAGTACGAGATCCTGGAAGTCGCTCTTCCCATCGTTCGCTTTCGTATTCACTGCACAAAAGGCTTCTATGTTCGCACCTACTGCCACGACCTTGGAGCTATCCTCGGACCCGGAGGCCACATGTCTGCACTCACTCGCACCCGATCAGGAAATTTCGACCTCTCCAAAGCCGTCCGCTGGCCTGATCTCGAAGCGGCCGAGGGCGTAGACTATCTCGCCCGCCACCTCATCTCCCTTCCCGAAATTTCTCGTATCCGTCGCTCGTGAACCTAGCCGAATCTCTTTCCCCCTCCTCTGCTGGCTTAACTCTTCGCCATCTTGCCCTCGGCTTCTTTGACGGCCTTCACCTTGGCCATCAAAGGGTAATTCTAGGCGGCACCACCCCACACATCCCCTCCGCCACCGCTGTCCTGACCTTCCGCGAACATCCTCTCTCCATTCTTCATCCAGAAAAACACCCCGCCCTCATCACAGGCCTTCCCCACAAACTTCGCGTTCTCGAACGATGGAAGATCGGCCTGACCATCGCGCTCCCCTTCAACTCCATACGCTCGCAACAGGAACCTGCCGATTTCCTTGCAGAACTCTCCTCTGCTTTTCCCTCCCTGCAAACTCTCTCGGTCGGCCCCAACTGGCGCTTTGGAAAAAATCGATCGGGGGATGTCGAAATGCTGGCCGCTTGGTGCTCCAAAAGTTCCATCACTTTGGATAATCCAACCCCCGTCCTTTACGAAGGAGAGCGAATCAGTAGCAGTCGAATCCGTACCGCCATCCAATCAGGAAAACTCTCCGACGCCTCCGCTATGCTGGGTCGCCCTTTTACCATTCTTGGTAAAGTCAAAACCGGCGAGGGCCGCGGCCACGATCTTGGATTTCCCACAGCGAACCTCGCCACCGAAGATGAGTGCCTGCCTCCCGACGGTGTCTACGCAGGCCGCGCCATCTTGCCCGATGGAACTCCCCATCTCGCCGCCATCAATCTGGGCACCTGCCCCACCTTCGGAGGTAAAAACCGCAATATCGAAGCCCACCTGCCCAAGTTTTCGGGCCAACTCGTCGGCCAAGAGATCGACTTGGAATTTCATCGCTACCTACGACCCGAAAAGAAATTTTCCGATTCCCAAGCTCTTTCGGAACAAATCCAGAAGGACGTCCAAGCCGTCCTCACCCCATCCTAGTTTTTCGAAAACTCCGACTCGTGCCGAATATCCTGTCCCGTGTACAGGTAGTAAACCTGCTCGGCAATATTCTTGGCATGATCCGCCGCCCGCTCAAAAAACCGAGCCACAAGCATCAAGTTCATAGCCCGCGTAATCGTTTTTGGACTCTCCACCATAAAACAGGTTAATTCCCTCTCAAGCTGCCGGTTAATTTCATCGACCCGCACATCCATCCGAATAATCTCTCCGCACTTTTCGGGAGTAATTTCAACAAATGCATCCGTTGCCCCTCGGATCATCGCCAACACATCCGCACCCATTCTGGGAATATCCAGAAGTGGCTTGAGGGGCGGCTCATCCATCAAAATCAAACTTCGCCGTGCAATCGAAACCGCTTGGTCTCCAATCCGTTCCAAATCACTCGAAAGTTTCGAAGCCGCCAACATCAACCGACACGCCAAAGCGACAGGAGCTTGCGTGGCCATAAAACCTGCCACCAACTCATCCACCTCCACCTCCAACCGATCAATCTCCATATCATCTCGGATGGCTTTTTGCGCTTTTTCGGCACTTCGCTCGACCAAAGATTCCAAAGCCAATTGCAAATTAGTGTGAGCCAAGCTTGCCATCCGCAATAGGGTCTCCCGCAGGATCAGAAGATCGCCGCGAAAATAACTTCGCACCCTTTCCAGCTTTTCGTCTGTTCCCTCCGAAACCTGCGTGTTCATGCTTTAATCCGTACTCCTTCCATTGGACAAGTCAATTGCCTGTAACCTTTATCCGAATCGTCCAGAAATGTAATCTTCTGTTTGGGGCTTCGTTGGGTTGGTAAACATCCGGTTTGTCTCCCCAAACTCAACCAACTCTCCCAAATACATAAATGCCGTCATATCGGAAATACGCCCCGCTTGTTGCAGATTGTGCGTCACAATCATCACCGTCACTCGCTTCTTAAGTTCCACAATCAATTCCTCGATCTTGGAGGTCGCAATCGGATCGAGGGCACTCGTCGGCTCGTCAAAAAGAACCACATCCGGATCGGTCGCAATGGCGCGGGCAATGCAAAGACGCTGCTGTTGGCCCCCCGACAAGTTATGGGCCATCTGATGCAAACGGCTTTTCACCTCTTCCCAAAGAGCCGCCTCCCGAAGCGCTTTCTCCACTCTCTCGTCCAAATCCCGGCGACGATTCATTCCCTGTAAACGCAATCCGTACGCCACATTTTCATAAATACTTTTGGGGAACGGGTTCGGTTTTTGAAAAACCATTCCAAATCTCATCCTTACCTGAATTGGATCCATGTCTGATCGGAGAATATCCGTTCCATCCGGCTGGACCTGAATCGATCCCTCATACCGATTCCCAGGATAAAGATCGTGCATACGATTGAGGCATCGCAGGAGGGTTGTTTTTCCGCAGCCCGAAGGACCAATCAAAGCCGTTACTTTCAGGGCAGGCACGTCCATCGATACATTCCGCAAAACCTGATGGCTTCCATAAAAAAAGTTCACCCCTCGAATCTGTACTTTCGGCAAAGCCTTGCTTTCCGAGGCATCTGATTCAGGAATCGCCTGCCGTGCGTTTTCGGGGGATATACTCACCAGGTTATATTCCTCTGGGCCCGCCTTCGGAGCAAGATCGCCGCGGCATTCATACTCAGGGTGATCACCATTAAAATTAGTCCTGCCGCCGCCGCATTCGACTGAAACTCCTCCCCTGGCCTAGACACCCAGTTAAACATCTGAATCGGCAACGCTGTGAACGGTGAAAAAAGCCAATCCACAGAAACAAAGGGGGCATGGGAAATCAAGGGAGCAGGAGGAAGAAACGCAATAAAGGTCAATGCTCCGATCGTAATCAACGGCGCACTTTCCCCGATCGCCCGTGACATCGCCAAGATCACACCCGTTGCAATCCCCCCCGTCGAGTACGGCAGAAGATGATGCCATACCGCCTGCCAACGCGTGGCCCCCAAAGCAAACGCCGCCTCCCGTATGCCTGAGGGAATCGTTCGGAGGGATTCCCTCGTCGCAACAATCACAATCGGTAACACCAGACACCCCAAGGCCAACCCCCCCGACAGTAAACTTTGCCCAAAACGAAACTGATAAACAAAAAGCCCCAAGGCCATCAGTCCATAGAGAATCGACGGCACCCCGGCCAGATTGGCGATGTTAATCTCCACAAAATCAGTCCATCTGTTTTTGGGGGCGTACTCCTCCAGATAAATTCCCGCCGCCACCCCAAAAGGAATCGCCGCACTAGCCGTCACCAACATCAGAAGCAGTGTGCCGACCCAAGCAGACAGAATGCCTGCCTCTCCTGCACGCCGCGACGGGAAAGAGCTCATAAACTGCCAATCGATCCGAGCCAATCCGTTCATCGCCAAATTCAGCATTAGAATCCCCAGAATTCCCAAAGTCGAAAGCGTCAAAAAGAATCCCAGCCGACGAAAGTTTCTGTCGATCGCTCTTCGGCGGCGGGCTCGTCCCTCCTGATGTTTCTGCAACTGCTCAGGTTGCACGATGAAACCTCCTTCGTAGGGCGTGCCCCGCCAGATTGAAACCCAAAGTCATAAGAAATAGAGCCGCACCTGCCGCGAAGATGGATTGGTACCCAATACTACCGTGGGGCAAATCCCCCAAACTCACCTGCACAATAAAAGCCGTCACCGTTGCCGCCGACTCTAGTGGATTCATTGTCATCTTCGGCTGCAATCCAGCCGCAATCGCCACAATCATTGTTTCTCCAACTGCGCGGGAAATCGCTAACACATACGCCGCCGCTAAACCTGAAAACGCGCCAGGAAAAACCACCCGTAACCCAACCCCCAGTTTCCCATCCCCCAAAGCAAACGCACCTTCCCGCAACAACATGGGAACACTTCGCATCGCATCCTCACCCAGTGAGGTCACATACGGCACAATCATCACTCCCATCATCAACCCCGCGCTCAGCATCGAAAACTGAGGCAGATCAGGAAAGATTTTCTGCAAAATGGGCGTCAAGGTAAGGAGAGCAAAGTACCCGTACACCACCGTCGGCACCGCACTCAGTAACTCCAACATCGGCTTTACCCAATCTCGAAACTTCGGCTCGGCAAACTCGCTCAAATAAATTGCTAGAATTGTTCCCAAGGGAATTGCGACCAGCAGAGCCACTCCTGTAGTCACGAGGGTTCCCGCTAATAATGCCCCAATCCCATACTGGGGTTGCGCGAAGAGAGGCGTCCACATGGTGTCCTGAAAAAGTCGAATGAGGGGAACTTCCCTGAAAAAGGGCCACGACTCCGTCACCAGCGTGATCACAATTCCAAACGTGACCAGTACAGATGCCCAGCCCCCTGCACGAAGAACCCATACCATGAAACTCTCCACTGCCTTATCCAGACGGCGGGAGGATGTGCGCGGAAAAACTTCCATGCGACTACTGCGTCAAGGGCCGATCTAAAATCTCACCGATTCGCACAGCCATGTCCCCATGTCCCGCAAAGGCTGTTCCTTTTTCCTTTTTCTCCAACCGTGCTTTGACGCGAACATACGACTCAGCTGGCAAGGGAATGTACTTCACCTCCTTGGCCAAGCTTTCGACATGATTCAGGTAAAACTCCACAAACTTTTTCACCTCGGGCTTATCCAAGGACTTCACATTCACGTATAAAAAAAGCGGCCGAGAGAGTGGATTGTATAGCCCCTGCAATACGGCCTCCTCAGACGGCTTGCTTGCAGGTTTCTGCTTTGAATCCCACTCCACTGCTAAGCCCTTCAATCGTTTCTGATGCGCCACATAGTACGCAAAGCCCATATACCCTAACGCGTGCTTATCGCCCTCCACTCCTTGAACCAACACATTGTCGTCTTCACTTGCCGTATAATCTCCCCGGCTCGCCTTACTCTTCCCATTGATCGCCTCCGTAAAGTAGTCGAACGTTCCCGAATCCGACCCTGCCCCATACAACTTAATCTCCTTGTCAGGCCACTCAGGCCGAATCTGATTCCACTTTTTGATTTTTCCCTGCGCCTCGGGCTCCCAGATTTTTTTCAATTCCGAAACACGAATCGAATCGACCCAATCGTTTTTCGCATTCACGACGACTGTCAAAGCATCATACGCAATCGGTAACTCCAAATACTCGATTCCGCTTTGCTTGGCCGCGTCCATCTCGGATTTCAAAATCGGCCGGCTTGCGTTCTGCACATCCGTCTCCCCACGCGTGAATTTCTTGAAACCCCCACCCGTACCAGAAATTCCCACCGTGACCTTCGTGCCTGTCTCCTTTTGAAAATCCTCTGCCGCACCCTCCGTAATCGGATAGACCGTGCTCGACCCGTCAATCTTCACCACCTGATCCGCATGCACCACCCCCGTTTGAGCCATAGAAAGACCCAAAACTGCACCAAGGATTTGGCAAAAACTCCTTCTCATAATCTGACTAAAGAGTAGCCACCCAGCAAACCAAGCGTTTGATTGTGACAATATGATGGCATTTTTTTAGATCTTATATCGTTACCCAATAAGTGTTTACAGTTTGTTGCTCGGAAAAGCCAGAATGATATGCGTTCCTTTTTGTAACCCGTTTTTTGCCCAAACTCTGCCCTCATGCAACTGCACCAGATGCTTCACGATCGAAAGCCCCAGACCCGTCCCGCCCTTCTCCCTGACCCGCCCCCCATCCACACGGAAAAAGCGCTCAAAAACTCTGTTTATCTTATCCTCTGGAATTCCCTCTCCCTCATCCTCAATAGTAAATTCAATCTCACGCCCTGACTCCCCCTGCTTTCCCGTCAACCTCACCTCGCTTCCCTCAGGCGCAAATCTCAGCGCATTTTCCATTAAATTTGAAAAGATCTGCCCCATCCGCAAGGAATCCACCAGCACGGCAGGCAACTTCTCTGGACACTCCAACTTCAACTTCACCTTTTTAGAAGCGAAAGCCCGCTGCCAATCTTCATGCACCTCTTGCAAAATTTCTTTTGGTGACCGCGCAATCTTCTTCAGTTCCAGCTGACCCGAATCCATTCTCGACAACTCCAGCAAATCCCCCACCAGCAAGGTCAACCGCTCACAATTTCTTTGCAGTACAGCCCAGATCTTCTTCCCTTCCGAACCCTTCAACTGATTCGGATCCTCCAATGTTTCCAAATATCCCGCCAAAATGGAAAGAGGAGTCCTCAACTCATGCGAAAGATTCGTCACGAACTCCTGCCGTACCACCTCCAATCGTCGCAACTTCGACAGATCATGAAATACCACCACCACTCCGCTTCTCTCCTGATTTCCCTCCACTATCGCGGCCATGTTGACCGCAAGCGTCTGCGCCTGCCTGCTCTCACTCCCTGGCACCTGGACCTCCAACCCTCTCATTCCTCCCACCGCATTAATTTCCTCCACCGCGCGATCCACCTCAATCAAGCGCGTCGCCTCCATGACCGTCCTTCCCCTCGGCACATCCTCCACATCAAACATTCGCAAAAACTGCTCGTTCGCCAAAACAATCTTCCCGTCCCGATCACTCACCAACACTCCCTCCGTTAAACTTCCTAAAATCGCCTGCAGATTCACCCTCTCGCTCTCCCCCTGCGAGGTCACTCCCTCTAACCTCGTCGCCACACGCTCCAACTGCCCGATCGCCTCCTCTAATCCCCACGCCCCTCGAGCCACAAACCCCTTGGGTTTTTGCCCCTCCGCTAACTCCCGAATCAACCTCTGCAACTGACGCAAAGGCCGCACCACCTCTCCCCAGAACCAGTAAATCCCTATGAAAAGGACCACCCCACCGATAAAAAAGAGTATTCCCTCCATCCCCCTACCCTGCCCCCTCCCTACTCCACGGGCAAAACTGTTTATGCCGTCGCCGCACCCAACCGATACCCGCTTCCCCTCACCGTCTGAATCACCGCACCCGCTTTTCCTAATTTATCCCGCAACCGCCTCACATGCGTATCCACCGTCCGCGTATCCAAATTCGCCTGATATCCCCACACCTCGCTCAAAAGTACCTCCCGCGATAGAATGGTTCCCGCCCTCCTCACAAGCAGGTCCAGCAAACGATACTCCGTCGACGTCAACACCAGCTTCTTACTTCCAATCGTTGCCGTCATACTACTTCGATCCAGCTGAATGCCCCCCGCCTTCACAGGGGAAGGCTTCGATACCCCTTGATCAGGCTGACGCCGCGCCACAGCCCTAACTCGCAAGAGAAGTTCCCGCGGGCTGAACGGCTTTGTCACATAATCATCCGCACCTACCTCCAAACCCGCGACCTTGTCTCCCTCGGTCGACTTGGCCGTCAGCATCAAAATGGGAATGCGCGAGGTTGCAGGATTCCTTCGCAAGGCCCGACACACCTCCATCCCACTCATCTCTGGCATCATCAGATCCAAAATCACCACAGAGGGAAGTTCCGCCTTGGCTATCGCCAACCCCTCCGCCCCGTTTTGCGCCTCCAAAACATCAAACCCTCCCACCTTCAAATTAAGTCGAAGCATCTCCCTCACATCTTTTTCATCTTCTACAATTAAAACCCTATCTCGCATCGCCTCCATTTATCCGCCCCCCACTACGCCCGGGCAAGTGCCCCAAAGTGACATTATCATGGCAGAATTAAGCTCCCCAAGTTGCCGCTAAAGCCTCCACCTCCGACCTCAACCGATCCACCTCGCTCAACTTCACCTCAGGCTCAGGCACCAAGATCACCTCGCCCGTCACCTTATGCTCATACACCGTCACCCTCCCCTCAGGTCCCGTGGTCCGCTCCCGCACGAGCAAAATCTTTCTTCTCTCCAGCAAAAGCGCAAAAAGGAAAATTACCCGCGCTTCGGGACTCTCCGAAGCCACAGGTTGACTCAACCGCCTGCGCAACTCCGCCTCAGCTCGTGCTGCAGGAGGCTCCTTCTCGACCTCAGCCGGTTGAACCCGAAACTTCCCTTTCCAAAAACAGAAGTACGTGGGCCGATTCTCCTCCCGACTCCATACCTCCTCCGCATAATCCTTCCTCTCCATCCCGCCTTCACCCGCCACCAGCACGGTGAACACAACTTGCCCGTCGGAAAAATCCTTTCCCGTTCCCGCACAAAGATGAGCCCTAGGGCGAATACTCCAATCCATACACCTTTTCTAGCCAGACGGATTCAGTTGAAAAGAACCCCCTTCAGGCCAACCTTATCGAATGGGCATCGATCCCAGCTTTTTTCAACCCGAACACATCCACGTCATGGCGAACCATTTCCCCGTGACCCTCATCCTCCTCATTCCCCCAGTTCTTCTTGCCGGGCTCTTCTTTGGGAAAAAATCCATTCTCGCCGTCGGCTTCTCCTTTTGCATTTTGGCGGACCTGATTACCCCAGTGGTCATGCAAACTGGAGAGTCGGCCCATACCCGCTTTGAAATGGGCCAGATCAAACCCCCACTGGACGAAGAGGGGGACATTGCGGCCGAAATGCACGAGGATATGGCAGAAAAAGCCGCCCCTCTCCTATACTTTGTCGGTTTTGGAGGCATCGCTGGGCTCCTGATTCTCCGTTTTCGCCCCACCTGGAAAAATCACATTACGGTAATCGTGATTCTCACCGCCCTAGGGGCTGCTTTTTTCACCCTACAAGCATCTCTTTTGGGTGGGCGAATTCGCCATCAGGAGTTTCGCATTCAGAAGAACCCGACTCCAAAGCACATCCGCAACGATTAACTCTCGGCTAAATTCTCCCCTTTGTGCTCGGCACGCCTTTCACTCGCGGATCTCGGGAGACCGCCTCCTGCAATGCTTTTGCTAAGGCCTTGAAAATTGCCTCAATCTGGTGATGCACATCCCGTCCGTACAGCACTTCGGCGTGCAGGTTCATCCCTCCCTGCACGGACAGCGCCCGCAAAAACTCTTCCACCAACTGCGCCGGAAAATTTCCCACTTTTCCGCGCTGGCTTAACCCTCGCAGCTCGAGATACGGCCTCCCGCTCAGATCAATCGCCACGCGGGCCAGGGTCTCATCCATCGGCACGTGAGCCGTCCCGTACCTACGGATTCCCTCCTTTTTTCCAAGGGCTGCGGTCAGTGCCTGCCCTAACACAATTCCCACATCCTCCACCGTGTGGTGAAGATCCACATCCAGATCCCCCTTCGCCTTGACCTCCAGATCAAAAAGACCATGCCTCGCAAAAAGGTTAAGCATGTGATCGAAAAATGGAATTCCCGTCTTGACCTTCGCACTTCCCTTGCCGTCCAGACCCAGTGTGACCGCAATCTGCGTCTCACTGGTCTTGCGAAACTTCTTTCCCTGCCGTTTGCCTTTGCTCATGACAGCCGAGTCTCGACCGAATCGGCGTGCGCGTCGAGCCGTTCAAGTCGCGCCAAAATCCCCGTAGCGGCAGCCGATCTCTTCACGGCCCCCTTGCCGTACTCCACCACGCTTACCCTTTTGACAAAATCCTCCCCCCGCAACCCCGCAAAAGCCCTTCCTGCACCACCCGTCGGAAGGGTGTGGCTGGGCCCCGCCACATAATCTCCCAACGCGACAGCTGAAAAATTGCCAATAAACACCCCGCCTGCGCAGCGGATCTTCTCCGCAATCTTTTTGGCCCCACGACACTGCAATGAAAGATGTTCGGGAGCGATTGCTTCCGCCAGCTCTACCGCCTGTGCCAAATCCTTCGTCCAAACCAGAGAAGCCCCCCGCTTTAAAACGTCCCGCAGATATCCAGCTCGGGGTTGGCGCGAGCTTTGGCTCAACACCTCCGCCAAAACCCGGCCCAAAACTTTCATCGATGGCGTGAGAAAAAATATTTGGCTTCCTGGCCCGTGCTCCGCCTGTGCCACCAGATCTGCCGCCACCCAATCGGGCCGTGCCGTTTCGTCCGCAATCACCGCGATCTCGCTGGGCCCTGGCAACAGATCGATGCCCACCATTCCAAACACCTGTCTCTTGGCCTCCACCACCCAAGCACTCCCAGGCCCACAAATCTTTTCGACAGGCCGAATCGTTTCCGTCCCAAAAGCCATCGCGGCCACAGCCTGCGCTCCCCCCACTTGATAGATCTCCGTTGCCCCAGCCTTCTGCAACGCCCACCCCAACACAGGATTCACGGGCCCTGGCGTAAAAGCCACAATCTCCTTCACGCCAGCAACTCTTGCCAACACCACCGTCATCAACGCAGTCGAGACAAGCGGAGCGGTCCCCCCCGGCACATAAACTCCCACACGACCCAACGCAGGAAAATTTTCTCCCGTGATTGCCCCTTGCGCATTCCTCTTTTTCCAAGCAACAGGACGCGTGGCCTTTGCGAAATCCGCAATATTCTTTTCCGCTAACGCAAGGGCCCGCCTCACCTCTGTCGATGGAGCTCGAAACTTGCCCCTCACCCTCAAATCCCCTTTTCGAATCTTTTTCTTCGCAAACCGATTGTGAATCTTCACCAGAGCCGCATCCCCACCTCTACGCACCTCTCCCAAAATCCGCTCCACCACCGCCCTCACTTTCTGATCCGGCAGCGCCCTGCGCGATAGCTGGCCGAGTGCCCACGCCGCATTCACCTTTCCACGCGCATCTAGAATTTTCATTCCTACTCCCACTCGATCGTCGCAGGCGGCTTAGAACTGACGTCCAAAACCACCCGGTTGACCCCTTTGACCTCGTTGCAGATTCGATTTGAAATTCTTCCCAAAAGATCTCCCGGCAACCGCACCCAATCCGCCGTCATCCCATCCCGACTCTCCACAGCACGGATCGCCACCGCATTGTCATAAGTGCGTTCATCTCCCATCACCCCCACGCTTCGACACGGCAACAAAACGGCGAAGCTTTGCCAAATCCGATAGTACCATCCAGAAGCCTTCATCTCTTCCACCACAATCGCATCCGCTTCTCGTAGAATCGACAACTTCTTCTCCTCAATCGCCCCCAAACAGCGCACCGCTAAGCCAGGCCCTGGAAACGGCTGCCTCCAGACCATCTCTTTCGGCAAACCCAATACAGTGCCAACCTTTCTCACTTCGTCCTTAAAAAGCTGCCGCAACGGCTCAACCAACCCGAGCTTCATTCTCTTGGGTAATCCACCGACATTATGATGGCTCTTGATCAGGGAGGCAGGATTACCTGCAATCGGCACGCTCTCGATCACATCCGGATACAGCGTCCCTTGAGCCAAAAACTGGGCTCCACGCCCCACCTTCTTCGATGCTTCATTAAAAACGTGAATGAATTCTCGTCCGATAATCTTTCTTTTCTTTTCCGGATCAGCCACCCCACGGAGTCTGCGCAGAAACCTCTTCCTCGCGTCGATCACCGTTAGATTGAAGTGCCGGTGTTTTCCAAAGATTCGTTTTACGCTTTCCACCTCTCCCTTTCGCAATAACCCATTATCGACAAAAATACATCGCAGCTTGTTCCCGATCGCGCGGTGCAAGAGGGCCGCCGCCACGCTTGAATCCACCCCGCCGCTTAATCCGAGGATGACCCGCCCGTTTCCGACCTGTTGCCTCACATCCGCAACTGCCCGCTTGAGGAACGAGCCCATCGTCCATGTTCCCCGACATCCGCAGATCTTTTTCAAAAAGTTTCCCAGGATCTGTTGTCCTTTGGGGGTGTGAGAAACCTCAGGGTGAAATTGAAGGCCATAAATCTCCCCCTTTCGCACCACCGCATACGGACTGTTCTCCGTCGTCGCGACCGACTGGAACCCCTTGGGTAAACGCGTCACCCGATCTCCGTGGCTGTTCCAAATTTCTAAACGGGCGGGCAGTTTTTCGAGCAAAGGGCACGCTCGTTTTCTATGCAAGGTTCCTCGACCATATTCCCGTCTGGCTCCTCTTGCCACCTCGCCCCCAAACTCCTTAACCAAAAGCTGCATTCCGTAGCAGATCCCAAGAAGAGGAATCCCAAGATGAAAAATCGCTCGGTCCATCTTAGGAGCCTTTGGGCTATACACACTTGCGGGTCCCCCACTCAAAATAATCCCCTTAGGCCGAAGGGCGATCACCTCTAGGGCAGAGATCGTGTGGGGAACAATTTCCGAAAAGACCGAAGCCTCCCGAATCCGCCTGGCAATCACCTGAGTATACTGAGACCCGAAATCTAGGATCAGGATCCGCTCAACACGGTTCTGAGGAGAGATGGAACTCGTTGCCTTCAAGAAGACTACTTCACCGATTTGGCAAAAATCGTCAAGCGTGACCGCTCAATCTGTTCGCAATAGCACCCCTGGCCCAATCCTATTTCGCCATCCAGCGGATGGAACTCTCTCGCTTAATTCGTTGCGTTTACCCCGACTTTGTCGGGGCTCGAGAGGATTTGGCACCCGCACACCCACCCCTGGCCCAATCGTACTTCGCCTCCGGCGGTTGGAACTCTCTCGCTTACTTCGTTGCGCTCGAGAGGATTTGAACCTCCATGGGTTGCCCCGCTACCACCTCAAGGTAGTGCGTCTGCCAGTTTCGCCACGAGCGCGTAAAGCAAATCATAGTTTATCGCCTGCGTGGTGACAAGCCAGCCCGCACCCCCACCTTTCTCATGACCTCATCCAACATTTCTTCCGTGAGCCGACCCGTGAAGGTGTTCTGCTGACTGACATGGTAGCAACCCACCAACCAGCGCCCCTCGGTAAGCTGAACCTCCAGCCCATGCCCAAATTTCGGTCTCGGCTTCAATCCAAAGAACTTCGTGACCGCTTCAAACCCAAATCCTCCTAACGCCAAATATACTTTTGCCTCCTTCAACTCTCGAATCTCTCGCTCAAAAAAATTCCCGCAGCGATCTCTCTCCTTTGGACTCGGCCGATTGTCTGGAGGCGCACACTTTACGGCAGAAGTAATCCAAACACTCCGCAACTCAAGCCCATCCTGTGTACCCGTGCTCTCTTTCTGACTTGCCCATCCCGCCTTCCATAAGGCCCGATACAGCCACTTGCCCGACTCGTCCCCCGTAAACATTCTCCCTGTCCGATTCGCCCCATGAGCCCCTGGAGCTAATCCCACCACTACGATCTTGGCCTGTGAGTCCCCCCACCCCGGGACAGGTCTCCCCCAGTATATCTCCTTTGAGTAGGCCGCTTTCTTCTCCCTCGCCACCTGCTCTCTCCAACGCACAAGACGCGGACACTGCCTGCACCGTACAATTTCCTCCCTTAAGCGGATCAGACCGCTTGTACCTCCTTTTAAGCCCGAGGCGGAATCCGACAAGACGTCCTCCCCATCCAACGGGAAATTCTTTCGCGATTCGCAGCCACGATCGCGTAGCCGATCGACGCAAAAGGTAGAATCAATGGAAAACGGATAAGGTGCCCCAACCATCTCCACCCAGGCACAAGCGTCAGGCAAAACGCCGTGGCAGATGCCTTCCTCCACAAAGTGCCGTCCTCCGCCAAAGCTTGAATCCCTTTGTCGGCCAACGTTCGATCCACCATGGGAAAAAGCCTCATGCCCTCATCATCTTGATAAGCGACTGGATCAAAGGTTCCAGGTCGTGCCTTCTTCAAAATCCACTCCACACTACTTTGACAAAAGCCGCAGTCTGCGTCGTAAAAAAGGGTCGCCTTGGCCATAAAACCCATCCTACCCCGAATCCCTGTTACGCCAACCCGCTTGCATTCTCCGGTTTCGTCCTCAAAGTCGAGCCATGCTTAAGCCTGACCCATCCCGCCTTGGTTCCCGCCTCTTCCGCTTAATTTCCAAGGGCGAAATCGTGACCTACGGCTACGTCGCCGTTCTCCTTCTCGTCATTGCAGGCTCGATCTCGATCTATCTGGTCCACTACATCCTCAATGCGATGCTTCAGCATCAGCCCTTCTTCTCGACCCTCATCTCCGTGATTAATGAAGTGCTTCTGATTCTTATCGTGATGGAGATTCTTCGCACGGTTACCCGCCTCCTTGTTTCCCCAGCTCACGATGTGAGTATTGCGGACCTCGTCCCCTTTCTTGTCATTGCAGGAATTAGCGTGACCCGTCGCATCTTGACCATCGGCGCAGGTTTGTCTGTGCAGGAAACGGAAGGGAACACTCTCGACGCCCTCAAATTTAACCAGTCGATGACGGAGTTGATCGTCAGCGGAGTGATTATTGTGCTGGTCAGCGTCTCCCTTTGGTTAATTCACCGGAAGTCACCCGCCAAGATTACCTAAAGCCCGGCTCTATCGTTCTTCAGGCAGATAAATCGAATCGGGGAAGTTCCCGCGTAACCGCTCGCCCGCTGGTCCCTGCGTAACCGCTTCGACAAGGTACTTGCCTCCGACAAAGCATCCCTTCCACGACTGGCCGAACCCGCCAAAACTTTCCTCATTATCCCCACGAGAACGAACCTTATTGTGCCCAAACTTAAAGCACCGCAGATCCACTGCGACCTGCTTGGCCAAATTCGCATCATCCGTAGCTAAACTCGAAACAAGGTTACCGTTCGAGACATTCATCTCTGCAATGAGCTGATCCACGCTATCGACCACAGCCACCGAGTCGACGGGGCCAAAGGGCTCACCGTGGTACAGTTTACAGTTTCGCGGCAGGCTCAGCAGAGCCACAGGGGCCAAGTAGGCCGAAATATCCTGCGAAGGCTGGAAAAGGGCCTCATTCAGAACCCCCTCGTACAGCGCGACAGCACCACCGGCCACAGCTTCCGTGACCTGAACCCGTAGCTCTTCCACTTTTTTGCTGTTAATCAACGGCCCGTAATCTAGGGCAGGCAACGGATCCTCCGCTTTGTCCACGAGGAGGGGATGCCCACACTTCAACCCTTGTACCACTCCAAGGTACATTTCTAAAAATTTCGGGAACATGGAGCGCTGAACGACATAGCGCGGGTAGGCGGTACACCTCTGCTTGCCAAACTCAAACCCCTTCTTGATCTGAGCCGCCAAGCTCTTCCAATCCGAGTACTCCCAAACCCCGTAACAGTTCACCCCGTCCATCTCCAACATGTACCGCTTGGATCGATCGTAGAATGCAGCTGCAATCTCCCGACCATTATTTTTTCCACCTACGAAAGCCAAGCAGGAGATCGCTTCATTTCGGACGAGGGCCTCGCTCAACTCACCCCCAGATCCACTGACCAAGCTCACTGGCAATCCACGCCGGCGGGCCAAAGCCATCGCCAAGGTGACAGCGTGAATTCCTCCATCCGTCGGTGTTTTCGCGATGACGGAGTTCCCTGCCAAACACTGAACCAGAACGGCATGAATGAGAACGGAGAGAGGATAGTTCCAAGAGGCAATGTTGGAGATCAAGCCCAGCGGCTTTCTTCCCTCCATCATTTTTTCGATCTGCCCGACATACCAGCGCACTCCTGAAATACACCGCTCGACGCTGACCTTAGACTGCGGGTACGGCTTACCGATCTCCCACACCAGCGTCTTAGCCAAGAGATCCGCGTTCGCTTCCAAATCCCCCAACGTTTCGCTCACCATTCTTTTGCGCTCATCCAGATCGGTTTTCGACCAAGCGTGAAATTCCGCCTCCGCCGCAACTACTGCCGCACGGGCGGCATCCAATCGAATCATCGGATATCGACCTAAGGGGGTGGCATCCACAGGAGAGAGAAACAGCTTTCCGTGTCCCGGCTGCTGCCACTTGCCGTTGATCAGGTTGAAAAGATTGCCTTCGGGACCAAACGCCTCAGGCACCACCTTGCGGTGCTGCTCAATCAGGTTCGGCCAGGAGGCCCATGGAGAGATGAACTTGTTCAAGGAACGAAAAGAGTACTCCAATTTTCCAATTCGTCACGCTCGGACTCGACGAATGCGGTTCTCATCCCTTATCTGCAAAGGATGAAAGAAGTGAAAGTTTTGACCCGAATTATGGCTCGGCTCAGGGGTCCTAAGGGTTGTCCGTGGGATCAAAAGCAAACTCATCGCACTCTTCGACCCATGTTGCTGGAGGAGGTCTATGAACTCCTTGAAGCGATCGATCAGAAAGATGACCATGCCCTTCAGGAGGAGTTGGGGGATGTTCTTCTACACATCATTTTTCATGCTCAACTGGCTCAGGAGCGGCGAGCCTTTGATTTTCGAAAGGTGGCGGCGCATCTCGCCAAGAAACTCATCAGTCGGCATCCCCACGTATTTGGTAAAGAACGACTTGTCACGACTCAGCAGGTTCTCCACAGGTGGCATCAGCTGAAACAGGCGGAAAAACCCTCCCGCAAAAGCGCACTGGATGGCATTCCGATGGGTCTTCCATCCCTTCTTCTAGCCCAAAATCTGCAAAAACGTGCAGCGAGGGTCGGATTTGATTGGCCGAATCCAGAGAAAGGCATCCCAGCCAAGATCCGGGAAGAGATAAAGGAGGTATGCCAAACAAAAGGACGCGGGCCTGCCTTCACCCGAGAACTTGGAGACCTCCTTTTTACCTTGGTCAATCTAGCCAGGCATCGGGGGGTGGATGCAGAGACTGCTTGCCGTGACTCAGCCCACCGTTTTGCTACCCGTGTTCGCCATATTGAATCCGCGCTTTCTAAAAAGGGCAGGAAAACGGGGGATCTCAGCCCTCGGGAGCTAAACCAAGAGTGGAAAAAAGCTAAGAAAAGGCGATGATTTTACTTAAAATACAGTAGATAATACTCACAACTTGCTCTTCTTGTTGTCTGCTTTTCACTTGCCGACAAACGCCCTGTCTTTAAGAATCCTCATTCAAGCAAACGCCCCAATAGGGGCAGAAGGAGAAACACACTATGCTAGCAGCTGCAGCAATGAAAACAGGTGACCTTGTCGGGTTCACCTTCTTTATCGGGACCATGGCTATGTTTGCCGCCTCGGTCTTCTTTTACTTCGAGCGGCAGACCGTCTCGGACAAATGGAAGACCTCGCTGTTGATCAGTGCACTGATCACCACGATCGCGGCCGCCCACTACATGTACATGAGAGAGTACTGGTGCTCGAACTTCAACGGCACAAATGCCGGAGTCGCTTCGCCCACCGAATTCCGCTACATCGATTGGCTCCTAACCGTGCCTCTTATGTGCGTGGAGTTCTATCTCCTTCTCAAATCCGCCGGTGCCAGCGTAAATATGCTCTGGCGCCTCATCGGTTACTCCGTCCTCATGTTGGTGGCCGGATACATCGGCGAAGTCTCTGCCAAGCTCGGTCAACCCGTGCGTGGCTTTGAGAACTTCGGCTGGGGTGTCATCTCCACTATCGGTTGGGCAGGAATCGTTTATGAGATCTTCTTCGGCGAAGCCAAACAACTTGCCGACGGCAGCAGCGATGCGAACGTCCGCAAGGCGTTCAACCTCCTCCGTGGCTTTGTTCTCATCGGTTGGGCGATCTACCCGATCGGCTATATGACCTTGCCGGGCAACGTGCTCAGCAACTCGGTCGAATTGGCCTCCAAGATGAACGTCATCTATAACATCGGTGACGCCGTCAATAAGATCGGCTTCGGCTTGATCGTCTGGAATCTCGCCAAACGCGCGAAATAATCAGATTTAAATCTTCGGCGCGGGATTTTCTCCCGCGTCAAGTTGGGGGATCTCCGAAAGGGGATCCCCCATTTTTTTCATCCTATCCCTCCCCATTCTGCCCCTACTCTCTCCTATGCCCGTCCTCCTTAGGCAAACCGCCCCCTGGTTTCTTGCAGCCTTCATCACCCTTCTCTCCCTTCTTTTTCCCTATCCTGCCTGCACGCTAGCTCCATGGTTCTTTCTCTCCTCTGCCCTGATCCTCGGAGTGCCCCACGGTGCCTGCGACCCTTGGATTCCAGGTTGGATTCTACATCGTCCCTCTCGCCTGTCCTTTCTCATCCCCTTCTTCCTAATCTACCTTTCGATTTCTGCCGCCTATCTACTCCTTTGGCGCTCCTACCCGCTTCCCTCGACTCTCTTTTTCCTTTTTCTCACCGCTTGGCACTGGGGGACCGCCGATGCCTCCCTCGAAACAACCCCAAGCCTTCGATGGCTTCTCTTTGGGATCGGACGAGGGTCCCTCGTTATGCTCGCTCCATTCGCCTTTCACTTGGCCGACACCTGGTCGGTCATTCTACTCATGGCACCTAATGCCGGCCTACCCCCCTCCACTTTTCCCTTTATCCCAGTACTACTCCTCGCCATCGCCCTGAATCTTCTCTCTCGCCCATCCATCCACCAAACTATCGAAACTCTACTGCTACTTCTCCTTTTTTACCTCACACCCCCGCTCCTTTCCGTCGGCACCTACTTTGTGGCCTTTCACGCTTGGCGACACCTTCTCCGACTCTCCGCCATACGTAACCAACTCACCCCCAATGAGCCACTCTTCCGCTGGACCCACGCCCTCTCCCAACTCCTTCTTCTCTCCATTCCCCTCACTCTCGCAAGCTTGGCCTTCCTTCGGTGGATCCCCCCCTTCCTGACCTCCTCTTTTCCACAAGGCACAAATTGGGTCGGTCCTTACCTCGTTCTCCTCGCCGTCCTTACCCTGCCCCACGCAATTCTTGTTGGATGGGTTGATAAAAAGACCAAAGCAGTTCCGGCCTATAGATTGTAAGTCATTATTAACAATGATTTTACATCTGAACTAAAAGCTGCCCCTACCATTTTTACGTATCATGTGATATGGTTTAATGTGAGTTTGCTACCAAAACTTCGCCAAGACTTTCAAAGTGCCGAATCTGCCGTGGGTTACGCAAATCTTGGCATGTACACCGATGCTCTTGCCGAACTGGAAAACTTATCCCCTCAAATGGTGTGTGATGATGGCGTACAAGAGTTCAAGCTTCGTCTCCTCGAACGCGCCTGCCGCTGGCAGGACGCGGCAGGCCTCGCCGCCCGTCTAGCCACCTCCCACCCAGACGAGTCCCGATGGTTTATTGCTTGGGCCTTCGCGAAACGCCGAAGCGACTCGATTGAAACCGCCTCGAAAATCCTCACTGATGCCGCCCACCTCCATCCCAAAGATCCCCTCATCCAATTTAACCTCGGTTGCTACGCCGCCCAAAGGGGAGACCTAACCACCGCCCAGACTTATGTCCGGCGCGCTATCGAGCTCGATCACGACCTCGAAAAACTTGCCCACCAAGACCCGGACCTTGAGCCCCTCCGCCAAGCGCACCTCATCGACTAATCTCTCCCTCCCTCTCCACTCCGGCTTTTCTCCTCCGCCTCTAACTCGATCAAATACCTGCGCACCTCACCCACCCGTTCGTCCGGCAAATCGCCGTAGCTACACCCGAACTTCTCCTTCACACACCCTGCGACATGCGCATACGGATTCCGCCCTCGCGGATGCCGAACATCACTCTCCAAAACCCCCTGCAGACGATCCCCCACCGCCCGCATCTCCGCCCAAACCTCCCTCTTTAAATCCGGACTCAACTATTTTCGTCGTTGAATCGCCAGCAAAGTGATGTCGTCGGACCTCTCCGCCTCCAAAACAAAGCCCTCCACTTGCTCAATCACCCGTTCTGCAATTTTCTCCGGAGAAAGACTTGCTACCCCCGTGACCGCCTTTTCGAGACGATCTTCCCCAAACAAATCTTTTGCCTGATTCATCGCTTCCGTCACTCCGTCCGTATAAACCAGCAGAGTCTCTCCAGGCTTCAACTGCAACTCCCGCTCCCCAAACTTCGCATCCTCAAAAACCCCCAGAGGCATCCCGCCCGCCGGCTCATAAGTCGGTTTTCCCTGTACAGGCACAAGAATGGGCGGATTGTGCCCACCCTGCCCGTACACCATCCGACCCGTCGCCGTATCCACTATCCCTAAAATCATCGTCACAAATAAACTCGCCTGATTCTCCTTCGCTAATTGCGTGTTCACTCGATTCATAATCTCCAAAGGGCTTCTACCCGGCACAGCCGTGGCTCGAATCAAGGTTCTCGTCACCGCCATAAATATCCCTGCCGCAATACCCTTGCCCGACACGTCTCCCACAACAAAACACATTTTACCGTCTTCCACAGGAAAGAAATCGTACAGATCCCCACTCACCTCCTTCGCAGGTTCAAGTCTCGCAAAGAGCTCAATCCCCGGTGCTTCCTCCCTTGTCGGAAACACCTTAGGCAGAAGTCCACCCTGCAACTCTCTCGCCAGATCCAAATCTCGCTGTACCGCTGCCCGCTCCAGAGCTGCCTTGTGCGCCCGCATCCGTACCAAAGCAGCCGCCACCAAACCCGCAAAGTACTCCACCATCGTCTCGTCGGTTTGCGTAAATGCCACTCTCCCGATTGGATTCAAAAACTCGATCACCCCCACACACTCACCCCCTTCCAGAAGAGGAGCCGCAAGCAGCGCCTTCGTCGTCCATCCAGTCTTCTCATCCGCCTTCGAATAAAATCGCGGATCCTTGCTTACGTCATCCACCCGTATCGTCTTCTTCTCCTCCATCGCTGAACCCACGATCCCTTTACCCTTCGGAACGCGTAAAGTTCCCAACTGCGGCGCCCTGTCCCCACGGGCCGAGTTAATAATTAACTCCCCCGTCTCCTCATCCGGCAGAAAAATCGAACAGGCCTCGGCCTGAATCCAAGGCCGACTCTTGTTTAAAATCATCAGTAACAATCCGTTTAGGTCCGTCTCCCTGCCAATCTCGCCCGCCAACTTAAACAGAGGCCCATAATCCATCGGTTGTTCTACACTTTTGATCATTTCACTATCCTACCGAAGAGCAAAGGGTTGTCAGATGGATTCTCGTCCTCCATCTTCGAATCATGTTTCCAACCATACGTCTTCCCAACACAACAATGTGGGAGCCCGGCCCTTATCCTGGGGTTGAGTTTGCCCACCTTTCACACGACTCAGGAAACGGAGCTAGGTTTCTACTCCGCAAGTTTGCCCCAGGAACCACCATCCCCGCTCATCGCCACCCCCAAGCGTCCGAGTCGGTCGTTATCCTCAAAGGAAAGTGGATCGAAGGGAATGTCGAATACGGCCCCGGCTCTTTTTTCTATGCCCCAAAAAATACCGTCCACGGTCCACACCGGTCAGACAAAGAAGTCATCAGCGTCACTTGGTACGATGGTCCTCTGACTATTGAGACGGCCGAAGCTGCAGACCCTGCCGCAGGTCCAATTCCAGCGATTCCCTAAGGCTTCGGAATCGGCTTAAAAACAATCTCTACCCGACGGTTCTTTGCCCGTCCTTCAGCTGTGTCGTTTGGCGCAACAGGATGGCTGTCCCCATATCCCACAGCAGCCAATCGGTCAGCTGGAACCATTCCTGTGGCCTGCAGGGTTCTCACTGCCACTGCCGCTCGCGCTGTGGATAGCTCCCAATTGCTGGGATAATATTGAGCCAACACGGGGGCGATTGGATCACTATCCGTATGTCCCTCCACACGCACCTCGTCCTGAGACTGATTTGCTGCCGCTGCGACTTTCCGTAAAACATCGGCCCCTGCAGGCGCCAGTTCGGCCGACCCACTCGGAAAAAGTATCTCACTCGCCACCGTAACCTTCAGCTGATCCTTCAACCGAGATATCACTACGTCTTGGTCCGCCAACTTCTTCTTTAAATCATCTTCCAGCCTCTGCTCCTGATCGGTCGGAATGGTGGTCGCCTTCAATTTCTCCAAAGCCAACTGCTGATCTGCCAACTTCTTTTCTAAAACTTTTCTCTCCGAGGCAGACACATCCTTCAACTTAGCCAACTCCGATTTGGCCTTCTCTAACTCCAACGAGGAAGCCGAGATCTTCTTCATCTCTTCCTTGGACTGCTCCAACTGCGCTTGAAGAGCTTCCTTCGCTAAATCCGCTTTCTTTGCCCGATCCTCTAAAGTGCTGGCCTGCTGCTCCATCTCCGCAAGCTGTGTCCGCGCTTTGGTGTCGCGATGAAGATAGTACCCCCCACCGCCCAAACCCAACGCAGCCGCCGTCGCCAGCGAAATGGTGTGCCATGCTGCTACTTTCGCCACTCCCCCTGCCGCCGCTTTGGCCGCTCCCGTCGCCACCGCCTTGCCTGCCGTACTTCCCCCTTCAATCGGGGAAAGATCAGGTTTTACTGGGTCTGCCATAAATTTCTCCTTAGCTGGTACTCTTCTTCTTGCTCTCTTGGGATGGTGTCTTTCCCTTGATTTCCGGCTTCTTATCCAATTCTTCCAATGCTTTCCATAACCGGTGAACCGCTTCTGGAGTTTTCTTCACTTTTCCATCCAAAATCTCCCGGGGATTCAAACGCTCCCCGTAAAAGTTTTCATTCGTATCATCGGCCGATCCAAATCCCAATCCCGACAATGAAACTCCGCCAAACAGTCCCTTGCTAAAGCTGTAGGTATAAACAGGGGCATTCACGGTGGCCACGCCTGCCGACAACTCCCGTCCTACGGGACCCGCAGTACCCTCCACTGCTGCACTGCTCGTATAATTTCCCTTCTGCATAAACTGCTTCACCGCTTCCTCCGTGTTCAGGAGAAGCACATAATCCTGCACCGAGCCCCCAGCCTGAAATCCAACCCCCGCTCCTGCAGCCGAAATCCCGGAGGGAGGCGACCACTTGTTCCCCTTTCGAATAATCACCAAACCTTCCCCTCCCTCTGCCCCGATAATAAAGGCGGCCTTGTAGATCGAGAGAATCACTAATCCTTTGCACTCATGAAACACGTTGCGAGGAATCGAATCCCCCTGTGCTTTTCCATACTGCTCCAAAATATCGATCGTCTTATCAATCGACTCCCCCAGCGTACTTCCTGCAAAACTTGCGTTTAGGGTGATTCCAAGTAGGGCAACGACGGTGAGGATAGGGTGTTTCATGGACAAACTGTGTCGCCTTCAAGGAGCTTTGGCAATCCGATCCCTCACCACGATCTCCCCTCATCTGCATCAATATAATCAAAAAATGTCTCAATCTCATCCCTCGCGCCCCACCCCGCCTCTTTCTTCCGGAAAATCAGCCGATCAGCCATCTCGTCCCGCCAACCCCTTTTCGCAAGATAAGCCCCCCAGATTCTCCTCTCCTCCGGATCCCGCATCCGGCCCACCTTCCCACACCAATCCAAGATCTCTTCATCCGTCCCTCCCTCCCGAACTCTCGTTCTGAGCTTTTCGTACGATACCCCCAAGAAATCACAACACGCTTTGTCAAAGCCCTCCCCCAGGTTCGCCCGATAATCCTCAGGCAATTTTTCTGCCTGTTCCAACCTCACTTTGTCCACCATCCGCCCAAAATAAACTAATCCTCCCACACCCACCCGCGGACTCCGCAACCCCTCGACAGGCTTTCGCTCGCCACTCATCGGCCCATCGCCTCCCGCAAACTACGAATCTCATTTTCCAACTCCTCTACCCTCGCGGCCAGATCCAAAACCAGCCCTGCCCCCGACGAGGAAACCCCATACTCAATCCGCAACTGCTCAATACGTCTCACCAGAAATAGAGATCCCTCGCCAAATCGGATTCCAGTCCCCACCTCTCGCATCTCCTCCCCTAAAAGCCCCATCTCACAATACTCCCGCACCAACTCTTCCGTTGTCTCCGCCAGACGCGCCAACTCCTCCAAAGCCAAACTTCTCTCCATCTCCTCCCGCACTTTCTGAGCCAGTTGAAATCGTTTGTCTTTCATATTCTAATCTCTCCCCTTGGGCCGCCACCGACTCATCTTAGCCAAATCCTCCCAAGCTTTTTTCTCCTCCACACCCACCTCGGATGGAACCCCCACTTCCAAAACTGCATACAGATCCCCACGCCCGCCATCTTCCCGCGGAAGCCCCTGACCCCGCAATCTCAGTTTCTGACCCCCCACCGCCCCCGCCGGCACTTTTAACATCACCTCACCTTCCAATGTTCGAACTGGAACGCTTCCTCCCAAAACCATCTCCCAAGGTGCCATCTCCACGTCCGTGACCAAATCTGAACCTTCCACCCGCAAATCCGGATGCCGCGCCAACCGAACTCGTAAATAAAGATCTCCCGACTCTCCCCCACTCGCACCCGCTTCTCCCCTCCCCGCCAAACGAATCCTCTGCCCCTCCCGTACCCCCGCGGGCACCTTCACACGATACGTCTCCACCTTTCCTCCGCCTCTCTGCAACGTCACCTCTCTCATGGATCCACGCATCACCTCCTCCAAAGTCACCAGCAGATCCCCCTCCACGTCCGAACCTCTCCGTGCCATTCGCCTTCCCCCACCACTCCGCATCCCCTCCACTCCACCCATTCCACCAAACATGCTTTCAAAAAAATCACTAAACCCTGTTCCGCCAAAATGCACCTCCTCCATCCCAGGCCCAGCCTCACCCCTCACTCCTCCTCCAGACCAACCATATCCACCCCCCGGCACCTCCTGCCCCATCTGGTCGTATTTCGCCCGCTTCGCAGGATCGCTTAACACCTCATACGCCTCATTCACCTCCTTAAACTTCTCCGCTCCCTTCACCTTGTCCTTCGCCACATCGGGATGATGCTCCCGCGCTTTTTTTCGAAACGCCGTCCGAATATCCTCGGGCGTAGCGGTCTTACTCACCCCCAAAACTTTATAGTAGTCCTGATACTCCATACTTTCTTCCTACTCCCAGTTCCCTCCCGTGGTTCCCTCAGGCCCCAATTCGACCTCTCCCTGTTCCGACACCGCCGCTAATCCATCGGTAAAAGTACGCGCCTTCGTATATTTCGGCTCCAATCCCCAACTTCCGTCTGGCTTCAAATACCCCCACTTTCCCCCAGGCTCCTTAGCCGCAGCCAACCCACCGTGAAAAACTAGCGCCCGCTCAAACTTCGGTGGAATCGCCCACTTCCCCTCCGGGTCCAAATATCCCCACTTGCCCCCAGGCTCCCGCGCAGGCGCACGATCCTCCCCAAATGGCCCTACCGCCTCCAACACATCTTGCCCCACACCTTCCCCATCCTGATTTTTTAATCCGGGACGAATCTCCATCACCCGTTCCTGTAAATCCATCAAACCCCACCCTCCTTTCTGTTTCCACGCTACCCGCTTCGCTCCCAACGGAACCAACCCCCCATAATTTTTCGTAGTCCGAGTTTTAATCTTACTATCAATCAATACCCACGGCATCCCCTCACCCAACGCCTGCACGGCGGCACGACCATCCAAAAAATCCCCCGCCACGGCAAAGTCCAACCTTCCCCACAATTTTCCACTCGGCAAAATATAACCCCACGCTGCTGGCCCCGCAGGCTTCTTTGCCTCCGCTTCGCTCTTGTCCTCCACGACCTCATCCCCCTCCCCGACGGGAGCATCCTCGCTCTCCTCTACCGCCGCCAAACCTTCCGAAAAATCCTTCGCCTGCAAAAATCTGGGTGCAATCGCCATTCGAATTCCCCCATCCTGATACGCTACGTATCCCCAACGATCCATGACCTTGACTGCCGCCAATCCCCCCCGCACTTTTCGCGCTGCATCAAACTCCGCCTTCTCCGACATCCCCAGCGAAAAACCTTTCGCCTTTTTCCCGTCTGTCGCCTTCGGAATTAACCGACCCTCTCCATCCACAAACGCCCACTTCTCCCCCACTCGCACAGGCGCCATCCCACCCAACATCGAGCCCACCTCCAGATAACGATCCTGCGTCACTCTCGTTCCCCTCTCATCCGCATAAAACCACTCGCCCCCTAACTTCACAGGCACTCGACCAATCCCCATCTTTGCGACCGCCTGCCCGACCTTTACCTCCTCCCCATCTTTGACCTCAATCTTAACCAAAGTTCCACTCCCAGGAGCCTGCAACATCGCCATCGCTTCTTTGGGACGAACTTCCGCAATCTTCTCCCCCTTCCCCACTGCATCCCCCTCAAGCTTGAGCCATCGCACCATCGTCGCTGAACCAGGATTCGGCCCATACCCAGGACAAATCACATCAAACTGCTTTTTTTCAAACATTCCCACATGGGCCAAATTTCTCACCGAACCAAGGGCCGACCCCGGAATCGCCGCCCCACCCGCAGGCACCCCTATTTTTACCAACATCCCGGAAATCGGCGACTCGACGGGAAGAGCGGGCTCCACCATCTCCATCTGCGCGAGCGGCTCCCCTGCTTTCACCTCATCCCCCTCCGCTTTGAGCCACTTCATGACCTTCGCCCCTTTCACGCCAGGCAAAAACTCAGGCAGGGTAAACGACCTTTTTAAATCCCCTCGGAATTCCCCCACCTCCTCATACTTCTCGGCCAACCTCCACGTCCCCGTGGTATCCACCATCCCCCACTTTCCCGCACCCCAACTGACACCCATCCCCAAACCCCAAAGAAAAATCAGAGAAAGCTTCACCCCTCAAACTCTGCTTCCCCTATCCCCAAATCTCAACCCCTTTGCCGTATGCTCGCCCATCACAGAAACTCGATCTTCCTCATCGTCACCCCGCTCCTCTTGGCAAACTCTGCCATCCCTTCTTTCTCCTTCTTACCCAACTCATACCGGATGCACTTCGTCAGATACTCCTTTTCCAATCCCCCCTCCGCCAGTTCTGCCCGCTTCGCGATTCCTGCCAAACACTCCTCACGAAACTTTTCTATCTCCCCCGATTTTGGATTAAAATCGTTCCTCAACGCCCATACCGCAAACACAAACGGCTTCCCCGTCCAATCCCACCAAGCTTTTCCCAAGTCAGTCACTCCCCTTCCCTTTCTTTCCGTCCACTCCCGCAGTGCTTCATCCCCAATTCTGAGTCGCGCTTCCCCATCCTCCCTCTCCTCCAACTTCAGCCCCCACGCCCCTTTCGAAACAACACTCCACAACTGGACAGAGCTCATCGAATACGGAGTCAGCGAAATCCCCCCACACTCCTCCAACGGCTTGTCATGAAATACCGCAACGCTTCTTACCTCACCCCGCGATCCCACCGCCAACCCATCCACCACTCGATAGGGGCTCCCTGTCAAAACCTCCCAGACAGGAACCAGCGCCAAATCCACCTCCCCACGCTTCAATCTCCCGACTAATTCCTTTGGATGATCCCACACGACTTCCCCCACCTTCCAACTCACCCCAAAAGGTTTTGCATGATCGTACGGCACACACCCAATCCTCATCTCCTCACCCTACCACACTCAAACCGATAGTTGAGCTACTCCAATTATAATTTCTTTGGAAAGACCGGTGAAAAACCAGGCCAAGCCAACCCTACTCAGCACCCGATACGGTGGAAATCTGCCCCATCTTTTGGGACGTATACGAGTAGCGCTCCACCCTCTTCATCCAAATCCAGCCCCCGAATCCCACAAGTAGTGTGATGAGTAAAATAGCGATCACCCGATACTCCAAAAGTTGACCCGTTGGCACTCCTGCACCCTGATGCCTTACCTTTCTTGCCCCAAAAAGTAGTTTTAACAGTGACATTTCAAATTAATACGCCTGCAACTCGAAATTTGCAAATCCTATTTTGCCCCCCTATTCAAACCACTTCTTCAAAAGCATTTATCAGAAACTGTTTACGTCCCATAACTGAAAGCTCCCGACGCTAATCCATTACGCCGTCAGGTGATCAAAATTATCCAGAAACAAGCGCCTAGCGGCAATCACCCGCAACTCCTCCAATTCTCATCGCCTCACCCTACCACCACCTTCCCACCTTCGCACTTTCTCACCTTCACACATTCCCGCCCGCTTCGGGCGCCCTTCGAAGTCTCGCCCATGCGAGACGTAGTAGGGTTACTGCCCTTACCCCAAACACTTACTAAAATCAGCTTTGCTTCCGACGCATCGAACGGACTGCCACCAACGCTGCCATACCAAAGGCTAGCAACGATTGAGACGAAGGTTCAGGCACTGCCCAGACGTTCAAACTGGTCATACCATTCGATGTGCTTCCAACCAGCACCTTGATGTTTGCCGGATCGGTTCCGACATCCATTCCCTGCGTCGCAATTTGAAAGAGATTCGTGATGTCGGTCCCTAAGGACAAATTGCTCAATCCGGTGAAGTTAGCAGCCTGGACAAAGGTCCACTCATATCCAGCACTCAGATCCAAAGGCCCATTAGAGATAGAGACGAGATTTAGGTTAAACTTGTCCCCTGAACTCAAAGCACGCATGTCCAATGCGCCGGTGACTCGGAACAGATCCCAATCTGTTCCCGCTACGCCCGTCAGACTTCCCAACTGCCACTCGTAAGTCGCTCCAGCTCCCCACACCGCAGAACTCGCCGTCAATAATCCAGGGCTGTTGCCAGGTGTTAGAGTCGCGCCCCTCTGCAAATTGAGGGCGCCCACCGTGCCCGATCCGCCAAAGAAACTTCCATTTCCCACAATCGTGGTTGAACCAGAGGCCAGCGCACCATCCACAACCACCTTCCCCCCGTTCACATTCAAAGTCCCCGTGAACCCGGTCGAATTCCCCACCTTCACCGTCCCCGACCCCGTCTTGTTAAATTCGCCACTGCCACTCAATCCCCCGCTCAAATTCAACTCCTGATTTAACATTGCCAACAGTCCCACTGCACCCGACCCGGTGCTTGAGGACACAACAGTCGCCCCCACACTCTGCGTCGTTCCCGTAGCCGCCACCGATCCGCCCGCGCCAACGTTCAACAAACCGCTACTGGCAGCAGTGCCCGTAACCTTCACTCCCCAACTCTCCAGTTTCGCTACCGCTCCCTGCTGCGTATCCGCCACCAAAAGACTCAACTGTTGGTTCTGCAACAAACCACCGTTCAATGCCGACAACCCCGCGTTGATGTTGCCTGAATTATACGCAACCCCGCCTCCGTAAGGATTCACACCCAACCGACCATCCGCCTGATACGTTCCCGTTCCGCTCGCCAAATTGAAAATGTTCGTCTCAGCCGAATCATCAAAGGTCACGTTCAGGTTCGAGAGACTGCTCCCAAAAGCGTCCGAGTTGGAAACACCCGGCCGATTCAGCAACACCGCCGTCCTCACCCCTTCACTCGCCACCCCGTAGGTCAACGAGGCATACACCTGCCCCAACCACATCGGGTTGTCCTGTGTCAGGCTAGAAAGAGACAAGTCCACCTTCACATTCGAAATGCTCCCCAACCCTGAATTGGCCATATCCAGCAAGCTCACAGACTGACCTCGGTCAGGAACAGTCTGATTCACCTCCACACTACGCACCCATGTCACATCCTGCGCATTCGCCGAAGCCACAGCGAAGAAAGCAACACCGGCCAATAGCCAACCCGTTGCCGCCTTAATCTGGATGTTTGTCCTTTTCATCGTTGCACCTTACGGGACCAACCTCGCACGGAAGAACATGTGGGCGTTCCAATCTGCCGCAACATCCCCCGACGTCGTAAAGTTCACCGAGAACGATCCGGTCGGACCCGTGCTCTGGTTGCCGGCACTGATCCAAGGACCTTCCAGGTTGGTTGCATACTCGACTAAATAAGTCTGATTCGGCACCCCGATAAAGTCGTGCGTAATGGTGGTGTTACTGCCCCCGAAGGTCGCCGCTCCCACCTTCACAATCTGCAGATCGAACGAGGGCGCTTGCGTTTCGGTCGTAATCGTCACGGTGGCCGTTGCGGTCTTCGTTCCATCGGTCACGGTGTAAGTAAAGGTGTCCGTGGATGCGCTGGATGGAGTGAACTTGATGAACACACCAGCAATTTCCGCGTTATTCCCCGATCCACTCGTCACCCCAGTCACCGTCAAGCCGGTTGTCTCGACCGTTCCCGTGCTGGTGATCCTGCGAACATTGCCCAAGAGATCGCTGATCGGGATCATTTGGGCCGTGTTCCCAGCTGACTTAGTACGGGAATCAGCCACAGCCACCGGCCCTGCCACAAAGTAGTCAGCCGTGTTAGAGCCCGAGTAGTTCCCCGTTGCAGTGGCCGACACCGTGTAATACCCGGCCGCCGTGGGGGCCCTGGCACTGTTGTAGCTCGTCGTGATCCCGTTAGCGGAGCGACCCGCATAACTGTAGTTAAACGTGCTCCCCGCTGGACCGCTGGCCGCGTAGCTGCCATCACTCTGGGGCGTTAACGTAATCGCACTGGAAGCAAGGCTAGCTGCAGTAATCGTGAAATTCGCCCCCGTGAAGCTGATGTTGTAGTTCGGGTTGGCTAAAGTCCCTTGGCTGATCGCATAAGTTCCCACTGCCGTGCCAACAGCGCGGGATAGAGAACCGCTTAATGCGTCCCCATTGACCAATCCATCCGACGTGTAGCTCAATGCGGGGTCGGCTGAGCCGTAAATCATCGACTTCGCATCCGCTGTGACGCTCAACGCCTTGGCTGTAACCGTGCTGGCAACTACAGGCACATTGACCTGTGTCGCCCCGGTGGAAGAAAGAACCACGTCTCCGGAACGGGACCCGGCAGCGGCGTTGGCTGCGAGACGAAGATAAAGCGTGCCGTTGGCAAATCCGCCCGTTTGGATGTAGGTCGCAGTCGCACCGTAGGTTGCCCCATCGTTCGAAACTTCAAACCCGGTGGGTGCTGTTGCAAGGATATCTGCCGTCAAACTTCCACCCGTCACCTTTACCGTTGTGGCCGAGGCCCCCGAAGCAGCGCCGTAGGTCGTGGTCAATGCACTGAACGAGCCGCTCGGTGTGATCGCGGGGGTAGAGGCACCTGCCGTTGTAACAACAATATCGTCAAGAAAGGCTCGTTTTGCTGATGTCGCGAAACTGAGCGTCATCGAAGATGTGCCACCAGTAAACGCTAAGGTCTTGGTCTCATAAGAACCTCCCATAACAGCTGTGTAACTCACCGTTTGAGAACTGCCGACAGACGGGGTCACAATGATGGAACCTTCGACCGTGGTCCAACCCTTTACCTTAAAGGTGACCGTGTAATTCCCCCCATTCCCTGATAAGTCGAGGGTCTTGCTGGTGATGGAACCCGTCCCGCCACTGACACCAAGTTTTACTGCTCCTCCCGCGCTGTACGCGGATGATACCGTTGGAAAATTGGCTAAGGAGGTCCCGCTAAGTGCAGAGCTTTGACCGGTAGTGGAAGTGTCATTTCCAGCCGTCAATGATGCAAAGTTCTCCGAGAGCACCGTAAGACTTGGGGCCGTGCCCGCCACATTCAGCGTCTGGCTCGCCGGGGCCGCAGCATTGTAATTCGCCGTTCCCGCAACATTGGCAGTGATCGTTGTCACCCCTGGGGCCACTGGCGTGATGTTTCCACTTCCATCCACCGTCGCCACATTCGGGTTGGAACTAGAGTAAGACAAGATTCCCGCCGTTGTTGTGGCGCCGGCCGAAAATGCCGCATCCCCCACCTTCTTTCCGGAAGGAAGAGAAGTGAACGTTATAGTAGCAGTCGCCTTGGTAATTTCTCCCACTAGGCCCGTCGGCGCTGTGAAGGAGTAGTTCCCCGCATCAGCACCAGTGATTCCCATCGTGGTGCTGACCGCAATCCCCGTGCCGACGTTAGCATTCGCGAATGTTCCCGAAGTCCCACCCGTCAACGTGACCACATCAGGCGAAATCACTCCGCTCAACGTTGCTCCAGTGATGGTCGCGACGGTATTTCCATCGTAGGACTTCGGAGTCACTGTCGCACCCGTCACCGTTAGGGTGACTGCACTGATGTCGGCCGCAGGGGTGGGCTGAGTCAGGGTGTAATTGGAGTTCGGCGCAGTGTAACCCAATACGGTAACCGGCTTAGCCAATCCCACGGTAGCGGTCGCAAAGCTGGCGCTGGGAGTTCCCGTCACGCTGAAACTTTCGCCATTCTGTAATCCACCGTAAGTCGCCGTGCCGGTAATGGTCGCTGTGGTGCTACGATCATAAACTTTGTTGGCAATTCCGATCCCCGTAATCGTCAGTGCCGCTTGGCCGACCACGTTTCCGCTCGCGGTTGTTGCGACGTTCTGCGTGGTTGCCCCGGTGCTAACAACAGTAAAGGTTTGGCCGTTATAGCTTCCCGCCGCCGCCGTTGCCTTCAACTGGGCATAGATCGTCGTCGAAGCCACACTTCCGGATGTTTGCGCCAGGACCAGCGACCCCGCATATCCGGTTCCGGAAGATAGAGATATCTCGAATCCCGTCGGAGCCGTTACCGTCACATCTCCGCTCAAGGTCGAACCCGAGACCGTGAAGGTCTGGGTGGAAGAAGCTGTTCCGTACGTCGTGCTGAACGCACTGCCAAAAGTGGCAGGAGCCACCGTGAGTGTTGGTGAGGAAGGAGCCACCGGTGTTGCCTGGGTCGAAGCCGTGGCTGTGCCACTGCCAACAGAGTTCTTGGCACGAAGTTGAACATTGTAGGCTGTTGCATTCGCTAGCCCGGTGATGAGCAGCGGACTCGAAGTGACGGCCGCACTTGGGGTTATCCAGGTCGTACCCCCATCGGTCGAATATTCATAATTCGTAAGGCTCGCTCCACCGTTCGAAGAAGGAGCAGTGAAGTCAACGCTTAGCTGACCATTCCCAGCGGTGATTCCGGTAATCGTCGGAGCCGAAGGAACAACCGCTGTAACGGTAATATTTCCATTTGCCGCAGTGAATGAGTAGTTGGTTGCAGTGAGACTGGTGGTGATCGGAGTGATCGTCGCCACGTTCGATCCTGCGGCCGTGGTGGCGGTGTAAGTGGTCGTGTAAGAGGCAGTGCCCCCGATAACGGAGGATGTATCCCCATTGGCAAATCCGGTTGGAGTATAACTGCCCGCCCCGGTAACCGTGGCCGCTGCTGTTCCGTAGGAGACGGTTTGGGCCGCGGCGGTAATTGTCAGTGCCTTCTTGCTGACAGTACTGGAAACTGTTGCCACGTTCTGGCTGGTCGCACCGCCCCCAGAAACGGTGATGTTCCCCGAATAAGGAGAGCTTCCGGCAGTGGCGGTTGCCGCCAGGCGTACGTAAACCGTCGTGCTGGCTACCGATCCGGTGGTAGCCGTCAGCGTTAAGCTGGTCGTATATCCGCTACCGATTGTCGTGGAGACTTCAAAGCCTGAGGGCGGTGCCACCGTCAGGTTCCCGGTTAAATTACTCCCAGATACCGTGAAACTCGTGGGTGAAGCGGAGGCGGTACCGTAGGTGGTGTTTACCGCAGTCAAAGTCCCACTCGCCGCGATCGTCGGCGTTGGCGCCGCCGGTGCACCTGATGCAGTAACCGCTGAGGAATAGTTATAGGCTTTGTCGAATGTATATATCCGATAGTAATAATTTGTTCCATTCGTTAGTCCGGTATCTGCAAAACTCGTGTTCGTCCCGACATAAACCACGGACTGCCCGCTAGCAACAGTATTGCCCACTGCATAAACCCCGTTGACGTTGGGTGCGGTGGTCGGATCTGCCGTGCCACGTACAACCATATAACCACCGTTATCAACACCCCCACTTGCCGCCGTCCAACTTACCGTGATTTGCCCACTAGCTGGAGTTATAGAGGGCAATGTCGGGGCACTGGGAGCCGTGTTATCAGCGGTTGTATCCGCATAAATAACGAAGTCGTCTACAAACATAGTACCTCCAGTGCCTAATGCCTTATTTAAAATAGCCCCCGCCACGCTCGTAGCCGCAGTAACAGTTGTGGGCGCATATGTAATCTTCTCCCAAGTGGAAGCACTAGTAACTGTTGTGTAAGTACCGCTTGCTTGCTCCGTCCCCCCACGCACATTTCCTGGTTGCTGAGTTTGCGTATTGGCTGTACTCGCTGAATATCGGTAATACTGGACAAAAAATTTACTTGTTGTTGAAGCTATCGTAAAACACGGGGTCCAAATTCTGGCTAAAGTCGTGCTAGTTCCACTAATTTTAAGGGACTTAGCACCACTTCGAACCGTTGATGTTTCTACTGCAATTGCGGACTGACTAGCACTAGATCCAGCTGTAGTCCACTTTCCGTTCCCTGCAGATGGTGCTGTAGCAGAAAATGTGGAATCAACTGTTGCAGAACCTTCCAAACCACCATCGAGCCCCAAAAAACTCTGCCCCCAACCGGTCGTTGCGAACGTCATCAAGGCCGCGCAAACAGCAAGGGCGTGGAATTTGAAGCGGGATTTTGCAACTGCTTTATTCTTAATCCCTGAATCCCTTAATCCCTTTTTCTGCGAACCCCTGAATCCCTCAAATCCCGAATCCCCCTTCACGTCCCGAACTGCTATGTCTGTTTGACGTAAATCCATTTAATATATTGGTTCACACACTCCAAAAATGCCAAAAGTTTAATGTTACGTTTGTGTGACGATTAACATACCCTTTCTAACATAAGTGATTGGTTGATAAGGCTTTATATTTTTATGTCCTATTTGGGTATGCCCTTCCGCCTGTCCCCTTCCACCTGTCCCCTTCCACCTTCGACCTTTCACCGCTCGGATGCCCCGACAAGCCGGGGGTCACCCACAAGATCTTTCGTCCTTTACCGAAACGGATTCACCGCCCGAATTCCGCCATAATTCTGCCCATGACTGAAATCCTCCGTCACCAGTTCGCTCGCTCCCACACTTCTCGCAGCCGCCAAAATCATCGCGTCCCAAAGAGATAACTGCCATCTCACCTGCTCTCCCAACGCCATCTTCAGGATCATCAGGGTGTTGTCCACCACCGGCCAGACGGACAAATCATCTATCAACTGATGAATTTCCCCACGAGAAACTTTTTTTCTCTCCAAGTTCACTTGCAGCTCCTGCAAAACCTGAACGCTGGTCGCCGATTCCCCCAACGATTCCCACCCCTGCTCGACAATCCCCTTCGCCCGCGTCCGCTTTTTGGGACTCTCCAAATCATAGGCGTACAGCAGCACGTTCGTGTCAATAAAACGACTCGGACTATCTCCGGCCATGAATCTCCTCCCGTGCGAGAAACTTACCACCCAAACGCATCCCCCTCCCCAGTCGCGCTAATGCCCCCGCCGTGTTCACCCCCTTGTCTTTATTTCCCAACACCTCATCCAACCCCGTCAACACCAGCTCCCGCAGTGTCGTCCGCCTCTGCGCCGCCACCACCTTCGCCCGATGCAACAGATCTTCCGGAACATCAATCGTGGTCTTCATTCTCCTTTCATAGCAGTACTTACTGCTTAAAGCAATATCGCCGTCATCTCACGCCTGAATCTTGCCCCGTCCCACCTTCCACCTTCGACCTTCCACCTCACGATCCACTCACCTCAAAACAGGCTCGTAGAACGTATCTCTCTGCACCGGCTCTCTCCCCGCCTCCCGAATCGCACTCTCCAGATTTCCACGAGTCTGCCCCTTCGGCGTTTGCGCCCCCGCCATGTGAAAAATCTTCTCCTCCCCAATCGTCCCGTGCAAATCATCCGCACCGTAACTCAACGCAATCTGAGCCAAAGGCAATCCCGTACTAATCCAGTACGCAGTGATGTGATCAAAATTATCCAAAATCAGCCGACTCGCCGCAATCACCCTCAACTCCTCCAGCGCACTCGCCCTCCGAATCTTTCCTAACTCCGCCAATCGCGTCTGCGACGGCTCGAACGCAAATGGAATAAATCCCGTAAATCCTCCCGTATCATCCTGTAACCCTCTTAACTTTTCTAAATGATCCACCCTCTGCTCCGCCGTCTCCACATGACCATACAACATCGTGGCCGTGCTTTTCCCGCCCATCCCGTGCCAGATTCGATGCACCTCCAACCACTCTTCTGCCGACTCCTTTCCCTTGCAAATCCGCTCCCTCACTTCAGGAGCAAAAATCTCCGCTCCTCCTCCCGTCAACGAATCCAAACCCGCATCTCTTAAATCCACCAATACCTCTGAAATCGACTTCTTGGCAACTCGCTCAGCCAAATGCCGAATCTCAATTGCCGTAAAAATCTTGAGCATCGGCTTGGGCTGAATCCCCGCTAACGCCTTCAACATCTCCAAATAAAACGAGTAGGGCAAACTGGGATGTAGCCCACCCACAATATGAATTTCCGTCGCCCCTGCAGCGACCGCCTTGCTTGCCTCGCCCACCATCTCCTCCACCGAAAGCTCAAATGTCCCCGGCTCACGCTTCTTCCTCGCAAAGGCGCAGAACTGACAACTCAAAATACAAACGTTCGAATAGTTTAAGTATCGGTTCAAAACATAACTCGCCCGTTTCCCGACCTTTCGTTCTCTCACTCGATCCGCCAACTGCCCCAGCTGATGCAAATCTGCATCCCGAAACAGATGCACGCCCTCCTCAAACGAAAGCCGTTCCCCCGCTTCCACCTTCTTTTCAACTTTTTCCCACACGCTCATTTCCAAAAAATCTCCCATAGGAACCCAAATAAGACGAGCAGACTCACCGCCGCATTCGCCTGAAAAAACGCCTTCCACCTTTTCCCTTCCACCTTCGACCAGTGGCTCTCCATCCACAGCACTCCGCAGACTGCCGTCCAACACGCTCCATATCGCCACCCAAAACCCGCCATCCAACCCACGACTCCCAAGCCCAGCACCGCTAACCCATGCAAAACTGCCGCCATCTTCAATGCTGCGGCTTCTCCAAACTTCGCAGGAAAACTCTTTAATCCTTCCCTCTGGTCAAACTCCCGATCCTGCAACGCATAGATCAGATCGAATCCCGCCACCCACAACCCAACCGCCGTTCCCAAAACAATCGGTACCCACGAATCAAACTGACCTCTCACCGCCAGCCACGCCCCCACTGGGGCCGTCCCCAACGCCAACCCCAAAAACCCATGCGACCCCCACGTGAATCTCTTTGTGAGAGAATAAAAAAAGACAATCCCTACCGCGACCGGACTCAACATCAGACAAAGCGGATTCAAAATCCACGCTCCACCCACCAAAGCCAATACACCTCCCACCATCGTCGCATACGCGGTCGTTTTGGAAACAAGGGTCGACCGCACCGCCGTCCGCGGATTCTTTTGATCAATCGACCAGTCTGCCAATCGGTTGAACGCCATCGCTGCCGTTCTCGCCCCGACTAGGCAAACCATCGCTCCCCCCACGACTCTTACCGATGGAACTCCTCGCGCAGCCAGAAACATCGCCGCCAAACCGAATGGCATGGCAAACACGGTGTGCTCAAACTTAATAAACTCAGCCCATCGGCGGATAGAAAAATTCACGCCATTCATTCTACCACATTTCACCGTTTAAGGTTTAGGTGGAAGGTGGAAAGGGAGTTCGATACCCACCTTTTTGAATCCATGGTTAAAATAAGAATTCAGTTAGTCCTAGAATAACCCACACGCAGGCGGGCTTATCCGTACCTCTTTCCTCCGACTCAACCTCAATTTAGGATAGCCCTCTATGAATTGGCTTTGCCTGTTTCTTTGCCTCGCCTTGTTTCCCTCGCGGGTGTGCGCCCAAGCCGAAGTGGGTCTTATCATCAATGCCATCCTTCAAGGCCTGCAAACCGCAGAAGCCATTCGACGTTCGGTAGACCAATCCAACCAATTTCCCAACCCACCCAACCAGCCCGCAGGAGATCCGATATGGAATTATGACGAAGCCTCACTTATTCCCTCTCAGATTCTAAAAACTGGCCCCTATCGTAATCTTCAAGGCCAAATTGTCCTAAGCGCACGCAAATCCAAACCCGGTGAGATCGAACTCCTTTTCTACCGCTCGAACGAATCCATCTATCGTCGCGAATTCTGCCAGTCGGACCAACGGGACGGTCGACGGATCGACCTTGATGAAAAAGGAAAGAAAACAGCCGAAGGCCCGATTCGCAAAGGACTGCCTGAAGGCGACTGGCTCTTCTACTCTGCCGACGGAAAGCTTAAGGCCGAAACCCGAATGCTATCCGGTCAAATGACAGGCCCTCAGGTCCTTTTCGGAGACGATGGAAAAACTCGTGCCTCCAACACCCTACTTCAAGCGAAACGGCAAGGCCCCTCCACTCTCTTTCATCCCGACGGCTCCGTCTCCGATAACCTTTCTTACTCCGGCGACAAGCTCAACGGTCCTGCCACCGGTTGGTGGCCCGATGGTCTTCCCCGCTACACGGCAAATTGGAAGGACGGCCAGTTAGACGGCCCCAGCATTGAAAACTTTCCCTCTGGAATGAAAAAGTCAGAAACCTTCTATCGATTTGGAAAGAAAGAGGGGGTCGCACGCCAGTGGGATGAGAGGGGCACACTTCTGACTGAGGAGAACTGGCAAAGCGATCATCTGGACGGACAAGTTCGCGAATTTTACTCGGACGGCAAACCCCGCACCGTCACTCCCTACCTTGCTGGAAAGAAAAATGGCCGATATGAAAGTTTCAATCCCGATGGGACCCTCGCGACATCAGGAGAGTTTCTTGACGGAAAACTTCAAGGCCCGATCACTCTTCACTATCCCGCAGGTCAACCGTTTGCCGAATGCGATTACCAGGCAGATCTCCTGACAGGTGGACGCTTGCTGTATCCGGACGGAAAAGAATTGGGCCAGTTCGGCCCTATTTCAGGCAAGGAGGGGAAGGTCAGCTTTCTCCTTCTCCAGTATCCCGATGGGAAACCCCTCTACACCGCCCGCTTCGACGCAGCCACTGGAAAAACCCAATGGAAGGGGTGGAATCCCGACGGCTCCCTTTTTGGGGAAATGGATCATCCTTCCACCCCTCGCCCACTACCTCCCACAGACAATTCCTCCAACCCCCAACTTTCCTGTTGGAAAGAACAGCAAGAATCTTTGGAACAGCAGATCGGCCTTACCTTACCTCCCGAATTTAATCTTCTGCCTAGATAACCCTGCTCTTTAGATTTTTTTAGCCGCCGAAACCGCATAGTCCCGATTCATTCGCCCAATCCAGTCTGCCGAGATTTCCTTCGGACAAACCGCCTCACACGCATACTGATTCGAACAGTTTCCAAAACCGGCCGCATCCATCGCCGCAACCATTTTACGCACCCGCTCCGCCCGCTCGGGTTGACCTTGTGGCAAAAGGCCCAAATGCGAAACCTTCGCCGCCACGAACAGCATCGCCGATCCATTCCGACACGCCGCTACACAAGCCCCGCACCCAATGCAGTGCGCCGCATCGAAAGCCTGCTCGGCCACCTCCTTGCCGATTGGAATCGCGTTCGCATCCGGAGCCTGACCCGTATTCACCGATACAAATCCCCCTGCCTGAATAATCGAATCGAATCCCGAACGATCTGTCACCAAGTCTTTGATCACAGGAAACGCCCGTGCCCGCCACGGCTCTACCGTCAAGGTCTCCCCATCCTGAAACGACCGCAAATAAACCTGGCACGTGGTCGCACCCTGATTCGGTCCATGCGGTTCTCCATTAATCGCCATGGCACACGAACCACAAATCCCCTCACGACAATCGTGCTCAAATGCAACCGGCTCCTTACCCTCTTTCGTCAACCGATCATTCACCACATCCAACATCTCTAAAAACGACATGTTTGGCGTCAAACCATCCGCTTCATACGTCTCAAACTGGCCCTCACTGTCCTTGGACTTTTGTCTCCAAATTCTAAGGTTCAGCTTCATTTGTAACTCCTCGTGGCCAACTGCACTTCCTCAAAGGACAAAGGTTCGGCATGTCTCACCTCCGCCTTGCCCTCACCCTGATACTCCCACGCTGAAACATGCGAAAACTCCTTGTCCCTACGCTCACACTCCCCATCCGAGGTCTGGTGCTCTTCTCGAAAATGACAACCACACGACTCGTCCCGCTCCAACGCGTCCCGACACATCAACTCTCCCAACTCCAGGAAATCCGATACCCGCCCCGCCTTCTCCAGCGACTGATTCAAATCCTCTCCCGATCCAGGAACATTCACATTTTCCCAGAACTCTTTCCTCAACTCACGCACTGCATCGATTCCCTTTTGCAATCCCTGCTTCGTCCGGCTCATTCCACACTGATCCCAAAGAATTTTTCCAAGCCTTCGATGGAAATCACTTACAGGCTTACTTCCCTTCACGCTAAGCAGTTTTTTTGTCCGAGCTTGAACCGACTCCGTCGCTTCCCAGAAAGCCTCTGCTTGCCGACCACTCTTCGCACCCCCCGGCTTCTTTTGGGATAAATAATCCCCAATCGTGTACGGCAAAACAAAATATCCATCCGCCAGACCCTGCATCAACGCACTCGCTCCTAGCCGGTTGGCCCCGTGATCGGAAAAATTCGCCTCTCCCAATACAAACAACCCGGGAATGTTGCTCATCAAATGATAGTCCACCCACAACCCACCCATCGTGTAGTGCACAGCTGGAAAAATTCTCATCGGGGACTCATATGCACTCTCCCCCGTTATCTCGTGATACATCGAGAAAAGATTCGCATACCGTTCACGCACCGTGTTCTCCCCCAATCGCTCGATCGCTTCTGCGAAATCGAGATACACCCCCAATCCTGAAGGCCCCACCCCCCGACCCTCGTCACACACCCGTTTCGCTGCTCGGGACGCAATATCCCGTGGCGCCAAATTTCCATAACTCGGATACAACCTCTCCAAAAAGTAGTCCCTCTCCCCTTCGGGAATCTGAGACGCCGATCGCTTATCGCCCGACACTTTAGGCACCCAGCAACGCCCATCATTCCTGAGCGACTCAGACATCAAAGTCAATTTCGACTGATAATCTCCAGACACAGGAATGCAGGTCGGATGAATCTGGGTAAAACAGGGATTCGAAAAAAGAGCTCCCCGCCGATGTGCCCGCCACGTCGCGGTTACGTTTGAACCCCGTGCGTAGGTCGAGAGATAGTAGGCGTTGCCATACCCTCCAGTGCAAAGAAGTACCGCATCGGCCTCATGCGCCTTGAGCTCCCCCGTTACAAGATTTCGCGTGATGATGCCCTGAGCCCTTCCCTCATCCACCACAAGATCCAACATCTCATGCCGCGGAAACATTCTGACTCGCCCCAATCCAATCTGCCGACTCAACGCCGAGTATGCCCCCAAAAGGAGCTGTTGTCCCGTCGCTCCCCGCGCATAGAAAGTTCGCGATACCTGCGCCCCACCGAACGAACGATTTGCCAACATTCCCCCATACTCCCGCGCAAAAGGCACCCCTTGGGCCACACACTGGTCGATGATGTTGACGCTTACCTCAGCCAACCGATGCACATTCGCTTCCCGAGAACGAAAATCTCCTCCCTTGATCGTGTCGTGAAATAATCGATGCACCGAATCCCCGTCATTTTGGTAATTCTTGGCCGCGTTGATCCCACCTTGGGCCGCAATCGAGTGCGCCCTACGCGGGCTGTCCTGAAAACAGAACGATTTCACTCGATAACCCAATTCCGCCAAACTTGCGGCAGCAGAGGCCCCAGCCAAACCCGTCCCAACCACAATCACTTCATACTTCCTCTTGTTCGAAGGATTCACCAAACGCGCATTCGCCTTAAACCTTGTCCACTTGTCCGCTAAAGGACCCCCAGGAATTCTCGGATCCAACTTCATAGCCGTATCCAACCCAGCAACACCCCGACAGGAATGGAGCTAAACCCAACAAAAAGTGCCAAGGCCAAAATCCACGCTCCCGCCTCAATGACCTGAACCAACTGTCTGTCTCGTAAACCAAACGTCTGAAAAACACTCGCTGCTCCATGCTTTAAATGGGAAAAAAGCAGGGCCATCGCAATCAGGTAGAACCCGCTGATCCATGGGTTTGAAAAACCTTTGATCACCATCCGATACACATCGTGCATCGCTACACCACCCACGGCCGTTTCCATGCTCGCATACGATTTGTCCACCACTTGGGCGGTGAAATGGAGGAGGTGGAACACCACGAAACCTAAAATCACTGTTCCGCTAATCACCATGGTCACGCTCGTCCATGTCACCTTCAGTCGCGATTTTCTTCCCGCGACCGCATACGAGATAGGCTTCGCTCTTCGATTTTCTCGTGCCAAGGAAAGTGTTCCCCAGATGTGGAGGGCGGTCACCGCAATTAATCCCAAACGAAAACCCCAAAGCACCAGCGGATAGGAGTGCAAAAGGTGAGCGTACAAATTGATTTTATCCGGCGTACCCGCAAACATTTGCAGATTCCCCGTCATGTGAACGAAGATAAAACCGATCATCAGAATCCCCGTGATGGCCACAATCCACTTCCTTCCAATCGAAGATTGAATCATAGATTTAATTTGTGTGCTCATGGTTTGGGACAATGCAGGGCAAATATTTGCTTAGTAGAAAATGCGCTCTTCTTCCCCTTCTGTCAAAATCCCTCCACCCCTATAAGAACCCAAAAATCAAAGTCTCAGATCCTCTAATGCCTCCCAGAGACCCCTCTTGGGCCTATCGACCAAGGAACAGAGCCACCCCGCCCCCTCCGCACCTGCGTGATCACTTTTCGGATCGTCCCCGATCAAGGCACACTCATGAGAACGAACCCCCACTACCTCCTCCGCCTTTCGGAAAAATCCAGCACCAGGCTTCTCCACACCCCACTCTTCTGAAATTAAAATAGGATCCAGTTCCTTGGCCCAAAAAAACCCTGACAAAACAGTGCGCAAACGCGGATCCCAGTTGGACAACAGACCCACTCGGACTCCCTTCCTACGAATCGCTTCAATCACTCCACCCGTCTCTGGAAAATCTCGCCACGCTTGTGGCTGGGCAAAGGCCTCATACACCTCCTCAAAGTATTCGGAAAAAGAAAAATCCACGGGCATTTGGGCAATCTGCGCACTTTCGTAAACAATTCGTTTCCATCCATCCTTTCCTAAAGTTCCATCGACACCCGCTCCCTCTTCTCGTCTTTTTTTCCAAGCCATCCGAAATCCTTTTTCAAACTTCTCCTCATCGCCTCTCCATCCATGCGAGGCCGCAATTCGCGCATAGGTTTTTCCAACAGGCTCGGCAGGGTGAAGCAGGGTTCCTCCCGCATCAAAAAATAGAACGCGAATCACTCCAAATCCTCTCCCACCTCCCGTAGCACCTCACCCACAAGTACCAATGAGCCCAACAGTAGCGTTCCTCCTCGGGCTGGATTTCGCTCATCCTCCATCACCGCCTCCGCAACACTATGCCACAAACGATCGGCATGGACCCCCCACTCTAACGGACTGGACCCTCGTTTGCTCTGCAACTCTACCCCCCACAATTCTGCGCCAGTCTTTCGAAGTTGCGTCAAGATTTCATTAGCTGGCTTATCTTGCAAGCATCCAAAAATCACCCGACCCGGCATCTCAGAGAATAGCTCCCGCCATGTTTGCAGGGCTGCACGGACTCCTTCCAAATTGTGCGCTCCGTCCAACACCCGCCGATTTCGTCCTTTCAGCCGCATAAATCTGCCCGGCCAAACAGTTCGCTCTAATCCCTTGGCTAAAATCGAATTCGGAAACCCCAGATATCTTCCAACGGCAAGCGCAAGCGCCATATTTTGCCTTTGGTGAGCTCCCTCCAAAGGCAGTTGATCCTTTCCCTGAACCAACGGTTTCACCACCCTCCATGGACACCTCAGCCTTTTAGCTCGGGATGCCAGAATCTTTTCCGCCACTCTCGGCCAAGGAGCGGAAAATACAGGCACCCCCCTCTTTAAAATCCCCGCCTTCTCCATTCCGATCTTTTTCCAACCCACTCCCAATACGGATTCATGATCCCGCCCCAGCGAGGTCAACACACAGCACTCAGGCACGATCACATTGGTTGCGTCCAGACGTCCTCCCAGACCCGTTTCCCAAACCACAAAATCTACTTTCGCTTCGCGAAATATCATCAAAGCCAAAACAGTTGTCGCCTCAAAGAAAGTCGGCCTATCTGCCGCTGGCCATCGCCGAATCTTTCGAATCAGTAACTCAAGATGCTTGTGGAGCACCCTTTTCTCGACTTTTCTCCCCCCACACCGAAACCGCTCGCGAAAATCGACCAAGTGCGGGGACGTGTAGAGCCCCGAGAAAAATCCCGCGGCCCTTAGAATCGAGTCGATCGCAGCAGCCGTGGATCCTTTTCCATTCGTCCCTGCCAAATGAATGAAATTGAGCCCCTCCTCTGGGTGCCCGACCTGAGCAAGTAACTTTTTTGTCCGACCTAAACCCGGTTGAATGCCTGCGGCACACACCCGCTCCAGTCGAGCTACGGAGTCAGGCCGCTTCAGAGGTAGTGGAGGAGACGCGCCAAGGCCCCCTTCATCTCAGAGCGTGAAATAATCATATCGATTAATCCGCGCTCGTGCAGAAATTCCGATGTTTGGAACTCCTTCGGAAGCTCCTGCTGGGTCGTCTCCCGAATGACACGGGCTCCGGCAAATCCAATCATCGCCTTCGGCTCCGCCACAATGATGTCTCCCAAAGAAGCAAAACTCGCCATCACTCCTGCCATCGTGGGGTTGGTGAGAACAGAAATAAACGGCAAACCCGCCGCTCCCAACTTTGCCAAAGCCCCGCTCGTTTTTGCCATCTGCATCAGACTGAACATCCCCTCATACATCCTCGCACCCCCTGAGGCAGAAAAAATGATCACGGGCATTTGCTTTTCCAATCCCCTCTCAATCGTTCTCGTTACTTTTTCCCCCACCACCACCCCCATGCTTCCACCCAAGAAAGCAAACTCCATCGCTCCCAATGAAACCTGCCGCCCTCCGATTTTTCCCACTCCACTAATCATGGCATCAGGCATTCCAGTTTTCTTTCGGTTCGCCTTCAGTTTGCTCGCGTAACTCGCGACACCTTTGAACTGCAAGACATCCACCGCCTCCATCTTCGCGTCGTGCTCGTGAAACTTTCCACCGTCACAGACCATTATGAGACGCTCCCTAGCTCCAAAAGGAAAGTGATACTCGCATTTCGGGCAAACTTGATGATTTTTTTTAAGGACCTGATTGTACACCACCTCCCCACAACTCGGACACTTCGTCCACAGTCCGCTGGGCACACCCCGAGCGCGAGGTTTTGCCTCTTTCCTAGGCTCATATTTCCTGCGCTCAAATACCGCCATAAATTGTGGTTTATCCTCGGGCCACGGTCAGAGCCGCAACCTCCTCGGCTCCTGCTTGCTTCAGGACCCGCGCACATGCGTCCGCAGTAGCTCCTGTCGTGAACACGTCATCACAGAGTAGCAATCGCCGTCCCCGGGGGTCAAACCCAGGAGCAAGGGCCAATGCCCCCCTCAAATTCCGCAACCGTTCCGCCCTACGTAATCGAGCCTGTGGAGTTGTGGCCTTAACCCGAACCAACCCCTCCTCCACCTTCACCCCGACCTTTGCTCCTAACCAGAACGCAATTTCCGAGCTCTGATTAAATCCTCGCTCTTTACGGCGCTCGGGGTGAATTGGCACAGGAATCAAAGCATCCCAACTCTCTTCCGCATAGTATCGCCGGAATCCATCCCTCATCCATCGGCCCAACCACGGGCGAAGGGAATACTCCCGCTGATATTTAAATCGAAGCACAACCTCCCGAACTGTACCCACCGCACGATATGCCGCCCGCACACGAGCCAAAGCCCATCGTCGGCCCGCACAATTGCTGCAAAGAAACTCTCCTGGCGCATGCCGCGCGTAAGGCTCGGCACACCTCGAACAAAATGGCTCCTTTAATTCCACCCATGGCCGAGGGGGTCGCCCTACGGGAAATATCAAACCTCGAAAAGCTTCAAGCCAAACGCGCACGAATGGGCCGCCCCCAAAGCCAAAACGCTACAACGAGAAGCAGTAGAAAAGGCAGTGGCCCCTCCTCCAACGAAGGCCCCCACCATCCCGCCACCGCCGCAGGCACTGCAGGCCACCCGCTCTCCGCCCAACGCAGCCCCGCCACCCAACCCGCATGCAAACCGATCGCCCCCGCTAACGTTTTCTCATTCCAAACCACTCGAGCCAAAATCAAACCTATCAAAATAAGCCCTCCCAATTTCCAAAGATGCGAACTCCCTGACCATAACTCCAACCTCCCCCAAGCCAAAAAACCCTCCGCCCATCCCACCTCCCCACTCAGCCCAGGCCCAGGCCGAATAAAATGCGCCACCGCAAAGATCAAAGCTCCCACAAAAATCGTGACCCCTACCCCCCTTTCTCCCACAGCTCTCCACCACGCCAACCCCAATACGCCACGGAAAAAAAACTCCTCTAAAATTCCTACCAACAGCCCCGTCCCTACTGCCCCTGCCCAAACTCCCACCCCAGGCACCCCCCCCCAACCCCTCACCCCTAACAGCACCTGCACCGCTACTACCGCACCCACCATGATAAACCCCACACACGCCCACATTCCCAAACGACCCAATTCCCTCCTCCATCTACCTACATCGATCCACCCCCTCGGATTCTCACCCCACCAATTCATCAATCCCACCGCAAAGACCAGTGCCACCCCCAACTCCACCCGACCGAAAATCCTTGAAAAAGGAAATGCCCCTGGCGCGATCGCTTCCACAGCGCGCGCTACAGGCCACGCCAAAGCCGAAGTCGTGATCCACCACAGCCCGAAATACCCTAAAATCCCTGCAACTCCGCGGTTCATTGGCCTATCTTGCGCTCCTTTCTCTGCCCACCGCCAACTTTTTTCCTATCCCCAAGCGTTGCCCCCTTCTGATGCATCGTTTAATCTTACATTCCTATGGCCGAAGCCAAGCCCATCGCTCCACTGGAGTTTGAAAAGCCTCTTGCAGATCTGGAAAAACGGATCGAAGAACTTCGAAAACTTTCGGGCAAACAGAAACTCGGTGCCGAATCGGAAATCGCCGCCCTCCAGAAAAAATGGGCGGACGCCCGCCGAGACGTCTACGGCAACCTGACCCCTTGGCAGCGAATTCAAATCGTTCGCCACCCTCAACGCCCTTACCTGCTCGACTACCTGCGCCATGGCGCTACCGAACTCTTCGAACTCGGAGGCGACCGCGCCTTTGGCGAAGATCGCGCGCTCATCGGAGGTTTGGCGACCTTGGACGGGCAACGCGTTGTCTTCCTCGGCCACCAAAAAGGTAGGGATACAAAAGAAAATCTCCTCCGCAATTTCGGATGTGCCCATCCTGAGGGATATCGAAAAGCACTTCGCCTGATGCGTTTGGCGGATCGATTCCGCCTTCCCATCATCACCTTCATCGATACTCCTGGCGCATTTCCCGGCGTAGCCAGCGAAGAACGGCACGTCGCTGAAGCCATTGCGGTGAACATCCGAGAAATGTTCAACTTCCGCGTCCCCATCATCGCCGTAGTCATCGGGGAAGGCGGAAGCGGGGGTGCTCTTGGAATCGGCGTCGCCAACCGAGTCCTGATCCTCGAAAACGCCTACTACTCCGTGATCTCGCCTGAGGGATGCGCCAGTATTCTCTGGAAAGACCGGGCCTTCGCACCCCAAGCTGCGGAAGCGCTTCGCATCTCTTCAAAAGACCTGCTCCAGCTTGGCCTCGTGGATGAAGTGATCCCGGAACCGACTGGCGGCGCACACAGGGATTGGAAAACCACGATCTCAAACACGATGGACAGAATTCGTCACCATCTTGCAGAGTTGATTCAACTTCCCCAATCCCGTCTTATCGAAACACGCCACGCTCGCTTTCGTGCCATTGGCACAATCCAAGAACCTTAGTTTTCTACCCTTCCTCCCCGATTTTTCCTAATTCGTCCCGAATCCGGGCCGCCTCCTCAAACTCCTCTTTTCCCACCGCCGTGCTCAGATCCTCTTGCAGACGCTTCTTGCTCGGCTTTCGCAAGCTCTTGGGCACTTTACCTGCATGACGCGTCCCTTTCTGACAATCATTCAAAACATCCTGTAACAGGGACGAAAATATCCCATAGCAATCCCCACAACCCAATCGTCCTGTTTTTCGAACATCCTCAGAAGTGAAACCACAGCTCGGACACTTGTTAGAAGCCGTCGGGGTCGGAGTAGGAATGAGAAGCGATTTGGCTGAAATCTCCTTAATCTCATTCTCCACCGCAGCCGCAGGATCCTCTTTTCCCTTGCTGGATGCTAACTTTGAAACAGCTCCCCATATGTCAAAATCCACCAGATCTTTTTGTGCCAACTGGGGAATACACTTCTCACACACGTGCACGTCGATCGACTTCGCGTTCACCAGCTTGCTCAAATGGCATGTCGCTTGGTTGCCCGGACAGAAGGTGCACTCCATAACTTGAAATTAACCATGCCCAACCCTCTAGGCAAATCTCCCGCCCAAGACCTACACTGGCTTTCTACGAAAGTTTGGGAACAGATTGTTGCCTCAAACACGACCGCTTTTCTTGCCGCTTATGGCGCAGGCATCCGTGCAGAACGATGGGGCAACGCCCTTCGCTGGATCAGCTCTGCACCCCTCGTCACGCCTCCCCCGCCACCTCCCCCTTCTCTTTCATGGCAACCGACCACAATCCTCTTTCAGGAGGATTTAAATCCCGCTGCCACATTTTTACTTGGCGAAACATTTCAACAGGAAGTCACCGAGCTGGGCTTACACTATGCGATCGACCTCTCCCCAAATATCGCCCCCGGCCTTTTCCCGGATCAGCGGGACAATCGTCTTCACTTGAAATCCCTCCGCCCTGCCCGCCTCCTGAATCTCTTTGCTCACACCTGCGCTTTTGGTGTCCTCGCCGCTTCCGTGGAAGCTGAAACTCTGAATATCGACTCCTCCTCCCGCTCCCTCGCTCGAGGAAAAGCAAACTACCAACTCAATCAACTTGGCGGATCTACCCACCGCTTCTGGACGGAAGATGTTCGCCGTGTCCTCCCCCGCTTAGCACGGCGGGGCGAGATGTTTGATGCCATCATCCTCGATCCCCCAACTTTTGCTCACGGGGGACGAGGCCGCGCGTTTCGAATCCACCGCGAGCTCGAACCTCTTCTTCTTGCCTGCTTACCTCTTCTCACCCCACGTGGCTCCCTCCTCCTCTCGATCAATCAAGCCGAAACCACCCCAACAAACCTTCACTCTACGGTTCGAGAGATTCTCCAACGCGAAGCTTTTCCCGCACAGATCGTACCCGGCCACCGCCCCGAAGATATTCCACCCGAGCGGATGCCCTCCACCCTTTGGATCGTTCGTCAGGATTGACACCCCGCCTCGACGATCGAATTGTACCTCTTGTGCACGGACTCCTCTCTTTGGCCTCAGTCGCGCTAAACCTGTTTCGCGAGTTCGTTCCAGGACATCCGGATGCTGCACGCTTCTGGCTCGAAATCGGCGCAGGCTCCCTTTCCCTCCTCGTCGTACTTGGACTTCTTCTCCGTTTTTTTGGATCGGAAAACGCCCGGCCTGGACTTCTGACAGTAGGAGCCACTCTAAGCCTGCTTCTCCTTGCCGCGGGCCCAGCCACCGTAGAACTCTATCTTATCCCTACCCTCCCTGCATCAACCTTGGCCCATATCGATACCTTCTCTAATTGGGTAGGACAACGCATCCATCAACCCCCTTGGCCAGCCCGAACCGCTCTCCTTTCCCTCGGCCTCATTCTCAGCCTGATGTTTGTTGTCATTCCTCTGACCAAGTGGACATTTCGTGTTCCCCACTTTCTCTCTCTTCTCGCTTGGCTCGTCGCATTAACGACTGCGGGCACCATCTCCTCCCTCATCCGCGTGAAACTCCCTCCCGTGCCTAATGCGCACGTTGAAAAAAACAAGCTTCCCTCTCCCTAATCGCCCAAGACCTCCTCCAGCCTAGCTCGGGTCGGACCAAACTTTTCTGGATCCATCGAAGGAGGCGGAGGAATACTCGGCCCTACCACCAAACAACACTCCGCTCCGGGAATGGGAATCTGAAAATGGTCCCAAGAAGGGAGCTGCCACTTCCAGCTCACCCTAGTCGTCACCGGAGTGATCGAAAGACCGCTCGCCGCCGCTACCACCAAAACCCCGTCCTGCACTTTTCCCCGTGGCCCACGCGGCCCGTCCGGAGTGATTCCAATATCCCGTGCCCCTTCCCTCTCCAGCTCCCGAATCATCTCCCTCAACGCATCCGCTCCCCCTTTTGAAGTCGATCCCCTCGCCCCATCGATACCAAAACGATTCATAATCTGCGTGATCAGCTCCCCGTCCCGACTTCGGCTGACCAACATCAACATCCGTCGCCCTGGACAATATTTCTCGTAAAGAAAAGGCATCATCAGAATCCGGTTGTGCCAAAAGGCAAAAATCCGAGGCTGATGCCGGTCCCGGCCAAATATATTTTCCGGATCCTCCAAACGAAAACGCAACACCCACGCCAAGGCGCGGATCAGCCCCGCAACCAGAGGGGGACTTTTCTCGGCGAGATATTTCTTCATGCGAACGGCCTCCGGTTCCACCAGCGTGTGATCGAGCGCCACGGGCTTTCCAAAACAAGCTCCCTCAAAAGCTCCTCTGTGGTGCTCGCCCTTTCCTCCTGAATTCTCCGCAACGCCACAACCGCTGGGATCAGAATGAGGGTGATCGTCACGTAGAGAATAACAAATTGGTTCACTTGGAAAACTGTCCCAAATTTCACTGTCTGTAGGGCATCCGTCAACAATCCCCAGCCCAGTGGAGCTAACCCCGCCACTAAACTGGCAGCCACGCTAAAAAGGGCAAAGAAATGACTGCGCCCCATCGCAGGTACCGTCGCCATCAAAAGTCTCATATGGGCGCTATTATAAAGCGCCAGCCCGATCCCCGCCGTGGTCTGTTGAAATAAGATCGGTCCCCACTGAAAAGGCACAAGATGAGCCGCCACCGCACCCCATCCCAACCAGTGAATTCCAAAGATAAACGCCGCCAGACCAAGCACAGGACGGCTTCCGACCCGATCCAACATTTTTCCCGTCGCTAACGAGGTAAGCACAAAAACCGAACCCCAGATCAGATGCAGAATCATAAACTTCGAGTCGGAACATCCCAACTGATCCCGCGCAAAGGGGATAAAAATCAACCCTCCCCCAGAAAGAGCCAACATCATAATGGCATGAAAAACCACCAGCTTGAGGAAAGGCCCGTGCTGAATCATTGCTTTCCAAGGAACCTCTTCTCCCCCTTCCCGCGCCGCAGGCGAAATAGGCGCGTCAGGAATCTTTTTTAGGTAGAGCAAGGACAGCCCCGCCAAAACGAGACTCACGGCAAAGAGAGCGCCAAATGCAGCGGGTGAGTCCACCGCCTGCAGATAGATCGCGCTGAGAGCAACCGTGAGGAGCAGCGCTGTCTGTGAGGCTGCCTGATCCATGGTTAGAAAACGACCTCGAACCGATTCGGGCACAATGGCACTGATCCAAGGCAGATAACCACTTAACGAGATTCCCCTGGCAATATTGAAAAGAAAAAGAAGAAATAGGACGAGAATTTGCCGAGTTGCCAGGTCTACACGCAAAGGAAGGCTCACGACTAAGGCCACCCCGGCAATCATCAAGCTTCGGCTCATCCAACCGCGAA
>Ga0214917_10000478_pt1 | contig 52637 bp, 25 predicted proteins | sample LL_1208_BB_MetaG_FD_177983 | JGI IMG/M metagenome (GOLD analysis project Ga0214917, IMG submission 177983) | Freshwater microbial communities from Lake Lanier, Atlanta, Georgia, United States - LL_1208_BB | ecosystem: Environmental > Aquatic > Freshwater > Lake | place: USA: Georgia | collected... | reverse complement strand
TACTTATGTTTCTAGATTTAAAAATCCAAATTTTGGACCTGTATTGATTGATGTATCTAATATAATATTATCTAGTTTGAATTATTTTGTTACACAACCACCATTTTTATCTTATATTTATAAAAAAGATGTAGTAGCTACTTTTTTTGGTGGAGATAAAAAGTATGATGGTACTAATAATACAGGTCTAACTTATTGGTCATTAAGTGGTATGATTGGAACTGAAATAATATCAATAAGTAATTATAATACTAGATTCAAAAATCCAAATACTGGATATCAATTAATTGATATTTCTAATATATTATTAGCTGGTTTAACATACACGAATTATAATGTAATTCCAGTACCACCAATTACAGCTTTTATTAGCCAAAAAGAAGTAGTATTAACTTTTTATAATGGATCAAAAATATATAATTCTAATAGAAATGCGGGTAACGATCTTTATGGAACTATTAGTGGTATTATTGGAATTGAAATTGTTACAATTTCTAGTTTTATTGGAACATTTAAAGATCCTAATGTTGGATTAGTTTTGATTGATATTTCTAATATTATTTTAAAGGGACCAACAAGTTTTAACTATATTATTAAAGCAGTACCACCTATTTTAAGACAAATATATCAAAAAGCGTTAATTGCAAAGTTTACAGGGGGAGAAAAGATATATGATAGTACTAATAATACAGGACCAATATATTGGTCATTAAGTGGACAAGTAGCTAATGAAATAATAACAATTAGTACTTATGTTTCTAGATTTAAAAATCCAAATTTTGGACCTGTATTGATTGATGTATCTAATATAATATTATCTAGTTTGAATTATTTTGTTACACAACCACCATTTTTATCTTATATTTATAAAAAAAATATAGTAGCAAGTTTTTTTGGTGGAGATAAAATTTATGATAGTACAAATAATACAGGACCAACATATTGGTCATTAAGTGGTATAATTGGAAGTGAAATATTAATAATAAGTACTTATGATACAAGATTCAAAAATCCAAATATTGGATATCAATTAATTGATATTTCAAATATAGTATTAGTTGGTTTAACAAATACTAACTATAATTTAATTCCAGTACCACCAATTACAGCTTTTATAAGTCAAAAAGAAGTAGTATTAACTTTTTATAATGGATCTAAAATATATGATTCTTTAAGAAATGCTGGTAATGATCTTTATGGAACTATTAGTGGTATTATTGGAACTGAAAATGTAACAATTTCTAGTTTTATTGGCACATTTAAAGATCCTAATGTAGGTATAGTTTTAATTGATATATCGAATATAATGTTAAAGGGGTCAACAAGTTTTAATTATTTTATAAAACCAGTACCACCATTATTAGCCACAATATATTTAAAGTCATTAATAGTTAATATTTTTGGTGGTTCTAAAATATATAATAAACAATTAAATACAGGAGAAATAACTATGAGTTTAAGTGGTATTGTAACTAATGAATATGTTTTTGTTAAAAGTTTTAATTCTCAATTTAGTAATTTTAATGCTGGACTTAATAGTATAATAATAACAAATATATTATTAGCAGGTGATACATCAAATAATTATATAGCACCTATTCCAAATTATTCAGCCATAATACATCAAAAACCTATTATGATAAATTCACTTATTAAAAATAAAGTATATGATACAACATCAGTTATTAATTCCACTTTTTTACCTTATATTACAAATGTAGAAGCAGGAGATACAGTATCAATACTTAGTTACAATGCAAACTTTACTTCAAAGAATGCTGGAGAAAATACTATTGATATTTCAAATATAGTTATTTTTGGTAATAATTTTCCGAATTATAAATCAAATTTTAAAATTTCAATTAGTGGTTATATAAATTATAGACCATTAACAATAACATTTGGAGGTTTGAATAAAACATACGATGGTATTAGAAATGCATATAATTTATCTTATATAATAACAAATAATCTAGATCCAATTACAATTACTTATTATGATGCCAATTTTAAAAGTCAAAATATAGGTAAAGGTATTATTGATATTTCAAATGTTACATTAAGTGGAAGCGCTGTAAATAATTATTTTATATTACCAATATTATCATCGTCTGGTACAATTACTATAAGAAACCTATTCCCAACATTTTCAGGAGGAACAAAAATATATGATAAAACAGTAATCCCAGGACCATTAACATATTCAATAATAAATATTGCGAATAATGAAAATATTGATATAGCTAGTTATACAAGTCAATTTAATTCATCTCAAGTAGGTCAAAGAAGAATTGATATATCAAATATTATACTTTCTGGTTCAACACTAGATAATTATAATATAATTCCAACTCCACCTATTTATACAACAATAAATAAAAAACCAGCAGGATTTGGTATTGCAAATTCAATAAAAATTTATAATGCTCTAACAAATTTAGGTCCAAATTTTTATGGTTATTTTACTGATATTATTGAAGGTGATAATATTTTATTTTTAAATTTATTAGGTGTTTATACAGATATAAATTGTGGCAATAATGTTCCAATAAATGCTACAACTTTTAGTATAGGAGGATCTGATAGTGGTAATTATTCTTTTACATTTTTATCATCAAGTGGAATAATAACACCAAAAAGCATGACTTTATCATTCACAGGAGGAACAAAAAAATATGATACAACATATGATACAGGCACTATATCTGGTATTTTTACTGGAATTTTATCTGGTGATAACATAACATTAAAATCATATGAAAGTAAATTTAGAACTAATCAAACGGGATTTCAAATTATTGATGTTTCAAATGTTACATTTGGTGGTTCTGATGCAAATAATTATTATGCAACAAATAACTTATCTTTTTTGAGTAGAATATTCCCAGCAGATGTATATGCATTATTTAGTGTAGGTAATAAAATATATGATGGTACAAATATTGTATATGATGCTAGTGGAACTTTATATAATGTGTATCCTAATGATAATTTGTTAATTCAATCTTTTAATGCAAAATATGCAATACCTGATTCAGGTTATAATCGGGTTGATATATCAAATGTTATTTTAGGTGGAAGCGATGTTATAAATTACAATTTACTTCCAGTAACACCAGCATATAGTAGTATCTATGGATCTAATGTTTTTATTTATATATATGGAGGTGATAAAATTTATGATAAAACTAATTTAACAGGTCCTTTTAATTTAGTATCATTAAGCGGTAGTTTTGAAAATATAAAAATAATTTCATTTAAATCAACTTATACAAATATTAATTATGGATATCAATTAATAACAATATCAAATCTTGTTTTTTCAAGTTCAGCAATTAATAATTATAACATTAATATTTTACCTGTTTATGGTTTTATATCATCCAAACCAATTACTGTTTCATTTTTTAATATTAATAAAATTTATGATAAAACAAATAATATATTAAATACAATAAGTGCTTCATTAAATTCAGTTATTGAAAATGATAATATATATATTACAAGTTTTACAGGTAAATATAAAAATTATTTAGTTGGAAATACACAATTAGACATATCAAATATAGTTGTTAATGGAACTAGTGTAAACAACTATACAATTATAAATCCACCACCATTAAATGCACAAATTATTCAAAGACCTACTAATGCATTATTTTATGGAGGTAATAAAAGATATGATGGTACCAATACAGTTAGTGAATTACAATATATTTTAACAAATATTATAGAAAGTGATAATGTTATAATTCAATCTTATAATGCAATTTTTGATAATATATTTGTTGGAACTAGAAATATTATATTTTCTAATCCAATATTATCTGGTTCAGATAGTAATAATTATTCAATTCAACCAATAACTAGTATTTCAGCAACTATATTAAAAAAATTTTGTGAAGTAACATTCACAGTAAATAATAAAATTTATGATAATAATAATATTGCTTATTTAATAAATCCAATTTTATCTGATATAATTTTAAATGATATTAATGATGTATTTGTTTATAGTTATTTATCAACTTATGATACAATTTATGTTGGTATTAATAAATCAGTAACTGTTACAGATATAACATTATCTGGATCAAAAAGTCAAAACTATGATTTACTTAATAAAACAATATATTTATTTGGTGTAATTGAATCAAAATTGATTTTAACAAAACCAATTGTAATGACTAAAATTTACGATCAAAATACAATAGCATATTTATCAAATATTACATTATCAGGTGTTTATAGTTCAGATATTAATTATATAAATGTTTTTGATTACAATTCTTTTTATAATGATAATTTAGTGGGTATAAATAAAACAGTTACAGTTAATAATATAACATTAAGTGGATTATTAGCGTATAATTATTATACGATACCTATTACAACATTAGGTAATATAAACAAAAAAGAATTATTTATTACATTTACAGGTGTTGATAAAGGATTTGATAATAATACAAATGCAACTGTTATCAATCCAGTTATTAATGGTATTATAAGTGAAGATGTTGTGTATTTATTATCATATAATTCTAATTTTATTAATAGAGATGTAGGAATAAATAAAGTTATTTTAGTTAATAATATAGTATTAACTGGTGCATCTTCCATAAATTATATTAGCATTAGTTCTTATACACAAGCTAATATATTAACAAATACACAAACTACATTAACAATACCAAATACTAACTCAACGTATCAAGATATATCAAATAATATTATTGTTTCATTTGGACAAATATTCGAAAGACAAACATTAAATTTTACAAATACTGTTGTTGGAATAAATAATTTATATGCATTTTTAAGAAATGGTTTTATTTTTAATGATTTAACTTATCAAAATATAGATGGTATAATAAATAATATTTCTTATAATAATCAAAGTAGTTATATTATTTCTTCTATATCAGGAACTATTTATATTTCTAACAATAATTTTAATACAATAAATAAAATTAATCTTGGCATTATACAAAATATTATTAATAGTACACAAATATATATTAATACAGGATTTTTAATAACAACTAATCAAATATATAAAACAATAAATGGAGGTAATCAATGGTTTAATGTTTATACAGATATTAGCAACCAATTTACTAATATAACATCAATAGATGCTAGTAATATTTTTATAATAGGATCATTTGGTTTGATATTAACAACAAAAAATGGTGGTTTTTCATGGTCATATAGAAATTTAATAAATCAAAAATTTAATTCAATAATTATGTATGATTTATTTTCAGGATTTATTGTTGGTAATAATGGTATTATTTATAAAACATTAGATGGTAATAATTGGACATTAACAACATATACAACAAATAATTTAAACAGTATTTATTCAATAAATAAAAATGATATTATAGTTGTTGGTGATAATGGTCTAATAATAAGATCTTTTACAAGAGGCATAATTTGGTTTAATTTAACAAGTGGTACAACCGAAAATTTGGTATCAATATATTCATCAAATACAAATAATATAAGAATAGGTGGTACAAATGGATTAGTATTAAATTATATATTAACTCCATCTGGATTATTAAGTGTTTTTGATAATAATAATATATTATTTACACAACCTGTAAATACAACAAATTCACAATTTATTTTTAGTTTTACTAATTATAGTGTTAAAAGATATTTTATTTCAGCATCATTTTTACCTTTTAGACCGGATTTTTATACATCATCAAGTACAAATACAATATTATTAATAATTAAACCAAAATTAATATATTCAAATACAACAACCCAACTATTATTTGATAATATTGTTCCTACATACTCTGAAATTCCTTTTTATGATCAATCAGGAGGTACATTTACAATTATAGATTCAGTTGGAAATTTAGTTTCAACACAAAAAGCAATTATAAGTAATACTGGTCAAATAATGTTTGATACGAATATTCCAGTTAATAGATATACTATAATACCAATATATAGTTTAAATAATACATCAAATCAAGTATCATATAGAATTAATGTTTTACCAAATATAATTTATGAAAATAGTCAAATATCAATATTATATTTACAAACACAAACAATTAGTAGACCATATGTTAATCCACAAAATGGATTTTTTACTATTTCAGATAGGATAGGAAGTTTAGTAAGAAATGGTAATGCTATTATTAATACAATATCAGGAATAATAACTATTTTTAACACAACACCTGTATCAAATAATATAATTAATGTTATCTATACATTTAATAATTTATCAAATTTATTTGCATTAAATGTTATTATTAATTCTATTATTATTTATAGTGTTGGAATTATAAATCTAGAATATTTAACAGGTGGTACTTCTGAAACACCATTTGTTAATCCAACTGGTGGTATATTTACAATAAGTGATATCTCTGGAAATTTAGCTTTTAGTAATAGAGTTAGAATTGGCACAACTGGAATTATAAATTTTAGTAATAATATACCTGTTGGATTTTATGATTTTAATGTATCTTATAATATAAGAGGAATAATACAAAAAACACAATATAAATTAAATGCAATGCCATCATTTCGTTATATAGAAAATACAAAAATAATTAATTATGATAGACCAATAACAGATAGTTCTTCGATTCCAATTGTTATACCTTCCGGAGGATACTTTATTTTTAATGATTTATCAGGAGGTTTAATAAGCAAAAATTTTATAACAACTGATTATAATACAGGTAAAATATTTTATTTAGATAATACATACCCTGATAATTATTCATTATTTATTACTTATTATAATAATTTAGCATATAAGAGTTTGATTTATAATGTAATAGTAAGACCTTCTATTAAATACGAACCACCTTTTTTGACAATAATTTATAACACTGAAACAAAATCAAAAGCTCCAAATGCTGTACCTCTGGGAGGTACTTTTATAATTACTGAATTAGATAATATTTTATATCAAACAAAATTTATTGATATAAGTGCAACTAGTGGAATAATATATGTTAATACAAATCCAAGTAGTACAATAAATATTGGAATATATAATTTTAGAATATTTTATACAGTTAATGGTAATACAAATAATAATACTTTCACATTAAATGTTACACCTTTATTTTATTATTCTATTAATACATTTTATTTAGATTTTGATAATTCTGGAAATTCAGTATCAGGTTTTGTTTATCCTGTAAGTGGTATTTTTTCAATATCTGGATTTATAACAAACAAAATTAGAATAAATCAAATAAATGGAGTATTAACTTTTGATAGATTTATATATCCTGATAATTATATTATTCCAGTTTTATATACTATAAATAAATTAGCAACACAATTTTTATATTATCTAACTGTTTTTCCTACAATATTTTATAATAGTTTAACACAATTATATGAACAAACAACAACACAATATTCTGAAAAACCATATGTTAATCCACAAAATGGCTTATTTTTACTATATGATGTAAGCAATAATTATGTTAGTATAGATACTTCCGGTATTGTAGCAATTCAACAAAATATTGATGTTGGAATTTATAATTTTAATATAAGATATATAGTAAATAATATTATAGCAAATACAATATTTAATTTAATTGTAAAGCCTAATTTGACAATAATTAATGATTATATTGAATTACAATTTACAAGAGAATTCATTTATTACTCAGAACGACCATATGTAAATCAACAAAATGGTATTTTTACATTAAAAGATATTGTTGGTAATTTAAAATCAAATGGCTTTTCAAATATTAATGCAAATACAGGTATAATTACAATTAATACTGGAATATTAGTAGGTACATATATTTTACAAACTATTTATACATTAAATAATTCACATAATAGTGTTAATACAACTATTGTTATAAAACCAGAGTATTATTATTCAATATCATCAATCATTATAAATTATGGTTTAACTTCTGGTACCAATAGACCAAATACATTTCCAAATGGAGGTATATTTAATGTTTATGATACCTCATTTAATTTAACAAACTATGCAAATACATCATTTGTTGTAAATAAAAATACAGGAATAGTTTTTGTGAATAATAATGTTAATGTTGGTAAATATATTTTTTTAATTGATTATTTAGTAAATCAAATCAAAACCATAGGATATTTTAATCTATTGGTTATTCCTAATTTAATTTATTACATTAATCAACAAACAATACTATATAATGATTCAACAATATCAACTGAACCTGATTATAGCCAAAAATCAGGTTTATTTACAATTTTTGATTTTAGTAATAATTTTGTTTTAAATAATTTAGTTACAATTGATACTAGTGGTATAATTTATTTTAACAAAGGTATTAATGTAGGTAAAAATTTATTTATTATAAATTATAATTTAAATTATGTTGATAATCAAACTACATATACATTAAATGTTTTACCAATAGTAAATTATATACCTTCAACAATTTATTTATTATATCAAAGAGGCGGAGTATCATATTCATCAACCCCTATTTATGAACAATTAAATGGATTTTTTACAATAAAAGATTATATTGGTGAATTGGTATTAAATAATACTGTAAAAATAGATATTTCAACTGGGATAATTACTTTCAATGATTTAATTAGTGTTGATAATTATTCTTTTGTAATATTTTATACATTAAATAATTTACAAAATACAACAATTTATAATTTAGTTATACAACCAAATTTAAATTATTCAGTTGGTACATTAAATATATTTTTTGGTTTAGGAGGACAATCTGAAAGACCTAATGTAAATCCTACTAATGGTATATTTACTATTTATGATAGTTCAGGAGGTAGTATTATTAGTGAATATTTAGTTACAATTAATAGTAATAATGGAACCATATTTGTTACTGAAAATATAGATGTTGGGACATATCAAGTAAATGTTATTTTTACTGTTAATGGTAATTCATTAAATTTTATTTATGATATAGTTATACAACCAAATTTAAGTTACAGAATTAATACCAAAGTAATAGATTACGGTTTATCAAGTACATCCGTTTTACCAATCATTAAGCCAATTGGAGGAGTATTTACATTATCATATGTTAATTCATTATCTGGGAAAGTTTTAATAGATCAAAATAGTGGACAAATAATTTTTCCTAATGATATTGATGTTGGTTATTATACCATATTAGTAAATTATACTTTTAATTATACAACAACAACAGTTAACTATTATTTAACAATAAATCCTGTATTGATTTATACACAAACTAGTCAAACAATTCTATATAATCATGATTTGACTTATTCTGAAAGTCCAGTTTATTATCAAAAATATGGTACTTTTCAATTATTAGATATATCAAACACTGTAATTCAAAATAATTTAGTAACAGTTGATAGTTCAGGCATAATAAATTTTAAAAATTATATTAATATTGGAAACTATGGTTTTATAGTTCAATATACATTAAATTCAGTAAGTATAGGAATATTTTATACTCTATTTGTTATACCCAATATTAGTTATAGTAATAATAAAAATTATATACTTTACAAAGATTCTTATAACTCAGGATTACCATATGTAGATCCCAGTGGAGGAATTTTTATTTTTTCTGATATTAGTGGTGATATGATAAGCAATAATTTAATAAATACAAATAATTTAACTGGAATAATAACAATAACAAATAGTGTGAATGTTGGATTTTATACATTATTAGTTACATATATAATAAATGATATAAGAAATAGTACTGAACTTGTTTTGAATATTATTCCAATAATTCAATATAGTATTGGTTTTGGATCAAAATCATATAGTACAGTTGTATTTTCTGAAATACCATTTGTAGATCAAGCAGGTGGTATATTTTATACAGATGATTATCCAGGATTAATAATTGATACATCAAATGGAAAGATAAAATTTAATTCCGATTTAGATGTTGATAATTATAATTTTAATATTTATTATAAATTAAATGGAATAACAAATAAATTTATTTATAAATATTTAGTTAAGCCTTTGATTGATTACGATTCTTTATTTTTAAATACTGTTTATAATACATCAATTAGTACAAATCGTACAATTTATGATCCACTTGGAGGAATTTTTTATTTAACAACATTAGATTCATCAATAGTTCAAAATTATTTTGATATAAGTTATATAATTATTAGTCAAGAAACAGGAAAAGTTTATTTTGATCAAAATATTGAAGTTGGTAAATATTATATTATAGTTAATTATATTTTTAATAATATACTAAATTCAGTAATGTTAACATATATTATGAAACCATATATATTATATTCAATTGGTAGTTTATCTACATTATATCGTGATATAAGTTATTCAGAAGTACCAATCGGACTACCATATGGTGGTTATTATAATGCAACAGTCCCTAGAATTAGTTTAATATATACAGGTATTAGTATTAATCGCGCAACTGGTATTATAAGATTTGGTTTTGTAAATGCAGGTAGTTGGACTTTAACATGTTCATATACATATAATAATGTAACAGCTACACAAATATATAAGTTAAATGTTTTAGCTGGAATATTTTATGAACCTCCATATGAAGTTATACCTTATAATAGTACTTTCACTACAGATATACCTACTGAAAAAGTACCAGGAGGAACATATAGTTTAGTTGAAACTATATCAGGATTTAGTATAAATACAAATGATGGCAGATTAACATTTTTAAATTTAGATGCAGGTGTTTACTATGTTGGATTAAGATACTTACTTTTTCAAAGTGAAATAGTTATAAATTATACATTAGTTGTAAAACCAACAATTATTTATAATCCAAATAAAATTGAAACGACATATACTAATCCTATAAATTCAGAATATCCTACCTATATACCAAAAGGAGGTATTTTTTATATTCAAAATAGTGATCCTAATAATCCTAATCTTACAAAAGATATAAGTATAGATATAAGTAATGGTTTAATACAAACAAATTCATTATTAAAAGTTGATTTGTATAATATATTAGTTAATTATGAAATAAATGAATCTACTGAAACTGTTCCATTTACAGTTAGTGTTTATCCAAATTTTACATATCCAATTGGATTTTTAAATGTTATATATGGTTCTAATTATTATAGTGAAATGGCACAAGTTAATCCAAATAGAGGTATTTATGAATCAATTGATAAAAATTTTTCAATAGATACTTCAGGTGGTAGATTGTTTATTTCAAATATTAATAGTGTAGGAAAATATGCGTTACCTATCAAATATACATTTAATGATATGAGTGTTATATATAATTATAGATTAATCATTAACCCTTTAATAAAATATAGTAAATCAAATTATTTATCAATTTATGATAATACATTTAAATCAGATATACCAATAGCAAAAGAATCTAATGGTACTTTTCAAATAAAGTTAGTAAATAGTACATTTCCATTAGGTATAGGATATAATTCAACAAATATTGATATTTATGATGATAATAAACTTATTTTTAATCCATTATCAGGAGTTTTATATTTTGGAAATAAAATAAAAGTAGGCTTTTATAATTTTAATATTAAATATATAATAACAGATTTAAGTTCTAATGTTAATTTTAATTATACAGTTTTACCAAATGTTTACTATACACCTAACTCATTAGAATTGGGATATCAAACTGTTGGTACAACAAAAATTCCATTTAGAGATCAATCAGGTGGATTTTTTAGTTTTAGTAATACAATTGATTTTATTAATCAAATTGGAAAAATAAATTTAAATAATAAAACAGGAGTTATTTCATTATATAAAGGTATTGATGTAGGTTTGTATAATTTTAAAGTTAGTTATAAATTAAATAATATATCTAATATAGCTGATTTCTATCTTAATATTAAACCAATATTTTATTATTTAAATAACACTAAAACATTAATTTATAATTCATCTGGTTATTCAGATTTTCCATATGTTTTAACAGGAGGAGGTAGATTTTATTTATATGATATTAGTGGACAAAAATCTGAAAATTTTGATATAAATTTATATTCTGGAGTTATTTTTATCAATAAATTATTTGTTGGTAATTATACAATCACATTAAAATATGTTTATAATGGTTCTTTTACTTTGACAAACTATAATATTATTATTATTCCATATATTAATTATCCTATTGGAAGAAAAACAATAAGTTATAGTGATATGGATAACTCTGAAATTCCAATTGGATTAGAAACTGGAGGTGTATGGAGTTTTTATAATTTAGATGATTATGGAATTCAATCTTCAAAATTATACATAAATTCATCATCAGGAATAATATATTTTAATTCTTATATTAATAGTGGTATATACAATACATATATATCATACACAGTTAAAAACTTATCTAATATATTTAATTATATTTTAAATGTTGATCCATATTTAAGTTATGATATTTCAAACTCTATTAATTTACTTTACAATAGTCAAATTATAGATACAAATAAAAATATAATTTATAAAACAAATGAACCGATAATATCTCCTATTGGGGGTATATTTTGTTTTAAAGATAATAGTAATAATTTAATACAAAATAATATTGAAATTAATAAATATACAGGACAAATTTTTATTTATAATAAACCAAAAGTAAATAGTTACACATATATTCCAGAATATTATATTAAAAATCTTAAAACAAGTTATCCAATTAAAATTAATATTTATCCCAACTTTAATTATTCAAATAAAAATATTATTATATATTACAATACTAATAATACATTTACACAAACAACTATACCATATTATGATCCATCTGGTGGTGTATTTAAATTTGTTAATCCTATAGATTTTAATTTATTTAACAAAACAGAAATTAAAAGTAATGGTCAAATTGTTTTTAATAATAATATAATTATAGGTAATTATAACTTAGGTATTAACTATATTAAAACAAATATATCAACATTTTTGTTTAATGTCTATGTATTTGCAACAGTTACATACAAAACAAATGTATTAAATATTTTATATAATAATGAAGGGTATTCATTACTTCCAACTGTAATACCTTATGGTGGCGTTTTTGATATTAGTAATAATATTTATAATCAAAATATAAATTCAACAACAGGACTATTAAAATTTTCAGGTTTAGAAATTGGATCATACACATTTGTTATTAACTATCTATATGATAATATTACAACAAAAGTGATGTATTATGTCAATATAATTTCATTAATAACATATAATCCTTCTATTAAAATAGAAAATTATTCATTTGGAGGATCTACTAATAGTCCTTTTGTTGATTTAAGAGGTGGTTTATTTACAATACCATATAATTTTATTAATTATAATATAAGTATTGATTCATCTAATGGTATTATAAAATTTAAAAATAATACACCTGTTTCTAATTATAATATTCCAGTATCATATTCAGTAAATAATTTATCTAAATCTGTAATTTTTAATTTAATAATTCAACCCTATTATTATTATGATATTTCTTCAATTATACTTAATTATAATAATAGTTATGTTACTAAATTACCATTTATTAATCCAAAAGGTGGATTATTTGAAGTTAAAGTATATGATAATCATTTAAATTATGTTCCAACAAATAAAATTAGTATTACAGTATCTGGTATTATAATAATTAATAATGTGGATATAAGTAGTTATATTATTTCTTCTATTTATAAATATACAAATGTACAATCAACTTACAATATATATTTAATTGTTAAACCAATATTTTATTATTCTATAATTAATAAAGTTGTTTATAAACAAAATAATTATTCTACAATACCATTTACTAATCCAAATAATGGATTATTTACAAGTTTAAATATGAATATAGGTAATATTGATAATGATGGAATAATAAAATTTAATGAAGAATTAGATGTAAGTAATTATATTATTCCAATTGAATATACAAAAAATTTTATATCAACAGTTTATAACTATAATTTTAATGTTGTTCCATATATAAATTATAATCAAAATAATACACAACATATTGGTAAAACTACATTTACTACAATTTCAGCAATTGTTTTACCTATTGATGGTTACTTTTATTTACAAAATAATTCTAATCCATCAATACAAATTGATAATTATTTGGGTAATCTTTATTTTGATACAAATGTAAATGTTAATATTTATAATATTAATGTTGCCTATAAATATAATAATTTAATAAATACATTTACATATACCCATAGTGTTTTACCTTCTATTTATTATGAAGATGATAAATTTAATTATGGTTTAGAAAATTATTCAAAACGTCCAATAACTAATACAAATAATGCGTATTTTTCAATTGAATTTATACCTGAAAAATTTATTCAAATAGATTCGATAACTATTGATAGTTCTTCTGGTATTATAAGATTTAAAGATGATTTAGTTATTGGTTCAAATAGTTTTTATGTAATTATAACGAAAAATAGTTTAACCAATATACACTTATATAAATTTGTTGTAAATCCAAATATTCAATATGAAAATTCATATGTATTAAATTATGGAAATACAATATTAATATCACCAATTATATATAATCCAATATTTGGTACTTTTACATTATTTTCAAATTATAATTTTATAACTCTTAAAAATGAATACACAGGTGAAATAAATATTGATGGTACACAAATAGGATTATTTAATTTTAATGTTGTATATAGTATTACCGATGCGTCAAATATATCAAATATATCAGTTCAAATAAAGCCTGTTATTAATTATCCACAAAATTATGAATTTACTTATGGTAATAATGAAAGTACAGATCAGCCAATTGTTAGTGTAAACGGTGGAAAATTTTATAATTATCAAAATTTTAATAATATAAATTTAGATAACAATACTGGTATTATATCAATAAATGATTTAACTGATGTTAGTAGTTATAATATGAATGTTTATTATGTAATATTTGATATAAGTTCTTATACAACAGTAAATATTACAGTTAAACCAGAAGTTTTTTATAATGATTCTTTACCTATTGAGTATGGAATGAATGGGTTTACTAATACACCATTAATAAATCCAATTAACGGTATTTTTTATTTAATAGATAATATTGATGGTATAACTATCAATCCAAACAATGGTAGTATAAATATATCATCAATAGTTAAGGTAAATGAGTATATATTAAATGTTAAATATATATACAATGGTGTTATGACAATTGCACCATGTAAAGTTTTTGTTATAGCTAAAACTATACAATTAACATTTGTTATCAAAGATAAAATTTATGATGGTACAAGTGATTTAAAAGTTGAATCAAATAAATTAACTGGTGTAATAAATAATGATAAAGTATTTGTTTTATCATATAATGCATCATTTTTATCACCTGAAGTTGCATTAATTGCATATGTAAATGTTACAGATATTGAATTAGGTGGACCAGATTCAAATAATTATTTTGTTACTCCTGATTTAAATACAGTTGGTATTATTGAATATGCAAATTACAATCCAAATATTATAAAAATTAATAAAGGTACAGTAGGAAATTCACCAATACCAAATATATCAGATAGTTTAAATAATCCTTCTTTTATTATTCAACAACCAGTTAATGGACTTAGTATTGATGATTTTGGTATTATATATTGGAGTGATATTTTAGATAGTAAAACATATAATATTCAAGTATTAGTGTTTGATGCACAACAATCCCTTACAATAGATTTTACATTAATTGTTACTAATAATTTATATTCATTACCTATATCTGTTGATTTACCAATTTTAGATGATAATGTTTTAGAATATACAACATATCAATTAAGATATACAAGTATAAGTGGATTTGCATATGCAGTTGATTCAGAAGTTCAATCAGCTATAGCTAAATTTGATATAAAATCTTATATAAATGGTAATCTTAATCATGATTTACAAAATCCTGTAACATTTACATTTGAACTACCTAATGCCGATCCAACTACAGAACTTATAATATCCGAGTTAAATGATAATAATACAATTAATCCAAAATATCAATATTATATGACATATATAGGTAATAATTTGTGGATAGCTAATTTAAGATATTTATCAGATTTTTATGTACAAGATGCTAAAACAAAAATTAATACACCTCCTACAATAAGTCCTACAAATGATTTTGGAAATTTATTTTATGGAAGTGTAAATGTAACTATTACTGCTTTACCTGGTTCTAGTATTTATTATACATTAAATGATACAGATCCAACTATTGATAGTGAATTATATATAGTTTCATTTTTAATTACAGAAAAGTGTAAAGTTAAAGCAATATCATTTACACCAGGATATTTACCAAGTACAATTACAGAAGTTTTATATAATATTGCTCCTATACCATGTATTTTAAGTAATTCATTAATTAAAATACCAGAAGGTTATGAGTTTGTTGATAATCTTAAAGTAGATGATTTAATTGTTACTTCTGATGGAAGATATGTTCCAATTGTTAATATTTTAAAATATGAAATAGTAAAACCAAAAAATAATGAATATCCTGTAATAATACCTAAAGACTTTTTTGGATCAAACTTACCAAATAAAGAAACCTATTTATCTGAAACTCATGCAATATTAAGTCCTAATACAACTAATGAATGGATATTACCATATGATAATATAAGTTTATTTAAAAGAATGAATACAAAAATTGTATATTATAATTTTGAACTACCTAATTATTTTACAGATAATATTGTAATTAATAACTTACCAATTGAATCATGGTCTGCAGGAAAATTTAGATATAAGTATTCTAATAAAATACAAAAAATTATTAATAAAAGAAAACTTTATACAATGAATAAATATAAAATATAAGTATAAAATATACGCTTATAATTAAATTATAATTTCTAGTTATAATTTAATTATATGACAAATAAAAATAAAAATCTATTATTAGTTGATTATCAACTAGATAATTTACAAAATATTAATCAAATTAAATTAGATAACACAGATATTAATGTAATTATAGATTTTGATAATATTGAAATTACTAATGATTATGATAGCATTGGATTATTAGCTTTAAATTCTTCATCAATTAATATTTTGAGTCTTAAAAATAAAATAGATAATATAAATTTTATTGATGAAAATAATTATAAATTATATTTAAATATTGATTTTAATTATGAAAATGATAATTTTGTTTTTTATTATGGTGATATTGTTGAATTAAATCTTAAGGATTTTTCTATTTTTGGTGGTATTTTTTATTTAAATTATGATAATAATGATTTTAAATGTTTTATTAATAATGAAAATGGTAAAATCAATTTTGATTTAAATCCTGTTGGTATTTATTCATTAGGTATTAATTATAATATTTTTAATTTAAATATTAATAAAAAAATTAAGATAACAATTTTACCAAAAGTAACTTATAATGATAATAATAATTTAACTATTTATAATAATATAATTTTTATTTCACCATTACCTACTATTTATCCGAATGGATTAATGGGATCTTTTAGTATTGAATCAACTGAACTACCAATTAGTATCAATGATTTTAATGGATCATTAGTTATTCAAAGTTTAAATATTGGTAACTATAATTTTAATATTAATTATAATTTAAATAATACAATAAATAATATACCTATAAAATTAAATGTTATATCAGTTTTTAATTATGATAATTTTAAATATGAATTAAAATATAATGAAACCTTAACTATTAGTCCACCTATTATTAATAATTTAAATTATGAAAATGGTGTATTTGATTTAGTTGTTGATAATAATCAAAATTTTTTAATTGATAAAAGTAATGGTTCTATTATTATTAATCAAAATAAAAATTTATGTACAAATATTTATGAATTAACAATTAATTATTTATCAAATAACAAAAATTTTGAAAATAAAATTCAAATATATGTTATTCCAAATATTATTTATGAATTAGATAATCTAATTGAAAATACAAATATTAATATTAAAAATCCAACTATTAATTCTGATTCTAAAGTTACATTCAGTATTGATGCAAAAAATATTTCAATAAATAAAAATAATGGTTTAATAACACTTCAAAATTTTGAAGCTGGAAATTATGATGTTATTATTAATATTACATTCAATAATAATAATTATGATTTAAAACTAAATTTTACTGTATTACCGAGTATTATTTTTGAAAAAAATATAGAAATATTATATGCTTCAAATTCATTTATAAAATTTGATTACTTTAAAAATAATGGAAATATTATAATAAAAGATAAAAATAATAATGATTTTACTAACTCAATAATAAATAATATTTCATTAGAACCAGGTTATTATGAATTATTTGTTTATTATACAAAAAAATTAATTGAAATAAAAAAAGACTTAAATATTATTGTTTCACCAAATGTTGATTATGTTTTAGCCGATAAATATTTATATAAAAAAAATATTACAATAGATGCACCAAATATTATAAAACATGATGGTGGTAAATTTTTATATAAAAGTGATAATTTAATAATAAATGAAAATACTGGACAAATTGATATTAATAAACCTGAAATTAAAAATTATTTAATCAATTATGTATACAAATATAATAATTTTTCATTTAATAAAAGTATTAAATTTACAGTTATTCCAATTGTTGAATATATAAAAGATATTGAATTATTTTTTGGAATTAATAATATCATTCCTAAACCTATAGTTAATCCTTCAGGTGGTGTATTTACAATAGATAAACAATCTAATGATAAAAATTTAAAAATAAATAATGATGGATCAATATATTTAAATAAAAATATTATTATTGGTGATTACTTTATTTTTGTTAATTATACATTAAATAGAATTATAACACAAATACCTATTAATTTTCTGATAAAACCAAATATTAATTATGATAGCGAATTCTTTTATGATAAAAAAATAATTAATACAATAAAACCATTAAATAGAACTAATAATAATGGTTTATTTTCACTAAAAAATGATTATAATGGTTTATTTAAAATAAATAATGATGGTGAAATTTATATTGATAATATGATTATTATAGGTTTATATTTAATTGAGATTGATTATACAGTTTTAAATATTACATCAACTAATAAAATTAATGTTTTTGTTTGTCCAGACATATTTTATGAAGAAACAAATTATAGTATTATTTATGGTTCAGAATTTATTATAAAAGAACCTCAAATAATTGATATAGGTGGTGAGTTTATATCTAATGATAAAAATTTTATTGTTGATAAAATATCAGGTGAAATTTTAATTTCAAAGAATTTATTACCTGGAATATATAATTTTGCTATTTATTATAAAGTTAATGAATCTATAAAAACAATTACATTTAATTTAAATGTTTATCCATCCTTAAATTATGATAGTATTGATATAATTTATAATACTAAATCTAAAAGTAAGAATCCAAATTTTAGTCCTCCTGGTGGTATTTTTACATGTTTATATAATAAAAATATAATAATTGATAATAATACTGGTGTATTAATATTTGGAAACAGTATTGATATTGGTAGTCATAATGTTTTAATTAAATATATATATAATAGTATTTTTACAGAATATAATTATTCTTTTAATGTTTTACCAAATATAAGTTATAATGATGAATATGATTTTATTGATAATAAAATATTAATAAAACCAAATAAAGTTAACCCTAAAGGTGGACAATTTAAAATACTTGATAATGATGGGTTTTCTATTAATAGATCTGGTGAAATTAAAATAAAAGATTATATGATTGGTACTATATTTTTAGATATTGAATATGAAAAGATTTTAACAGTTTATAAAAAAATAAAAATTAATATAGCACCCAATTTATTTTATTCTGATATTACCATTAATTATAAAGATAAAATAATAATAAAACCAAATATATTATTTAATAAGGGAACATTTATATTAAATAATTATAATAATAAGTTTATAATTGATGAATATGGTGTTATTAAAAGCAAACTTGATATTGAAGTAAATAAATATATTTTAAATATTACATATTATATAGATGACATAATATTGCATAGGGATATTAATCTATGTATATTACCAATAATTATTTTTGACGATGTTAATAATACAATTACAACTGAACCTAATAATGGGGTTTTAACAATTGTAGAAAACATAGATAATATCAGTATTGATAAAAATAATGGAAAAATAATATTAGGTAATAATTTACCATTAGGATTAAACAATCTTACTCTTAAATATGTTTATAATAATATTGAAGTTTTTAAAAATATATCAATAAAAAAAAATTTATTTTTAACATATGAAAAAAGTAATGTTGTTATAAAAGGTATTCAAACAGAATTTATTCCAACAACTAATTTTTTAAATGGTGAGTATTCAATAATTAAAAATAATAAGAATATAACAATTGATAAAAACACAGGTATCTTAAAAATAAATAAAAATATTGATTTAGGTGAGTATAAAGTTGAAGTTCAATATAGTATTAATGGATTTAGTATATCACATTTATTAGTATTTTCAGTTTTAGCACCTTTTAATTATAAATTATCAATGTATGAATTTAATTATGGAGAAATTACTAATATTGAACCTAGTATTAATTTAAGTTCTGATAACTTTACAATAAGTCAACAAGTTAGTGGTATAACTATTGATAAAAATAATGGTATAATACATATTGAAAATCTTGATGTAGGTCAATATATTTTAAATGTTAGTTGTTTTTCTTATGGTCAAATGTTATGTACTACTATAAAAATCAATATATTACCTATTCTTAAATATAGTGAATCATTAATTAATATTAAATTTGGAAATACATATACTTCAAAAATACCAAAGATATATCCTGATTACGGTCTTTTTTATACTGAATCAAATATTATAAGTTTAAATCCTAATGGTACTTTTAGAATTAAACCTGATATTGATGTTAATATTTATTATTTTGATATAATTTATGAAGTTAAAAATATAAAAACAATAAATACAATAAAATTAATTGTAAATCCTGTTTTTGAATATAAATCTTCTGAGATAAGTTTTGATTATGGTACTGAATATTATTCAGATATGCCAATATATCAACCAAAAGATGGTATTTTTACAATTGTTAACAATCCAAAAGGTATTACAATTAAAAATAACGGTATTTTACATTTTACAAATGAATTAAGTATTGGTTCATATGATTTATCAATATTATATAAGATTAATAAAATTAACTTAACAAATGTATTAAATGTTAAAATTTTACCACAATTTTATTATAATACAGTTGATTTAACAATATATAATAAAGATTTTATTAACTATTATAAAAAAAAAAATATTAGTTTTGAATCTTTTAATGATATTAGTCAATGTGAAAAAATTATTAATTCAAGTAAACCTATCTTTAGCAATAAAGGTTATTTTAATATTAATAATCCACAAAGTATTGTAAATATTAATGGTGATGATGGTATTATAACAATAAAAAATAATAATATTGGTAATTATACATTTAATGTTAGTTATAATATTTTAAATATAAATAAGACTTACTTTTATCAAATGCTAATTATACCACTATTTAAATATGATAATTCTGCTTATAAAATAAAATATGGTACTGAATTTAATTCAAATCAACCTATCATTTATCCTGAAGGAGGTGTATTTTACTTTGCAGAAAATTATGAGTTTTTTGATATAAATTTAGATACTGGTAAAATATTATGCAAAAATAATGCAAAAATATCTATCTATAATTTAATAGTTTTTTATGAAATAAATGGATTTTTATCATATAATGAAATATTATTTACAGTTTTTCCAGACACTTTTATTCAAAACTATGAAACAATATTAAACAGTAAAAATATATTAAAAATAAATAATTATTATGAAGGAACTACAATACAAAATTATAAAATTACAAATGAAACAATTGAAATTCTAACAGATAATATTGGATTATATAAATTTGTTTTAGATGCAACTTATAAAAATATTAATTTTAGTATTAATTTTGATATTACTGTATATTCAAAAATTTTATATGAAAATGATATTTATTATGTTGATTATGGAAAATCAATAATTATAAGTAAACCTAAATTAAGTTATATTAGTGAAAATGGTTGTTTTGAAATAACTAATAAAATAAAGGGTATTACTATTGATAAATTATCTGGTGAAATTTATGTCTTTGATAAACTTCATGTTAAAGAATATAATATTAATATTAATTATGTATTAAATGATATCCAATCAAAAACTAATGTTACTGTTATAGTTAAACCAATTGTTGAATATAATAAAACTAATTATGAATTTAACTATGGATCTGAAATTATATGTGTTCCTCCAACATTTTACCCAAATAATGGTATATTTAAAACAAATAATGATAATATAACAATTGATAAAAATGGCATTTTTTCAATTAGTAACCAAATAATTGGTTTAACTAATTTTACAGTTACATATAATTTGAATAATATTAATGTTGATACTGATATTTCAATCATAATTAAACCTACTATATTATATGAAGAAAAATATTATATTGAATATGGAATAACAAATATAATAACTCCAACCGTTTTAAATCCGCCAGATTATGATGTTAAAATAAAAATATTACCATTAAATATGATATTAGATGAAAAAACCGGAAATATTTCAATTTTAGAAAAATGTATACCTAATATTTATCCAATAGCGTTAATTTATAATATCAATAGTGTAGAATCGATATCAAATTTTGATATAATTGTAGATCCTTTTTTAAATAAAAATAAATCAAATAAAATAGTATATGGAAAACAAGAAACAATTAATTTTCATGATAATGATTTAAATATCAAGTATTCGATTGTTAGTAAAATTGATAAAACAAAAGTTTATATTAAAGATAATAAATTATTTATAAAAAATTTAGAAATTGATAATTATAAAATAAAAATAAATTATAAAATTAATAAAATTGATAATGAATTTGATTTTAATTTTTGTATTTTACCAGAACTTATTTATGATAATGAATATGTTTTTAATATTGGTGATAAAATTAATATTTTACCTAATTCATATTCACCAGTATCTGGTATTTTTATATTAACTAATGAGTTATTTGATATTGACAGAAAAGGGTGTATATCCCAAAAAAAAAATGTAGTTTTAAATATTAATAAGTATGAAGTAAATATAGAGTATAGTGTTAATAAAATAAAAATAAATACAAGTATAATTATTAAAATAATACCATTATTAGTTTATCCTCAAAATGTATATGAAGGATTTTATAATGAATCATTAATTATTAATCCATTAAATTATTTACCAAAAAATTTAGTATTTAATGTAGAACCATATGGTGAAATTAGTGATACTGGTAAGATAGTTATAAGTGATTTAGAAGTTGGCAAATATTTTATTAATATTAATTATGATATAACATGCGTCAAACTAGAATTAATTATTAAACCTGTGTTTTTTTATGAGGAAAATAATATTATAATAAATTTTGGAACTAATAAAATGTTAGTACCATCAATAACGCAAAATAATGGTAAATTTTATTTAAAAAATGACATAAATGGTTTTTTTATTAATAAAAATACTGGAATTATTAACTTTATAAATTTATTACCAGACAATTATTTTGTAAAAGTATTTTACTGTTTTAATGATATTGAAGTTAGTACTGAAATAAAAATAATTGTTAATCCAATATTGATATATAACAATAATAATTTATTAATTAAATATAAAACTGAGATTACTACATTAGTTCCAACATTTAATCCAAATGGTGGTAAATTTTTTACTGATTCAAAAATATTGTCAAATAATATTTATCTTGATGAAACTAATGGACAAATCGTAATTGATGAAGCAAATATTGGAAACTATGATATTAATATTAAATATTCATATAATAATCAGATAGTAATTTCAAATTTAGTTTTTAGTGTTATCCCTGTTGTTTTATATGATTTTTGTGATTATACTTTTTATAATGGTATTAACAATTTTATTGAAAAACCTTATCTTAATCCATATGGAGGTAAATTTGCATTAAACTCTGATATATCTTTATCAAAATATATTAAAATTAGTTCCAATGGTTCAATTCAAATAAATGAAAATATTGATGTTGGTGAATATGATTTTTGTGTGATTTATGAATATAATAAAATACAGTTCAGTACAAAATTTAATATAACTATTAACCCATATTTATATTATGAAAACGTGATAATTGAATATAAAAATAATACATTTATAAATGAACCATTTTTTTCAGTTCAATATCATAGTATTTATAATTTTTCTGTTTTAGAATATGGTTTAATAATAAATTCAGATGGTAAAATTACTAATTTTAATTCCTTAAATGTTGGTACATATAAAATATTTATAAATTATTCACATCAAAATAAAATATATCAAACATATTTTATATGTCAAATATTACCAACAATAAAACTTGATTTAAATGAAAAAATAATTAATTTTTATCCTAATGGTGGTCATATTGATTTTAATGATAAATATATAGAAATAAAGAAAGATAAAATTTTATATAAAAATATATATGATAATACTGTTATACCAATCACCTATACTTTTAATGGTATAAGTAAAAAAATATTTTTACAATATCTATCAAAACCAATAAAAGTTTTTGATTCAAATATAATCACAATATTTAATAAAGACACACAAATACAATCATATGTATCTTCAGGTATTATTTTATGTAATAATAAACCAAAAAATCTTAAAATTGATAATTTATCATTAAATATAGAAAATTTAGAAATTGGTAAATATGATTTTACAATTGAATACTTAATTAATAACTTAACACATTCAGAAAATATAACATTAACAATTTTACCTAATTTTTCATATGAAAATAAATATCATGAAATTATAACAAATAATGGTTTTACTAATGAAATACCAATAATGGAACCACCTAATGGTAAAATTTTCATTAAACAATACAATAAAAATATTAATATCAATAATAATGGACAAATATCATGTTTAAATTGTTTTCCAGGATTATATAAAGTTACAGTTAAATATATAATTAATGATATTATTGCTTCTGATAATATTTCAATTTGTTGTAAACCAGCTATTACTTTACCAAATGATAGTTATAAAATTAAATATGGTGATATTTTTACAATAAATAATAGTAAATTATTTCCATTGGTTGGTCAAATAAATTCATTAGTGGATAATATGTTATTACCAACTTCATACAATAGTTCCAAAGCAGAAATTAATATTAGTTACTTACAACAATTAAATATCGGTATACATAATATTAATATAGAATATATTGTTAATGGTATAAAAAATAATAGTATTATTACATTATGTATTGAACCAACAATTTATTATATAAATAAAAACTATATATCAAAATATAATCAAAATTTAACAATAGAACCACCCCAACTTTCTCATAAAAATGGTACATTTAATATAGATATTAAATCTGATAATATAATTAATGATGATGACATTATTATTTCAAATGATGGTATGATAAATATAAATCCTAAATTAGAAATTGGTAATTATACTTTATATATATCATATTTTATTGATACATTTATTATTACTGATATTTTAAATGTAACTATTGATCCTTACTTTTATTTTGATGATAATATATTTAGTATCATATATAATAGTACTTCACCTAAATATTTTATTAGTGCACCAAAATATTATCCTGATGGAGGAATATTTTATATTGATACAATTAGTCAGCATGTAACAATTAATAAAAATAATGGTATCATTGAATTAAATGATTTAAATATAGGTAAATATATATTTAATGTATTTTATAAATTTAAAAAAAATACTTTAAAATCAAACATAACAATTATAATGAATCCATCTATTAATTATGAATTATCTGTTATAAATATTAAATATAAAAGTCGTTATATAATTAATAATCCAGAAATAAGTAATGATGGAGGTTTATTTTCTTGTAAAAATTTACCTAAAGGTATTTTATTAAATTCAAAAACTGGTACAATTGTAGTAAATCAAAAAGATTTTGTTGATGTTGGTTTTTATAACTTAATAATAAATTATAATATAAATCAATTAACAACATCGACTAATATTTATATAAATATTATTAATTAAAATAGATATAAAGATATTTCTACATAAAATCTTAAATGAGTAATAAAACTACTAGAATAATAAAAAAAAAATCAAATGCTTCTATTATTACTATTAGTCAGCTTAAAAGATTTGAATGTTTACAAAATTTATATGAACTAATAAAATTACAGAACTATAAAAATATAATTGAATGGGTTATTGTTGAAGGAAGTAAAACATATGATGATGCTAAAATCAATGCTGAAAATATGAATAATTTAATTAAAAATCATAATGGAGAAATGAAGATTGTATATGTTGAATATACAGGTAAAAAATTAAGTGATTTAAGAAATATTGGAAACAATAAATGTATAGGTGATATAATTGTATGTATGGACGATGATGATTATTATCCTCCAGATCGTGTTTCACATGCTGTTGAAAGTTTAGAAAAATCATCGTATTTGATTGCTGGATGTTCTGATATTTATTTATATGAATATTTTATGGGTAAATTATACAAGTTTAAAGGGTTTCATGATAGACATTCAACTAATAATTGTATGGCATATAAAAAAGAATATCTTAAAAATCATAAGCATCAAGATGGTTTGGATATGGCTGAAGAAAAAAGTTTTACAAATGATTTTAGAGAACCAATGGTTCAATTAAATTCAAAAAAATGTATTATTGTTTCAAGTCATGATTATAATACATTTAATAAAAGAGAATTATGTGTAGGAGGTTCTTTAGGTGTTAATCCATCATTGTGTGAAATTAATGATCATCCAATAATAAGTTATATACCGCCAGACATATTTAAAAGAATGAAAAACTTATTTTACAGAGAAGAAATTAGTCCTTATGATATTGTTTATATGACAGGTGGTCTATGCAATAAATGGGATCCAAAAGATAAAAGTTTAGGAGGTTCTGAACAAGCAGTTGTTAATTTATGTGAAAATTGGGTTAAAACTGGTAAAAAAGTTGCTGTATATGGAGAAATATTATCTAATAATAAAGATAATGTTATTCATAATGGTGTCGAATATAAAAATTGGAAATTATTTGAATTTAATCATAAATTTAAAACTGTAATAATGTGGAGATCATATGGTTTATTTTCTTGTTTACCTTTTGAAGTAACATCTGATCAATTATTATGGGATATACATGATAATTTTAGTGATCAAGATCATACTAAACAAATATATACAAATTATAAAAATAAACTAACAAGAATAATGTTTAAAAGTAATTTTCATAAAGAAGAGTTTGAAAAATATATGAGTGTAAAATTAAACAATGATCAATATTCCATAATACCAAATGGAATAAAAGTAACTGAATTTTCAAAAAATTGGGATAATGTTCAAAGAAATCCTTATAGGTTTTGTTATGTTAGTTACTACACAAGAGGATTAGAACATATTCTTAGAGGTATTTGGCCAGTTATAAAAAAAATGGAACCAAAAGCGGAACTACATTTATATTATGGTCTTAATATGTTCAATGATCAAAATTTAGTTAATCATTATAAACAACTAATTGGTTCATCAATGGGGGTTATTGATCATGGTAGACAAAATACAGATTTTATTGTTCGTGAAAAATATTTATCAAGTTTTCAATTATATATAACAAATACAAACTCAGAAATAGATTGTATATCAATTAGAGAAAGTCTAGTTACTGGTTGTATACCTTTAATATCAGATTATGGTGTTTTCAAAGAAAGAGAAGGAATACATTTTGAACTTATTGAAAATATTGGAGTGTTAAATGCAATTGGACAAGAAATAGTGAGAATAATAAAAGATCAGCAAAAACTTGATGTCTTACGTAATGTCTTTAAAAAATCATCAACTATTTTAAGTTGGTCTGATATTTCTAATAAATGGATAGAATTATTTTGATAATAAATGGATAGAAATATTGCTAATAAATGGATAGAAATATTGCTAATAAAATATATAAAATAATAAAGAGTCTAGAAAATTTATTTTTCTTAAATATAATATAATGGATTTAATTAATAAACTAAAAAATATAACTAACGATGATATTGAATTATTTAGTTTAAATAATTTGGTTACCCAAGGTAAAATTGTTGATATTTATGACGGAGATACCTGTAAAATAGTTTTAATTGTTGATAACACAATTAGAAAATTTAATTGTAGACTATTAGGTATTGATACTCCTGAAATGAAACCACCATTAAATAAACCAAATAGAGACCAAGAAATTTTAAATGCTCATAGATGTAGAAATAAAATTATAGAATTAACTACAACATGTGAGTGTTTAATAAATAATCAAATGAAAAAAACTGAATGTAAAAAATTACTTGAAAAAAACAATAAAATAATTAAAATCAAATGTTTTGAATTTGATAAATATGGGAGACTTTTAGTTGAATTATATAATGATGATAATACTAAAAGTATAAATCAAATACTTGTTGATGAATGTTTTGATAAATCATATAATGGTGGTACAAAAGAAGGATTTGAATATTAATAATTTATCTATTATATTATAATGTCATTATCTAAAACAAATATTCAAAAATATTTACAAAAAAAAGACACAAGTTATAAAATATTTGATATTAAATATACAGAAAAAGAAAAAAAAGCTATTAATAATTTTAAGATTGAAAATGAAATTTCTTTTTATTATTATGGTAAATTTAATGAGAATACTTTATTAAAAGAAAAATACAATGATAAAAAAAATATATTAAATTTTATATCTAATATTGGAAATAATAGTAATAAAGATATACAAACAATAAAAGATATTATTTATAAATTATTGGAAAAGGTAACTAAAAGTTATAATAAAGATTATATTTTGTTAGAAATACGTATTTCCCTACCTAATAAATATTTTGATATTACAAGATGGCATTTTGATGGTTATGAAAACCAATCTAAATTTGTTACTTTACTAAAAGGTCCCTCAACATTATTCATTGATGATAAAGATATAAAATCAAAAAAAATTTATTTTGAAATAGATGATAAAAAGTCTAAAGAAACAAATAAAAATGGAATAAAAATTAAAGAATTAATAAAAATTGATGATAAATATAGAAAAATACTTGCAAAAAAATTAAAAGATGCTAAAATAGTTCAACCAACTAATAATCAAGGAGCTATATTTTTAACAGATTTACCTAAAAATATAGATAAATCAGTAATACATAATAAATTAGTAGCTATACATTCTGAACCAATAAATAACAACCCAAGATTTTTTATATCAGTTATATGTGGGACTCAATATGAAATTAATAAATTTGCAGATAGACATGATAAATGATTTATATACTGGAAAAATCATATTTTCCAATATTTTTTTTCAGGATAATTTTTACAACCATCTGGTAAAGTTTCTACTATATCTATTACCATATCTTTTTTAACATTTACATCATATAATTCCCATGGTTGTAAATTTATTTTTATACCAAACATTTTAAAGCAATCGGAACCTAAATATATCAAATTTTGTTCAGGATATTTTTTATATAAAATATTTATCAATGAAGAACCGTATGCACCGCAACCAAATATTGCTGTATCAAAATCAGAATAATCTCTATCAATCTGATTAATTATATCATAACAAGTTTCAATCATAGTATCATTTGGATATTCCATTCCAGTTGTAGTTTGTGGTGTTTTTACATAATACATGGTAAAATCAGATACTTCAAATTTCCAAACATTTTGTAAACCTCTATTGTATCCAGCTTTTATACTTTCAACTGCATTCCCAATGTATAATATTTTTTTTCTTTCTGAATTTTCTAAAATTACTTTATACAAGCAATCATAATTATATAATTTTCCTTTTATATTCAAAATAGATAATAACACTAAATCAAAATGTAAAATACAATAACATGAACAATATGTACATTTTCTTATTAAATCTATAAAGTTATCACACCACCATTCCAATACTTCTGTTCTTCTAGATATATCTTTGTAATATAATCCCGCATTTGCTCGCATATATATATCTTTATTTATTTCTTCATTTAATGATAAATGTGTTGGAAGCATAATATTAAATTTATAAGACAATAAGAAAGATATTTCTACGCATCCAGGACGAAAAGCTATTAAACTATTTTTCTTATAAAGTTGTGTTAATTCATTATGTTGATCTATACTTTCAACAATATCAAAATTTTTCAAAATATTACCATATGGATTTAAATAATTATTAATTTGTTGAAAGGGTATATCATTAAACTTGTGTAAAAATTCTGAATTATTTTTACAATCATATCTGTAAAAATCAAATACTTGTAACCATACCGACATTTATAATTCTTTATATTATTTTTTAATAAGTTGCGCAATATCCTTTATTATAATAAATCTATAATAAAATTATATAAAAATATTATATATTAGTATAAATAATGATAAATTGTGATAATGATTTGATAGTATGTATAGATAACACAAATAAAAAACATCAAGTTAATAAATTATATGAAAAAATATTTAATAATATTATTCAAAAAATAAAAAGCAATAAAGAAATATCAAAGGAAGATTTTGATTTTATAGAATCATTATCATGTCAACAGAAAATGACAATAATACGAGAATTTAATAATAAACAAAAAGAAAATACAAAAATATTAGAATCAATAAAAATTTCAGCATTAAGATGAAATACTTTATTAAATAAATAATTAATTTATTTAATAAGAATATTTATTTTTTTTTATTTTCATATATGAACTAGAAACTTTTATATCACTTGATTTTATTATTGGATGTTGTGATATTGGAATTGGTTCCGATTTAATTTTATTTTCAAATCCCTTGACAAAGACAATACCTACAATACGGATAATTATTAATTTCATTAACGGAGATTATTTCAGAACTATGTTCGTGGCAAAGTGAAAAGTCAAATTCAAGATCGTTGGAATTATCCATTAATTATAATGATAATTTATTTTTAAAGTATTTTAAATTTATTTATAGAATTCATCTTAAATTTTTATAATTAAAAAACTAATAACTTATGAGTGTTTATAAAATCTAGAACTTTGTAATAAATAAGTGTAAAATAACAAATTTAGAAAATATAAGTGCAATTTCAATTGAAAAAGTACTAACATTTTGTTTGAAAAATTTAATATATTTATTCATAAAAGTCATCACAATAAAAAATAAAATAAAAATTACTTTAAGACTAACTAAAGATGTATCAAAACTATCAGTTAAAAGTTTTTTGATTGGTTAACCAGAATTAGATAATTCAATATCTTTGTGTGACAATTAAAAATTTTCTAAAAATCAAACATTTGTTTTAGAATCTCTCATTTATTATTTTATCTTACAAAATAATAAATGGAAAAAAATTTAAAATTTTTATTTACATTTTCAATTATAACTCATTTTTTAAATTTATTTAAATATAATAATATTAAAATTCACAATACTTTGTATTTATCAAATATATTATCATTAATTGGTTTTTGTGTTATGTTATATTTTAATCCTTTCTTTTTTTATAATAAATATTATTGGTTATTAAATACAAATGTATTCAATTTTAATTCGATATGTATAATTCTTCATGTATTACCTATTTATTTTTTTAAAAATAAACAAAATATAAATAAGATAAATATTGAGTCAACAGTTTCTGATACTATATTATCATTATTACTTTATGCAACAATATTTAAGTATTATTTAATAAATAATTTATATCCATTTAATGAAGTAGAACTATTAGTTTTATCAATATCAATATTATTTTTATTGTTATTTTATTATAAAAATATAAATTAATTATTATATAATGGATACTTTTTTGTATGGTTTACTATCAGGTTATATTGGTGCAATTTGTGTATATCCAATTGATTACATAAAAACACATGTTCAAAATAATAGATCATTTATTGATGTTATAAAAACAACAAAATTAAAAAATTATTATAAGGGTTCAATAACACAATTAATTGGTATTGGTCCAGAAAAATCAATAAAATTATTTGTTGCAAATTATATGAATGATGAACTTAAAACTCATCATATACTATCAGGAGCATGTGCAGGCGCAACACAAGTTCTAGTAACAAATCCAATTGAAATGATTAAAATACAATATCAAATGGGATTAACACAAAATAAATCAATTTTTGAAATAATAAAAACAATTAGATTATATAAAGGTGCTAGTGCATGTTTTTTAAGAGATATACCTTTTTCTGCTATTTATTTTCCAACATATAATTATCTCAAAAAAGAGTTTCCAAATAATTATTTTTTAGCTGGGACATTAGCAGGAATTCCTGCTGCATACTTAGTTACACCATTTGATGTTATAAAAACAAGACTTCAAACAGAAAAAAATTATACAAATATATTTGATTGTGCTAAAAAAATATATTCTGAAAATGGTTTTTGGAGAGGAGGAGTATGGAGAATATTGAAATCATCGCCCCAATTTGGTATAACTTTTTATGTTTTTGAAAAATTAAAAGAATAATTACGAAAAAATTGAATCAAAATATATTTAATAGTATGCAATCAATATTATGAATAATATCTATAGTTTAGTATCAATTAATGAAAAAGAATATATTCAAGCAATATCATATGATAAAAGAAAATTAGAAAACTTTTTAGAATCTGATCAATTAGCTAATTTTGTAATAAAAGACAATACACAAATTTACAAATTATATTTTATAAATGAATTAGGTAAAATGCTTTTAATCCCAAAAAAAGATAAGAAAAATATAACTAAATTATATGGATTTAATAAAATTTCAACTAAAGGATGTGAAAATATACTTTTAGATTTATCAGATGTAAAATATGAAGAAGTAAAAAAAATATTTCAATTCAATTTATCATCAAATGAAATTTTATTTGATGTGTATTATGATGAAGGAATAATGAATGCATAAATTTTTATTTAACTTAAACATTCAATAAATTTATAAAAAAGTTTATTTGCGTTAACATTATGATGGTAAATATATATTATCTAATCTAAAAATAATTTATAGAAATAATAACTACTATAATCTTTGAAAAATAGTATGAGTTATAAATAACTAAAGTAAATCATTACTGCGAAATATAGATAAAAAAATATCATTTATTTATTTAATGAATAATAATATTTGGTTAAAAACATTAAACCAACAATCAGATAACTATATTGAATCAGATAATGATACAAAAACTGAATCAGATAATGATACAAAAACTGAATCAGATAATCAAACAAAAACTGAATCAGATAATGATACAAAAACTGAATCAGATAATGATACAAAAACTGAATCAGATAATGATACAAAAACTGAATCAGATAATGATACAAAAACTGAATCAGATAATGATACTGATAATTTATTATTTTGTAATTGTTGTAATCTAATAGAATATGAAACAGAAGATACCATAAATTTTATTAAACAACTTGATAATGAATCATTAACGAAATATGTATATAGATTAAATAAAGAATTAATAGACTTACGTAAAGAAATTAATAATATAAATTTAAGAATAAATAAATTTACTAAAACATCTTAAAAAAAAATTTTTTAATAATTATATATGGGAGGACAAGGTGTATTTGGATATATTTTAGGGAAAAAAAAAAGATATATGCATGTTCAATTTGATGCAAATATGTTATATGATATTTTAATTAGGGAAATTTATATTCTAATAAAACATTTTGGTAATATTGAAAAACTTAAGGAAGAATTTAATAAAATTAAAAATTGTAATAAAATTCCAACAAAAGAAATTATTGATAAAACAAAATATTACACTAATTTAAATGTAGGTAATAAATCTACAAGTGATTGGTACTGTTTATTACGCAATTGTCAACTATCTTTTATTAATATAATAGATTGCGGGTATATATTAAACTGTCATTCGAATTATGGTTACATTTTTACATTAAATTTTAATAAAAATAAAATAGAATTTAAAAATAAAAACGAAATTATTCAAGATCATGATATTTATGATGTGTTAAAAATGGAAAATATGCCACAAATTACATACGATGAAATTATTAATGAAGTAAAATTAGAATATAATATTATAAAAGAAAAAATTGATGAAATTAGAAATAAATTAAATAAAATTATAATTGAATATCCTAGAATAAATGAATTTATTATAACAAAAAAATATATTGCTTCTGATAATCAAGAAGTAGTCAATATGATTGAAAAAAAAATTTTATATGATGAATATAATTATGAAATTATGTCTTTATTAAATTATAGTTATGATTTAAATAAAAGATTTAAAGTTTTATTACTTCAATAAATAATTTGATTATTATGTCTCTTTTTATAAATTATTTGATTTAAAGCAATATTATAATATTTAATTAATGACTGAAACTTTAGTATTAGCATTTGGATTTATTTATGATAAATATATAAAAAATACTGATAAATTAATTTTATGCAGAACAAGTGATGGATTTCCATATTATGCAACATATATTGTAGATTTAAGTAAAAAAATTATTAAAATGATTAATGATGATGAAGAAGATGAAATATTAGAATATATTGAAAAAATAAATAAAGATGTAAATAAAAAACACTCAGATAAAATAAAATATGCACAAAAAATATCTAAGATAAAAAGAGTTAATATTGGATGGCAATTTGTTTATAAAAGCAGTGAAAGTTATTTATTTGCAGATGATTTTCCTATTGATGAAGAGATATATAATGAATCCGATGATGATAATATTTCAGGAATGCAATTTTTACAATTGATTAAAAATATATCTGAAGATAAAAATATTAGTTTTAATAATTTATTAGAAATTTTAGAACTTCAAAACAAAATAAATGAACTTAATTTAAGTAGAGAAGATAAAACTATTCAGTTAGATGAAGATAATGAATTAAAAGAAGTTAAACCTGTTTCAGTTGATAAAAAACCAGCTAAAAAAACAAAAAACCAATCAGTTAATACTGATGATATTCAATTAAAAGAAAATAAAGTTAATGAATTAGAAGAAATCAAAATTAATGAATTAAAAGAAGTTAAACCTGTTTCAGTTGATAAAAAACCAGCTAAAAAAACAAAAAACCAATCAGTTAATACTGATAACAGTCAATTAGAAGAAAATAAAGTTAATGAATTAGAAGAAGTTAAACCTGTTTCAGTTGATAAAAAACCAGCTAAAAAAACAAAAAACCAATCAGTTAATACTGATAACAGTCAATTAGAAGAAAATAAACTTAATGAATTAGAAGAAGTTAAACCTGTTTCAGTTGATAAAAAACCAGCTAAAAAAACAAAAAAACAATCAGTTAATACTGATAATAGTCAATTAGAAGAAAATAAAGTTAATGAATTAGAAGAAATTAAACCTGTTTCAGTTGATAAAAAACCAGCTAAAAAAACAAAAAACCAATCAGTTAATACTGATAACAGTCAATTAAAAGAAGATAAAGTTAATGAATTAGAAGCAGTGAAACCTGTTTCAGTTGATAAAAAACCAGCTAAAAAAACAAAAAAACAATCAGTTAATACCGATGATATTCAATTAAAAGAAGATAAAGTTAATGAATTAGAAGCAGTGAAACCTAGTTTAGTTGATAAAAAACCAGCTAAAAAATATCAGTAAATTCAGAAAATGTTAAACCACTAAATAAAAAGTCAAACAAAAAACAAATTTAATTTTATCATTTGTAATTTATAAATAATAAGTTTAAAAATATTTTATAAATTTTTTTAATGAAACCTGTATTTATATTATTTAATGGATTTGGATCATCTCACCTTTGGTGGGAATATGATTACAAACAAAATAAAAAATTAAAGAAACTTGATTTTTTGAAAAATATTGAACTTATGGGAGATACGTATATATTTAATTATAAGTTTTTCAATTTTAATTTTTATTATAAGGGTGATAATAAAGAAGAAAAAAAAATTAATAAAATGTTAAATAATAAATACAAAATGTTTTCTTCTGACATTGACTTTACACTTGAAGATTTGGATTTTAGAAATATTTGTGAACAAATCTATAAAAGTGTAATTCAAAAATATGGTTTAGGAAGAAAATATATATTAATTTGTCATTCATTTGGTTGTTATATTGGAGCATTATTTAGTAAATTATATAAAAATGATTGTTTATTAAATATATTCATTAATAATCCTCCATTTATTGAAAAAATAATTAAAGAACAAATTAATTCTGAAGAAGGTAAAAAAGAAAAAGCAACAGTTAGAAAATATTTTAAAACAAATGAAAAACTAATTGATATTCTTAGTAAAGTTAAAAAAAGTAATGATCCAAATAAATATATAAAATTATTATATGATCTTGTTAGTTATTATTCAGAAAAAAATAAATTAAATTATTTTACAACCAAAATGTCAGTTCAAACAGTATTTTTTAAAGCTTATCATACAGATCCAAAAGAAAAATATCAAAAAGAATGGAATAAATTACTTTTACAAGAAAAAGATAAAAATAAACAATCTCATACAAAATATATAATATTTTTGGATGCAGATCATTATATTTGGAAAAATCAAACATATAGTAATGATATTATTGAAGAAATAATAAATCAATTGAGAAGAATATTATTGTAACCATTTTTTAAAATAATTAATATAAATAATATTTTATAAGTATTAGTAATGTTAACAATTTTAATTATATTATTATTTTTATTTCTTTTATTTACAAATATTAATGAAAGATTTAGTGTTGTTAATGAAGGATTTATTGATATTAATAATATTAAAAATATAACAAAAAAAATAAGTATAAATAGACCTATTGAATCAGAAAATTTAAAAATAGTTAAAAATATTGTTATAAACGAACTAAAAGAAATAGGTTTATTTGTTGAAGAACAAAAATTTATAAAAAATAATCATCAATTTTCAAATATAGTTGCAATTAATAAATTAGAAAATAATTGTAAATATATATTGTTATCTGCACATATAGATTCAATTAAAGATAACATTGAATCGACAATTGATTCTGCTACATCAATAGCAATTATTTTACATTTAGCTAAGAAATTAATTAATGATAAACCAAAATATCCATTATTTATTGTATTTTTTGATGGTGAAGAAGCAGTAGATGGTCCTTGGTCAAAAGATAACACACTATTTGGTTCAAGATATTTTGTTGAAAATTTAAAATATGATATTGAATTTGCATATATTTTAGATTTAATTGGTGGTAACTTTAAAAATAAAATTGCTACTTTTTCAAACAATATAAAATCAAAACCAATTATAAAAGAATTATACGAATTAAATAAAAAATATACAAATATTATTTTTGAAAATCCTGAAGAATTTATAAGTAATAAAATAATAGAAGATGATCATATACCATTTAAAGAAAATAATATAAATTATGTTCATTTAATACCATATAATTTTCCAGAATTTCATCATTCAATTAATGATAATTATAATAATGTTAATTGGGAATATATAGAAATATTTACTAAAATATTATATAAAAATTTATTATATGTTTGAATATTCAATATAAACAAATAATAAATATATTTATAATGGTTAATTTATTAATTGGAATTTACATTACCAACGACACGTATGTAAAAGCAATTAAAGATACATATTTAAAAAATACAGATATTAGTTATAAGTTTTTTAATAATATTGATTTTGAAAATTATTATGAAATTTTTGAATGGGTAACTAAAAAAATAAATCCAGATTTTTTATTTTTATGTAATGAAAATACATATATTAATACAGATAATTTATTAAATTTTATTTCAACATTAGAAAAAGATGAGTTAATTTATGCTGGTGGACATGGAGATTATAGATGTATTGATACAAATAAATTTTATTTCCACTCCCCAAATCCTGGAATTATTTTATCTAATAAATCAATTAAAGCCTTATCAAATCTTAAATTATTTAATGAATATAATTTATTTTGTAAAAAAAATAATTCTGATTTAATAAACATTTCAGGTGTTGCATTAGGTTATCATGCTTCATTATTTAACTATAAAATAATTAATACAGAACATATTCACTATTGTAATTGTGATGGATATCCATGTCATAGAGGACAAGTTGATAATCTATCATTAATATCATGTAGTAATATGAGTCCAAATGATATTTTAAATTACTATAAGATTCAAAATATTAATTCATTAATACTAAGTGACAATAAAAAACTTGTTATATATCCAAGTGGTGGTTTGGGTAATTTACTTTTCCAATATTTTAATGCATTAAATTTAATGATTGAAAATAATTATGAACTTTATTTTGTTAAAAATTTAAAATATTGGAGAGGAGATATGAATAATTATAGAATATTTAAAAATTTAAATTATATCGAAGAATCTAATATTATTGAAACGGAATATATAAGATTAAATGAAAAAGTTAGTTATTATGAACCTTTAGATTTAAAACAAAATATAAATTATATATTATATGGTTATTTTCAGTCTTATAAATATTTTATTAAAAATATTCATGTAATTAAAGATTTATTATTTGAAAATATTATCGATGAATATAATGAAATTAAAAGTAATTTAAAATACAAAAATCCAACATGTTTAGTTCATGTAAGAAGAGGTGATTATTTAATGTATCCAGATATTCATCCTGTTTGTAGTGAAGATTATTATGAAAAATCATTTGATATAATTAGTGAAATGATACCTAATATAAAATTTTTAGTTTTTAGCGATGATTTACAATATTTAAACAATTGGAAATTACTAAAAGATTATAATCATGAAATAATAAAAGAAGTAGATTCAATAAAAACATTAATATCAATGTCGTTATGTGATCATTTTATATTAGCTAATTCTACATTATCATTATGTTCTTATTTTTTAAGAAATAAAAAAAATTCTATAATTATTGGACCTAAAAATTGGTTTGGTACAAAAGCACCAATCTGGAAAATAGAAGATATATTGCCACCCGAATGTATTATTATCTAATTATAATAATTATTAGTTTTTTTTATTGTATTTAATGTTGTAGAAAATGATGATTTATTATGACCATATACTTCTTCAGCATTTAAACCAATTAAATAATCTATAAATGCACATTCTTCATAATTAATAGATTCATATTCTGAATTAATAAATTCATATTTGTTTATGAAATTATTTTTTTTACAGATTTCTTTATTTTTAGTTGAAAGTAAATTATAATATGTTGCTAAATATATTTGATAGTTATTTTTAAAATTTATTTTATTAGATACTAATTCTAGATTTAAATCATCGTCAGATAAATTAAAATAATTTTTAAAATCATTTTCAAATCTAAAATGTATAAAGTTATATTTATTATTTTGAAAAGTTAAATTAATATATTTATCATAAATATCTTTTATTTTTTTATTTGGTAAAATATTGATATTTTTTATATTGTCAGACCAATCAAATAAACACCAAAATTGTTTAATTATAATATAATCTTTATTTATTTCTTTGATTTGATTTGATAAATCAGTGTTGGTTGTTTTATTAAAAAAATTAGTTACACATCTTGATTCAAAATTAAATGTATTTATATTATTAATTTTTTCAGATATTTCATCAAATTTTATATAATTTATATTATCAATTAAAAAATTGTCATCAAATAATTCATTGAAATTTACATTATACCATGATAATAAATCAAAATTTCTAAAATTTGCAAATCTAAAACTAAAATTAAAATTATATTTATCAACAAAAGATACAATTGATTTAATATCCATCATTTGGTTACATAAACCACCAAATGTGTCTATTACTAATATCATTAATAATAATAAATATTTAATTAATTAATAAAACACAATTAACAATCGTAAAAAACAACTCTATTTTCTATATCACTATATGATTCCATCTGTCTACCTATTTTTGGATTAATACAATACCAATTACTCGTTGGTTGTAATTTTTTCATATATATATCAAAACAAAATTGATATATTTTAGTTCCAATACGTTCTAACATCATAACACTTTCTTTATAATTATTGAGTAATATCGGAGCAAATTCTTTACTTACACAGTAACCTGATAAAGTTTGAGCATTAATTATTTTTCTAAGAAATTTATACTGTGTTGATGTATCATTTAATATATTACTTGCTAACATCAAAACATCAAATTTTATATTAGAATTAAAAAAAGTATTTATTAATGTATTAATATCTTCTTGAGTTAATGTAAATTCAAAATCATCTTCAAAAATAATACAATTTTTTTTTCCAGATTTTATAAAACTTTCTAAAGCTAAAATATGTGATTTAGCGCAACCTAGAATTCCAAATGTTTTATAATAAATACCATCTATTCTATTAATTTTATTTTTATCAATATTTGTTTTTTCAAGTTCTTTATTTATATGTTCAAATCTATCTTTTCTATGTTTTAAATTAATATAATAAACTATATCAAAATTGTTAAGACCATTATTTTCCATTATATATTTATTATATTTATCATTTAAGTTATTTAGACATAAATAAATAATTAATATATAATGGAAATAATTAAAGAACAATATTTTTTATTTAATACAAATAAAACAAAAATTTCGTATATTTTAGAAAATAAAATTATGATTTATACAAATATATCTAAAATTAATTTTAAAGAAATAAATATAGAAATAGATTTAAATGAAATTATTTGGAAATATGATGAAAATAATTTAAGAATACCTTATCTTAATGAAAATAAAATTTTATATTACAAATTAAAACAAAATGATAATATTATTGATTTTATAAGCTCATGCTCATTTATTAATGATTATGATATTATTAATGGGGAAAAAATACAAAATTGTGCTGATATAGTAATTGGTCATCAATCATCATTATGCTGGAATCCAAATAATAATAAATATTCGAAACTAATACATGATATTGATACTTTATCAAATATTAATAATTATAAATCAATATTTGTTTTTACACATGATTTGAATATTTTTTATGATAAGTTTAAATCACATACTGAAAATAAAATAATTATTACTCACAATTCTGATTGTGAAATAAAAGAACAATATAATTTTAAACTTCATCTATCTCAAAACACATTTATTACAAATAATAATATTATTCCTATACCAATTGGAATAGAAAATACACAATGGTTTGATAATAATTTATTTCATTATATTAGAAAAAATAAAATATTAAAAACCAAATTTATTTATTTCTACTTTAATCAAAATACACATCCTTCTAGAAAAGAATGTTATAATGAATTAATTAATAAATTAGAATGGAATACTTCTAAATCAAAAATAGAATATTTTATTGAAATTGCATCACATAAATATGCAATTTGTCCAAGAGGTAATGGGTTAGATACACATCGTATTTGGGAATGTTTATATTTAAATACAATTCCAATTGTAGTTAAAAGTGATTTTCCAAATATAATAAATTTACCAATAATTATTTTAAATAGTTGGTCAGAACTTGACATAAATAATATTGATAATATTTTTATTGATCAAAAAATATCTAAAATAACTACAACATATTATTCTAATATAATCAACCAGCTTTATTAAGTTTATCAGTTAGTATTATATTATAATAGGTGTCATCAATTTTTTTAATATCAACATAAAGACTTAATTTATTTAGCTTTTTAAAAATAACTCTACTTAAAAATTTTGAAAATAGTTTATTCTTTAAAAAACCAGATTTCGTAATCGTATAATCATCTCCAGATTCTAATGTATCATCTGTTATTTTTAAATTTATAACCATTGATTGATTATTTTTAAAGTTTTCTTCAATAGATTGCAACAAGTTTTCTGTTAAGATTGAATTAATATATTCATTTTTGTTTGATTCAAGTTTTTTTGCAAATTGATTTTGTCTAAAATCTCTTTTTTTTACCAATTTAAATCCATCATTTAAATTTAATATTTCAATAATTTTTTTTTCAGTAAAAGGTTTTTGTTCAATTGGTGGTAATTCTTCATCGCTTTCTGAATCTTCTAATAAATAATCTTCATTAACAACTGGTACTAATTCAATTTTATCTTTAGGTTTTCTAATTGAATCAAGTTTAGCACTATATGCTTTATTATAAGCTTTTTGAGCACGCTTAATAGCATTTTCAGGTTTTGATTCTTCAATCCATGCAACAGTATATTCTTCATCATATGCTTTTTGGGCATATGATGATGCTACTCTTTCTTCTTCTTCAAATTTTTCTGATAGTTCTTTATCTAATGCTTCTTTTTCAGCTTTTTTTGATGCTTTTTTTTCAAGTTTCTTTTTATATTGAGCATCACTAATCCTTGATTTCTTTGGTGAAGAAATGGTAGATTCTGATTTTTGTGAAATAGTAGATTCTGATTTTTGTGAAATAGTAGATTCTAATTTTTGTGAATTATTAGTTTCTGGTATACTTGCAACTTTAGAATTTAACATATTTATGTTTACATTTTTACTCGCTTTATTATTTTTCATTAATATTTCTGCAAAAGACGACATAATTAATGCTATAGTATTATTTTAAATTAAATTTTCAATTTTTTTATTATTTAGTTTTTTATCATTTATTTGAGTTTATTTTTCTTAAGATCAATTATTTTATTAGCACCAAGTACAATATAGCTATTAGATTCATCATCTAATACTTCTATATCTTTGGTTTTCTTTTTTTTAACTTCAACTACTTCTATATCTTTAGTTTTCTTTTTCTTAACTTCAACAACTGGTTCTTCAACATTTTTAGTTTTATTTTTCTTAACTTCAACAACTGGTTCATCAACTACTTCTATATTTTTAGTTTTATTTTTCTTAACTTCAACTGGTTCTTCTATATTTTTAGTTTTATTTTTCTTAACTTCAACTGGTTCTTCTATATCTTTAGTTTTATTTTTCTTAACTTCAACAACTTGTTCTTCTATATTTTTAGTTTTATTTTTCTTAACTTCAACTGGTTCTTCTATATCTTTAGTTTTATTTTTCTTAACTTCAACAACTTGTTCTTCTATATTTTTAGTTTTATTTTTCTTAAATTCAACAACTGGTTCTTCTATATCTTTAGTTTTATTTTTCTTAACTTCAACTGGTTCATCAACTACTTCTATATCTTTAGTTTTATTTTTCTTAACTTCAACAACTTGTTCTTCTATATTTTTAGTTTTATTTTTCTTAACTTCAACAACTGGTTCTTCTATATTTTTAGTTTTATTTTTCTTAACTTCAACAACTGGTTCTTCTATATTTTTAGTTTTATTTTTCTTAACTTCAACAACTTGTTCTTCTATATTTTTAGTTTTATTTTTCTTAACTTCAACAACTGGTTCTTCTATATTTTTAGTTTTATTTTTCTTAACTTCAACAACTGGTTCTTCTATATCTTTAGTTTTATTTTTCTTAACTTCAATATCTGGTTCTTCTATATTTTTAGTTTTCTTTTTCTTAACTTCAACTGGTTCTTCTATATTTTTAGTTTTCTTTTTCTTAACTTCAACTGGTTCTTCTATATTTTTAGTTTTCTTTTTCTTAACTTCAACAACTTGTTCTTCAATATCCTTAGTTTTATTTTTCTTTTTTTTAATACTTTTAGTTTCATTAAACATTACAGGTTCTTCTTCAGTTTGTTCAATTATTATTGAATCAACAGATTTTTTAATTTTTGGCGTTTTAGTAACTTTAGGTTTCTTTTCTTTAGGAATACCATATTTATCTTTCATTTTAATAAATAATTCTTTTGCATTAGGATCAACTAATTCAAGGAATTGTAATGCAGGATTCATAATTTGATTTTCCATATAAAACATATAATTAATAGGAATTTTATTTTGTTTAATAAATGCTGGTGTTTCAACTAATTCTCCTTGTAAATATTTCTTTTTAGGATCAAAGTTTGAAGGTACACATACTGCAAACTCAATTCTATCACCAGATTGAGGTTTATTACCCGGATCTCTTTGACCAATTTTTTCAGCAAGGAATACATGAGGTAGTTTGGTCCAATCTGCATAACTTTCTTTTGATTTAAGATTTCTGCTTTGTAAAAAATATTTAATATCATATTTACCTTGAAACATATCTTCTAAACATTGTTCTGCAAATTCTTTAGCACCAAATGGATCTTTTTTATTAATCAAGTAATTAATTATACCGCTACAAATTTCTTTTACAATTGGTGCATTATCACGTCTTTTAAGAACAATACCCATAAAATCTTGTTTGAATTTATTTGGATCAAATTCATATTTATTACCAACATAACGTTTTTTTGTTAAAATTAAAAATGGCCAGAAAGTTTTTTCATATTCAAGATCATGTGGAAATGGTAATCTGCTTTTAACTAATTCACCAGATATTTCACCTATTTCAATTGATAAATCTAATGTAGGTTTTTCAATTATAGAATATCCTCCATTATAAACTTTCATATGATAAACTCTTTTGTCATTTTCAATTGTCCAGTATGGTTGTAACCAATTATCTTTTAATATAGTATTAATGAAATTTTTGATTTTGTTTTCATGTTCAACCTTATATTTATCAAAAGTTAATTTTAGACTTGTTTCAATAAATCCTATTAATAATTCTTTCAATGATTTATTATTAAAACTTCTTTCACGCTTAAGTTTCTTTTTTGCTTTTGTTAATTCACAATCATGTGATTCACATGCATTAATCCAATCTTCTTTAAGTTTATTTTCTAAAAAGTTTTTCGTTATTCTCGTGATATCTGTATTTATTTTTTGAGGATCTATATCGGGTTTTTCATATTCTCCTGCAAAAACAGTTTTAAGTTTTTCAACAAAACTTGTAATAAATTCAGGACTTGGTTTAGTCCATATCACTTTACCATAAGCTTTATCATAATATTGTTTTTCAATAAAGTCTGATAATTGTGGTATAACTTCATCTTTTCTTTTCTCTTTTAAATCATTAAATGTTAATCTACTTTTTTGAAGTAAATATTCTGCCCAGTCAAATAATTTTTTTTCCATATTTGAAAAGTTTTTTGTTACAACTTCTTGTAAAGTCCATAACCATGAAAAATAGTTTTCAAATATAAATTCTTTTGTAAATTGTTTAATTCTATCACTTAATGGTAATATAATTTTATAATCATTTGGTATAGGAGGTACTTTTATTTTATCTGGTAAAGTCAAACAATCTATTTTATCATCTGAATAATATTTATTAAATGTATCAATAAATACTTCAGCTTCATCATCAACCATTAATGGTGATATGAGTTCTTTTGAAAATTGCATAACTTGTTTAAAAAGTTTAAGTGATTTTTTATTATCAAGTTCTTCACAACTAGTTCTGAAGCGGAAGCAACAAAATACACTATCTGTATTATGTACAATCATGTTTCCAACACCAGCTGCAAAATGATGATTATCAGTAGTTAAATCATATACATATCCATTATAATTTATTTCTTTTATTGATCTAACAGCACTTACTGAACCATTATTTTTAAGACCAATACTAATAATAATACTTTTATCATCACCGCATTTAATTTTATAATTGAAATAATTAATACTGTTTAAGTAATTAACATAATTACTTGCTTCTATCATAGTTTCAACATGAACCGTAAAAACTTGATTAATATCGGAAAATTTATTATTAATATCGGAAAATTTATTATTAATATCGGAAAATTTATTATTAATATCGGAAAATTTATTATTAATATCGGAAAATTTATTATTAGAAGCAATTTCATTCAACCTATGTAAACATAAACCTTGATCAATTTTTAAATCTTTTGGACTAATAACTTTTTTATCAGATGTTAAAAGTGAATGATCATCAGTTACATCAACTACACCTTGTAATGTACTAATACGTAATATTTTTTTACTTGGATCAAGATCATGTCTAATAACACGGTGGACTTTAGTCCAACCAGAATCAGACCAAGTTTCAACATTATATAATTCACAAAATTCTTTATCTTGTTTACCATCTTCTACGCATTTTAGCCAATTATTATTACCATATTTTTTACCAAGTTCATCAATAGTTAATATTTCAACTTGATTATTTACTTTGACATAAATTGGTGTATAAGATGTAACACTATCGCCATATCGAATTATTGGTTGAAAAATATAATTCTTAATACTTTCACTACAATATTTTTTAATTCTTTCAATAAGTTCAGTATCATCTCTTGCTTTAAGTTCATAATCTAATAATTTATTAACTTGTTCTTCATTATTATTTACATAAGCATTTTTAAAACCATTTATTAACCAAGGTAAAATTTCTTCATCATATTTCTTTGCAAATAATAACATTTCACGTCCAGTTGATGTGGTACATGCTGCAATATTTCTATTAGCAATTGGTGATACACTTGCACCTAACTGTCCATATAATGAATTAGCAGTAACTTTAACTGCTAATTGTTGTGCATCAAGAATCATATATTTAAAAGGATTTGTTTCATTCTTCATTAATTTTTTAATAGCTTTACGTTCTTTCATTAAATTATCTAAAATTTTTGGTACAACAGATAATTGATTACTTACTTTAGCAAATCTACAATATTTAGTTGTTCCATCATTTTCTTTAAAAGATGCATTATAATATGTAATACCTTCTAAATTATCATATGATGGATCAAGTACTTCACTTTCATGACTCATATTTTTTTGTAAAATTGATGAAGGATAAAGTGACGCATAATCTTTTGTAGAGTTAGCTTCATAATCAATTTGTGGTACAGGATCAAATACAATAGCACCTTCATAACTATCTTCTTTAATTGTATTTCCTTCTTTATCTTTTTTGGCTTTAATAACTGGAAAAACATAACCATCTTCTCTATATTGTTTTAGAGTTAATGAAAATAGTTTAATTCCTTGTCCTCTTGAAAAAAGATAACTTAATGGAACTGATGATACATTTGCCATTGCAATATTCTTAGTAACTACTTGTAATTTGTTCATTAAAAGATTTACTGCTGAACAATCTTTTACACAGTATTTTGCTACAATAGCTCTTTCATTTGGACCTTGTTTTTGCATTCTGAAAATATCTTTTGGTCCTACATCATCTTTTGCTTGTGTCCAATAAATTTTACCACCATGTCTAGAAATTTCTAATTCAGCATCTAGAATACTATCACCTTTAACAATTAATTTCTTTTCATTTCTATCAATTGAAATTACTAAATATTTTTCACCAACTTCATCCGATACAAAACCTTTAATTACTTCAATATGTATATAATCATTTAATTGAATATCATCAACAGATTTACATATAAATTCAAATTCATTATTTTCATTTAATTTTCTAAAAGTTAAAATTTCACCTCTTACAAAATGTGCTAACATAGAATCTAGTTTATAAGAAGTAAAGTTAAATGTTTTTTGAATATCTTTCATTAAATCTATATGTACTCTTCCAGGTGTATCCCAAAAAGACAAATGATTTTCACCAAGTGCTGATGATTCTAATTTTCTTTCTTTAAATTCACAACAACGATCTTTTAATTTTGAAATATAACCAATGTCACTTTTCATATTTAATATTTTATTACATCTATCAAAAATATATTTTTCATCAAAACCGAATATATTATATCCAGTTATTATATCACAATCATTATCATTAATTTCTTTAATCCAGCTATCAATTAATTCTTGTTCAGAATCAAATGATTCAACAATTGTTTCGTTATCAAATTTAGAAGTTTGTTCTAAACAAGCAATCCATTTTCTATATGGTATACTTTCTCCTAGTTTTGTATATGTCATACCTATTTGAATTATACAATCTTTTTTCCTACTTGCTTGTGGAAATTCACCATCATGTGAAAAACATTCAATATCAAATGAAGCTATAATTAATGGTGCATTAATATCTTTTTTAATTGGAGAAATATTTTGCCAATCAACACTAAATTCTAATTCACAAGTTGATGCTTTATTTGAATTTTTTATTTTTTTGTAATTCTCTATACTTACCCAATCACATCCTCTAATTTTTCTTATGTGAAAACAACGTAACATCGGTGTTAAATTACTTTCATATAATTTAAATTTTGTTGGTTTATTGGTTATACCAGGAATCATAATTTCATTTTCTAACAAGTATGCAAATTTTTTCATACCAAAACTATTATTAAATATTAATCTAGCAAAATTAAATTCTTTTCCATTTGTAAATCCTTCTGCTTTCTTTCTTTTTACTAGATCAATACTTTGTAATGTATCTCTATGTCTCATCCAAATTTTTTTATTTTCTTTACTTTTAAACCATTTTTCCATAGTTTCAAGTTTTTTATTTATTTCTTGTTTTGATAATTTTTCCCAGGATTCTGGTAAGCTTATATAAAAATGTGGTGTAAAACCTGTAATTTTTGTATATACTGACTTACCTTCTTCGGTGCGTCCAAAAACATGAATTATATAATCACCTAATGGTTTATGGTCATCTTCTGTATCTATATCAACAATATCGTGATCTTCTACAAAATCATATATTTGAAATTCAATTGTCATAATATTTAATAACTATTTTAATAATATTACTTTATCAATTTTTTTAAAGATTTATATAATATAAAAGAATCTAAATTAACACTTTATAATAAAAATATTTTAATTTGAAAAAGCACAAAAATATATAATAAATTCTTCACTAAGTTTCTCTTCTAATTCATTATATAAATATTTTTTTGCTAAATCATATTTTTCTGGTTTAACTTTAGAAGATATATAATCCATTACATATTTTGTACCTTTATTAACAATTTCTTTTAATTCATTTAGGTTTTTATTATTTTTACTTATATATGATGATATTGCAGTTTGTAAATGTATTATTTGAAGTTCACCAATGATTTCATCATCATACATTATTGAATCATCCAATACTTTTATTTTGTTTTCTTCTATATATGTTCCTACTATATTATTTAGATATGTATTTGATACATAGTATATTCGTTTTACTTCATTTATTATTTCATTAACTTCACTATCTTCTATTATAAAACCCATTATACTTTCAGAATTGTTTAACATATAAAACAAAATTCATTTTTTTTATTTATTGTATCTAATTGTTTTATATTTGATTTTACTGCATCTATTTTATCCATATTTTTGTTAATAGAACTAATTAATATTTCTGCTATATAATCTCCAAAAGTATAATTAAATTTTTTACCTTGAACTTTTTCAATTCTTTTTTTCTTTGTATTATAATCATCATAAACTAGTACATGTTTTATTTCTTTATTCAAATCATTAAAATATCTAACACATTCAGGCTCATCTGTACATGAAACAATTGAAATAAATATTTTATAATTAGATTCACGATTTTTTAATACATCCATAAATAATTTTAAATTATTAGGTTGTCCATCTGTAAAAATAATAATTAATAAATTTCTTTCAAAATTTTTTTTACTATTTAAAACCTCTTGAAATCTTTCTGCTAATGGCGTAAACCCCTCTGGTTCATCAAAAAAACTTTTATAATTACTTATATCTTCAGATCTATATAAATTTTTAATTGCAGGTCTATTTAAGTAATATATATCTATAGCATTATTATCAAATATCGATGCTAAATCAGTTATAATTTTAAGTGAAGTTTGTACTTCATTCCATCTTGTTTTTCCTGAATTAAATATAGGATTTTTAACTAGATTTAACATAGAACTAGAATCATCACAAATTATACATATTTCAAAATGTTCTAATTTATTTAATTCAATAGCAAAAAAATCATTTATATTATATCTTTCAATAATAATTTGAAATCTCTCTAAATTATCTGAATCACTCATACTATTAATAATTATTTTATAAAAATTTATTAATCAATTTTTTTTAGTTTATTTAATTGATAAAAAATTCTTTATATTATATTTTTTTACAAATTAGCTAAAGCAACTCTAATATATTATGATATGACAACAAATTGTTTATTTGACGAAATACTTGGAAAAGAAAAAGATGATGGTAATATTGAATATAAAAAATTGTTAATAAATTTAGATAATGATACACTAAATAGAAGGATTACACAAATGAAATATAGACTTTACGAAGGTATGGGTGAAGCATTTTATTTTATTGGTGTTGGTGATGATGGATGTATAATTGGTATTACTGAAGAAGAATATAAAGAATCAATAACAAATTTAAACTTAATTGCAAGTAAAATAAATTCTTGTGTAATAATAATATCAGAAAGTTCTAAAAATAATAAATGGGCTGGTGAATTTTTAATTAGAGAAAATGATAAAAATGATTATATTGATATAAAAATTGGTGTAGCTGGAAATGTAGATAGTGGAAAATCAACAACAATCGGAACATTAACTAAAGGTATTCTTGATGATGGTAGAGGAAAAGCAAGAGTACATGTATTTAATTACAAACATGAAATAACTTCAGGTAGAACAAGCTCAATAGGACATCAAATTATGGGATTTGATAAAAATGGTAATATTATAAATGATAAATTAGAAAAATCAAATTCAACTGTTTGGTCAGAAATAGCAAGTAAGTCAGCTAAAGTAATTTCATTTTACGATCTTGCAGGACATGAAAAATATTTAAGAACTACTATTTATGGATTAACGTCATTATATCCAGATTATTGTTTGATTATGATTGGTGCAAATATGGGTATTAATCATATGACACGTGAACATATTGGTTTATGTATTAATCTTAAAATTCCATTTATTATTTTAGTTACAAAAATTGATATTGTACCTGTAAATGTTCTTGAAGAAACTATGCAAAAAATAAATAATATGTGTAAAAACAGAATGAGAAAAGTCCCATATCATATTAAAGATAAAGCTGATATTATTAACGTTATAAAAAATATCAAATCAGATTCAATTGTACCAATAATGCAAATTTCAAATGTAACTAATTTTAATTTAGATTTACTTAAATCACTTTTTAATTTATTACCAGTGCGTAATGAATATAATCAAAATATTGATCAACATGTGGAAATGTTAATTGATAACAAGTATTCTGTTGCAGGACATGCATCAATTGTTTCTGGGATGTTAAAAAGTGGAACAATTCAACTAAATGATAATTTACTCTTAGGACCTTTTCATGATTCAACATATAAAAATGTTAAAGTAAGATCAATACATTTGAATTATAAAGAAATAAAAGAAGCAAAAGCGGGTACTTATATATGTGTTTCACTTAAAAATATTAATAGAAGAGATATAAAAAAAGGAATGGTTTTAATAACAGATAATAATGAATTAAAATTAGCTGTTAAAAAATTTAAAGCTGAAATATATATATTACATTCACCTACTACAATAAAAGATGGATATCAACCATTTGTACATATTGAACAAGTAAGACAGTCAGTTAAAATGTCAAATATAATTAATAAAGAAAATGATAATATATTAAGAACTGGTGATAAAGCTACAGTTGATTTAGAATTTATAGCAAAACCAGAATATATTAAACCAGGAATGAAATTGATATTTAGAGAAGGTAAAATTAAAGCTGTTGGGAAAATTATTAATATTTATTAATTTACATTTCCATTTGTTTTATTATCCATAAATCTGATGATAATTTATCATCTATTAAATAATTATAAGGTAAATAAAAATAACCTTTATCCCCCCAATTAGTACCCCATGAATTTCTCATTATCCATAATTTTTTTTTTTCATCATATCCTACACAAACTACTGCATGACCACCTAATAAATAATCTTTTTTTGAAGGCATTGGTACAATACCAGTTTTTTCTACAATTATTGTTTGAAATGATGAATATATTGCTATACCAACAACAAATGGTTCATTGTTTGCTAAACTAGTTTTCATTGATATTATTGTGTTATCTATATTTTCAACTATTAAAGCTTGATTTTCTAAAGCTTCTTCATAACAATTATTAGGTGGTTTCTCTGTAAATTTACTAATATCATAAGGCCAAGATGATTCTTGACAAATACCATAAGTTTGTAATGTTTTAATTCCATCTGATAAATAAGCACCCGAATCATTATGAATTGTATTTATTAACATTCTTTCATTATAATATAAAAATAATCTTGAACCAAATAAACTTTTTTTATCATAACCAACTATTGATACTAATGCATTAGCAGTACATGATCCAAGATTACCTTGATCTAATATTGGTTGACATTTTTCTCTTAAATCTATTATTAATGGTAATTTTATTATTTTTTTTTGTTTTCTATATTTTAATTGATTTTTTTTAAGTCTGTTTATTTTTACATTAAAAATTCTTTTATTAATTTTTTTTTTTTTATTTCTACTTATTAATATTTTAAAAAAATCGTTTTTTTTCATTTCCTCCTTATTATATATTTTTATTTTTTTATTAGTATGGGTGAAAAATATTTAAAAATGAA
>Ga0214917_10000477_pt1 | contig 52641 bp, 53 predicted proteins | sample LL_1208_BB_MetaG_FD_177983 | JGI IMG/M metagenome (GOLD analysis project Ga0214917, IMG submission 177983) | Freshwater microbial communities from Lake Lanier, Atlanta, Georgia, United States - LL_1208_BB | ecosystem: Environmental > Aquatic > Freshwater > Lake | place: USA: Georgia | collected... | reverse complement strand
TGAAGAAGTTTCACCCCGACCAGGGCGGAACCACTTGGCTTGCCACCCGCCTGAACGAAGCTCGCGATGTCCTGTTGGGATCCCATCGGTCGCGGTCCTGATCAGATCTGTTTCACGAAGCAGTCGTAGCCGCTCTTTTTCAGCGACTTGCAGGCCTTCTCGGCGGCGTCCTTCGTCTTGAATCCGGCAAAACGCGCGCGATAGGCTTTCTCGCTCGCCCGTTCGACATTCGGTACAGCGCCCTTCAGCACTTTGGCGGCGTCGCTACGCGCTTCGTTGAGGATGGTTTTGGCACCCGTTTCCGTCTTTGCGGTGCCGATCTGGACCGACCAGCCCGGCGGAACCGGTGCCTGTTTTGGGGCGATTGAAGCGGTGCGGACAACTGGCTGCGCGCCAACCTTCCAACTACCGGGCGTCGTAGTCGCTGCACTGTTGGCTTTGGTCTGCGGTGTGGTTGTCGGGGCAACCGGCACTGAAGCGGCGACGCGGGCTGGTGTAGGCGCAGGCGCAACGGCCTTCGTCTGCGCAGGCGCTGGTGCGGCGGCGGCCGAGGTCGAGGCGGGCTGTTTCGGCTGCAACGCGGCGGTCGTCTTCGGAGTCGGTGCCTGATCCTCTTCACTCGCGGCGGAGGCCGTGTCTTGTGATTCGATGATGGCGGGTGCCGTTCGGTTGCCGGCATAGGCACGATCGAGGTGCCGATCGATCAGCTCCGCCATATAGCGATCCCGCGAGGCGCCCGACCGACCGCCGAGCACGACCGCCATTAGCTGACGGCCATCGGCTTTCACCGACGTCAGCAGGTTGAAACCCGACAACCGCGTATAGCCGGTCTTGATCCCGTCAACGCCCTCGATCCGACCCAGAAGCTTGTTGTGGTTGCCATAGAAGGCGCTGTCATAAGAGAAATTGCGCGTGGCGAAGAAGCCGTAATATCTCGGAAAGCGGTCTTGGATGGCGCGCCCCATCGTGATGAGATCGCGGGCGGTGGTAACTTGGCCTGTGTCAGGTAAGCCCGATGCATTGCGGAAGGTCGTCCGGCTCATGCCGATCGAACGCGCCTTGCGTGTCATCATGGCGGCGAAGTTCTGCTCCGTGCCGCCGATGTTCTCGGCGACCACAACAGCAACGTCATTGGCTGATTTCGTGACGAGCGCCTTGATGGCGTCCTCGACCTCAATCGTTTCGCCCGGCTGGAGGCTCAGTTTTGAGGGCGCTTGGCGGGCGGCCCAAGCAGACACTTTCAGCGGTGAATTGAGCGAATAGCGGCCCTTTTCCAGCTGTTCAAACAGCATGTAGAGGGTCATGACCTTGGTGATTGAGGCCGGATAGCGGCTGGCGTCCGGGTTTTCGGCAAACAGGACTTTGCCGGTTTTGGTATCGACAACCATCGCCGCCGTGGGCGGATTATAGCCGCCGCCCTTGCGGACGAGCTTTCGCTTGGCCTCAGCCGGACCGGCCCAAGCGAGGGAAGCGACAATGACACCAACAATTGCGACCGAAACGCGCCCGCGACCAACGCCAAACCACATGAACCCAGCCCTTGTACCATAGCGTAGCCGGCATCCCCGGGCGGGTGCGGCTATCCAGCCCAGATCTGTGACCTGGCTGGCACACCCTGAAACCCTATGGGTTTGAGGTTACGGGCTGGTTAAGGAACTGGGGCAAAGGCACGTAAAGCTTGAAGGAAGTGCGTCGGCCAAAGGTCGAAAACGGAATAATGGTGCATCGCACAAAAATCTCTTGACCTTTTTGTGCAGTGCACACATATTGCAGGTCATGGGAACGGCGCGTCAGCGCGCTGGCTCCCTCGAGAATTTTGCAGATTGAGAAGCGCATCGCGCAGGAGAGCAACATGAACGCCCAATTCGAAGATTTCCAAAAGCTCGGCAAAGAGAATTTCGAGCTCGCACTGAAGACCCTCGACACCCATTCGAAGGGCATGCAGGCCATTGCGACGGAAGTCGCCGACTACACCAAGAAGAGCTTCGAGCATTCGTCCGCCACCGCTGAAAAGCTGTTCGGCGTGAAGACCTTCGACAAGGCCATCGAAATCCAGCAGACCTATGTCAAGGAAGCTTACGAAGGCTACGTCGCCTATGCGACGAAGCTCGGCGAACTCGTCAACTCGCTCGCCAAGGATTCGGCCAAGCCGTACGAAGCGATTGTTGCGAAAGTCGCCACTGTCGCCAAGTAAGCTGGCTTTACATTTAACTTACCTCGCGATTTCCTCCCGAGATCGCAAGAACTGGCCCGGCCTCAAGCCGGGCCTTTTTGTGTTTAAAGCCCCTGCATGAAGGTCATAAGAGCGACTTTTTCTGTGCTGCCGTAGCGCGAGGTCGAACCGGCATCGGCCTTGCAGGCAAAAGGAAGACGGGACAACACGCTTCTTCATGCCTTGGCACTGGCAGAAGGGGCCGCGCATAGCTAGATTCAGACCCGGACGCATTTTCGCCGCACCGGTGCGTCAGGGACTGACGCAGGGAAGCGGCCAGTGCGGTCCGGCGCGGAATGGACGACAGACGGACCATGGAAATGAATGCGCGTTTGACGGGCACCACTGCCCTTCAGGCCCAGACAGAACCGGAGCCAAAACAAGGCCCGGCCATTGCAATGGCTCCGCGCCGCCGCGGCGAGGGCGACGATTCCCCCGGGATCGCCGTGATCCCACAAACGCGGCCAAAAACCAAAAAGCCAAGCCTCTACCGCGTGCTGCTCTTGAACGATGATTACACGCCGATGGAATTCGTCATCCATGTGCTGCAGCGCTTCTTCAACAAATCGATCGAAGATGCCACGCGCATCATGCTGCATGTCCACCAGCATGGGGTCGGCGAGTGTGGCGTTTTCACCTATGAGATCGCCGAGACGAAAGTCACTTTGGTGATGGACTTTGCCCGCAAGCACCAGCATCCTCTGCAGTGCGTCATGGAAAAGAAGTGAAAGGCAGCCCTGGAATGCCATCCTTTTCGCGCAGTCTCGAACAGGCCCTTCACAAGGCGCTCGCGCTTGCCAATGAGCGTCACCATGAATACGCGACGCTCGAGCATCTTTTGCTTGCTCTCCTGGACGATCAGGATGCTGCCGCCGTCATGCGTGCATGCAACGTCGATCTCGATATTTTGCGCCGCAATCTCGTCGAATATGTCGACGATGAATTGACCGGGCTTGTCTCGGAATCGGGCGAAGATGCAAAGCCAACCGCCGGTTTCCAGCGTGTCGTCCAGCGTGCCGTCATTCATGTGCAGAGTTCGGGCCGCGAAGAAGTGACGGGCGCCAATGTGCTGGTTGCGATTTTTGCGGAACGCGAAAGCCATGCCGCCTATTTCCTGCAGGAGCAGGACATGACGCGCTACGACGCGGTCAACTACATTTCGCACGGTATCGCCAAGCGCGCCGGCATGAGCGAAACCCGCTCCCCGCGTGGCGCAGAGGAGAGCGAGCAGGGCGAACGTCGAAGCAGCGAGGGGGAAGAACCGTCGGGTGCGCCTAAGAAAAAGGGCGAGGCGCTTGACGCTTACTGTATCAACCTCAACAAGAAGGCGCGCGACGGTAAGATCGATCCTTTGATCGGCCGCGAGGCTGAAGTACAGCGCACTATTCAAGTGCTCTGCCGCCGCCAGAAGAACAATCCGCTCCTCGTCGGCGAACCCGGCGTTGGCAAGACGGCGATTGCCGAAGGACTTGCGCGGAAGATCGTTACCGGCGATGTGCCAGATGTGTTGGCGGGCGCGACAGTGTTCTCGCTCGACATGGGCGCATTACTCGCGGGGACACGCTATCGCGGTGATTTCGAAGAACGCCTCAAGCAGGTGATGAAGGAAATCGAACAGCATCCGAATGCTATCATGTTCATCGATGAAATCCACACCGTGATTGGTGCAGGTGCTACCTCTGGCGGGGCGATGGATGCGTCGAATTTGCTCAAGCCTGCGCTGGCGCAAGGCACGCTGCGCTGCATCGGCTCGACCACCTACAAGGAATATCGCCAGTATTTCGAGAAGGATCGTGCGCTCGTCCGCCGATTCCAGAAGATCGATGTAAACGAGCCGTCGCTGCCCGATGCGATTGAAATTCTCAAAGGCCTCAAGCCCTATTTCGAGGATTTCCATCGCATACGTTTTACCAACGAAGCTATCAAGGCGGCGGTGGAATTGTCGGCGCGCTACATCCATGACCGCAAATTGCCGGACAAGGCCATCGACGTGATCGACGAAACCGGCGCGTCACAGATGCTTCTGCCGGACAATCGCCGTAAGAAGCAGATCGGCATCAAGGAAATCGAAGCGACTATCGCGACGATGGCGCGCATTCCGCCGAAGACGATCTCGAAGGACGACGCCGAAGTGCTGAAAGCCCTCGACGAGACGCTGAAGCGTGTTGTTTACGGGCAGAATGCCGCCATCGGGGCGCTCGTCTCATCGATCAAGCTGGCGCGCGCAGGTCTGCGCGACCCTGAAAAGCCGATTGGCAATTACTTGTTTGCTGGCCCCACTGGTGTCGGTAAGACGGAAGTCGCACGTCAGCTCGCCACCGCGCTTGGCGTGGAGCTCATCCGTTTCGACATGTCGGAGTATATGGAGCGCCATACCGTCTCGCGTTTGATTGGTGCGCCGCCCGGCTATGTCGGTTTCGATCAGGGCGGTCTTCTCACTGATCAGATCGATCAGCATCCGCATTCTGTGCTGCTGCTCGATGAAATCGAGAAAGCGCATCCTGATTTATTCAACATCCTGTTGCAGGTCATGGATCACGGCAAGCTTACCGATCACAATGGTAAGACGGTCGATTTCCGCAATGTCATTTTGGTGATGACGACGAATGCCGGTGCCGCTGATCTTGCCAAGCCCGCCTTCGGCTTCACACGGACGAAACGGGAAGGCGACGATCAGGAAGCGATCAGCAAATTGTTTGCGCCTGAATTCCGCAATCGCCTCGATTCGATTATCTCCTTTGGCCATTTGCCGCGCGAGGTAATTGCCCGTGTCGTCGACAAATTCGTCCTGCAGTTGGAGGCTCAGCTCGCCGACCGCAATGTTACGATCGAATTGTCGGACGAGGCGCGCGAATGGCTGATCGATCACGGCTATGATGAAACCATGGGTGCCCGCCCGATGGCCCGCCTGATCCAGCAGACCATCAAGACGCCCTTGGCCGACGAAGTGTTGTTCGGCAAGTTGAAGAATGGGGGCGCTGTCCGCGTTATCGTTTCTGAAACAGAGGGCAAGAAGGCGCTTGGTTTCGAATATCCAGAAGGCAAGCCAATTCCGAAGCCCGAGAAAGAAGCGAGCGTTAAGCCACGGAAAAAACGTGCCGCGCCCCGCAAGGCAACAAAGGCTTTGGTGAAAACCGCGACTAGCGGTAAGGGCGAGGACAAGAAACCGGGGCCGCGCGTACGCACGGTGCCTAAGGTCCCGCTCACACGCGAGTGAACGTGACAGACGGGATGCGGTTGGGGGCTGATCGCGTTGGCAAGTTGGTTTGAGAAGAGACGGATCCGGCGCCGTAAGCGCGAGCGGATGGAAGAAATCATCGCATGGATGGTTGTTCCAGCGCTTGTGATCGGCATGCTTTGGGCCGGGCTTGAAGTGATGAAGCATATTTCCGGTACGCCATTGATGGGCCTCCTCACTGGTGTGCAGGGCAAAGACCCGTAACGCGCCGTGGACGAGGCTGCGCCCGGATCGGCATTACTCACGCGTGCGCGCTGGTGGTCCCTCTTCGGAAAAGGCGCGTTTGACGCGCTGTCCTTTCCCGCTTGGATGATCGCGCTTGCTTTGTTCGGCGTCGGTTCATTGGCACGCGATGTCGGCCATCCCATCGGTGCTGCGATGGCTTCGACCCTTTTCGTTTGGGCTGGGCCTGCGCAAGTCATCTTCTATGGAGGGCTTGCGGCCAATGTGCCGCTACCAACCATTGCGCTGGCAATCTGCCTTTCATCTTTGCGCTTTCTTCCTATGACGATGGCGTTTTTGCCGTTGCTGCGCGGGCCGACAACCACACGTTTTACGGAACTTCTGGCAGCCCATTACATCTCGATCACGGTATGGACCGAGAGTTTGCGCCGCTTGCCCACCATGCCACGTATCGAACGTGTGCCTTATTATTTTGGTTTTGCGAATGCGTGCATCATTCTCTCAGCGCTCTCGACAGGAATCGGTTATCTCCTGGTGGGTGCTGTTCCCGGGCCGCTCGCCGCTGGCCTTTTGGCCGTCACGCCGATCTTTTTCACCATCTCGCTGACGGCTGGCGCGCGCATTCCTGCCGATTGGATCGCGCTGGGGCTTGGGTTTTTACTCGAGCCCATCGCGCTCGTTCTGCTTGGTCCCGGATTAGATTTGATGGGCGTGGGGCTCGTCGGCGGCACGGTCGCGTTTCTAGTTGGCGGGGCCATCGAAAGGCGGCGCGCATGAGCGACTTTTTGCTGCCTTATGTGCTGATGATTGTGGTCGCATTTTTACCAACGGAGATGTGGCGCTCTCTCGCGGTCTATCTTTCGCGCGATCTCAACGAAGGTTCGCAGATCATTGTCTGGATCCGCGCCGTTGCCACAGCCTTGCTCACTGGCATTGTTGCAAAATTGATGTTGTCGCCGACGGGTGAACTCGCATTGGTTCCGCTCTGGGGGCGGGCAGGGGCGATTGCCGTTGCCTTTGCAGCGTTCTTTATCTTGCGTCGCAATGTGATCGGTGCAGTGCTGACGGGCGAAGCCGTTTTGATAAGCGCGGCCTATTTCAGCGGTGCCCATTTCAATTTCTGAAGTGCCAGCATCGCACCACCGCCGAGCAATCCCCAGAACGCGCCGCCAATGCCGTAAAATGTCAGGCCCGACGCACTCAAAAGAAACGTGATCAGCGCTGCTTCGCGCCGTTCCGCATCCTGCATTGCTCCCATCAAAGACGCGCCGAGTGCGCCCAAGAGTGCAAGGCCTGCAACAGCCTCTATCAGAATGGGTGGCGATGCCGCGATGAAGGCCGTCGCCGCACCCGCCGCCAAACCGAAAATCACATAGAGGACGCCCGATACAATAGCCGCCCAATAGCGCCGTTTTGGATCGGGGTCGGCGTCGGAATTGGAACACAAGGCGGCAGTGATCGCCGCAAGATTGACGGCGTGGCCACCGAAGAGATTGGCCAAGAAAGAGAAATAACCAGTCATGCGCAAAAGCGGTCCCATGGGCGGGTGAAAACCATTGGCGTTAAGCACTGCCATGCCGGGAATGTTTTGCGATGCCATGGTCACAAGGAAAAGCGGCAACCCGATACCGATGGCGGCGCTCAGCGTGAAGTGCGGCATCACGAATTGGAGGTGAGGCAGCAAGGTTTCTGCCGAAGGGGCAGCGCCCTTCATCGTCATGGCAACGACAATGACGGTGACAATCAGCGCCGCAGGCATCGCCCATAGCTTCCTGAAGCGCCCGACGATCGCCCATGTCACGATGATGGCAAAAGCGGCGATCGGCATTTGGCCGAGCGCACGGACAGGTGCGAAACACAGATTAAGCAAAATCCCCGCGAGCATAGCATTGGCAATCGCCCCCGGGATCGAAGCAACGAGGCGGCCTATGCGTTCGACAGACCCGGCTAGAACGATCAGCACGGCTGCCACGATGAACGCACCGACCGCTTCCGGATAGCCGCCGGCAGGTGCTGCCATGCTGGCAAGCAAAGCCGCTCCCGGCGTCGACCACGCAATACTGATTGGGATTTTGCGCGCAAAGCTCAGCAAAATGCCGCATAGCCCCATTGCGACACCGACGGCGATCAAGCCCGATGTCGCCTGTGCCTGCGTCGCGCCCATGGCAAGCAGACCTTTCACAACGACGGCGAACGAGCTTGCAAAACCGACGAAGGATGCAATCGCACCTGCGGCCCAAGCCTGCGGCGAGGGGCCGAACCGCGTGGGAGCCGCCGCTTCCATCAGAAAGCGGCGCGGATTTGTGCGGCAAATGTCTTGAGATCGTCCGCAGGTGCCATCGCGCCCGTATGCGGACGCAGCGCAACCCCCTCCCAGCGCGGCAGAATGTGGAAATGGATGTGGAACACGATCTGGCCACCTGCTTGCTCGGAGAATTGCTGGATCGTCAAACCTTCGGCCTTCATGCCTGCCTTGACCGCCTTCGCCACTTTCTGTGCACCGGCGATCAGGTTTTTGAGATCGTCGGGTGCAATGTCGAGAATGTTGCGCGCCTTCGCCTTCGGTATGACGAGTACATGCCCATCCGCGCGGGGCATAATGTCCATGAAGGCGAGAACATGATCGTCCTCGTAAACTTTCTCGCAGGGAAGTTCGCCGCGTAGGATCTTGGCGAAGATGTTGTTGTCGTCATAAGCGGTCATGGAATCGGATCTCCTCCGGTGTCGCCCTTGCGAAAGGGCATATGCTCTTCATATTCATCATGCAACGCCGCCACATAGGCGCGTTCGCGTTTAAGATAGTCGTCCACGGCACGCCGCAGTGAGGGATCGGCAAGATCATGCGCTGAATGGGTGGTCACGGGCCTATAGCCGCGGAGCAATTTATGCTCGCCCTGTGCACCTGCTTCCACAACCACCAATCCGCGCGCCAGCGCGAAATCGATCGCGCGATAATAGCAGACCTCGAAATGGAGGAAGGGGTGCTGTTCGATCGCGCCCCAATTGCGACCGTAGAGTGTTTGCGCTCCAATGAAATTGATCGCGCCGGCGATATAGCGTCCCTCGCGCTTTGCCATCACAAGTGCAATGCGGTCCGCCATGCTAGCCCCGACAAGTGAAAAGAAGCGCCGGTTGAGATAGGGGCGGCCCCATTTGCGTGCGCCCGTATCCATATAGAATTCGAAAAACGCATCCCAATGTGCGTCCGTGATGGCAGCGCCCGTCAGCGTTTCAATTGTGATGCCATTGGCGAGAGCGTCGCGTCTTTCGCGGCGGATGGTCTTGCGCTTTGAGGACGAAAGCGCGGCAAGGAAAGTATCGAAATCCGCATAGCTTTCATTGATGAAATGGAATTGCTGATCTGTCCGATGAAGAAACCCGTCAACCTCGCATTCAATTGCTTCTTTCTCGGGCAAAAACGTCGCGTGAGTTGAGGACGCGCCCGTGTCTTCGCGCAGACGCCGCAAGCCGTCGCGCAGCAGAGCGCGTGTGTTCTCATCGCCAGCGAGAATGCGCGGCCCCGTCGCAGGCGTGAAGGGTATGCTCACCTGTAATTTTGGATAGTAATGCCCGCCGGCCCTTGCATAGGCGTCGGCCCACCCATGGTCGAATACATATTCGCCTTGCGAATGCGTCTTCAGCCAGCAGGCGACGCCGCCGAGAAATGCACCCTCGTTCTCAGCCACGAGATGGCATGGCGTCCAACCTGTACGCGGCGATGTGGACCCAGATTGCTCGAGTGCAAGCAGAAATTCGTGCCGTGTGAAGGGATTGTCGGGATCGCTTTCCTGCGCCTGAGCAGCCGCGCGCGCAGCCGCGTTCCAAGCGGTCGCATCGATTTCGGTGAAGCTTTCGACGACGCGGACGCGCATGACACCCTCAGGGCACAAAGCCCTCAAACACCATCTGATCGGCCCAGCGTTCGGCCATGGCGCGCTGCTCGGGCGTGCGCACGGTCCATGACATGACAGGGACACCCATGCCCATGCGGGCAAGGAAGGGTGCGGCGGTGGCGAGATCTTTAACCTGCCAAGATACAAAATCAGGTCGCGTCTCAGGCCAGTGCAACAGATTGGCCATGATGTGTTTGCGCTCGGGCGTCAGCCCATCCCAAGATTTGTCGACATAATTATGCTCGCCGACGATGCCGCGCGGGCGGTCAGGCGTGAGATCAATGAGCGCTTTCACGATGAAGGGATCGAAACTCTTGACGGCAACAGGGCCATTGTAATCGCACAACACCGCGGCGGTGCGCTGTGTCAGTCTGAGATCGTGATCAAACGCGCTTTTGATTTCGAGCACGAGTGGCACGCGCCCACCAATCATATTGAGGAAACGCGTGAGCGTTGGAATGCGCTCGACGGTCGATTTCATGGAGACCGCGGCCAGTTCATCCGCGGTCTTGTCAATCACCTTGCCTGTCGCGTCGGTTAGGCGGTCGAGCGTGAAATCGTGGAACACGACAGCATCGCCATCGGCGGTCAGTTGCACGTCACATTCGATGCCGAACCCGCCGAGAATGGCGGCGTCCGCGGCTGCCACCGTATTCTCTATCAGCGTGGTGCGGTCATGCAGGCCGCGATGAGCGATAGGGCGTTCGGTCAACCAAGCGGGCGCGGCCATCAGGCGACCTCAAACATGGCTTCGACTTCGGCCACCGCATCCATCGGCAATTCGGCCACACCGATCGTCGTACGCGCATGGCGTCCCGCTTCGCCGAGCGCTTCGACCATCAGATCGGAAGCGCCATTCATGATGCCGGGCAATGCGGCGAATGTCGGCACGCAATTGAAGAAGCCACCAAGGCGCACACACCGGCGGATCATGTCGAGCGAACCGGTTGCAGCTTTTGCTTGGGCCAAGAGATTGATCGCACAAAGCCGTGCCGCCTTGGTCGCCTCCTCAGGCGTCACTCCGGCGCCAACCTTGCCCTTATGTTCGGGCGCAAGCTTGCCATCTTGGCCAAAGCAAAGCTGGCCCGAGATAATGAGCAGAGACCCAGTCCGCACGGCGGGAACGTAATTGGCGACCGGTGCGGCCGCTTGCGGCAGAATGATACCCATCTCTTTGAGGCGTGCTTCGACTGACATGCTGGCTTCTCCCTTCAGGCGTAGAACTGCAAAAATGCGGGAACGCTTTTTCAATGCTTTGTCGCCCATCGTTCAGTCTCCGGCAAGCCAAAGAGATGGGCACCTGGCCCGCTGGAAGAGAGCGCCTGAACGCCCTAGACTGAGACCTTCCGGAGGATGCCCCATGCGCCGCGCCTGCCTGGCCGTCACTATCTCACTGACCCTTGCGGCCCCCGCCATGGCGGAGGCACCCGCGATAGCTTCCTACCGGGCGGTTTACGATCTTGTGCTGAAAGCGGCATCGGGCGAACGCGGGTTGGAAAACGGTCGTGGCCGGATCGTCCTCGAATTTACCGGCAATGAGTGCGAGGGGTATGCGCTCTCGTTCCGGCAGGTCACCGATCTATCAGGCGGCGAGATTGGCCGCAAAATCAGCGATTTGCGCTCCACCACCTATGAGGATGGCGACGGCAAGACGTTCCGTTTCAAGTCCGAGACGCGGCAGGGCCCCGGACAAGGTGAGACGACCGATGGTGTGGCCGAGCGTATGGGCGGCAAATTGTCCATAACCATACGCAAGCCCAAACCCGACAAGCTCACCCTCAGCGGCGATATCGCGTTTCCGACGCAGCATCTGAAGGAATTGGTCGTGGAGGCGCGTGCCGGGAGCCGAACTTACAATCGGCGTGTCTATGACGGTTCAGACGACAGCAACGAAGCCTATGACACATTCGCCATCATCGGCGCACAGAAGAAAGATAATTCAGCGCTCGAAGGCGATATCGTCAAAGCGGGGTGGGACAAGCTCGCCCGCTGGCCGGTGTCCATCAGCTTTTTCGAACCCGGCGAAGCGGACAGGCCCGCTTACGTCATCTCTTACGAATTGTTCGACAATGGTTTCGGGCGTGCGCTGAAAATCGATTACGGCACGTTCGCCTTCAACGGTACGCTGACGAAACTTGAATTGATGCCGTCCAATCCGTGCAAAAAATAGAGGCGATCAATCGCTCGCCTCATCCTCCTCATCGTCATCGTCGGGCGCGCGCATGATGAGGGCGCGGGTCACTGCCTGCCCACCGAATTTGGCACGCAGCCGATCCATCGCCTCTTCAAGCTCGGCTCCGCGTTTGGCTTTCGTGTCGACAAGATCGCCTTGGTCGGCGTCGTCTGAATCGTATAGGTCGGACACGCCGATGCCCAAAAGGCGAAATCGCGTGCCATCCAATTCACGCAATAAAAGCTCGCGGCCAATCTCATAGAGTTTAGCTGCCCGCCGCGTCGGTTCGGGTAATGTCTGGTTGCGTGTGCGGCTTTTGAAATCCTTGGTCTTTAACTTTAGAACGACGGTGCGGCCTGCAATCTCAGATTGGCGCAAGCGGCGCCCGACTTTTTCGCACAGTTCCATCAGCACCGGCAGCAAGGTGTCCTCGTCGGCGATGTCGGTCGCAAATGTTGTTTCAGCCGAAACGCTTTTGGCATCGCGCTCCGGCTCAACACGTCGGTCGTCGATGCCATGGGCGAGCCGCCACAGGCGGAATCCGTCCTCGCCGAATTGGCGGGCGAGGAAACTCTGCTCGACGCGCTGAATATCGGCGATGGTACGATAGCCCATGGCAGAGAAGCGTTCGGCACTGACCTTGCCAATGCCCGGCAGCGCGCCCACAGCAAGTGGCGCAAGCCGCGCCATCACTTCCTTGCGGCCAATGATGGAAAATCCGCGCGGCTTCTCGGCATCCGAAGCCAGCTTTGCGAGAAATTTTGCATAAGACAGACCCACCGAAACGGACACGCCAATCTCGGCCTCCACCCGCTTGGCAAAACGCGCCAAAACAAAAGCAGGCGGTGCACCATGCAGCTTCTCGGTGCCGGAAAGATCGAGGAAGGCCTCATCAATGGAGACGGGTTCCACGAGTGGAGTCAGATCGAGCATCATGGTGCGAATCTGATGGCCAACCTCGGCATATTTCGCCATGTCTGGGCGGACGACGACCGCATGCGGGCAAAGCTCAAGCGCCTTGAACATCGGCATAGCTGAACGCACGCCATGAATGCGCGCGACATAACACGCTGTCGAGACGACGCCACGCGTGCCGCCCCCAATAATCACGGGCTTGTCGGCAAGCGCGGGATTGTCGCGCTTCTCGACCGCGGCGTAGAAAGCATCGCAATCAATATGGGCGAGCGACAATTCATCCCGCTCGGGATGATCGAGTAGGCGCGGCGAAAAGCAGGTCGGGCACCGCCGCCGCGGTCCGGGATCGGCCCATGTCAGACAATCGCGGCAGAGCGCGGCCATGCTCAGCCTTCGCGTAGACCGTCATGGCCGGCAGGTCTCAGACGATTAGCCGCCTTGCCGATGGTTGCGGGATCGAGCGCTTCATGAGCGGCAAAGGCCATCAGGCGGCTTTCGTCGGCCAGAACGAAATCCAGCACCGCGAGCAGGAAAGCAGGGTCTGAAGCGGCTTGACGGATGGTTTCCGGGCTCAAACCGGTCTCGGCGAGAAACTGGCCCAGCGCGTCGGCATCGCCCACGAGATGCATCAGGGCCTTGATCGCGATGTCTTCCGCATCGGCCCGGCCGTTCTGGCCGCGTTCGGACCTGATCATGATTGCCTCCGTTTTTTCCAAGCCGGGTTTGTGTTTCGGAAAGGAGTTCGGCGTTATAACCAATTGCCGGACCGGTCGCGAGTGGCTGGGAACGGGCGTGAACAAGCGTATCAGGGTATTCGCATGGCGAAATCGGTGCTTATCGTCGAAGACAATGAGTTGAACATGAAATTGTTCAACGATCTGCTGGAGGCGCATGGTTATCGCACCCTGAAGACCGCTTCGGGTGTCGAAGCGATCGAATTGGCACGCCAACACCGGCCCGACCTCATCCTCATGGACATCCAATTGCCGGAAGTCTCGGGCGAGGACGTGACAGCGTGGATCAAGTCCGATGACGAGATCCGGCATATCCCGATCATTGCCATCACGGCGTTTGCCATGAAGGGCGATGAGGAGCGCATCCGCTCCAAGGGTTGCGAAGCCTATTTGTCAAAGCCGATTTCCGTCTCGAAATTCGTCGAAACGGTGAGGACTTATATCGGCGATACCTGAATGAGGATTGCGTGACCGCCCGGATTTTGGTTGTTGACGATCATATTGCGAATGTGAAATTGCTGGAAGCGCGATTGGGAGCCGAGTATTTCGAGGTCCTCACCGCGTTGAATGGGGCCGATGCCCTCACTTTCGCTGAAAAAAACCAATGCGATCTCGTCATCAGCGATGTGATGATGCCGGGCATGGATGGCTATGAATTGTGCCGCCTGTTGAAGGCTGGTGCGACCACCGCGCATCTGCCCGTCGTCCTGGTGACTGCGCTCGATCAACCGGCCGATCGCGTGCGCGGGCTCGATGCTGGCGCCGATGATTTCCTCACGAAGCCAATCGACGAAACGGCTCTGTTCGCACGCGTACGCAGCCTGTTGCGCCTGAAGGCCGTGACCGACGAATTACGCGCCCGGCTTGTTACATCGCGTGGGCTTGGAACCGCCGATCCCTTTGCACAAGCCGCGCGCGATGATGGTAAAGGCGGGCGCATTTTGCTCGTCGACGATCGCGCACCGGCACTTGAAAGACTGCGCCAAACGTTGGCACCCCACCATGTGGTGAGCGTCGAGCGTGATCCGCAAAAGGCGGTTTTTACCGCTGCCCAGAACGATTACGACATGGTGATTGCCAGTCTCGATTTCAAAGATGCCGATGGCTTGCGTCTGCTCAGTCAAGTGCGTTCGCTTGAGCGCACCCGCCAGCTCGCACTCCTCGCCATTGCCGAGCCGCATGATAGGGGCCGCATTCTGCGCGCGCTCGACCTTGGCGTGAACGATTATCTCATGCGCCCGATTGACCGGAATGAGTTGCTGGCGCGTGTACGCACTCAATTGCGCCGTAAGCGCTATTCCGACCGTCTGCGCGACACGTTGCAGACGAGTCTCGAATTGTCTGTACGCGATCCTCTAACCGGACTTTCGAACCGTCGCTATTTCGATGCACATGCCGCGACGCTGCTCACCGAAGCCGTGCGCCAGCGCCGCCCGCTTGCTCTGATGATGCTCGATCTCGACCGTTTCAAATCGATCAACGATACCTATGGTCATCAGGGCGGCGATGCCGTGTTAAGCGAATTTGCTCAACGCATTTCATCCGCTATTCGTGGCGAACATCTGGTCGCGCGGCTCGGCGGCGAGGAATTTGCCGTCCTCATGCAGGACACCGGCATCGAGGCCGTCGAGCGCGCTGCCGAACGGATCCGTCAACTCGTTGCCGCCGTGCCGATGCAAGTGCCGCAGACAGGTCGCGCCGTCCCCGTCACGGTCTCGATAGGCATTGCTGAGCTGATCCCGGGCGAGACGATGGACGGGCTGATCGCGCGCGCGGATGCCGCCCTTTACGCGGCCAAGAGCATGGGGCGGGACCGAGTGGTCCGCGCCGCCGATTCCCGTGTGGACACGCCGTCTGCTGCCCGACAGATCGCCTAAGGGGCGTTTACACTGCTGAGGCCCGCACCTAGAGTGAGGGCCTCAGTTCAGATCCCTCACGGAGTTGCTCAGGTCCGCCGCATCTCCTGGGTCCGTGGGGTTGGGCCGGTCGCGCCTTGGCAGGAAGCCTCTTCCGCCTCGGAGCGGCCGGCCTTTTCATGTCAGGGGCTGTTCTCGGCCCACCGGCCGACGGGCAACAAAAAACCGCCCCGGAGGGCGGTTTCGGATACGCTCAAGTGCTTGAAAAACTTACTTGATCTTCGATTCGCGAAATTCGACGTGCTTCTTCGCGACCGGGTCGTACTTCTTCTTTACGAGCTTATCGGTCATCGTGCGGGAGTTCTTCTTCGTCACGTAGAAGAAACCGGTGTCGGCCGAGGACACGAGCTTGATCTTAATGGTTGTGGCCTTCGCCATGGCGGTGGTCCTCTCGCCGGGATGGCGGCCGGGCCGCGTCCCTTAGGGGTCAAAAAGAAGGGGGCCGGCGTCGCCGCCGGCCGTCATGGCGCGGAAACTACTCAGCCCCGCTCGAAAGTCAATGGGAAAGGGGTAGGGTACCGGTGAATCCCTGTCTTGGGTCGTCCCGGCCGCGTCAGCCGGTTGGCAGCGGCTGTCGTCAGGGCTCACAACTCTTCGCGCTGAAACTCTTTCCGCACTTCGTAATAGAACGGCACCGGCAGGCGGTGGTTCATCCCTGCATCGATCCGCTGCTGCAATTCATCGATCACCACTGTTGTGATCGTCGGCAGATCGAGCGTCTTGGCTTCCTCAATCGGAATCCAGACGAGCTCCACCAATTCCGTGTCGGCTCCGACAATGCCCTCGACCTTGTGGGCAATCGCGGTGGCATCGACCGCGAAGAAGCGCGCATCAAAACGTTTGGGCCGTTTCGGTGGCGTGATCGCGCGCGCGATGAAATGCAAAGCCTCAAGATCGGGGAACACGCCCGCCTCTCTGAATGCAGCCCACGGCCCGTCAGGCACCACATCGGGCGCGCCATATTCGCGCGTGCCGATCATCAATCCGGTTTCTTCGAAGGTTTCGCGGATGGCGGCAAGCCCAAGGGCGCGCGCACGCGAGAGGGTCGGCCGCTGCACGCGCTTCAACAATTTTTCTTCAACCACCGGATGAAGCGCGCCCGAAGCGCTCATCTTGCGGTCATCACTCTCGATGCGTCCGCCCGGAAAAACGAATTTGCCCGGCATGAATTTGTGGCCGGGATGACGCTTGCCCATCAGCACTTTCGGCTTCGCGCCGTCGCGGTCAATCAGGATCAGAGTCGCGGCATCTTTCGGCTTGATCGTCGGCCAGCGCCGTTCGCGCTCGGCATCCGTCATGCGCTTCGTCAATTCTGTAGCAGCACTCATCCTTCGCGCGTCCCGGTCTCATGCGCATTTTCCTCATGCGCCTTGCCGCCAAAGCCATGCATCCGCATCGCCCATTGCAGGCCGACAATCGCGCCTTTGACGGGTTGGATCAGGGCCAGCGACAGCACAACCGTTAGAGCCGGCCACAAGATCGCATGCACCACAATCGGCCATTCGGAATGTTGTTCGGCAGACATTAGGCCCGCCACAACAAGATGGCCCACAAGAAAGATGACGACGTAAGCGGGCAGATCGTCGGCGCGATGATGATGAAATTCCTCGCCGCAGATCGCGCAGCGATCGACGGTCTTCAAGTATTTTTGGAAGAGTTTGCCCTGTCCGCAATGCGGACAGCGACCGCGAAAACCCCGCTTCATCGCCTCCCAGCGATCGCGTTTTTCCGGTGCCACGCCATCGGCGGTGAATTCATAGGCGCTCATCGCTTTTTGCTCCTCGCTTTGGCCGGTCCCGGCCTGCGGCTTCCCTTGTCCGCACCGCGTGGCTCGCGCCCACGCTTGCCGCGGGGCGTGCCTTTGCGGCCTTCTGATAGAATTTCAAAACGTAACGCGCCGGCAATCGGTGCCGCCTCGACGAGTTTCACCGTGACGGGATCGCCCAAGCGGAACGTCTCGCCTGTGCGCTCGCCGATCAACGAATGGGTCGGCTCATCGTAACGGTAGAAATCTGCACCGATGGTTGAGGCGGGAACAAAACCGTCAGCGCCTGTGTCTCTCAATTTTACGAATAGGCCCGATTTCGTGACGCCTGCAACCTTGCCTTCGAATGACGCGCCAATCTTGTCGACAAGATGGTGCGCAATCAAACGGTCGATGGTTTCGCGCTCGGCTGCCATGGCACGCCGCTCGGCGGCCGAAATCTTGGCGGCGATTTCCGGCAATTCCGGCAAAACAGAGTCAGGCAACCCATCTGGCCCGAGCTTGAGTGCGCGGATGATCGCGCGATGCACGATCAAATCGGCATAGCGCCGGATGGGCGAGGTGAAATGCGCATAGCGGCGCAAATTCAAACCGAAATGCCCGAGATTGTCGGCAGCATATTGCGCTTGTGCCTGCGAGCGCAGCACGATCTCGTTGACGAACAGCTGATGCTCGGAGCCTTCTACCTTCGCCAGAATACGATTGAACAATTCTGGCGTCAGTGCGCCTTGCGAACCGATCTTGATGCCAATGGAGGCTAACACTTCGGATAGCACCCGCATCTTTTCGACGGATGGTTCGTCATGTACGCGGTAAAGAAGCGCACTACGATGTTTTTCGAGTGTCTCAGCAGCGGCGACATTCGCCAGAATCATGAATTCTTCGATCAGGCGATGCGCATCGAGCCGTTCAGGCACCAATACGCGGTCCACAGTGCCATCGGGCTTCAGAATAATTTTGCGCTCGGGCAGATCGAGATCAAGCGGCTGACGGATGTCACGCGCGTGTCGCGCTGCATGGTAAGCCTCCCACAAAGGCTTCAGCACGCTGTCGAGCAACGGCGCTGTCACATCGTCCGTACGTCCTTCGATGGCCGCTTGCGCTTGTGGATAAGCAAGCTTGGCTGCCGAACGCATCATCACGCGATGAAAGCTATGTGAAATCTTTTTGCCTTCGGCATTGAGGATCATCCGTACGGCGAGTGCAGGGCGATCTTCCAATGGCCGCAGCGAACATAGATTGTTCGAAATGCGTTCTGGCAGCATCGGCACGACGCGATCGGGGAAATAGACCGAATTACCGCGCGTCACAGCCTCGCGGTCCAGCGAAGAGCCCGGCCGCACATAAGCCGCCACATCGGCAATCGCGACATTGACGATAAAGCCACCCTTGTTTTCGGGATTATCGTCGAGCGCGGCGTGGACCGCGTCATCGTGGTCCTTCGCATCCGCCGGATCGATCGTGATGAGCGGCAACGTGTGCCAATCCTCGCGCCCTTGCATTGTCGCAGGCTGTGCGCTTTCGGCTTCTTTGATCACAGCCGCCGAAAACTCGTTCGGAATGTTGTGCGCGTAAATCGCGATCAGGCTGATGGCCTTTTCCGATTTGACCGAACCCAGCCGCTCTTTAACGCGCGCCATTTCCAAACCGAAACGGCTGCGTGAAGCAGGAACAACCGAGACGAGATCGCCATCCTTCGCGCCATTCTCATCGCCGGGACGGATCGACAATTCGCGCCCCTGCGCTTTCTTGTCGATCGGCACGATGCGGCCACCGCCATCCTTGCTTGTACGAAACACGCCGAGCACTTGCTGGTCGGTTTTGTCGAGCAGCTTGATGATGCGGGCTGCGTATTCGCCCTGCTTGTCTTGCTCCACGCGCAAAAGGACTCGATCGCCGTAGCCGGGAATTTTCAAGCCTGGCTTCGGGCGCTTCGGCAAGAACACATGAATGCGCGGCGCTTTGCCGAAGGACGGCTCGTCCCATTCGACAGGGACGGCGAGAAGGTCGCCATCGCGGTCGCGCAGCGTGATTTCTGCGAGCACGACGGGCGGCAGTGTGCCGGGCTTGTTGAGCGCTTTGCCCTTGCGGCCGAGAAGGCCAGCATCTTCCATCTCGCGCAGCAATCGCTTCAACGCGAGCCGTGCGCCACCCTTGATGCCAAAGGCGCGCGCAATTTCGCGCTTCCCAACCTCGCCAGGTTCGGAGCGGATGAAATCGAGAATGGCCTCCTTGGTGGGGAGGCCTTCAGCGCCTTGCATGTCGTGCGGAGCCTTCGCCATGGCTCACCGGGCAGGGAATAGGATCATTGCCCTTATGTGGCATGCCCGGGGTCGAATTGCCATGGAGGGAGGCGCGGGCGAGCTATTCGCTCGCCGCTGCCTTCTTTGAAGCCGGTTTCTTGGCTGCGCCAGTCGCCGTCTTTTTGGTTGCCGGCTTTTTAGCGGTTGTCTCGGCCTTCTTGGCGGGGGCTTTCTTCGCCGCCGCCTTTTTGGCCGGGGCCTTTTTCGCGGGGGCCTTTTTGGCGCCACTCTTCTTCTTGCCGGATGCCTCGGCGCGCGCTGCGAGCAGCGGGATCGCGTCTTCGAGCGTCACTGTTTCTGGCGAAATCGACTTCGGCAGCGTGGCATTGACTGAGCCATGCTTCACATAGGGGCCATACTTGCCGGCATGGACGGTGACGGGGCCGCCATCGGGGTGTTTGCCGAGCGCACGGCCCGCAGGCGCGCCGCGTCCGCCGCCGCCTCGGCCCGCACCGGTTTCCTTGGCGATGATCAGGTCGATCGCTCGGTTGGGACCGATGGTGAGGACGTCATCATCCTTGGCAAGGCTTGCATAGACCTTGGCGTGCTGGACGTAAGGTCCGAACCGTCCGATCCCCGCTTTGATGGGGTCGCCCGTTTCTGGATGCTTCGCCACCTCGCGCGGCAAAGAGAGCAGCGCGAGTGCCATCTCAAGATCGACCTGATCGGGCACAACACCTTTCGGCAAGGACGACATTTTGCGTTCTTTGCCATCGCCGCGCTGCACATAGGGGCCATAACGGCCATCGCGCACGCTGATTTCGGCGTTGGTCTCGGGATCTTCGCCGAGCACGCGCGGACCCTCGGCCTCTGTCGCCGAAAGCTGGCGCGTGAAATTGCATTCCGGATAATTCGAGCATCCGATGAATGCGCCGAATTTGCCCAGCTTCAGCGAGAGTTGGCCGGCATTGCATTTTGGGCAACCGCGCGGATCGCCGCCATCGGCTTTCTGCGGGAAAACGTGCGGGCCCATGATCTCGTTAAGAGAATCGAGGACCTGCGTCGTCCGCAATTCCTTGGTACCGTCGATCGATGCTGAGAATTCTTCCCAAAAGCGGCGCAGCAGTGTCTTCCAATCGATTTCGCTGTTGGAGACGCGGTCAAGGTCTTCTTCGAGCGCTGCCGTGAAATCGAACTCCACATAGCGTGTGAAAAAGCTTTCAAGGAACGCCGTTACCAACATGCCCTTGTCCGAGGGCACGAGTTTCTTCTTGTCGAGCCGCACATAATCGCGGTCACGCAGCACGGCCAAGATCGAGGCATAAGTCGATGGACGGCCGATGCCGAGTTCTTCCATTTTTTTGACGAGTGAGGCTTCCGAATAGCGCGGCGGCGGTTCGGTGAAATGCTGTGTCACGTCGAGCTTTTCACGGGAAACAGGTTCGCCCTGTTTCATCGGCGGCAGGCGGCCTTCCTCGTCATCTTCGCCGACGACTGGATCGTCACGGTCTTCCTGATAAAGCCGCAAGAAGCCGTCGAACTTCACCACTTGCCCCGTTGCACGCAAATCGAGCGTGCGTGCACCGGCCTTGGCTTCGATGTCGACTGTGGTGCGCTCAAGTTCGGCCGATTCCATCTGGCTCGCAAGCGTGCGGATCCAAATCAGCTCATAAAGCTTGGCCTGTTCGGAATCGACATAGCGGGCGACCTCGCGCGGCAAACGGCCAAGATCGGTCGGCCGGATTGCCTCATGCGCCTCCTGCGCATTCTTGGCTTTCGACTGATAGCGACGCGGTGCCTGCGGCACATAGGCATCGCCATATTCCTTGCCGATCACTCGGCGCGCCGAGGCAATCGCTTCCGGGGCCATGTCGACGCCATCGGTCCGCATATAAGTGATAAGGCCGACCGTTTCGCCGCCAAGCTCGACACCTTCATATAGGCGTTGGGCGAGCTGCATGGTCCGGGCCGGCGCATAGCCGAGCTTGCGGCTGGCCTCCTGCTGGAGCGTCGATGTGGTGAAGGGCGGGGAGGGGTGGCGCTTGTTCGGTTTGGCCTCGACCGAACGGACCCTGTAGGCCGCCTCCAGAAGCGACTTCTTGAATCCTTCCGCCTCTGCTCCCGTGCCGATGTCGAGCCGGGTGATCTTCTTGCCATCGGCGCCGACAAGGCGCGCCGTGAAGGCCGCACCTGCCGCCGTCTTCATATGGGCAATGATCGACCAATACTCGCGCGCCACGAAGGTCTCGATCTCGCGCTCGCGGTCGCAGACCAGACGCAAAGCGACGGATTGGACGCGACCGGCGGACCGGGCACCCGGGAGTTTGCGCCACAGCACCGGGGACAGGTTGAAGCCGACCAGGTAGTCGAGAGCCCGTCGCGCCAGATAGGCATCGACCAGCGCCTGATCGATCTGACGGGGGCGGGCCATCGCTTCCTTGATGGCATCTTTGGTGATGGCGTTGAAAGTCACGCGCTCGACGGGGGTATCCTTGATGGCACGTCGCGCCTTGAGTGCTTCGAGAATGTGCCACGAGATGGCTTCCCCTTCGCGATCAGGGTCGGTCGCGAGGATCAGGCGGTCAGCGGATTTGACGGACGCGGCGATCTCGGAGACGCGCTTGGAAGCCTTCGGGTCGACCTCCCACTTCATCGCGAAATCGTCGGCGGGGTCGACCGAGCCATCTTTGGCCGGAAGGTCGCGAATATGTCCGAACGAGGCCACGACCTCATAGTCGGAGCCGAGATATTTATTGATCGTCTTGGCCTTTGCCGGAGATTCGACGATCACGAGCTTCATGGAAAAACCTCAAGAATGGGTCGGCACAGGCCTAGCTGAACAGGGCCTCGCCTTTCGGAAGTCGCGATCAATGGCGGAGGTCAGGGGCGGCTGTCAAATGGGGGGTAGGGCTTGGAGCACGATAGAGCAGCGTTTGCGATAACCCATTTAGGGCTTACAACCAGCGTGAGGATAGGGGTAATAAATTCAATAAAAATACATATAAATCAATTAATTATGGTTATTATTTGATTCAAATAAGGAGCTGGCTTTCGGGGCGGTTCAAAATTTTTTCTTCAAGCAGTACGTCACAGAGCCAATTGTCTCCGATATGACGATGCGGTAGGTCCAATGTAGCGTAGCCGGGTACAAATCCGATGCTCAAGACGATCAACCCATCTCGCCTGAACCGCCTCCTCGTCGAATTGGATGAGGTTCATCTTGCGCGTTCAATCAGCAAGGATGGGATCGTTTATCCGGTTGGGACCCGTGGCGTGATTGTCTGGTGTCATCCAGACGGCTTGGCGTTTGAGGTCGAGTTTCCGTCCCCGGAACCGGCCGTTGTGACAGTTTTGGGCCAAGACCTTCTCTGACTATTTTGCGCTTCACCATCGATGACAACAAGATAACGCGCTACCTGCTGAACTCTTCGGGCTCAACCGAGGCGCGGGGGCAAGCGGCTTTCTTTCAAGCTTTAGGGTTTTCGGTTGCTGATCCCTAAGGCTTAAGGCGAGCATTGATTGCTCACTCCGTTTCAGCGTCCCGACTTACCGATGAAATCCACCGCCATGGCTATGGCCGAAAAATCATCTTTGAGTGTGCCTTACCACAGACCCCAAAGGGAGGTGCATATTGTGTTCGCACCGTGTGGATTGAAGCCGACGGCGGCTTTCGTTTCGTCCCAGCCTATCCGCGTGAGCGGCCGATGCTCTGAAATGACGGGGTGCCGCCCTCCAACCTCTCCTTGCCGCCTCACGCGATTCCACCTATAGCCCTCACTTTAATGAGCGCTTCTGGCACCCCCCTTTTTCCGCACCGCCATCTTCTTGGCATCGAGGGCCTATCGCCCGGCGATATCGAGGTCCTTTTGGGTCTTTCGGAGGAGGCCGTCGCCGTCTCTCGTCAGGTCGAGAAGAAGAAGGCGACCCTGCGGGGCCGGACACAGATCAACCTGTTCTTCGAAGCATCCACCCGCACACAGGCTTCCTTTGAGCTTGCTGGCAAGCGGCTCGGGGCCGACGTCATGAATATGTCGGTCAGCTCATCCTCGATCAAAAAGGGCGAGACCCTGATCGACACGGCTATGACCTTGAATGCGATGCGGCCCGATTTGATTGTCGTCCGCCATCATGCAGCAGGCGCGGTCAATCTCCTTGCCCGGAAAGTCGATTGCTCGGTCATCAATGCGGGCGATGGCGCTCATGAGCATCCGACCCAAGCGCTGCTCGATGCGCTCACCATCCGTCGTAACAAGGGGAAGATCCGCGGCCTTGTCGTCGCCATCTGCGGCGACATCCTGCATTCCCGCGTCGCTCGCTCGAACATCATTCTGCTCAACGCCTTGGGTGCTGAGGTCCGTGTCGTCGGTCCGGCCACCCTAATCCCGCCGGGCATTGAACGTATGGGCGTCACGGTCTTCACCAATATGAAGGAAGGCCTGCGTGACGCCGACATCGTGATGATGCTGCGCCTCCAGCGCGAGCGCATGCATGGCGCCTTCGTTCCCTCCGTACGCGAGTATTTCCGCCGCTACGGGCTGGATGCAGAAAAACTCGCTTTCGCCAAACCCGACGCGCTCGTGATGCATCCCGGGCCGATGAACCGCGGCGTCGAGATCGCCTCCGATATTGCCGATGGCGCCCAGTCCTTGATCCGCGAACAGGTCGAGATGGGTGTCGCCGTCCGCATGGCCGTTCTCGAAGCGCTCGCCTCCCATTTGCCGAACGGATGATCCGATGACCTCGCTCCTCATCCGCAATGCCCGCCTGATCGATCCCGCCACAGGCGGAGAGACGAAGGGCGATTGTCTCATCGAGCATGGCCGCATCGCCAAACTCGGGACCGTCGCAGCCAAAGCCGATCGCACAATCGACGCCCAAGGCCGCGTGCTTGCACCGGGACTTATCGACATGCGCGCCTTTATTGGCGAGCCGGGGGCCGAATATCGCGAGACGCTCGCTTCTGCATCGCAGGCTGCTGCGATCGGTGGTGTCACAAGTGTGCTCTGTATGCCTGAAACAAATCCGCCCGTTGACGATCCGGCGGTGGTCGATTTTATCATGCGTCGCGCCCGCGACACGGCGAAGGTCCGCATCCTGCCGACAGCGGCTTTGACGAAGGGACTTGAAGGCAAGGAAATTGCCGAATTGTCGCTGCTCTCCGATGCGGGTGCAGTGGCCTTCACGGATGGTTCGCATTCGATCCGTAATGCGCAAGTGTTCCGCCGCCTGCTTGTGTATGCCAAGGAATTGGGCGTGCTCATCATGCATTTTCCGCGCGACCGCGATCTCGCGGGCGAGGGCGTGATGAATGAAGGCGAATTGTCGACGCGCCTCGGTCTCATCGGAATTCCGCGCGAAGCTGAAACAATTATGCTCGAACGCGATCTACGTCTCGTGCGTCTGACGGGTGCGCGCTACCACGCCGCCATGATTTCCTGCGAAGAATCCGTGCGCCTGATCGAGCAGGCGAAGAAGGATGGCTTATCCGTCTCCTGCGGCGTGTCGATCAATCATCTCACGCTGAACGAAAACGACATTGGCGATTACCGTACGTTCCTCAAACTCAATCCCCCTTTGCGGCATGAGGATGAGCGTGTTGTGCTTGTCGATGCGCTCGCGCGCGGCGTGATCGATGTGATCGTATCGGATCACGATCCGCAGGACGTCGAAGTTAAGCGCCAACCCTTCGCAGAAGCTGCACCGGGCGCAATCGGCCTTGAGACGATGCTCGCCGCTGGCTTGCGCCTCGTTCACAATGGCGATGTAACGCTGCCGCGCCTTTTGCAAGCCATGAGCACGACGCCCGCGACGCTGTTGAAACTCGAACAGGGACAGCTCGCTGAAGGTGCACCTGCCGACCTTATCCTATTCGATCCCGACGAGCCTTTCGTGCTCGATGCCGAAAGCCTTCATTCGAAATGCCACAACACGCCGTTCGAGGGTGCAAGGCTGCAAGGCCGTGTACACGTCACGATTGTCGGCGGTGAAATCATCTACTCTCAAGATACTGTCTGATTGGACGGTGTGACGGATCGCTCCGTCCCGTTTCCAATGAAGGAGTGAAGGTCGCGCCAATGTCGCTGTCCATTCTCATCGCTGCTACCGTCTTCGGTTATCTCATGGGCTCGATTCCTTTCGGACTTGTTCTCACCAAAATGGCGGGTACGCAGGACATCCGCACGATCGGGTCGGGCAATATCGGCGCGACCAATGTGCTACGCACGGGCAACAAGAAGCTCGCGGCTCTGACCCTTTTGGGCGATGCCCTCAAAGGCACCGTCGCGGTCATATTCGCCAAGGCCTTCGGCGGCTATGAGGCGGGACTCGTGGCAGGTCTCTTCGCTTTTCTTGGGCATTTGTTTCCGGTGTGGTTGAAGTTCAAAGGCGGCAAAGGCGTCGCCACCTATATCGGCGTTTTGCTCGGGCTCGCTTGGCCGGCGGCACTCGGTTTTTGTGGCATTTGGCTCGGTGTCGCCTATCTCACGCGCTATTCGTCCTTGTCGGCGCTGGTAGCGAGCGCTTGCACGCCGATTGGTCTTTACGCTGCGGGCGATCATGCAGCGGCGATGCTCTTCGTCGTTCTCACTGTGCTTCTCTTTTGGAAGCATGCGCAAAACATTCAGCGTCTGCGCGCTGGCACGGAAGGCAAGATCGGCAGCTCATGACGGAGACGGGACGCGCCACGGGTCAGCGTCTCACCGATGAGCAACGGATCGATTGGCTGCGCCTGATCCGTTCTGAAAGTGTCGGGCCTCTCACGTTCCGCTCCCTCGTCAATCGTTTTGGCGGTGCGTCGAACGCACTCGAAGCATTGCCGGCTCTGCTCGCCGAACGCGGTAAGACGATCCGCATTCCCGCGCGCGGCGAAATCGAGCGTGAGATCCAACGCGCAACGAAATTGGGTGCGGTCTTTGTCGCGACGGGCGAACCGGACTATCCCCGCCGTCTCGCTGCAATCCCTGCAGCACCGCCCGTCATCTGTATGCAGGGGCGGACTGAATTGGCATCTCGTCCATCGCTCGCCATGGTGGGTGCGCGCAACGCATCGGCGACTGGCCTTCTGATGGCCGAGCGCCTCTCAGCCGATTTGGGTCGCGCAGGTTTCATCATTGTTTCGGGTTTGGCCCGTGGCATCGATACGAAAGCCCACATCGCCGCGCTTCCGACCGGTACGATCGCCGTTTTCGCAGGCGGTCTCGATCACATCTATCCCTCTGAGAATCGTGCCCTTGCCGAGCGCCTGGCGGTGGAAGGATGCCTCATCTCCGAAATGCCTTTGGGTTGGGAGCCGCGCAGCCGCGATTTCCCACGCCGCAACCGCATCGTCTCCGGCCTTGCGCTGGGCGTCGTCGTTGTGGAAGCGGCGCGCCGCTCAGGCTCGCTCATCACAACGCGTTTTGCCTTGGAACAGGGGCGTGAAGTGTTTGCCGTGCCGGGTTCTCCGCTCGACCCGCGCGCTGAAGGCGCAAACGATCTCTTGCGCGACGGCGCGAACCTCGCCACCTCAGCGGAAGATATCGTGCGTGTTGTCGAGCCACTGATCGGGCACGAGCCGCCGCCTGAAGGCGTCGATGAAGATCCTTATAGCCGCGAGCCGCAGCCGCTCTGGGATGAACTCGAATTGTTTGCTGGCGATGAACCGGCTTTTGCCGAAAAGGAAGCCACGCTTCTCGACGTGCCCGCCCAAGACGAACCGCCGCCGGAGAGGAGAGATCCGGCGGCGGTTCTGACGGCGCTCATGGGGCCGTCGCCCGTACCCGTCGACGCACTCGTCCGCTTGTCTGGACTGAGTCCGGCGACCGTCAACGCTACCCTCGTCGACCTCGATCTCGCGGGGCGGATCGAAAGGCACGGATCGGGTTTGGTCTCATTGCGGTGATTAGGGTTTGTTTGCGAGCGTCTCCTGCTCGCGCTTGATTTCGTAGATCGCCATATCGAGGAAATAGCCGATCAGCCCGAGCCCCGAATCTTTTGCTTCTTGTGTCAGCGCTTCAAGTTCGGGCCCGAGATGGGCAAGCGCGGCAACCCGCTTCGCGCGGCGCGCGGTAGCTGCAGCCGATTGCGCGGTAACGCGGGAAAAGGCGGGCGTAGTGGGCGGCGATGAAATGATTTTGGCGGTCTGCATGCGAAGGGCCCTTCCAAGGCAGGGATGGGGACACGCAACGCAACAATACAACCGTAAACTGTCTTCCGAGTAGTATTAGACACAAAATTGTATTTTTCAACCCGTTTAGCTTGGGCCGATTAATACAACCTATGATTGTATAAGGGAGTGAATTCAGATCGCGAGGGCGAGTACAATCGGCATGGACGCCATGGCGATCAGCGTTTGCACCGTGATCATTTCCGCCATCAAAGGCGCATCGCCGCCCATTTGTCGGGCAAGCACATAACCACCGGACGCTGTCGGCACCGAGGCACAAATCGCAACGACGGCAATCGCTGTTGCATCGAGCCCGAAGAGGTGGCCGAGCGTCACAGCCATCAGTGGCATAAGCGCCAATTTCAGCACTGAAGACACATACACGCTGAGATGCGGCTTCGCGATTTTTCCGATTTCCAGCCCCGCTCCGACGCAGAGAAGTCCGCCCGCAAGCGAGGCACGACCGATCATCTCCGCTGTTGTCATGATGGGCCCCGTCGGCTTCCATCCAGAGAGGTTGATGGCAATACCGATGGCGCAGGACCAGATGAACGGATTTTTGATCAGTGTGATAATGAAAGCTCGTGGCGAGAGTTTCGCCGGTGCTGCATAACGCGACAGAACGAATAGAGCGAGTACGTTAAGCAGCGGGATCATCGCCGCAATGGCAACGGCGCAGAGTGTGGTTCCCGCCTTGCCGAAAAGGCTTGCCGTCATCGACAATGCGACAAAAGTGTTCCAACGCGTTGCGCCTTGAAACAACGATGTGAAGGACGGCCCGCTCATCGCAAGCCAACGCTGTACCGGCTGGCGGAACAGGATCAGGAGCGCGCTCATCATCAGAATCGCACCGACCAGCGAGGCACCCATCGCCGCAAAAGGCACCGACTGCAGATCCGAGCGCACGAGCGTTTCGATGATCACCGCTGGAAAGAGAATGAAATAGGTGACCTTCTCGAAACCATCCCATTGCCCTGCGCTGATAATGCCGCGCGCTTTCGTACCCCAGCCGACCACAATGATCAGGAACACCGGCACCAGCGCGGCCAGCACGTCATGCATTGTCATCGGGGGACTCCAACAGGCGGGTTCGGTGAAGCGTCGCGACGCGATCGATCACCCCTTGCAGAATGAAGGCGGCCGCCATTTTGTCGACGAGTTCGCTACGCCGCGCACGCGAGGCATCGGCTTCGAGCAACGTGCGGGTGACGGCTGCGGTGGAAAGCCGCTCGTCCCAGAAGAATTGCGGCAGATCGGTCTTCTGCGCGAGGTTGCGCGAGAAGGATTTCGTGGCCTGAACGCGCGGACCCTCACTGCCATCCATGTTAAGCGGAAGACCGATGACAAGGACGGCCACGCCATGCTTTTCAGCGAGTTTCAGAAGGGCCTCAACGTCGGTCGTGAATTTTGTCCGGCGGATTGTTTCGAGAGGTGAGGCGATCCGACGCTCCACATCCGAAATGGCTAGGCCGATTGTCTTGGTGCCCAGATCAAGGCCCATCAGCCGCGCTCCGCGCGGCAGGTCGGCAATCTCATCGAGGGTGATCGTCGGCACAGCCATGATCGCGCTCTACGCGGTTTACGCCGCTTCGGGAAGAGCCGTGCCATCATGCCCCTCCCGTTCTGACCCGTTACGCCCTAGAAAGTGGAGAGATCAACGCGCCCCGCCGAGGAGACTTTGAGATGCAGATCGTCTGGTACGGACATTCGACCTTCAAACTGATGTTCGACGGCAAGACCGTCCTGATCGACCCGTTCTTTACCGGCAACCCCGCCTTTGACGGCGAGCCGGCGAAGGCGTGGGCCGGAACCACCCATATTCTGGTGACGCACGGCCATGGCGACCATGTCGGCGATGCCGTGGCGATCTCGAGGGCCACGGGAGCGCCGGTCGCTACCAATTACGACCTCTGCATGTGGATGGCGGCCAAGGGGCTTGAGAAGTTCGAGCCGATGAACACGGGCGGCACGGTCGATATGGGCGGCTTCACCGTCACCTTAGTCCGGGCAGACCATTCCTCCTCGGTCTTCGAGGATGGCCACGGGACGGATCTCGGCTCTGCCAACGGCCTGATCGTCAAGGCCAAGGGCCAGCCGACGGTCTATGCCATGGGCGACACCGACATTTTCAGCGACATGGCGCTCCTCAACGAGATCCACAAACCCGACGTGCTTCTAGTCCCGATCGGCGACCGTTTCACGATGGGGCCCGAGGTCGCGGCCATGGCGGTGACCCGTTATTTTACCGCCAAAGCTGTGATTCCCTGCCATTACGCCACCTTCCCGCTGCTCGTACCCAATGCTGACGGTTTCGTTGCCGCGCTGGGCGGTAAAGTGCAGGCGGTGGTGCCGCAAAAAGGTATGCCGGTCACGCTTTGACCCGCCGACGGGGGCCAAAAGGCCCCCGCACTCGCCATTTCCGCGCGGCTTTGCTATAGGCCGCGCGACCCCAACAGATCGGATGATCCCAGTATGTCCGTCGATTCCGCCACGGTGCGGCGCATTGCGCATCTCGCGCGCATCTCAGTCAACGAAGACGAGATCGCGCCCTTGCAGAATGAATTGAATGCCATCCTCGCCTTCGTCGAGCAGTTGAACGAAGTCGACGTGGCGAATGTCGAACCGATGACCTCCGTCACGCCGATGCAATTGCGCCAGCGCGAGGACAAGATCACCGATGGCCACTACCCGGACAAGATCGTCGCCAATGCGCCGCTTACGGAAGATCAGTTCTTCCTTGTGCCGAAGGTCGTGGAGTAAACGCGATGACCGATCTCACCCAGATGACTTTGGCTGAAGCGCGCGATGCGGTAGCGGCCAAAAAGATATCCTCGACTGAAATCACCAAGGCGTTTGTCGACGCTGTCGAGAAGGCGCGTCCGCTCAACGCCTATGTCCTCGAGACGCCGGAAAAGGCGCTCGCCATGGCAAATGCTTCTGACGAGCGTATCGCGAAAGGCACGGCGGGACCGCTCGAAGGTTTGCCGCTTGGCATCAAGGATCTCTATGCCACTGAAGGGACACGCACGACTGCGTGCTCAAAAATTCTTGGCAATTTCATCCCGCCTTATGAATCGACCGTGACGACGCAGCTCTGGCGCGATGGCGCTGTGATGCTTGGCAAACTGAACAATGACGAATTCGCGATGGGCTCGTCGAACGAGACTTCGGCTTTTGGTCCTGTTGTTTCTCCGTGGCAGCGGAAGGGCTCCGACGCGAAGCTCGTTCCCGGCGGTTCGTCGGGCGGTTCGTCTGCGGCTGTTGCGGCCAATCTCTGTTTAGGCGCAACGGCAACAGATACGGGCGGTTCGATTCGCCAGCCTGCAGCTTTTACCGGCACGGTCGGCATCAAGCCGACCTATGGCCGCTGCTCGCGCTGGGGCATCGTCGCCTTTGCATCCTCGCTCGACCAAGCGGGACCGATTGCCAAGACCGTGCGCGACAACGCCATTCTTTTGCGCTCGATGGCTGGTTTCGACCCAAAGGATTCAACCTCTGCGGATCGCTCGGTGCCTGATTACGAAAAGGCCATCGGCGCGTCCGTGAAGGGCATGAAGATCGGCATTCCGAAGGAATATCGCGTCGATGGCATGTCGGCGGAAATCGAAGCGCTCTGGCAGAAGGGCGCGGACATGTTGCGTGCTGCGGGTGCAGAGATTGTCGAAGTCTCGCTGCCGCATACGAAATATGCTTTGCCTGCTTACTATATCGTTGCGCCGGCTGAAGCCTCGTCGAACCTCGCCCGTTATGATGGCGTGCGCTACGGTGTCCGCGTCCCCGGTAAGGACATCGTCTCGATGTATGAGAATACGCGCGCAGAAGGCTTCGGCAAGGAAGTGCGCCGGCGCATCATGATTGGCACTTACGTTCTCTCCGCCGGTTATTACGACGCCTATTATGTTCGTGCGCAAAAAATTCGGACGCTCATTCGGCAAGATTTCGAAAAGGTCTATGCGCAGGGCGTCAACGCGATCCTGACGCCCGCAACGCCTTCGGCGGCGTTTGGCATTGGCGAAAAGAGCGGCGCCGATCCGGTGGAAATGTATTTGAACGATGTGTTCACCGTGACTGTGAATATGGCTGGGCTTCCGGGCATCGCGGTTCCGGGCGGCTTGTCCGCTGAAGGTCTGCCGCTCGGTCTGCAATTGATCGGCCGTCCCTTCGACGAAGAGACTTTGTTCTCGCTCGGCGAAGTGATCGAGCAGGCCGCAGGCCGCATCGCCTTGCCGCAGCGCTGGTGGGCTTAAGTGGAAACGTTGGCCCGCCTCGCCCATGATCTCGCGCCGTTTCGCGGCGTGCTGCTCTTTGCCTTCATCGATCCCGTTGTCATCATCATTGGCCTGTGGATGGGATGGAATGCGAGCCAGCCTGCCAAAATTATTTTGGCAGGATTGGCAGCGGGTTTGGCGGGGACGGTTCTTGGATTTTTCGCATCGCTGATCGGCTTTGGTTGGTTCGATGGCGGTTATCGGTTTTGGGGGCCTCATGTTCTGTTCCGGATTTTTGCCGGCATTGCATGGGCTTTGGCTGGCTTCGCAGCGCGCCGCGTGATGCGGCCAGCTCAAAATGTTGAATGAGGGCAGAGCGATGAACGCGACTGTGGACCCGAAGAAATTGATTAAGGGCGCGACCGGAGATTGGGAAGTTGTCATCGGCATGGAAATCCATGCGCAGGTGACCTCTCGCTCAAAGCTTTTCTCCGGTGCCTCGACGGAATTCGGCGGCGACCCGAACGATCACGTTTCGCTCGTCGATGCGGCCATGCCAGGCATGTTGCCTGTGATCAACGCTGAATGTGTGGCGCAAGCAATCCGCACGGGCTTGGGCCTGAAAGCACAAATCAATTTGCGCTCCGTCTTCGACCGTAAAAACTATTTCTATCCAGATTTGCCGCAGGGCTATCAGATCTCGCAGTATAAGGATCCGATTGTCGGCGAAGGCGAAGTGCTCGTCGATTTGCCCGATGGCCAGCAGATCACGGTTGGCATTGAGCGCCTGCATCTCGAACAAGACGCCGGCAAATCCCTCCACGATCAATCTCCGACGTTGAGCTTCGTCGATCTCAACCGCTCAGGCGTGGCATTGATGGAAATCGTTTCGAGACCCGATCTGCGTTCGTCGGACGAAGCGCGCGCCTATGTCACGAAGCTGCGCACCATCCTGCGTTATCTCGGCACATGCGACGGCAATATGGAAGAAGGCTCGCTGCGCGCCGACGTGAATGTGTCGGTCCGCCGCCCGGGCGAACCGCTCGGCACGCGCTGCGAAATCAAGAACGTGAATTCGATTCGCTTCATCGGTCAGGCGATCGAATATGAAGCCCGCCGCCAGATTGGCATTCTGGAAGATGGTGGCAAGATCAATCAGGAAACGCGCCTGTTCGATCCCGGCAAGGGCGAGACGCGTTCGATGCGGTCGAAGGAAGAAGCGCACGACTATCGCTATTTTCCCGATCCCGATCTGTTGCCTCTCGAATTCTCGCAAGCCTTTGTCGATGATTTGAAGCAGGGCCTGCCAGAATTGCCGGACGAGAAGAAGGCGCGCTTCATCGCCGATTATGGCGTGACATCTTACGATGCCGGCGTTCTTGTCGCCGAACGGGCAGGCGCAGATTATTTCGAAGCCGTGGCTAAAGGCCGCGACGGCAAGGCCGCAGCGAACTGGGTCATCAATGAACTCTTCGGCCGCCTGAACAAGGATGCCAAGGACGTCACCGCGTCGCCAGTTTCGGCCGCCCAACTCGGAGCGATTGTCGACCTCATCGGTGAAGGCACGATCTCGGGTAAGCTCGCAAAGGATTTATTCGAAATCGTCTGGACCGAAGGCGGTGATCCGAAGGCCATCGTCGAACAGCGCGGCATGAAACAGGTGACTGACACCGGCGCGATTGAAGCTGCTGTTGATGCCGTCATTGCCGCCAATCCCGATAAGGTGGAACAGGCAAAAGCGAAGCCCACGATGATCGGCTGGTTTGTCGGCCAAGTGATGAAGCAATCGGGTGGCAAAGCCAATCCACAAGCGGTAAACGACATTCTCAAAGCGAAATTGGGAATTGAGTGAATCGTACGCAACTGAATTGTAGAAAAGGGGCAGAGCTTTCTGCCCCTTTTTTTGTACTTGCGCTTGAATCCTGCTGGGAGTAAAGGCTCACCCCGCGGCCGCCGATTTGCGCGGTTTAAGCTTGAGAGAGCAAACATGACATCCGGTATAACGGGCAAGGACCCGACCGGTGTCGATGCGACGAGCGCTTCTTCCGGACATCACGGACACTCGCCTCACGGTACTCAGCCTGCACCTGCGGGCACTTTTGGTCTGGCGCTTGGCGCTGTCGGCGTCGTTTATGGCGATATTGGTACAAGCCCGCTTTACGCGTTTCGCGAAGCATTGACCGCAGGCGGGCATCATCAAAACATCGCACGCGCTGACGTCATTGGCCTTGTCTCGTTGATTCTGTGGACCCTATTTTTAATCGTCACGCTGAAATACGTCGTCATCCTTTTACGGGCCGACAATGAAGGCGAAGGCGGCACGCTCTCGCTCATGGCGCTTGCGCAACGCGCGCTCGGCTATCGTTCGCGCTTTGTTTTTATCTTTGGAATTGCCGGTGCTGCGCTTTTTTATGGCGATGCGCTGATCACGCCTGCCATTTCAGTTCTATCGGCAGTCGAGGGATTGAAACTTGTCACCGACGCGGTCGATCCCTTCATTCTACCGATTACGATTGCGATTATATTTGGCATATTTGCTGTGCAGCGTTTTGGCACGGGCCATGTTGCCAATTGGTTCGGGCCGATTACGCTGGTGTGGTTCATCGTGATGGCGATCGGCGGATTGATCCACATCGCCGATGATCCGGAAGTTTTTGCGGCGTTCAATCCTATGGCTGGTGTCGGTTTTATGCTGAGCCATGGCAAGGCTGGGCTTGTGGCGCTTGGTGCCGTCTTTCTGGCAGTGACAGGTGCTGAAGCGCTTTATGCGGACCTCGGCCATTTTGGCAGAAGGCCGATCCGGATCGCTTGGATGGCCGTCGTGTTTCCGGCGCTCGGGCTCAACTATTTGGGGCAGGGCGCTCTCGTCCTCGCCAATCCCGCAGCGGTTGAGAATCCGTTTTTCCTTCTCTTTCCCTCATGGGCTTTGTTGCCGGTTGTGATCCTTGCAACGCTTGCGACCATTATTGCGAGTCAGGCTGTGATTACCGGAGCCTTTTCGTTGACGCGGCAGGCAATTCAGCTGCGCCTTCTGCCGCGGCTCGACATTCAACACACCTCCGCGTCTCAGGAGGGCCAGATCTATATGCCGCAGGTCAAGTTCCTGCTGCTGATTGGTGTGTTGTTCCTTGTTATCTTCTTCGGGTCGTCGAGCAAGCTTGCGGTGGCCTATGGCATCGCCGTGACAGGCACGATGGTGGTGACAGCCTGCCTTGCCTTCATCGTCGTGTGGAAACATTGGCAATGGCCTGTTGGGGCTGCCGCCTTATTGATCGCACCCTTTCTTGTTATCGACCTCCTCTTCTTCGGTGCCAATGCCTTAAAGATCGTTGATGGCGGCTATGTGCCGGTGCTGTTTGCGCTCGGCATGATGGTCGCAATGGCGACTTGGGTGCGCGGTTCCGATCTGTTATCGAAAAAAATCAAGGCGAACGAGACCGGGCTGGCCAGCATGGTCGAGCTGTTGATGCGTAAGCCGCCACCGATCGTTCAAGGAACGGCTGTTTTCTTGACGAGTGACAAGGATGTCACGCCGACGGCGCTGATGCACAGCCTGAAGCACTACAAGGTGCTTCATGAGATGAATGTTATCCTCACCATACGCAATTCGACGCTACCGCGCATAGATGACGCCGATCGTGTCAGCATCGAAACAATCGATCCGCGTTTCATGCGTGTGACCATGGTGTTTGGTTACATGGAAGAGCCGAACATTCCACGCGCGCTGGCATTGTGCCGGAAACTGGGTTGGAAGTTCGACATCATGGCAACATCGTTTTTCGTCTCACGACGCACATTGCGCATTGCTAAGCGCAGCCTCATGCCGCGCTGGCAGGAAAGGCTCTATATCTGGCTCTTTTCGAATGCCAGCGATGCAACGGCCTATTTCCAAATCCCAACGGGGCGTGTCGTGGAGATTGGGACGCAGGTGAACGTTTGACCGAGACGGATGTGAGGGCAAGCGCCCTCACATCACATCGCCATTTGAATGCCAAGCGTGCCCGGGGCGAGCGTCAAGAAGGCCCATGCGGCACCAGAGAGTACATTGGCGATTTGAAATTGAATTTGCGGCATGGTGCAGGCCCCTGCTGCAAGCGGAACGGTGGCGCGCAGCGGGCCAATGAAGCGCCCGAAGAACACGCCGGGCGCGCCATACTTCTCGAAGAAGGCATGACCGCGCGTTATCAATTGCGGATGGTTTTTCAAAGGCCACATCCGCGCGATTTGATCGTGATAATGGTAGCCGAGCCAATACGAGAGCCAGTCGCCCAAGACGGCACCCATGAATGCACCAAACCACATCGGCAAAAACTCGATGCCTGACGCCCCAGCCATGGCGCCGATGCCCCAGAGCAACACGGTTGCCGGAATGAGCAGCGACAGGAAAGCCAGCGATTCGCCGAAAGCGAGGCAAAAAACGATGAAGGGCGCCCAGCCCTGATGTGCCCGGACGAAGTCGAGGACGGGCATAAAGCTCTCAGGCATTGTCAAAGTGAAAAAACTCCATGGCAGGACGGGGGCTTTCCGCTTCCCGTTCAAATGCTCTAGCATTGCGGCAAATCAAGGGGGAGGCAGCAATGGCCGCACGATTCGTTCTTTATGGATTTTTTCGGTCAGGCCCGACCTACAAGGTCGCTCTCTCTTTGTCCTTGTCAGGCGAGCCTTATGCCTATGAAAGCATCGCCTTACGCGACGGGCAGCACAAGACACCAGAGTTTTTAGCCAAAAATCGGTTCGGCCAGGTGCCTGCGCTCGAGGACCGCTCAAACGGCACGGCGCTGTGTCAATCGGCCGCCATCCTCGATTATCTGGCGGACAAAACCGGCAAGCTCGGCGGCGCGACGCTTCAGGAGCGGATTCAGGCGCGTGAATGGTGCCTGTGGGATTTTGACCGCCTCGCACTCAACATTTACCGCCCACGCGCTGTGAAACTTGGTATCCGCCAGATGGATCCCGCCGTCGTCACGCAATATGAGACAGAAGGGAAGGCGGCCTTACAAGTGCTTGACGATTGGCTGCGCGGCCGCAATTGGCTCGTTGGCGAGCATCCCACTTTTGCCGATGTCGATGTTTACGGCGTCGTCGTCTATGCGCCGGATGGCGGCTACGATCTCACCGCCTATCCAAATATCGGCGATTGGATGAAGCGGTTCGAGGCATTGCCGGGCTTTGGCACGCGCGAGCAATTGCTGCCGCAAGAAAGTCGTGCTGCGTGAGCAACACGCTCACATTCCGCCGTGCCATCCGCGCCGATCTCCCGGTCATCGTTGGACTTTATGCCGATGATGATAAGGGCGGGCATGGCGATGCGTGGAATGAAACTAACCGATCCGTTTACGAAGCCGCATTCGACGAGATCGACACCAATCCACGCGATGCACTGATGGTAATCGAGAGTGATGGCACGGTGATCGCCACATTTTTGCTTACACTGCTACCCGGCCTTACGGGCCGGGGCACGCGGCGTTTGGAATTGCGCTCTGTAGAAGTGCGCGCCGATTTGCGCTCACTTGGCATAGGCGCGCAAATGCTTGCCTTTGTGGAAGATTATGCAAGGGGGCATGGCGCGTCGCAAATTGAGCTCACATCCAACAATACCCGCCTTGACGCGCATCGATTTTACGAACGCAACGGTTTCGCCAAGTCGCATGCGGGCTTCAAGAAGAAGCTGAAGGTCTAGCGCACGCGTTGGTCGCAACGCCGCTTCGCATCCTCATCGTGAGGCGCGAGGCGATGAAGCGACCCTTGCAATGTTTCGAGAGCGGCTCGGGTCAGGTCAATCGGCCCCGCGCTGCAACAGGAATTTCACCGACGATCTCGGTGCCGCGCACCGCGACCAAACGGTCGACCATGTTCACCACAACACAAACATGGTTCGGCACAACGCGGACGACATCGCCCACCTTCGGCCGATCATTGCACGCCGAAAGATCGAGGAAACCGTGCTCCTCGGCGAAGCGCGCAATCTTTGCTTCCGGATGCTCGATGAGATAGCCATGGCCTTCGAGCCCCCAACCCGTGTCGCTGGTCAGCGTTTTTGAACCGGAATCGAGAATGCCACGGTCTGCACCAGCCCGGCTTACCACCGTCGCATAAACGCGTAGCGCGCATTCGTCGAGCGAAGCGTAACCAGCGGCCATCATCATGCGGTCGTTGAAGACGCATGTGCCAGCGCGATGTTCGGTGACGCCTTTGATCTTGCCGAGATTGAGCAGGTTCGGCGTTCCGCCCGACGAAATGATTTCAGCATCAAGCCCATCGGCACGAATGGCGGCTAAAACCTCATCCAAGAATTTCTGCGTTTCCGCCATCTTGTCTTCCGGCGGGTAAAGCATGAAACCGCGGAAATTCAACCCCTTTCGCGAGGCTATATCCCGGGCGAGTGCAATCGCTTCAGACGGATTTTCAACGCCGGCGCGTTTGCGACCCGTGTCGATTTCGACGACGACACCGAGATCGCGGCCTGCAACCTCGGCTGCGTGCGGCAGGCCCGCCACAACGGTCGGATTATCTGCTGCAACAGTGATGTCCGCTTTCTTCAAGACGGCACCGAGACGACCGGTCTTCTCTTCGCCGAAAATATTATAGCTGATGAGTATCTTATCGATCCCACCTTCGGCCATCACCTCCGCCTCGCCAACTTTCTGGCATGTGATGCCGCTCGCACCATGCTCCATCTGCATCTTGGCGATCAAAGGCGATTTATGAGTCTTGATGTGCGGCCGGTTTTGCACGCCGACTGCATCGCAAAGCGCTTGCACTTTCTTGATGTTGTGCTCGACCACATCGAGATCGATGACGACGGCAGGCGTGCCGAATTCACGTTGAATGCGGCTTTTGAGCGTGGCCATATCGGACATGATTTACGCTTTCACGAGAAGGATGGCTTCGATTTCGACGGCCATACGATTGGGCAGAGACCCCATGCCGACCGCCGAGCGCGCATGGCGCCCGGCATCGCCGAGCACGTCAACGAGAAGATCCGAGCAACCATTGATGACCTTGGGATGATCGGAGAAGTCCGGCTCCGCATTGACCATACCAAGCAATTTCACAACAGCTTCGATGCGAGACAGATCGCCGAGCGCGGCCTTTGCCACAGCTAACAATTGCAGCCCTGTGAGACGCGCTTCGGCATACGCATCCTCAATCGATATGTCGCGGCCGAGGCGCCCCGCGCGATAGGTGCCATCGGCACGCTTGGGCCCTTGCCCCGAAAGATAGAGAAAATTGCCAGCGAAACGGTAAGGCACATAATTGGCGACCGGGACGGGAACCGGCGGCAGCGTCAATCCCATTTGGGCAAGTCGTTCTTCGGGTGTCATGGTAAGCCTCACAGTTTCAAATCGACGAGCGCCATTTTGCGAATGGCATCCCAATCCCAAGCGATTCCGAGTCCCGGCGCATTCGGCGGATAGGCGCGCCCATCCTTGATCGTCATGCCCTCATGGGTGATCGGATCGAGCTGCGGGATGTATTCGACGTAGCGCCCGTTCGGCACGGCGGCGCTGAGAGATACGTGAATTTCCATTAGGAAATGCGGGCACATGGCGACGTTAAACGCTTCCGCCATATGCGCCACTTTCAACCAAGGCGTGATGCCGCCAATGCGCGCGACATCGGCCTGCACAATGCTGCACCCGCCCATTTGCAGATAATCTTTGAACTGGCTGACCGAGTACATACTCTCGCCGACTGCAATCGGCACAGAGGTCGATTGCGTGAGGCGTACATGCGCGCCGACATCGTCAGCATGAATCGGTTCCTCGAACCACGCAATATCAAGCTCTTCATAAGCACGCGCGCGTCGTACGGCTTCCGACAGGGTGAAACCCTGATTGGCATCTGTCATGATCTCAAAACCACCACCGACTGCATTGCGCACAGCCGACAGGCGCTCAACATCGCCTGCAAGATGCGGTTTTCCGATTTTGATTTTTGCGCCAGAAAATCCTTTTTCCTTCACGGCAAGCGCATCCTCGACGAGGGCTGATGGCTCGATATGCAGCCAGCCCCCTTCGGTCGAATAGAGTGGCACAGATTCCTGTGCTCCGCCCGCCAAACGCCAAAGCGGCAGACCGGCGCGTTTGCAGCGCAGATCCCACAGGGCCGTATCGATGCACGCCAGCGCCAGCGCCGTGATCGCGCCAACGGTCGTGGCATGCGTGGAGAAAAACAGATCGCGCCAGAGCCGCTCGATATCGTCGGCATCCTTGCCGATCAGGCGTGGGCAGAGATGGTCATTCAGCAGAGCGATGACCGAGGATCCGCCGGTGCCGATCGTATAGGAATAACCAACCCCTTCCATGCCGTCAGAGTCGATAATCTTAACGATCGGCGTTTCTTGTGAGACGAAGCTCTGAATGGCGTCGGTCCGCAAGACCTTCGGCTTCAGATCGACCAGCGTAATTTCAATCCGTTCGATCTTGGCCATGACATGGTCCTCTTATTTCATCAATAGTTTGGGGAGGAAGAGCGTGATCTCCGGCACATAGGTGATGACGATCAAGGCACCGAAGAGAGGAATAAGCCAAGGCAGGATAGCCATCGTTGTCCGCTCAACCGAAAGGCGCGCCACCCGCGCCAGCACATAAAGCACCATGCCAAGCGGTGGGTGCAAAAGGCCAATCATCAGGTTCAGCGTGATGATGACACCGAAATGAATCGGGTCGACGCCAAACTTGATGATCATTGGCATCAGGATCGGCATTAAAATCGTGATGGCGGCAAGAGTGTCGATGAAGGAGCCGACAATCAGAATGAGGATGTTCACCAGCAGTAGGAAGACCCATTTGCTGCTGGTGACAGCCAACATCGCATTTGTCAGCAGATCGGCCACCTTCGTCACGGTGAGCAACCAACCGAAGATTGAAGCGGCTGCAACAATGAACAGAACAGACGCTGTTGTTTCGATTGTATCGAACGTGGCCTTCGCAACCGATTTGAACGTCATGGTCCGGTAGCGGAAAAGGCCAAGATACAGCGCCCATGCGCAGGCTGCGACGGCGGCTTCCGTTGGCGTAAAGAGACCTGCCGTCATGCCGCCGATCAGCAACATGGGCGTCATGAGCGCCATCACGGCTGAGAATTTGAAATACCAATCGGCCCAAGTGAGCACGGCGATGACGATAAAGCCGCCGATTAGGATCGGCCAGCCGGTCAATTCGTAAAGGCCCCAGATCGCGCCGCCCGCGGCAAAGACCACAATGACCTCAGCCGCTGATTTCAACACCTGCGGCAAGGAGAAAGGTGCGTCCGATCCCCAATTATTGCGGCGTGCGAAGAAGGCGACTGTTCCCATCATCATCGCCGTCATGACGAGGCCGGGAAGGATGCCGCCTAAAAACAGTGCACCAATCGAAACATTTGCCATCATCCCGTAAATCACGAAGGGCAGAGACGGCGGAATGATCGGACCAAGCGTCGCAGAGGCTGCGGTGACGCCGACGGCGAACTCGATCGGATAGCCATGGTCTTTCATGGCTTTGATTTCAATTGTGCCGAGGCCTGCGGCATCCGCGATCGCCGTGCCGGACATGCCCGAGAAGATCACCGAGCCGATGACATTCACTTGGCCGAGACCGCCGCGCATCCAGCCCACAGCGTGAACCGCAAATTGATAGATGCGATTGGTCACGCCTGCGATGTTCATCAAATTGCCAGCGAGAATGAAGAAGGGAACCGCAAGCAAAGGAAACGAGTCAACGCCGCCCAACATGCGGTGCATCACCGTGAAGTCAGGCAAGGTGCCATCGATCATGATGTAGAGCAGCGACGAGACGGCCATGGAGAGGGCGACAGGAACACCGATGATCAGAAGCAGCAGAAAAGAGCCAACCAGAATGAGCATCAGACGGCGCTCCCCTCATCCATATAGGCTTCCGGATTTTCGAGGATCGAATAGCCCTGCTTCCAGTTAATCCAGGCCACTTGGAAGGAACGCAGCGCGCCCATGACAAGTCCGCCAAAGATGAAGTAATAGACCGCGTTCATGGGGATTTTGACCATGGTCATTTCTTCATGCCCGATTATGGCCATGAGTTTCCACATCAAGACGGCGGCATAGGCAAAAAAGGCTGCGCGCAAGAGGTCGACAAAGGTCGAAAGCAAGCGGCCGGCCTGTTTGGGAATGAGGCGATAGATGAAATCGACATGGATATGGCGATTGCGTCGCACGCACATAGCAGCGCCAACGAAGATCACGGTCATCAGCAGATAGCGTGCGATCTCTTCAGTCCACGCATAGGAATCGTTAAGCACATAACGCGTAAAAAATTGCAGAAAGACAACGAAGCACATACCCCAGAATAAGCCGAGCGCTACCCAATCTTCGAGATGTGCGTGATCGGATATATCGACCGGCGCGGCCTCATCAATCGTGATCAGAGCCGACTCTTCATCGGCGCCGCCGGGCGTTGTGGTTACCATGGGGTGGCCTTTCGCGAGCCGCCTACGCGCTGTGAGGCGGAAAAAGAACAGGCGGACGCCGATGCGTCCGCCTGCACGTCTTTCGACAAGATTACTTGATCGCCTGGATCTTCTCCCAATCCGACTTCCGATAGCCGAACTGTTCGAAGGTCGTGTTCTTGTTCACAGCGTCGAGGAATTCGGCGCGGTCAATGGCCGTTACCGTGAGACCCTTCTGCTTGAACTCGCCTTCGAGCTCCTTCTCACGCTTAATGATGTCGGCGGTCGATTTAGCAGCCGCTTCCTGCGTGACTTCGGTGAAGATCTTCTTGTCGGCATCCGAAAGCGACTTCCACGTCTTGCCAGACACAACCGTATTGAGGTGATCGACGATGTGCCCCGTCAGCACGATGTGCTTCTGCACTTCGTAGAACTTCTTGGCTTCGATCGTGGTGAGTGGGTTTTCTTGCGCTTCCACTGTGCCATTCTGCAAAGCGAGATAGACTTCAGCAAACGCGATCGGCGTCGTGTTCGCGCCGCAAGAGCGCGGCATGGCCAGATAGGCCGGCACATCCGGAACGCGCATCTTCAAGCCCTTCATATCGGGGCATTTCGCGATCGGGCGGTTCGAAGACGTATGACGTGTGCCATAATAGTTGAGTGCGGTGATCTTGTTCCCGCTCTTGTCTTCATAGCCCTTGGCGAGTTCAGCGAAGACATCGCTCTTGGCATATTTCAGCAGATGATCGGCATCGCGGAAGGTGAACGGATAATAGCCCACACCAATCGGCGGATAATCGCGCGCGGCAAAGCTCGAACCCGAGATGATGATGTCGACGGTGCCGAGCTTCAGGCCTTGGTTGATGTCCGTTTCCTTGCCGAGCTGCGAGGCCGGGAACACGTCGATCTGATAGCGGCCATTGGTCCGCTTGCCGATTTCCTGCGCCGCCCAAACGGACCAGATGTGGAAGGGCTCGGACACTTCATAAACGTGTGCCCATTTCAGCTTGGTGGGTGTCTGTGCCTGAACCGGGGCTGCCAGCAGAACGCCTGCTGTTGCGGCCATTGCGAGGCTCAGGAAATGTCTACGCTCCATGGTCTTTCTCCCTTTTTGAACGTTTTATTTTGCATAAAACTATGCCGCCAAGGGCGCGGCTGGCAAGCGCCCTTGTGTTGTCCTGGCCTGCGGCCTTGCTCTCAACCTGCGACAATCCACAGGGTGAAGGGGAAGGTGAGACTTGCCAAAGCCGTCGAGAGAACGATGGCCGCCGCGACCGTCTCGGGGTCGGTGCGAAAACGTTCTGCGATGATGAAGACATTGGCGGCTGTGGGCAGTGCAGCATAGATCACACCGGCCATGATCCAGCTTGGGCCAAGGCCCAGAAGCATCATCACCAAGGCGACTAGGAGCGGATGCATCACGAGCTTGGCGAGAAGCAGCGGCGCGGCGGCACTGAGGCGGCCTTGAAGCCCCCAGCCCGAAAGCGCCAAGCCCAATGCAAAAACGCCTGTCGGCGGTGCGGCATTGCCAAGAAACACCAGAAAACGGTCGAGCGGACCAACCGGTACGAGGCCGAGAATGGAGAGTGTCGAGCCTGCGGCGATCGACAGCATGAACGGATTGAAGAGGGTACCCCGCGCCAATTCGCCGATGAGGCGGGTCCGATCGCCGCCGCCTTCCTGAAAGGCACGAATGAGCCCGATCGACAATGGAATGATGATGGCATTGTCGACAAGCAGACCGAGCGCGATCGGCGCGGGTGCATCGTCCCCCAGAAAGGCCAACATCAGCGGAATGCCGAGAAAGGCAAAGTTCGGCCCCACACAAGCTTGGCCGCGTGATATGGCCGCATCGGCGGTCTGGCCACCGAACCGGCGCATGATGACAGCGATAAACGCCATTTGCAGCACGCCAACACCCGCCAGCCCAAGAAAGAACTTTAGATTGAACAATTCGAGGATCGGTTCGCGCGCCATCACGCGGATGATCAGCGCTGGCGTGGCCACGAAAAAGGCAAAGCCATTGAGAATGCGCACGGCGGAGAGATCGAACATACCCCGTCGTCCGGCGAGCCAGCCCAGAAAAATCACGGCAAAGAAGGGCGCGCTTGTGGCAAGGAAATAGACCATGACATCCTCCGGGCGGGCCTTTAGTTTCGCCTTGCTTGTCCGGCCCTGAAGGGGTCGCAGGCGCACACCGGATAATAAAGCTCCTGATGAGATTCGCGCGCCTTCTCATTTGTCTTCTCGCCATGGCTGCATCCATCCCGGCATGGGCCAAGGAGAAGGAGGCCAAGGATTCGGCTGATGATGCCGCAACGTCATGCGACTCCTACGGTCGAAATTTCTACGCGTTGCCCAGTACGGGCATCTGCATCGCGGGCGGCGGGCAGCTCGAGCTGACCGCGCAGTCCAATCGGCTCAGCAGTGGCCAGCAGCAAAACCAACTGATCTTCCACGGCGCGCTCGCCGCCGACATTCGCACCCAAACGTCCTTAGGCGAGCTGCGCGGCTTCGCGCGCGCGAGCTATTATTCGGACAGCCATAGCTGGTACGCCGATTATCTGTTCGTTTCGCTGACCGGCAAAGATGTCTTTGCCCAAATCGGCTATAGCGATTCAACCTTCAACTATTTAGGCGGCGGCCCCGCTGTGGGTACGCTGCGCGGCGCCAATTTGAGCGCCAAGCTCATCCGCACGACATTCAAGATCACACCCTCGCTGACCGCGAAGATTGCGCTGGAAGTTGACGGGCAGTCGCGCCCGCGTTCGGTCGCCGATCCGCTCTCTAACCTTGTCCCGGCCGCTGTACCGACCACCACGACAACGGACCAGAGCCAGCCCGATCTTGTGGCAGCACTCAGCTTTGAGCCGAAGGCGGGTTCGGCCCAATTGTCGGCTGCGCTTCATCGCGTGCAAAGCCCGGTTGGCACCATTGCCGACAAGACCGGGTTCGCCGTGCAATTCGGCATGTCGTTTCCGCTCGATGTGGCGGCCTCCGCGTCTGACAAAGATGACGACGATGCCAGCGATGACGATGGCTATGAGACGGATCAGGCGGACGCGAGCGCCGATCAGAAGGACGGCCAACAAGCCGCCGCCAAAGCCCCCAAAGCGCCCAAAGCCCCAAAACCTTGGGAGATCACGCACAGCTTCGCCTGGCAGCTCGCTTATGCGAATGGCGCGACGCTTTATCTCGGCTATGGCACGGGACGGTTCAGCCGCGCGGCGGTGGATGCGGTCGTTCTGCCGAACGGCACGCTGCAATTGGTCTCCGGCGTCTCCGCGCTCGCCTATTACACGATCGGCTGGATGCCGAAACTATCGCAAAACATCTTCGGATCATGGTCGCAGCTGTCCCCGCCATCGGCCGCCATCGGGTTCAATTTGCAAGGCTCGCGCGATTATAGCGAAACGCGTATCGGCACCAATTTCGTCTATGAGCCGTGGAAGGATTTTTCCATCACGCTCGAAGCGATGGCCATGCGCGCTGACCTGTCGGGCATCAAGAACGGGACCGCGACGCAACTCGTGAATGGCACGACAGCCTATCAATTCTCATTGCAGGTTTCGAAGATTTTTTGAGTTCGCCTATCTCAGAAATTATTCCTTGTTTATATGGACAATATACCTATTTTGGGTTATGTCTCTCTCATTGCAAAAGGGGAGATTGCCATGGATGCTCGACGAAGCCTTTTGGTAAAGAGTTTTTATGAGACAGTAGATTCGATTAGGCGTGATATCCACGACCTTAAGGTTTGTATTCACTCTCAAAAATATGACCCAAACCAGCTCGTGTTCCCGCCGGGCAATCTGGCGCGGGGAGGTGGAGTGGTGGGAGCTCAATCGGCTTACAAAATAACGATGAAGCGCCTGCAGTTCGACGTATTTCTGCCGATCTTGAAACAATCTGCGCGGACCAATACGCCCATGACACAATGATATGCAATACAGTCCGAAACAGAGCCTGCCACGAGCATGCAATGTTCAGATTTGCTGCTTGTCTCCGTCGGCAAGCAATCCCACCTCTTAGCTTTTGAGAACAGCAATGCAAATTCTTACACATGCCCTCTACATAAGGATGCCAGACGGAGAGCAATTGATCGATATCCGTATCTTCAAACCGACGAAGGCGCTCTCTCATTCATGGTCTTGCAAATATGAAATCGACTGGCCCGAGGGTATGCACGAGGCCGAAGGATTCGGAGCCGATGCGCTTCAGGCCTTGTCGATCACACTCAAACGTATTGGCGCTGAAATTTACACCAGCACCTATCACCAAGAGGGACGATTGCGTGCTTATGAGAATGAAAACGGCTATGGCTTTCCTGTCCCCAGCTCCATGCGCGACATGTTGATAGGGGCAGACAAATTGGCTTATGGCTGATGGCGCTGCGGGCGTTCGAAGTAGAACAAACTTACGATGCAAACTCCGGCTGCGATTTCGTCAAAATGCGCTTCACGCTTTCAAGGTGAAGCCGCGCGCTTTCGGCATCTCCTTCGCGCATTTGCTTCGCAGCGGCGCTTGCGACAGAGGGATCGACCTTGATCAGCGGTCGTCCCGTGCTCATGGCTTTGACCTGCACTTCCGCAGCGCGCTCGAGATAATAGAGATCGTCCCACGCTTCGGCGATGGTGGGGCCAAGCACCATCACGCCATGATTGCGCATGAAGATGATGTCGGCATTGCCCATGGCCGATGCGATGCGATCACCTTCGCGCTCATCGAGCGCAAGGCCGTTATAATCGGGGTCGATGGCCGTGCGGCCATAAAATTTGAGTGAGGTTTGCCCGGCATAGGCAAGCAGCTCGCCTTCGATCATGCTGAGCGCCGTTGCATAAGGCATATGCGTGTGGAAGGCCGCCTTTGCGCGCGGCAAGCGCATATGCAGCCGCGCATGAATGTAGAAGGCGGTGGCTTCCGGACGGCCTTCACCTGCCACCACATTCCCGTTGAAATCGCAGACCAGCAGACTCGACGCCGTAATCTCTTCGAAGGCGAGGCCATAAGGATTGACGAGGAAGAGATCGTCGCGGCCCGGCACCATGGCAGAGAAATGGTTGCAGATGCCCTCCTGCAAGCCGATGCGAGCGGCCATGCGGAAACAGGCTGCGAGATCGACGCGCGCGGCTTGCACGGCTTCTTGGTCGAGTTCGCTGTTGCGCAGGACGGACGGAGCAGTGCCTGCCGTTTTCAGTTCATGGGCCATAGAAGCGGGACCTCGGTCGGATTGCGATTCTTAAAGGCCATGCAATCAAAGGTTGGACGGCGGCACAACCCGGACCTCGCCGAAATGATCGCGCAGCAGCGCAGCAGCCTCAGTCGTCCCGATCCGATAGAGTTTAGAGCCGACCACCCGTCGGTCAGCCAAAAGCTGGTGCAGCATGGCCTCTGCCTTGTAGCGGTCTGGCACAGCCGCATAGGCGATCACATTTGGCTTCCAGTCGCGGGCAGCACTGCGGGGCGGGTTACGCGCCCGCCCGACCTTGGCCATGCCTTGGCCCGCCTTAACGAGATAGACCCAGCCCTCGGACGCGCTTTGCCGCTCGTCCCGCACATCGGACTGCATTTCAAGCCTGAAAATTGGTGTCCCAATCCGCGGCGGTTGCACGCGTCTCTCTCCTACACGTCACGATTCGGCATAGCCATAAGATTAGGCGCAATCGATGTTGAGGGCGAGTTTGTCATCTGATTGAGATACGAGTCGGGCTTGGCTTCTTCCAGAGTAGGAGGTCGCCATGGAAGACGATACGATCCGCATCCGCAGTCTGTTTATCTCCGACCTCCATTTAGGCACTAAAGGAAGTCAGGCTGATGCATTGCTGGATCTCCTGAGGCTCTACGAGCCCGACACGATCTACCTCGTGGGCGACATCGTCGATGGCTGGAGGTTGAAGGCGGTTTGGCATTGGCCGCAGGCTCATAACGATGTGGTGCAGAAACTCCTGCGTAAAGTCCGCAAGGGCTGCCGCTTGATCTATATTCCTGGGAACCATGATGAGTTCATGCGGGATTATGCCGGCAGTAATTTTGGCGGGATCGAGATCATGGAAGAGGCCATCCATGAGGGGGCGGATGGGCGGCGCGCGCTCGTTCTGCATGGAGATAAATTCGATGTCGTTGTGCGTCACATGCGCTGGCTCGCGCTGCTCGGCGACACGGCCTATGATTTCGCACTCTATCTCAATCGGCATGTGAGCCGTGCAAGGCGGGCTATGGGCCTTCCTTATTGGTCATTCTCCGCTTGGAGCAAAAGTCGGGTCAAATCGGCGGTGAATTTCATCGGCGCATTTCGCGATGCCGTTGTGAATGAGGCGCGACGCCATAATGTTGATACAATTATTTGTGGTCACATCCACCAAGCCGCCATCGAAACGATGGATGGCGTTCGCTATATCAATTGCGGCGATTGGGTTGAGTCATGCACGGCGATTATCGAGACATTCGACGGGCGTTATGAACTCGTTCATGGCCATGGAAGCAATTCAGTAGCGGCCAAATCGGAGACGGTGCGCGTTCTCTTGCCTGCGGCCTGAGCCTGTTTAACATTATCGATAAAGCTCGCAGTGCTCGCTGCGAGCGTATGCTTCGCGGCGAAGCTGCGGCATCTTTCACGCGGAATCGCCAGCGCGGCGAGTGCGGCGCGGCCAAGATCCTGATCGAGAATACCGCATCCCGAACCCAACAATATGTCACGCGGGCCGGCAACCGGAAAGGCTGCTACGGGCAGTCCAGCGGCGAGCGCTTCGAGGACAACCAGTCCGTAAGTGTCGGTCAAGCTCGGAAAGACGAAGGCGTCGGCCGATGCATAGGCGTCGTACAGATCTTGCCCGCTCCGGAAACCGAGGAAGTGCACATCGGGAAAAGCCTTCTGCAAGCTTTCGCGTGCGGGACCGTCACCCACCACAATTTTTGAACCGGGTAGATCGAGTTTGAGAAAGGCCTCGATGTTTTTCTCGACCGCGACGCGCGCAACGCACAGGAACACGGGTCCCGGCAGGTGCTTGAAAAGACCAGCCCGTCCACTGGCGAAAGCAGCGACATTGATGCCGCGCTGCCATGGCATGACTTGGTTAAACCCGCGCGCCTTCAATTCGTTACCAAGAGCGGCCGTCGCGACCATAGTGCCACGGCTTGCATTGTGGAAACGGCGCAGCACGGCATAGGAGGTACTCAGGGGGATCGGCCAACGTGCAGCGATGTATTCAGGATAGCGTGTGTGATAGCAGGTGGTGAATGGCAGGCTGTTGCGGATGCAATAGCGTCTCACCGCCAGGCCGATCGGCCCCTCCGTCGCAATATGAATGGCATGCGGACGCGAGCTTTCGATCCGCTCGGCGATCCCGGCCGAACGCGGATAGGCTAATCTGATGTCCGGATAGCTGGGCATGGCAATCGAGGGAAAGCCATCAGGCGTAAGAAAAACGATCTCGGTTTCATGAGAAGGCGCTTCGGCCGCCAAGGCCTCAAGCGTTCTGACGACACCATTGACCTGAGGTGCCCAAGCATCCGTTGCGACCAAAATACGGTACGTACCCATGCCCAAGCTCCCTTCGACTCAGGAGGCAATGAGCGTGAGTCCAGTGTCATCCGTATGACGGTCGCTTACGAAGCCATCCCGGGCGCTGGACCGTTTGAAGCAGGCTTATCGGCTTTTGCTTTAGGCGCTTTCACCTTGGCCGCCTTGGCTTTCCCAGCCTTTGTTTTGCGCGCCTTCTTACTTTTCTTTGCCGCTACGTCAGCGGGTGCAGCCTTGGCTTTGCGTTGAGATTTGGCTTCTTTCTCAGCCTGCTTTTTGGCTTTCTTGTCTTGCGCAGCCGCTTCGGCGTGCAAGCCTTCAATCATCTCTTGTAAAAGACCGACGATCTTCTCAAGTTTAGCAATCTTCTTTTTCGACATGCTTTTTCTCCAGCTCATCTGCGTGAATCATGCCGTAGCTTGGAGCTAAAGCAAGTTCATAAAATCGCAATAAAAAATACATAATAGATGCCGTAGGAATTGGCGTCTAGCCCGTGCATAGATAGCAAATGTTGTGCTGTGATCCGCAATGGGCTGCGCATTCCAAATGGAAGCGGTGCGCCACAGCCACTCTTCCGAACATGCAGCGGCGCCGCTTAGGCGCGACTTCGCGCTGCACCTTCGGTCTAAAGCTTACAATGCCCACGAAAATTCGGTCGATGAGCCTTATGAGGCCGGAAACGCTATGTTTTGTGATGGCAGTTGCGTTTAAGCAAGCTGTTGATGGATTTGCTGCATTGCAAAAGATAAATTCGCTGCAACGCAATATTTCGACCTGGTGACAATCCGTAAGACAAAAGTTGCGGATCCCAAATTTCTCCGTTTATCTTTGCGGCGTGCGAAGTGTTGGAAATCCGATGAATGAATTAGTGCAGGTCGAAGCGAAGCCATCGATGGCAATGAAGCGCTTGCGCTCCGCTCTCTCCTTCGTATTTCCACTTCTCTGTCTTGTCTTTTTGTGGGAATTCACGGTTCGCGCGTTCTCAGTGCATCCCGGCGTCTTTCCCGGCGTCGGTGCCGTGTTGAAAGCGGGCGCTGAAAGCATCGCCAATGGCTCGCTCTTCCTTCATATTGGAGCGAGTTTTGCGCGCGTCATTACCGGGACCGTGCTGGCCGTTTTGGTTGCGGTACCTTTGGGAATTCTTATGGGCGTGAGCCCGGGCGTCTCAATCCTGCTGACGCCACTGTTCCGTTTCTTTTCCGTGCTGGCCGGCATCGCTTGGATTCCCATTGCGACTTTGTGGTTTGGCTATGGCTTCGGCGCAATCACCTTCGTCATTTTCAACGCTGTTTTCTTCGTTGTGGCCTACAATACGCTTCTCGGCGTTTCGAGTATTCCACCGCAATTGAGAAATGCCGCGTGGTCGCTGGGTGCGACCCGGTGGAATATGTTGTGGGAAGTGCTCTTGCCAGGCGCTTTGCCGAATATCGTAACAGGCGTCCGCACGGGGCTGGGCTTTGCATGGCGCGGCCTGATCGCTGCCGAGATGATCGCGACCAATCTCGGCCTTGGTTACATGCTGTTTCTGGCGCGAGACTTTTACCGCACCGAACTGATAGTCTTCGGGATGATCGTGATCGGTATTCTCTGGTTATTGATCGATCGTCTCGTTCTGGCACCACTTGAACGCCGAACGATCGAGCGCTGGGGTCTCGTGCGATGAGTGAGGCTGTTGTCGTGAATCCCGCGCTTCGCCTCTGGAGCGGTTATCTGCGCCTTGTGGCACGTCATCCGGTGATTGGGTCTGTTGTTCCATTCCTTCCTCTGATCGCGCTCTGGGCCATCGTCGTTGAAGCGGGCGTGTTTCCGCGTGCCTTCTTTCCCGGGCCCACCGATGTCTATCATTCATTTGTGGATCTGACGCGCAAAGGTGTTTTACCGGCCTATCTCGCCGATAGCATTGTACGCCTCGCTGTCGGTGCTGCGGCAGGTATGGTCGCGGGCATCCTACTCGGACTGCTCGTTGGCCTCAACGAGCTCGCCCATCGTGCCCTTTGGCCAGTGCTGCTGTTCTTTCAGGCCATAGGCGATATCGCTTGGCTGCCGCTTCTAATTATTTGGTTTGGCTTCGGCCTTCAGACGATGACTTTCGTCATCGTGTACACCGTTCTTTTTCCTGTGGTGCTCAACACAGTGCTCGGCGTGCGTTCGATTCCGCTGGATCTTCATCGTGCAGCACTCAGCCTTGGTGCGCCGCGCTGGCGCATTCTGACCGAAGTGGTTCTCCCCGGCGCGCTGCCCAACATCATTACCGGTCTGCGCAATGGGCTTGGTTATGGCTGGCGTGCGCTCATTGCAGCCGAGATGATCGTGGGCACGAGCGGCATCGGTTTCATGATGTTCGATGCACGACGCGCCGGATCGGTGGTCGAAATTCTTCTGGGAATGATCATTCTCGGATTGCTGTGGTACGCGGTGGACGCGCTCATCCTTGCGCCCATCGAGCGTGCCACGGGACAGCGTTGGGGGATGGTAACGCGATGAAGAGCCTAAGCATCAATCATCTCTCAAAAACCTATTTCGATCCCTATGCCGCAAAGCATGTGACCGCGGTCCAAGACGTCTCGCTCGATGTGCCCGAAGGTGAGTTCGTGGCCATCGTGGGCCCCTCCGGATGCGGCAAAACGACGATCCTTAACATGATTGCCGGTTTCCTTCCGGCCTCAGGCGGCGACATCATTGTTGACAGCCGAAAAGTGTCCGGCCCCGGTCCCGACCGTGGTGTCGTGTTCCAATCGCATGCTCTGTTCCCGTGGAAAACGGTCCTTGAGAATGTGGCCTTCGGCCCGAAAATGCGCGGCGTGGGACTTAAGGAAAGAGAAGCAATTGCGCGCGAGTATCTGGCGCTTGCCGGCCTATCGCATGCCGCGGAGCGTTATCCGAATGAATTGTCCGGCGGCATGCAACAACGCGTCGGCGTCGTTCGCGCCCTCGCCAACGAACCCGCCGTGCTTTTGATGGATGAGCCGTTCGCGAGCGTCGATGCGCAAACGCGCATGACTCTGCAGGAAGAATTGACACGCATCTGGCAGGCGCGGCGTCCGACAATACTCTTCATCACGCATGATGTGCCGGAGGCAGTGTTTCTCGCT
>Ga0214917_10000476_pt1 | contig 52656 bp, 87 predicted proteins | sample LL_1208_BB_MetaG_FD_177983 | JGI IMG/M metagenome (GOLD analysis project Ga0214917, IMG submission 177983) | Freshwater microbial communities from Lake Lanier, Atlanta, Georgia, United States - LL_1208_BB | ecosystem: Environmental > Aquatic > Freshwater > Lake | place: USA: Georgia | collected... | reverse complement strand
CACTGTGACGGGCGTGCAGCAGTTCGCACAGGGCAGCAATGGTTTGCTTCTCGTGCAGGCCGTCGACGCGAACTCTGGCCTCAAGAAGGTAATGGCAAATGGAAATGTAACTATTTACGTAAATGGTAACATTGTTGGATACATTCCAATGGGGTACTCTTCTGCGATTGGATTCTTGAAGTTTGTCCCAGTCTCCGTCCTTAACGACAACGTGTCGATTGCGACGCGGCTGGATGCCCTCCCTGGCGGCCTTACAACATCGAAGCCGAACACCTACGCAACAGGCCTGTTGTTCGCCAACAACGGCGTGCTGCCAGCCAGTTCGGCGCAGGGGATATGGGTTGAGGAATATCTCTATGCGGGTCTCCCGAACACGAGGGATTTCGATATCGTCTTTCGCGTGGAAGGAGACAGCGTCTAATGTCGTGGCATGCACCTGTAAATTTTGCAGAGACGCTTACGGTTGCAGATGCCGTAAACAATTTGACGTCTCCGCTCACGTTTGAGGTCCTCCATGGCGAGGTGTTCGGCAATACGTTTCCGATCTACGCAACGCTTGAGCCTCAGACGACAAACGCAGAAGTCATAGAGGTAACGTCGAGAAGCGGCAATTTCCTTACGGCGACGCGGCCCAGCGCGTATGCTCATCCTGGTGAAGTATTGATTGTTTGCGCAGTGGCTGCAGAGTATGTAACTGAACTGCAGAGCGCTGCGGATTCTCTTTCGAATGACGTCAGTACGATTTCTGGAGACGTCTCAGCATTGCAGTCTGCTGTTCCTCTGAAGGCGCCAATCGATTCTGCTGCCCTTACGGGAACGCCTACCGCTCCGACGCCGCCAGATAATGACAACTCTACGAAGATTGCTACGACTGCGTATGTAGAGAGTGCTGTTCAGAATGCAATAAATGAAAATTTTAGAATGCTGGCAGAGTCTCCATCGGGAGCAGCAGACGGGGCGAACACATTGTTTACACTTACTCACATTCCTCATCCCAACGCTCTATTTTTATTTAGAAATGGAATTTTTCAAACGTCTGGGTCAGGAAAAGACTACACAATATTAAACAATTTTATTTCTTTTTCTTTGGCCCCAAATTCTGGAGACAATATTCAGGCAATTTATTTTTATTAAAAACAGCAGAGCGAAGAAGTGAGAATCTAGATGGCGTTTGGTCGCGCAAAGTTTGGCAGAACTGAGTTCGCCAAAGACGATCCGTATGAGAAGAAGCGTTCCGTTGGCATATCGCTAGGAAGCAGGGCGTCTTTCTCTTTGAAATACGGGTCGTCTCTTTCTAGTCGCGCATCTTTGTCTAGCGGGGTTGACGCGACGCTTGTCTCTAGGTCTACGATTTGCGAGCGCGTTTCGTCCGTATTGCCGTCCAGGGCTGACGCCTATCATCTGTTCAACGTTTCTAAGGCATTGGATTCTCGCGCAATTATTTCCAACAAATTGTCAGTCACTTTGAGTTCTACGGCCACTATGGAAGAGTGGCCTGGATATCAGGCTCCGCCTGGAAGCGAAGGCGGCGACAAGATTGAGGTTTGGCCGTTCCCAAATCCTCCTCTCAATTATAGAGAATTGCTCAACAAATACAATGCTCATCCTTCTGGGTACACAGGCGCAAGCCGAGTGTTCATGTCTGCATTTCAAGTGGTTAGAGTATATCAAGATTTCCCAACAAAAAAGACGTCAAGATACATGGTTCCATTGGACGGCGTTTTCAGGCAGAGTTTCGTCATTGGATGGAGCGATGGGACAACAAGTGATATCGGTCCGCTAATGCCAGGAACGCTTCTATTGAAAGATTTTTCTTTCCGTGTCAACGAAAATTCAAGTTATAATATCAGTTTCCAAACAAACGGTTTATGTAACATAGATCCTTATATTCCCATAAAGGAACCATTTGGATTTGAGCCTCCAGAGTCAGGATTCGTAGTCATTATAACGATTGTCAGCGAGTTCGCAAAGAAGGGACCGCTTAGAGATGATGGCACGTTTGACTTCGAATTATCGACCAGAAAAACCGAGTGGGCGTCTCCAGAGTTCATCATAATCGGAAAAGAATACGAGTTGTCTGCGAGTTCTGAGTCTACAAAATACACTGCGATAGACCGCGTATCATATGCATATACGCAGGATGGCAATGAGTTCCCAACATTTGCAAAGGTTCCCATGTACACTCCTGACAAGAATCCAACAAAGATAACGGAGCCTTTTTATCAAAAATTTACAGACATAAGAGTAAAAGCAGACATAATAAAAAGAATATCAAGTTATAGATATATACTTATTGACGAAGATGCTTATAAGTATCAATTAGCGAGTGTACCGCCAGGATACGAATACATTGTCAGGCGAGGAGTCGAGCGACATTTAGAGCCGGAAGGTCATGAGACGCTCGGCATAGATGCTGAGGTTATCTCAGATTCTTATACAGTTACTGATTTCGATGCCAAAGGTACGGTTTTGGAGATATTGCAGAAGTTGATCTCTCCAGTTGGATGCGTGTACAAAGTCAATGAGGACGGAAATCATATTAATGTGATGAAGATGGATTCTGGATCTGGCCAGACAGTTTCTGTTGGCAATCTTTCTGTCTCGTCGCTTTCAAGAAGAAGAGATGCCTCTGCATATAAAGGTGGATTTGTTGGCGTAAAGGGAAGCAAATTAAAGTCAAGATTTGAGTTTGTATTTACAAAGGCTGGATTTGAAAAGGTAAGTCTTGGCAACTATCTTCTCACCGATTCATTGCATTTCTATGTTTACAATAATGGTGGATATATTGATTTGATTTCCGCGTTTGGCGGAGATAATCCTGAGACTTCTGGATACAATGGCTCGTGGATATTCATGGAGAAGAATAGAGCGAAACTCATCAATACGCAGCGTGGCGGTGACAAATATACCAAGTCGCTCACGCTTGCAGTGATGCCCCCAGAGAATCCTTTGATGAGTCCAGTGGTTCTGTGCAAGTTGTCTGTCGAGGGCATACCTTACGATCCTGTAAGTCAGGGCAGAGACTTGAAGTTTTACGATTACTACCCTTCAAACATGTCTTCTCGATTCTATAAGAATACATTAGATCTGTCATTGATATCAAAGAAATCCGAAGCAGAAAAATTGTATCCAATTTTACTTGACGATTTAAACAAAGATTACGACAGGATTACAGTAAATACTGATTATCCACATCTTTACGTAAGGCTTGGATCCATGATGCAGGGACTGGAGCGTTATTTCAGTGGGGCTGCCGATTACAATTGGAGAGTTCACGGGATATCGTTCAATCTGTCTGCAACTTCAGCAACGACCTCATTTGAATTGATAAGACTCAGAAAGTAGCGTGATCGGCAAATGGCATTTGGCAGCATATCGTTTGGCAGAATAGCGTTTGGACGCGACAGCAGTCCGGACCCGCTGATTGCGCAGCATTTTTCATTTACGCTTCCAAGTCGCGCATCATACAGGACTCATATCAGGCATGAACTGCCAAGCCGCGCCGCTATGTATGGCCAGATCTATTCGACGTTGGATTCCACGGCGAATCTGACAGACCACATATCTTTAGATATGTGGTCTCGCGCCAACACTGACCCGAGTCCTCGTCTGGATGTGAGGCTTTATTCTCGTGCCACGCTTTCGGTTCCGCATGTAAAAGATTTGCATTCTCATGCCGCGATTGAAGATTTGCCAGGATATGCGCCGCCTGTAGTTCCAGATCCTGGCGAAAATCAAAACAATTACGACAGAACTGATTTGAACGCATCAAGACTTGCGTCTTTTTGGAAGAATTATTATGCTCATCCAAAAAAGGGAGATGTTACCGGTGCGGAGCGGATCAAGGTTGTGATCGACTATAACAATGGCGAAGGGAAGTTAGATCTGACGGAATTCGGTTTTAGCACTCAGGCTAACTCTGGATGGAACATCAATTTCTCTTGCAATGGTGAAGGTCCGTTTGACGCGGAGCGGCCCGACACGGTATATCCAATGAACACCTACATGATCCATGTGTACATCATGCAGGAGCAAGTCACGGTAAAAGGAGAAATGGATTTAGATACAGGGGAGTTTGAATATCAGACAGCCTGGAAAACCTACAAATGGAACACTCCTCAATTCGTGATCGTATCAAAGGATTACGAATTGTCTGGATCCTCATTTTCAACAAAATATAACGCTGTCGATCTCGCTTCTTATCTTCTTTCTCAGGATGGAAGCGATTTTCCAACTTTTCAAAAAGTCGTATATGACGTCAATCGTCCAGGTCTGGCAGAGAATGAGCGTCTTTACGACTGGAAGAGTGAAGAGATCATAGATATCATGTCGAAATACAGATACATACCGTATGACGAACAATTCTTAAATCGTGCTCTCGATGGCGCGTTGCCCGGAAGAGAATATTTGGTTCGTCGTGGACAGTTGGAGATAATTCCTGACGGCGGAGTAGTGATAGAGAATCCGCCAAGGTACAAGATCATGGAGTTTGACGCGCATGGCGGCAAGGCGATAGAGCATATTGCCAAACTGCTACAACCAGTTGCCCATCAATTCAAGGTCAAAAATGTTAAAAGGCCAACTATAAGTTGTTTTCCAATGAGAAGTGGATCTGGCAGCAAATTTGACGTCAACAATCTGAGAGTCACTTCTATTACGCATAGGCTTGAGGCGTCTGGCTATAAGGGGGGATTCCATGCAATAAAAGGAGCAAAACTTCAAAACAGATTTGAGTTTGTCTTCACGAAGGTGGGATTTCACAAGGTTTCTCTTGGAAACGCGCTGGCGAATGCCACGTACAGAATCGTGAATCTTGGTGGCTATATCGACCTCATATCTTCGTTCGACTCTGATGATCCTGAGCGCGGTGGATACAATGGAACTCAACTTGTAAATTCTAAAAACGCTGCAAAGATAATCAATGCTGGCAAGTCGGGAACTGGCATCACAAGATCGCTTTCTCTCGCTGTGTATCCTCCAGAGAATCCTCCGCTAGACGTACCGATTTACTGCAAGTTGATTGTGGAGGGAATTCCTTACGATCCTGTGGCTTGGGGATATGATTTGAAGTGGTCGTTCTATTATCCCTCTCCAACAGCGGGTCGTCCGTACAGGAATCCTATAGACCTGTCTCTTCTTCCGACCAGGAGCCTTGCGAATGACGTTTTATATGATTTATGGAAAGACTTGAACAAAGGATACGACACAGTTGATATAAATTGCGACTATCCACATCTTTACGTTGAGGTCGGCTCAAAGATAGAAGGATTAAGCAAATACAACATAACTTCAAGCAGCAACTGGAGAGTTGAATCCATTTCTTTCAGCGTATCTGGCCAATCCGTTTCGACCAATTTTAAATTAGTAACATTTTAATGGTATAATATTTATTATAAAATAAAATACATTTACAGGATGTGCATGCATGTCGTACTCTTCAAGTGATAGAAACGCAATCTCAAGTTACGGCAGAAAACTTGCCGCTTCAACGCCAAGAAACGATCCGTATATTGAGGTGATGTCTACGATCAACTTTAATCCTTCAAGCCTGATCACGGAGGCGTCAACGAGGACTGGTGGCACCGTGGGGGTTCCCAACATGACGCGGTCAGATCTGTTGTTTGGCCAGTCTGTGGTCACCGTTCGGGTCGGCAATCGTTGGGCTGGGATTGGCACTGGAGGATACATGTTTTAATGCCTTCAAGAAAAAATCATTCTTCTAACCCAAAGAGCATTACCAGTTCATTTAATGGCATTCCCGCTCCCACGATGGGAACGGTGGTAAACGCCTCGGCTGGCTCTGGCCATGTGATACGAGACGGAGACGCGAATATCCATCAGAATGTTCCTATCATCAATGGTGGTGCTGGCGGACAGCGCGTTGTCGTTGGTTATGTCAATAACAGCAATCAGCCGATTGCTTTCTCTCCTGGAGACTTATATTATGCTACTTCTTTTTATGGAGAAAGCAATGACGACTGGCCTAGAATCATGCAGAACGACACGAGGAATCCTAGTGCTGTAGGATTGTCTGGAGACACGGGCTCGCCTTCCGTGTTCACCACAAACATTAAATCAATAGACAGCCAGATGTTTCTTGCAGATGGATATATTTACACGCATTTCTTCACTCCTTCCAGTTATGACGGCTCTCCTATGTATACATATTCATTAACAGTAAACTGGCCAAGTTTATTATTTAGTTATTGGCAAGTTTCTTATCACTTTAAAAGATATAATATAGATATATATAACAATAATGAGATACAAATATTAGAAGAATATGACTTTAGTTATAGGTCCTATACCCCACCTCCAGTGGGAGCAGGAAACGGCACCTATCAAGTTGGGGCGACTTTATATCATGTGTATAGCGGCTACAATGCAAACGAGGTCAAACTTTCAACTGGACTATCAACTACTATCGATCAGATAGACGGCCCTCCAAAAGCGTTTTCCGTAGCGGCTGAGGGAGTTCAGTGCATAGATGCGGCAAGTGGAAATTTGATATGGTCCCTGCCCATTCGTCCCAGCGCAAGTCTGGTAGCAGACACTGGAGAAGGATATCGGTGGTATGGCTACGATACGGTGACGCGAACATTGCAATGCATTGAATATGATTCCAAAGAAGAAGAGCCAAAAGTGATATGGCAAGTTTAGGAGGCATTTAGCATATGCCTATTGGTGGAGGAGGTGGCCAGCCGCCCCCTTATTTATATCGACCTAAAATTGGTTCTGACTATGATTATATAAGCCTTGTTGCAAATGAGAGCAAAAATATTCTTGTAGGTTTTGGCATTCGCGCTCAAGGCACCGGAGGGCAGTATGTATTGACGGCTTGGAACATGAAGGATGGTTCTCAAGTTTGGCAAGTTGACAAGCCAATCAGGCCTGCCGAAAATAATTATTATTTATTATATAAAATAAATTCTGGGCTGCCAGAATATAGCAATCTAGATCAACTGCCATGGTATGCTGGGGCAACAACAAAACTTCAATTTGCAAAATCATTGATTTTAATAGAAGAAAAAATTATATTTACCTATGAATATATATCGTCAAAAAATTATACAGATTACACATTAGGATATGAGATGATTAGCGCTACCCATTTAGGCGATCCTGCGCTCACGCCTATCTCTAGCGCGCAATACAAATATGTTGTTGACCAAGGCGAACAAGATTTATCTCGACAGGATATACGTAAAATAGGGATTGACGTTTATGATATAAATAAAGGAGAATTACTGAAAAGCATCGACGTGGAGTCTCCGACTATAACTGACGGCCTTTCGCCGGATGAGGCCAAGTTTGCTCCAATAAAAGGTGTGCCTTCTAGTCCCGCAACAGTTAATCTCACGTATGAGCCAATATATGATTCTCCGGGACATATTAGTGGTTATAATATGACATCTGCAGCGGCAAGCGGTCCTGTTATTGATTATCTTGTTGACGGTGGAAACCCAAATTATTTTGTAAACATGTTTTTTTCTGGCCCATACGATTCTACATTTTATAGAAATGAAAGGCAAAACTTTCCAAAGCCTGCAGTCAGTTCTGACGTGCGCCCGTGGTCAGCGCAAGAAAACGCTCGCCCATTTGTTATCACAGACACTTATAATCAAAATTATCTTGAGTTTGGAATAGAAACCTCCAAGACTGTCAGGTTTTTAAACGGAGACTTCATTGTAAATATATCTGAAATAGCAAGAATGGATTTAACTGATTACTCAATAAAAAGAGAACGCGTTGGAATTGCATGTCCTCCAGTAACGCTTCGATACGGAAGCAGTGGAGCGTCTTTAATAAACAATGAGCCTAGCCTGGAGGCTGCGTTGCAAGCAATGAATGTGCCAAATCAAAAAGTTGGCAATTATTATGGGTGGGCGAGCGATTCGTCTGGAGGAATGCTTTGCAAAGGAGTTACTTGGGCTCTATACTTAGATTTTTATCATTCAATAATAAATTACACTGGAGACCCTTCTGACTTTGACGATCCAGACAATATTATTGGATATCGTGTTTTTAGCGCAAGAGATTTTGATGGAAAAATATTGTGGTCTCATTCAACGAATTACAGGCCTCTTGATAGCAATGCAGATCTCGCAAATCAGTTCAGTGCCTATTTCAGCGGAGAAGTAGCCATTGTAATATGGAACAAGCCTGACAGCAATGGAATAGAAATTATCAGATACGAAAAAACTTTTGATGAAAAAATAAACAAATGGGTTGAAATTTTAGGAAAAAAAATTCCGTTGAGCATGCAGCAGTTGTTTCAACAATATTATAGGCCTTTTACTGTTGCAGAGGTTCCTGATGCTGGATACAATTATCAAAACGATATTGCAGATCAAAATTTAACTCAGGCAATAGTTGCGGGAAAAGACGCTTCTAGAAGGCAGGCAATCTGGTACAGAACTAAAGATAATTTTCTTGCAAGAATAGAATGGCTTCAGTAGAATACAAATCTTAAATTCACCTGCAATAATCATTAATTCCATGATATAATATTATAATAAAACATTTCAACAAGGAGAAGTCGATGAAGGCGTATTATGGTCCGATGCAGATGGAGAAGTCATACAAGGAAAAATTAGACAAGAATTTCCTTACATATTTTCCATATCACTACAATCGCAGGTCAAGGATCTATCTGCACTGGTCTGCAGGTCCGTACCGCCTTGATTTTGACGACTATCACAAGAATATCCTTGGGCCAGATGGCAAGACGATCATTCAGACCTATCCCCATACGCCGCACGTTGACCCATTTACAGTCGTAAGGGCGCATACCTATCATCGAAACTCAGATGCGATTGGTGTCGGGTTGTCGTGCATGACGGGAGCGACGACAAATGATTACGGCGAGAATCCTTTGACGCCAGAAATGATTGATGCGTGCATTGAGTTGCTGCGAAATCTTTGCAACAATTATCGCGTCCCTCCGCACAATATCATGAGCCACGCTGAGGCTGGAGATAACAAAGACAATCCTGAGCCGCTCCCTCACGAGCCGTATGGGCCAGAGAGCACATGCGAGAGGTGGGACCTGTGGTGTTACTACAATCCTGTAAAGCGTCACCTCATGACGGCCAAAATCGGGAAGGGCGGCGTCACGGCGCCTGCTCCTGAAGGATACCTCTATCTGCCAGATTACATTCGCGGAGAGGTTATCCTCAAGATTCAAGATGACACACGAAAGTATTGGGATCCAGCATTTGGAAAAGGCTTGTAATAATATTGCAGTAATATTTCCCGACGTGGGGTGCCCGTCGTGGGCCTTCGAAAGAAGTTGATGCGACTTGCTCATTGGTTCATACTCAGTCGAGAGCATCATGGCGGTGCTGGCTAAGTTTGCTTCAGGATATTATGCCTCAACTGCGGTACTGTTATTATTATTCTTATTTTTTACATTATTTATATTCTCACTAAATATAATTCAAGAAAGGATGAATTTTATGCCGAAGTGGATTTCAGATGTATTGGCAATCGTGTACGTGGTGATGACGCTCGTTCTGGCGAATGAGGGCGTTGGTGCGGGACCAGAAAAGAAGAAGTCTGTTATCGAGTCGATCGACAAGAAGTTGGATGAGCCGGGCGGGCTGGACAGGCCTGCCTTCATCTCCAAGGATCTGATGGACTGGATCCTCGGAATGCTCATTGATGCAATCGTTGCAAGGTTTAACAGCATGGGGATTTTTCAAAAATCGAACGCATGATAGTAGACGCTTTGCGTTCGCATTTCCCGTGGCCGCTCAAGGATGTCTCGCCAATCGACGCGCCGCAGTTCCAGCATGACAGTTTGCAAGAAGCGGTGCGTTGGTTTGTGGAGACCAAGTCGCGTCATCCAGAGACGGTGAACATTGACTTTTCAAAGATTCAACATGGAATTGACAAGATAAAGTTTGAATAAAAATTAAACACTGAGAGGGGGATCGGAATGGAATGTGATAACGAATGTGATAACGATGGAAACGAGAACTCAAATAGCGCGAACGATCAGCATTTTCCAGCAGATACTCCGCCCCCTTCGGGCGCCTATTCTGGCCCTCAAGACGACATGGTTTCTCTTTCAGAAAAACTCGATCTTCTTTGTCAAAAAATAGAAAGCATATCAGATAGACTGTCAGAGTTTTCTGAAGAAAAAGTGTTGGACAGAATAAAAAAACTTGAAGATTACAATTCCAATATGTCGCCGCTCACCAAGTCTCAGGCGGAATCTATAATCAGCGCTGCAGTCACTGCTTCTGGAGCGCATGCGGTCACCGTTGCGAAGGCGTCCCTAGAGCATGAGTCGGCACGTTCTGTCGCAGACGACCCGAAGGCTGTTGAGATCAGGGAGAGATGGAAATTTTTCGCGGGTGTCACAACCGCCGTGATTACGCTTGTTGGCAACATCGTTACTGCGTTCATGCTTTATATGCAGCACAGCGCTAAATAATTCTGCGCGCAAAAAAAAATCAACTTCACATCGCAATTTACAGGTACACTTAATTTTCCACTGTTTTGATTGTGTATTATTTAAATATACACAATTCAACTGTGGAATATTTTTTTTAAAATAAAATATTGTTCAATCAAATTTTGGAGCAAAATGAAAAAGAATAAACTTTTATCGCGACTCCAGAGCCTTTTATCGAACGCAAAGAGGCATTTCAGGCAAGATTTCGCTGTGATCTCTACGTTGTTTCTGGCAGTCATCTTCTTGCTGTTCAGCCATCTAGAGTTCATATCGAATCAGTACCAGAAGGAAACATCTAGGGTTTCCAATCCTGCTGTAAGGGTTTCTCCTTCTCATGGGGGAGCGAGCATTGATGTTCGCCAGTCCAACCCTGACGCGACGCAGGGGATTGGCTGGCTGAATCGACTCCTTACGAGCATGTATGGCTCTCATCAGTTTGCAGATTCAATTAGAATTGCTGCAAAATCGACATGTAAGATCAGTACGAACTCGGCTTCGGGGACTGGCTTTGTGGTCTACAGCGGAAAGACTGCGATGTGGATCATGACGTGTGAGCATGTTGTTTCTGGACTGACGAAGAAAGACTCTATCAAGGCCATTTTTGGTTTTGGCGAGCAATCCTCTATTGCAGTCTACAATTGCAGGATTGTAGATTCTAACCCGAGTCAAGATGTCGCCATTCTGGTTGCAGCAAAGGATCCGTCAGATGATGTTCCAGCCCTTAGCATCCGAAGGAACAAGCCTGTTTCTGTCGGAGAGCCAGTCATGGCGTTCGGGTGCCCGCTTGGCGTTCCAAACGTATGCACATTTGGCAGGGTCGGAACCCGCTCTCGCTCCTGTATTGTGAGTGGCGGACAGTTCATTGCAGACATCACTGGCGTTCCTGGCATGAGCGGATCTCCAATTCTTGACGAGAACGGCGCCGTCGTAGGAATGTTAGAGGCGGTGATGTTCAATCGTAAGGCGTACAAGATGGGGCCTGTAGATCTGCCAGAAATCTATCCGTTATCTTTTATCACTGACGCTTCTGTTTTGAGCAAATACATGGACAGCGTTTTCGTTTCGAATAGGCCTGTAAACCTTAAGATGCGAGACGAGATTTACGCTTTCTACATCTAACAAGAAGCATAAACAGGCTTGACTTGAAAAATCCGTTCGCTTAAAAACAAAAGCATGCAGACATATACGCCTGCATGCTTTTTAATTTGTGTCCCAGCCTTCAATATGGAATGGGCAATTCTTGTCAAATAGGAATAAGCCGTACATTCCCATATATCCAGCGCCGTATCCATTCCGCTCGATTGGGCACGTGCATCCTTTTTCAATCGCCTTCTTGGAGCCAGGAACGGGTGTTGAGGGCGGCCGTTCGTCTGGAGTCTCTTTCATTTCCATCGATCGTCGACCTGCGCTATGCTGGACCGTTGATGCGCGGCTCGACGCCGCAGTTGATTGCGTCAATGAAGTCTATGAATTCCCGCCCAAGCGATTCAATTGTTTTCGAATAAAACTTGTATGCCTCCCCGTTGCTTCGCATGCATCCGACGAAAACTCTCATCTTCCTGTTCCACTTCACAGAACAGGCCCATCGCTTTCCATGGCGAATCATGGCGATCGCGCCTTTCAGGATTACAACCTGATGATTTTGAGCAGCATCAGAACAATCCGCCGCATGTTCGCTTTGCGAACAGGACTCATGTTTTGAAGAAACATGTGCCTGTTCGCTTTGCGAACAGGACTCGTCGACGGCAATCGCGGTCACAGTGCTGTCGCTTGACCCCATAAGTATCAATCTACCTCCTTTAAAATTTAAAAATAAAAAACAACAAAGTGGACTCATGTTTTGAAGAAACATGTGCCTGTTCGCAAAGCGAACAGGACTCTATGAAGCAAATGTTTACACCTACTCATAGAGCCCACTCTAAATCAATCTTCAGACTTCTTCTTATTCTTCTTGATGTTTTTGATCTTCTCATCGATCTGAGCCATGATGTCTCTTTTGATCTTGTTCATCCGCTCGATGTGCTCAGGGTTGGACCGAATGGCGCTCGTCTTCATTGAGGCCTCGAACGAAGACATGTCGAGAGCGTCGATGGCTTCGCTCCAGTGCCTCTTCGGCTTGTCGCCGAAGGGGATGTCGTAGCGATCGCTATCAGCGTCGCCTCGCCCGCCCTTCGCATTGTCGCTATGCCCGGTCTGCTTTCGAGGCCGCTTTCCTTCGGAGCGCGATCCAGGCTTGCCATTCGAATCCGCGCGCGCCCCCTCGGCAGGCGACTCCTTCTTTGAGGGAGTCGACGACGTTGAAGGGTTCGACGGCTTCGAAGGCTTCTTCTTGTCTCCGTCATCATCGGACGGATTGATCATGTCCAATTCTGGATCGATTCGCCCGATCTTCCTGCCGATTCCGCCACGGCGTGATTTACCGTCGTTGTTGCCGTCGCGACGCTCGTCTCGACTGCCACGACGGCTGCGATCGTGCTCGTCCATGCCAGGGAACGACTCTCCCATGCGGCGCATGTGCTCCCGCATGGCCTGCACGTCATCACTGATGTTGACACGACGATGACGACGACTCTTGGGTCGGGCTCCAGGGAAGGTCAGTTCGACATTGACGCGCAGATCGATGGCCAGGACGTCCGACTCAGAGTAGTCGATCGCCTTCTCGCCGTCGTCTCCCTCCATGAACAGGTCAAACCTCTTCTGGATGTTTTTGGCGAGGTTCATCATGGCGTCTTCCTCGGATGGCCCGAAGCCGACGACGCTGATGCTGGGAGCGGTGACAGTCCACTGTCCCTCTCCGAGTTGCTGACGATATACGATGAAGTTAGGCATTAGATGTGCTCCTTTCTATCCTAGAACTGAGGCTCCATGTTTCCGTCTCGGCTGTTCGCCTCGCTCTCCGCTTGGAACCTCAGAGCGATGTACCTGAAGGAAGTATAGCATACCCTCAACCCCCTGTCAACGGTCATAACAAAAAAAATCCAAGCGATGTCGTTATGCGCCTTTTGCGCAGTATTCTTAAGGGAATCCTTAAGAGGGGTCGCGTGCGGTGCTACATGATTCCTGTAACGGTCGGCTGTTATGCAACGCATTGCGACATGGTGTTGACATGCCATACTGCATGTGATAGCATGTTATCGAGATGACTGGTTTGTTGTCAACTATTCGTTGACGGCAGACTTATCGAGTCGTCACAGACAGAGTTGTTGAAAGGAGCGAGATGTCAAAGTCAGTGCATGTAAAGATTCCCGAGCACAAGAGTTTTCTTTCCGAAGAGTCCATCCTTTCTGCAAAGAATGCGATTCCCGAGAAGACTGCATACGATACCATTCAGATATATGACGGTGAGATAGCGCGAGCGCTCACCTTTCTTGCGAACACGAAGAAGCCGAAGTTTGAGCATCACAACTGTCAGTATGAGATTCGCAAATTGGCAGAGGCGCTCCTGTCTATGGCGTACAAGATAGAGGAGTACGACAAGAAGATTGAGTTCCTCATCGAGGGCATCAATCTGGCGGACGAGGAACTGGAGGCCGAACTGCGCGTCGCCCAGGCAAGGCACCGCGCGTTCGAGCGGGCCTTCGTACATGTGGAGGACGCGAGGCGAGCCAGGAAGCGGTGGAAGCAGGACGGCGTCAAAAGAGGATATCAGGTCTGACTGTCAGGGCAAAGCATTTCAAGTCTATTATTGGTAAGTCAATACAAAAAAGAAAGGGAGAATACGAACATGAAGCATAAGCAAACCAATCTGAGTCGCAGCAGTGCTGCTAGCCATGCCAAGATTGTCGCTCGCGCGGCAACTGCTTCGGCAGCCAAATCCAGTGACGCCAAGAAGAAGAAGCGGAAGTTTCAGAACCTTAGCGGTCTGCCGCTCATCCAGAGCGACAGAGAGTATCGAGATGTGCTGGAGAAGATGGGCCCGCTTCATTACGCCGAAGACGAGACCTCTAAGACGCTGCTGGAGTCTTATCGGGCAATCAAGAATGAGTGGGAGCAGCGGCGGGTGTCTCAGGCGATTGAGCGTGGAGAGATCTGCACGCGATGCAAGACGAATGTCCCTGCTGAGGGGCACAAGCGTTGCAATCACTGCAGAGAGTATTCGAACAACTTTACGCGATCTCGTCGCAATCGTTTCATCGAGGACGGCTTGTGCATGGAGTGCGGCGCCCCGCCGGACCCCAACTGTGGCGGCAAGATCAAGTATTGCACGTTCCACGTTGGGGTTCGAAACGCAAAAAATCGCCAGCGATACGCAGAGAAGAAGCGTCGCGCAATTCTATAGGCGGCAACTTTGTAATAATAGATAAATAAATATAGATAAAATTATTGGCTCAAGCAAAACGCTTGAGCCAATTTTTGTTGCAACAGAAGTAAACGACGCCTTTGCATGGTATAATCAAAATCATGACAGAATCAAATAGATACCATGCTGAGGTTGTTGTTTTCAACGCGATAATCCCGATGGCTTTGCTTGGAATGCTGTATGTCATTGGTGAGTTGCAGATTACGTTGTATTTCATGTCGTTCATGTATTTACTGACGCTTTTTCTCGTATTCATGGAAAGGTGGCTGGGCAAGCCTAGAATGGTGTACGATGTTACGTCTGATGCATGGATTATGGAGTATAACCATAAACGCTTCATGAGAATTAATCTTGAAGAATATGGCATTCACGATGCAGAGGTATTGGTGTATTCTCCGTTCAGCGACCTTTGCACAGATTGCGAACATGCGCATGATTCAAATGCATCCTGTAATTCTTGTGAAAACAATAAAAATAAGGAATGATAGAACAGCCGATGGGACGCGGGGCTACTCCTGACTGGGATCGTTCGTTCGAGGAGATTGAATCTGAAATCGATCCTGGCATTTGGTACACGATTAAATTTCTAATGGACAATGGATTCTATGTTGCTGAATCTAGTGATGGAAGCAGCGATGGCGTCGAGTGGAACATTCAGTCTTCATATGTGAAGATGCTGTGCGAGAATGAATATATCATCACCGAGTCAATGCGCCTCAGCAGGCTACTCACAGAAATGGGACTCGACACTGCCGGGCATTCCAGCCAGGATGGAGATTCTCCTCATATCGAAGCGGTATTCACGCCGAAAGACTCATATGCCGCGATTTATCTTTATTATGTGAACGACAAGAATCTTGTGAGCGCCATGGAGGAGATGGGCATAGACTGCCAGAATTGGTAGTCAATAAATGACGGCATGGCCAGCAGAATAAGATGAAGGCTTGAGGGAAAGATATGGGCAAACGCAAAGACGATTCGGATCAGCCTTCCGCAGACTCACGTTCGCTTTGCGAACATGAGTCGTCCGCTCCCGCCCAGTCCCTCGGCGATCATGAAGAAGGTCGCGCGCTGACTCCCCTCCACTTCTGCGACTTCAGTGCCGACTCGAATGTATGGGTGTTCTGCGGCAGCACACATTACGTGTGCGTTGGGACTCACGATGACGACTCTTCGTTTCACACTAGGACAGCGGCTGGAATGCTAAAGCATCTCCTCGGACATCTAGAATCATTCGACATGGTTCCAGAAAGAGTCATCAAAAGGCTTACGGCTCTTGCAAAAAAAGAATAAAATTAAAACGACAGGAAAACTCCTGTCGTTTTAATTTCTATGCATAGGTGCTGCGAAATGACAGCAATCTAAGGCTTAGAGGCATGCCTCGACTCCCATTCCGCCCTGTCTTTGATAAGTTTCTCTTTCAGGTCACTTGGCATCTCTACGTTGAACCTTTGGCATGTAGCCTGAATTGCTTCCATGGCTTTCTCCAGTTCGTCGTCGGGACGCTCTGTGAAGCATTCGCTGAATTGATTCTGATAGGCCTTCAAGAATCCAGCGATGTTCGGGCTGATGTCGGGACTCGGATCTCCGAAGTATTCGTTCTCTGGATAGTAATACAGCAACTCATCATCGCTATCGGTGACATTGAAGTAGAACTGGCGCAGCGGTGGATCCCATCCAGATTGAAACGTAATGCTATCGTTCCCAAAGAAGTGTCTCGACATTGTTTGCTCCTCTGTCCTTCTTCTTGAATTATTCTTCTTGAATTACCTTTTTATGCGTTGCTTTTGCTGGCTATGACCGACTGCTCTTCTGAAAATTTCTCCATGATTATTAGCGGGTCTAGTTTCAATGCTTGCGATATTGATAGGAATCTTCTTGGATTTGGCGCTCGCCTTCCCAATTCCCATGCGCTGACCTCTTGTCTGCTGACGCCGCACTTATCCGCCACCTGTTGAAGCGTCATTCCTAGTGAAAGCCTTGCTATTCTCATCCAGAATCTTTGACCTACGCTCGTTGACGTCATGTCTCTATGCCTGCCTTTACTGTTTTTATTGCTGCTGCAATACTTGAATTCATAATTATTCATTTAATTTTAATCATTTCTGAATTATCGCTAGCCACAGGATGCATGTTGAAGCGGCACTGTATTGCCATCCACTAGAAATCGCGGCAATCGTTGTCGTTATCAAAGATAAAAGTATTATCAGATAAATCTTTACATTGGTATCGGGTCGCATGTTGCTCAATCGATGATCCCCTTTAATCTTGCTTCCATTTCCCATGAAATCATTTCGTGGGCCCAGGCCATCTTGTCTTCAGTATTAGATGCGGCATCGGTATCCGTCATGAAAACGCCTCGATAGCATTCAATGCCGGCCAGCAGGAAATCTATCTTCTCTTTCGCCTCGCCAACCAAGTATTGCTGCGCGATTCCTTCTATTCTATTCAGGAATGTATCTTCTCCAATATCGTTAGAATATAGGAAGTCTATCGCTTTCATCGCTGACGCGACCGTTCGGATTATCTTGACGTAGTGACGCAACGCATCTATGACTTCAACGTGAAAATTACGAGGGGCTGGAGTCCATTCATCTTCCCATCTATTCTTGGCAGGCTTAGGCTTGTCATTATATTCAATCTCGTTTTCCAGTTCATCTGCGAACTCGCTGATTTTGTAATAAATATATCCGTTGCCATTGAAGTGTCCGCCGCTCATTTGTTTGCGTCCATCTTGTTTTCTTTTTCTTTTACTTCTACTTCCCATGCGCAGGCTTTGCATATTGAAGGATAGCATTCTTCTTCATTATTGCAATCCCATGCTTCTCGATAGGCCTCGATTCCTCTCCGAAGGAAGGCGATCTCGGCCATTGCTACGTCGCGCTCTTGGTCATCCGCTCTAATGTCAACTTCGTTAAATGAAAATCTTCGCAGTTGCCGCAGCAATACTCAAATTCTTCGCCATCTGGGCGCATAGATAGGTCGACTACCGAATCGCATCCAGGCCGCTTGCATGGCGCAATCATCTCGTCGTCTTTCATTCCAGTCCTGCCTCACGCCTCCGCGCCGTGCGCTCCCACTCGAACACTTTGACCGCATGGGTATCGTCTATGAGAATCTTATAATCTTTGGATTTATTAACGCCAATGCAAAACACGCTGATCATGGATTGGTAGGCCTCTATTCCTTCGCGCATGAACGCCTCTCTCGAATGGGCGTTATCTCGCTCTGCCACCGCGCCGTGATACTCTCGAATCAGCGCATCGACGGCGCTCTCCCCGCTACGATATCGGGAATCATTTGTGGTATAGCCAATAGCCTCTTGAGCCTTTAGCAGGTCTCCAAAAATCAATTCATAGTCATTGCTATTCAAATTAAATCATCTCTTTTTACATTGTATTTTTCTTCCCACGCAACAACGTCAAGAGTTACCTTGGCAGTTTTATGAGTCGCGCCCCCGTCTGGCGATTCTCCCCACACCATTTTTCTGTACGCATCTAGCCCTTCTTTAAGGAATTTGTTTTCCTCTAAAACTTGAACATACTCATAGTATATTGACTCTGTGGCCTTCAATGATGACAGCCACAGTTCAACTGATATATTCATTTGATCACTCATTTTGATTTCCCTCTGAAGTTATTGCTGTCTCTTTGTGCTCTACCTGCGCGAGACGATGACGTAGGCGTTCTATCTCATCGCACAAGATTAATACGGTATTAATCAATGTTGACGCATTCACATTTGTCCGGACGCGAATCTTCTCCAGATCCAACGGCTCTCTGCTCATCGTTCCGCCTCCCTCGCCTTTGCCTCGGCCTCCCACGCACAGGCCGGGCAATCTTTCCATCGGCTGTGTGGCTTGTTGCCTCGGCACCCATTGTAAGTATGCGTCCGATACGCATCGATGCCGCGCCGCAGGAACGCGACCTCATCCCGCGCAGCGTCTACTTCGCCTGCCGTTATCGCCTGAAACTTACGAATATCTTCAAAATCGTTGGTTTCCCAATGACTTTTTTCGTCTACACATGTATCTTTTTTGATTGCCGATTGGCCATCATTTGAAGATGTTTTTTCGTACTGATTGACTTTTTCTCTTAGCACATTCAACTCTTTTTCAAGCCGAAGCGACTCCAGTATCAGCATCAAGATTTCTTTCGCCAGGAGGTGAGCATTATTTACTGCGTACAGTCGATAGTTCTCGTCTGCGGCAACATCTTTCCACAGGATGCCATTGCTCACTTCAGTCATGCGAAATAGTCTTAGAGTCTCGCTTGCTATGCCTTTGATTTTGGTTACGTCTTTCATTATCAATCTTTTCTATTCAAAGTTTTCTCTTCAAAGACTTCTTGGCAATGATTTGGTCTATGGCATCTGCATGGTCTCGAAGAGAATCGGCGCACCGCTTCAACTCTTTTACGCTCAGCACTCTTCGGGCTGTGAGGCTTCTTTTTTCACTGACGTTTCTGCTGGAGCGACAGAGTTGGCATTCGGACACGAATATCTGGATGTAGTCCTGTTTGTCTCTTGTGGCGCGTGTCTTTGCCAGCCAGAAATCTTCTTGAAAGTCAAATCTATGACAGTCGTCTTGTCGCTCTATAACAATGTCGATGTGAATCTTGTTTGTTTCGCGATTGTTTTGTTTGTTTTCTTTTGAAATCATTTTGGCATTGACTCCATTCATTATCTTTTCTGTGATTTCACAGTCAGGAACGACTCTTCTTCCAGAAATTCCGTACTCTATGGAGTCCACTTATGGCTCCACCTCTCTTCCATCAGCATCGAATGACCAGGACAGGGACGGAGGCCTATAGCGCGCAACGGCTCCATGTTCGCTCCTCGAACATAGATCGTCTTGGCTTGCATTGATGTGTGGCACGGCAGAGTCCTGTTCGCAAAGCGAACAGGCACATGTTTCTTTAAAACATGAGTCGCCCTCTAGGGCGAGCGAATGCTGCTCCATGTCTCTTTTCGTCTCGTGTCTGGACAGGTTGATGTACGCGCTCATCGGCGCACCTGCGCCAGGGCTGTTCTCATGCGTCCTGCGGGACGGCGGTCATATTTGGCCGTCGTGTCCGTAGACTCATGGCCCAGGAGGTCGCGAACTGTCACGATATCCACGTTTCTGTCGAGCAGGTCAGACGCCAGCGCCCTTCTCAGGTCGTGTGGCGTGAGCCGTCCTTCCTTAAGGTTTGCGGTTCTCTCGGTCACGACAAGCCAGACTCCCTTTCCAGAGAGCCGAGACTGCTCCGAGACTGCATCCACGTATCCGCCGCGACGGATGCGAACGAACAGCGGTCCGTCCACGCCTCCGCGAAGATTGATCCACTCGTTGAGCAGGCCAATTGCCCACTCATTCAATGAAAGAGTTCGAAACTTGTTTCTCTTCCCTCGAACAGTGATCTCATTTGTCGACATGTTGTAGTCTGAGAGGTCGAGCGATGCGAGTTCAGCGCGACGAATGCCCGTCCCGTAAAGGATGGCGAGCATGGCAGCGTCTCTCACGTTGCGGGGATAGTTCTCGTCGGCCTCGATGTCGTCGATTGCGGCATCAATCTCAGGAGCGGTGACGAGTTCCTCTCGTCCAGCCCGTGCGCTGTCTCCATTGATTCGCTTGACGGTGCGAATCTTCTCCCACTCGGAGGCAGGGATCATGTCCAGCAGGAACGCTTCCCGCAGGACGCCCCGCAGTGCTACCATGTAGAGGTTGGCGGTGGCAGGAGCCTTCGTCTCCATCAGTTGAGCACGAACAGCCACGACGTCATTATAGGTGAGGCTGCCCCACGGATAGGACTCGGGCTCCCCCTCATCTCCGCACAGCGACTTCAGGCACGACCGCATCGTCTCTCGCGAACGCTGAGCATAGCGGTCGAGATAGACGACGGCAGGGTTTTGACTTGCTCTGTTTCTTGCAGCCTTCAGCATTCCCATTGATTCGTACCTCCGCATTCTTGCCGTCTGGACCTAGACCTAGTTCCGTGCGGCGCGTGTGAGGCATCTTGCCTGCCTCTCGACAATCATATCATGTCTAGAATTCAGTGTCAACAGTCAAATCAACATTGTTAAGCGTCAATCTGTTGCCGCTTTGACATATCTCAAGATTGACTCGTGAAAGTTGTAGAGCCTGTCCTGCACCTCTTTGATGTCTTTCTCGCTGAAGGTTCGGCGCAGAACGTCATGGTTCAGGCGTATCGCCTTCAGAGCGTTGGCGATGCAACTGGCATCGTCTGCCATTGTGTCTATCATCATCTCAAAGAGTTCTGGATAGCCATCGATCACTTCTTTACGTGTAACAGGCGCAATGCTGCATTCTGATGGATCGAGCGGATCGGGGTGTGTATAAGGCTCCATGCGTCTCCTTTGTATAAACAATAAAGACTGCGCCCCAAAACAGGATTTCTGCAGACGAGAGACCATTTCGTGGCCAGCCTTATCACTATACCACGCGAGGTAGGGGTTGTCAACTAGATGAACACAGAAAGGCTATGCATTATTTCCAACTTTCAATCTGTGAGTTTGTTTATAAATATAGTAAAAATCAATGTCGTCGGTCATAAAGGTATACCGCAAGAGCCGCCAAAATTGTTAAAAAGACATGCATAATTATGCATAATATACACATTTCTTGACAATACAGAAACTTATACCGTACGTGGTACATAGTTGAGCGAGATCGTTCCGCCAAGCCTCGGCCCTGGCGCTGCTCAAACCTGAGAGTAGAATTGGGAGCAAAAATAGTTTGCGTCAAGAATGACAATGCCTTCTTGCTCGCGTCGAAACCATGTAAAATCTTACAAAAACAGGACGCAGTTTCATGTTGCCGGAAATTGAATGTTACAAAAATAAAAACGCTGCGGCTGCAACGTTTTTTGCTACAAAAATTGAATTTGTTTTAAAATTATGAATACAACTGTTGACAATATTTTGTTTAAAACTAAATTTGTTAAGAAAACTTAATATATTTTGCTGCAATTAAAAATTGGCGCGGTTGCAACGTTTTTACTAAATGTTATGAAATCTTAACAATTAAAGTCTTACCTGTAAAAAATGCACGCAAAAAAAATGAACCTGTAAATAAAAATGCAAATTGTGTGTTAGAAAAAAAATATCAAAAACGAGTGTATATTCAAGAGTAGAGCGCGCCATCTTAAGGAGTGGCGAGGCGGTATAGCCCATTCGTAAAATAAAAGCGTTCAAAATGGTTTGTTGAAAATTGCAAATTTATAGACAATTTGCTTAAACTCAAAGCGGAAATTATGCGTCAATTCGACAGCATTTTTTTTGTTCATACATTCTTTATTGGAATACAAAAATAGATGACGGGCCATGGCCGGTTTCGGCCGTCGGGTCGTTTTTCTTCATTTATTTATTTATTTTTGCCGAATTTTGCCCAATATTATTCAGAAAAACAGCCAAAATTATTGCCATGACACGTCTTTCAGCGCATAATGCTTTTTCACATGTACATTGTAGCCAAATTTCGCCGCGACGTCAACGTATTTTCGGATCTCTTTCGAGTGCGGATATTGAAATATTACAATAATATTATTTTTTGTTGTTTTTGAGTTGTTCAAAATAATTGATCTGCATTCTTCATACGACAGGTCTAATATGAACGGGTTCGAGCGGATCTCAGATGGCTTGACTTTGTCAAAAATGGCGTACGGCCGCAGCAGTATGGCTGCGCGAGAGTTGCCGTCTATGCTCGATGCCGCTGAATATGCTTCGCAATCGGTGTACGGCCCAACGAGCAAGAATAGACTACTTGAATACAATCATTATTCTCCTTTTAAATAATATAAAACAAATATAAAAGGGGCGAAACGTCAAAAGACGTCCCGCCCCTCAATCTTCAGCCTCTTTTGGCTGTTGGCCTTTTGCTAGTCGCGTTGGCCCTTAGATCATCGCCTCTTCTTCAACCGCCGCTGCCTCCTCCTGCTTGACAGAGACGATTTCAGGGACATCATTGCCTTCCGCTTCGGGGAGCACCTGCCGCGCGTATGCATTCGAGATACCTCCGAGTTGCATGAGCAGTGCGCTGATGGCATGTTTGGCGGTTGGCTGAGACGGGATTCTCCATGCGACCGTGGCATCCCTTCGCAGGCCTTTGTCCGCCGTCACGGCGACAAAGTCTGGCTCGATGGTTCCCTGCTCTGGGATGGCCATGACGTAGTAGTCTTTCCAGGTCCGAGTCTTTGCCATTGCTAGAGTACCTTCCTGTGTCGTATGTATAAAAAGGCAGGGCGGACGCCGCCGTCCTGCCCTGCCATTATACATATACCGCACGTGAGAGTCAATAGTCTTTCACGCTATTTTTATCCACATTTTACGTTTCTTTCCAGTATCCATAGACGCACCTGCTGCCTCCCCGACTCGGGTCGGACAGGTCGTAGGACACGCCGTCGATGACGGCGCACAGATGCCCAGACAGCCTGACGATCAGTTTCCCTAGCGGGAGGTCGGCTGGCGACATCCTCACGGTGCATCCGGTCCCGACCCCCATCGTCGGGACCCACGCCCATTCCATCTGTTTCTCGATGTACTCTTTGTATACTTCTTTGTGGACGCCGTTGCGAGCAGACTTCGACCTGCCTGCCTTTGCGTTCATCGCGGAGATATCGTTATACACTCTCAGATAGTCCCTGCCGGATGCGATCGCGACGGCCCTGACGACGCAGTCGCCTGCGACGCCTTTGAATCCCGCAGCGGCCCTACCGCCGTCGTGCGGCATCCATGGCAATCCTTTGGGCTCGCTGTCGGCGAGCGCTGCGTTGCCGTAGAGCGCGGCTGCATAGAAGGAATCAGGTCTATACAGCCTCATTCTGCTGTCACCTCCGTCGCCATGCTGTTGAGCGCGTCGAGCGCCTCGCAGTCTGGCACATCGATTTCGGTGTAGGCGTCGACGCTCACTTCGTACAACTCTTGATTCCATTCGTCGAGCCAGTTGCTGTAGGCGTCTCCCGCCTCTCCCTGCTGCCACTTCTCGCTTCGCTCGTCATAGTATTCCTGCATCAGGTCGGCCATGTTTTGACGGAAGTCATTTGCGTCTGCGATAGCGGTATTGAGTTCATCTGTGATGGCCTCGATATCGGCATACTTCTCCGCCATCGCGTCATTGAGTTCGGAGATAGCCTTTTCCAGTTCGTCTCGAAGCCGCTCGATCTCTCCTATATGCTTTATCATTTCTTCTGATTGCTGCCCATTGAGTTTCTTCATCAGTTCGTCCTCCCTTTCTTTTTGGTTTCAATTATAGTTTCCAGTAGAGCAGGCGCACTCGTCCATGTTCGGGACAAGCATCACGAATGATGCGTCTCCATTGTATTGCTCCGCGCTGCAGTCTATGATTTGGAAGTCTTTACACTTCGGGTGTAGCCTGCGGAACAAGTCTGAGGCGAACGCTATCGCTTTTGCGGTAGAGGCGGATAGGTTCGCATTCATCTCTGCGAATTCCTCAATGCTGTCTATAGAGAATCTGTGTTTACCGCTAGGCTTCTCTTTTGCGTTCACGAAGATTGACGGCATCAGTCCGACCGTCACGCCCCAGGCCCATCCAGCAACATTGTTGCGCGTATACGTCGCTCTTACGGGCCTGACGTCGATGATTCCCGCGTCTTTCGGTGCCTTTGTGTCCTCCATGTGTCATGCCTCCTTTTAGTTATTCGTGTCAACCAACATCATTATATCGCTCACGGTATGACTTGTCAACAGTTGCAATGAACTATTTTATCCACAAAGATTCTCACACTGTCCACATCGCGCGTTCGCTTTAAAAATAGACAAAAAAAAGAGGGGCCGCTGACACGTGCGGCCCCTCACAGGAGGTACATGATGGATAGCCTAGCACAACAGAAAGGGAGGTACGAACCTTCAGCGACCGGAGGAAACCATGAACCCAGGCGCTGGGTCGCGCGGAAACCAAAACGCGCAACCTTCTTGTTCGGCATTCTGTTGAACACCTGTTGCTATCTTCCTAGAGCATCATAGCACAGGGAAAGTATGGTGTCAATGGGTGTACTCGTCCTGCATTCGTCAGGTTCAATTTTTTTTACAACAAGTATTGACAGTCTCAGCGTTTCATGGTAGTATCATTTCAGCCCAAGAAGTCGCAATGTCGTCCCTACCGTTGGGAGTCGGCTACTTGCTTGGGGAAAGGGTCAAGGACTGCGAGAGGTAGGGCGCGGTTTCGCGAACTCTCGCCACTTCGGCAGGCTGGGGACGTCTCACCCAACGGACCACCCAAGAGAAATCTTGGGGGCATGTCGATAGGTTCGGTCAAGCGTACTGACCAGAGGTCTATATACGAGAGGGAAGTATGTAGACATCGGATACAGGTCGGGAGACAATCGAACTGACAAGTGAAAACGAATCATGGATTATCAACGGCACAGTCAATGTTTATGCGACAGTGACTGAGGCGGCGAAGATGGACGCGCCTTGCGTCTTCGCTGTATCCCCAGCATATTATATCTCACAATGCCCCTATAATGCCCCCTTCTAATTGATTAATACGATTAGCAAAAGCCGTGCAACTCATTTGAGTCGCACGGCTTTTTATTTTTATTTATAGTTGTTTCGCTTGAGCCTGGAGGGGGGGGGGTCCGCCAAATGATGTCGCGAGCGCGGCTAGCCCAGTCATGTGACTTGCTTGCGGCTTCACGTGCGACTGCACGCTTCGGCGCGGCTTATGCCTTTGCCGCATTGCCGTTCTCTTTACGCTTTCTCTCCGCGCGCCCGCAGCATTCCCGTTCTAGACTCATTCACATTCTTGTCAAACTACAACGCATTACAATTCGTTTAGTTCCTCAAAAATCAGTTTACGTCCATGCGCAAAAAACGCAATAACCACGCCAATTTAACTTCCATAAATTCATCTTTGAGGAAGTTAAAACCATCGCAACCGCTGACCGCTCGTTCTGTGAGCATACTCAGAATACTCGTCGCTCACCGCTGCGGCTCGTCGTCCTGCTCGTCTGGCGGCGGCGTTCGCATCCTGCCAATCTCATTCCAGTCATACTTCTTGGTCCACAGGGACAGGTTCGGCGCGTCCATCGTGTAGGCCCCACCGTCATTCTTCACCATGTGACGGACCATCTGGTACAACTCATCAGCCCGAATCGGGCCGACGTGCTCGTCCACCAACTCGACCATGAGCGCCTCCCATCGCTGCAAGCCGCCATCCTGCATCGTGAGGCGAGCCGTAATCTCGGCACGCGACACCAACTCGTCGGGCTGCTTGCCTTTCAGCCATCGCATGAAATGCTTGAATCGAATATTCATAAAACAACCTCAATCATATCTTAAATAAATGATTCATTTCTTACATGTTATTTGTATCATAAAAAATCGATATTTACGACTTGATACAATTTTGTAATTATTGAGTTGATTTGATTTTGCATTTAATTTTTATTTTATTTTCAGCAATATTTTCAAAAATGGCGGCACGTGACTGCGGTTGCGGCCTCGCGTACGCATTTGTATTCATGTTGGAAACGTTTTGTGCAACAAGTTTTATTTTACTATAAAACAAAACAATTTCAACTTCAAACAGTCATTAAGTAGTATATTTTTAGTTATAATTTAACGCAAAATTAAAACGTATAAAATAAATAAAATATTTTCAGCAATATTTTCAAAAATGGCGGCACGTGACTGCGGTTGCGGCCAACAGTTGGCATTAACGAATACGTAAATTCATATTAAACTTATTTATAGAAATTCAACTTTAATGCTTATTTAAAACAACACATAATTAATAGCAAGATTTTTGCAAAAAGTCAAAAAGTGGCGGCACGTGGCTGCGGCTGCGGTCCGCTGCCGCCTACAAAAAAAATAAAAAAATAAATCGCATTTAATTAAATGCGATTTATTTGACAATTATTTAATTAATTTACAGACTGTATGTTCTCGCTCATTTTTTATGGTCTCGCTGTGCTGAGAGAAACATTTGACGTCTCGCTTCAGCAGCATTGTCGCCGCCGCTGTTGCAATAGAGATCGTAGTCGTTCTCAGAGGAACTGGCTTGCGCCCGCTCCTCTGTATCGAGCGCCTCCTCTTGGATGAGGATTCTGTAGATTTGATAGAGACTCATTCTCAGACAACCTCGTCGGTCATCACGATGGTGCGGATGGGCTGCTCTTGCATCAGAGAGTCCAGCGCGATCTTGAGGGAGCCGATTCCCTCTGTGACGGTCTGGCGAACGTTCGCATTCTTGCGGAGCGCGTCAGGCGTGACCTCATTGCCCAGTAGTTTCCTCGCGCGATCCACGAGAGATGCGAGTTCGGTGTCGTTTGTGATATTGCGCTCCGAGAAGTCATCCAGGAAACGCTGGAAGTTGGAGACGGTGGCTGCTTTGAACGTGACGCCCTTTCCAGTCACGTCGTCAACCTTCGTCAGGCGGTCGTACATGTGATTGACCAGTTCTGCCATTCCCTGTCGCAGCACCTCTCGAACCTCCATCGTCGCCTGCTGGAGTTCGATCCGTGCCTTATTGCGCTCGTCCCGCCAGATGCTCTCGCTCACCGCCTTCAGCGTCGATGGCGTGTCGAAGGTCACCATCTTCCACGTCATCGAGAATCGGTTGCGCGCGTCGTTCGCGTCTGTCGGGTAGTTGCGAGGGTCGAACACGTTGCGGAGTTTCTTTTGCGCATCCTGAACGTGCTGCTCGTAGTTCTCCAGAAACTTCTCGATGCGCGCCTGCCGCTCTGCTTTGAACTCTTCGAGTTGGTCGATGACCTTCTCCAGAGATGAGATCGGCACGCGATAGATTCCCTCTTTGAACATCGACGGCAGACACTTCTGGTACAGATACTTGCGGATCTCGCCATCCAGAGACTTCACGGCGGCGAGTTCGTCGCAGTCGAAAAGTTTCTTGCTGGCGCGAACCATCGACTCGTCCGCATCGACGTTGATCTGATCATTCTTGATCTTGCGGGAGTTGCCCAGGAATTGCATCTCCAGGACGAGGCACACGCTCGTCTTGTTGATGTCGGGGACGGTGACCGTGGACTCGTTGCCCGAAGTCGCCGTACTGATCTCATTTGCTTCCTGCTTGGTGATGGTTTCCATTGGTTTCGTCCTCCTTCTTTTTTTTAGTGAGTGTGGTGGCTGTGGCCGTGAGAATGCGTGTGTCCGAATTTGCCATGCTTGTGCGTGTGTGTCGATTCGCCTCCGCAGGCCTCCTTGATCGCGTTCAGCAGCGCCTCTGCCTGAACGTGATTCGCCGGACTGATTGGGTCTGTGGTGATTCTCAGCGAGCCGTCAGGGAGAATCTCTGCCTGAATCACGTCCTGCTTTCCTGCTCCGAAACTTCCGAATGACATTGGCTTCACCTCCTCCTTTATTTACTAGAATGTGACGTTCTTGACCATTCTGAATTTGTTCTGGCCCGTTTTCTGCACTTGGAACCCGTTGAGCGCCGCTGAGCGGTACAGAACCTGCTCAGAGTAGGCTTTCTTGAAGTCTACGTCGGCGAACTCCGCAGCCTGTCCGAACGGGCTGGAGATGTGCATCATGTGATCCTTCACCGCGTATGCTGCCACCTCTCTCCCCGTCGCTTGACTCACTGCGACGATTCTGCCGCCCACCTCTCGAACGGTCAGGCCCATCTTCTCGAACGCTTTGGCGAGAAGTTTCGTGTCTGTCTTTTCCGACCACGCGACCTTCGTCGTCACGATCATGTTGCAGGGCATTGGCGTACCTCCTTCGTTTGCTTGGTTTCAGACTGTAAACAGATTATAGCACGACGACATGACGAATGCAATACCTGAGAGCAAGTATATTTCTCTGCCATACGGCAGGGGCTGGGGCCTTTCGGCCCCGCGCCCCCTGCCCTAGACCGTCTCCCCGCTGAAGGCGATGGTGCGGCCGTTGCTCTGGCCGTTCTGCACCGGCGCCACACGGTTGCGCTGATATTTCCCCTCGTACAGGGCCGAGAGGTAGTTCCCGTCTGCTTCGCCACGAAGGGACTCTAGTTGCTTCTTGCCCGACACGGCGATGGGCACGATCTGCTTCGCGGCCTCTTTGAGGTCCACTCGCATGCGCCACGCCATCTCGCAGCAAGACTCAATCTCTGCGCCAGTCCAATTCGTGTCGTCAGGCTTGTCGGCAGCGAATTCGGTCAGGTCGAATTTCTTGAGGTAAATCGACCAGATCGAGTCGCGCTCGTCCTTCGTCGGGACGTCGAAGTAGAAGGTGCCGAGTCGGAATCGGCGCAGCACCTCTGGGGGCAGCGCCCCCATGTTGTTGCAGGTTGCGATGATGTGGACTCGGCCCTGAGACACGGCCTCGACCACGTTGAAGGCGCCGCGAACGCGAGCCTCACTCGAACCGACGAGGGAGTTTTTCACCGCTCCCGCATCGTAGACGATCGTTCGGAGGTTCGCTTCGTTGCCAGCCGCCTTCGCAATTGCCGACTTCGCCGTGCCTCCCAGACCGATGAAGATGTTGCCCGTCGCCTTTACGGCCTGCGTCCACGTCAGGAACGTCGCGAGCATGTCGCTCGAAACGCCAGACGTGTCGCCGCCGGCACCCTGGAACATCTTCTCGATCTCGTCGATGAACATGATGGCCAGCGGGGGCTGGCGGCCCTCGAAGATTCGCTTCAGGAACCACTTCACCCGATCGCAGCCGCCGATGGAGTCGAACGTCTCGGGCCCCTCGTAGATCGACAGGCCGGGCGTTGAGTTGATCGTCTTGCGGCTTCGCATCCGCAGGAGGTTCAGGTCGATCCCCTCGCGGGTGAACGACAGCGACAGATTCTGCTCTGCCATGAAGTAGTTCTGGCCCATCAATTCGTTGACGATGAGTTCCATCTTCGAGTCGTCTGGAATCTCGATGGAGTTCTGCTCGTGCATCTTGACGGCCTTCTCGCGATGCGCCTCAGCAGACGGCAGCGAATCGGTCAGGACCATCACGTCCTGCTGCAATTCAGACGGCGCGACCCACTGGGGCGTGAGGAACACGATCGTGCGGCTCGTCCGCTTGAACGCGTCTCGGTTGTTCCAGACGGCGGCGCAGATCGCTGCGCCTTCGGGCGTGTCTACGAGCATTCTGTGCGAGCCGTAGACGAAGAGGATGCCACCGCGCTGAGTGATCTGTCCTCCCTCGATGCAGAGGCCGGGCAGCATCGCTGCCTGACGCAGTGCCTCGTCGGGTGAGCGCAGCGCGCCCTTCGCGGTGTACTCGTCGGGGTACTCGTTGATGATCGCCTGAAGGATTCGAGCGCCTGCCTCATTGATGGCGAACAGGCCGCGCGACAGGTCGAACCCCAGCATCGCAGGGGGGTTCTCTCCAAACGTGCCGCGAATCGTGTCCACGATAGGGGCGGGGTCGCTCGTCTCGATTGCGACGAGGGGCACCGCCGTCTTGCGGCAGAGTTGGAACTGGCTGAGCCAGTCGGCTTGGTTTGGCTTCTGATTGGACATGTGTCGTACCTCCTTCAAATTTTTGTGTCTTGACTGCCTCCTGAAATCAATCATAGCACATGCGGTATACCATTGCAATACCTGAGAGCAAAAATAGTTTGTTAAGCATTCGTAAAGATTCACAGTCTCGGCGGCTGCCGAAACCCGCGCAGACATGACATGGGAACACATGCGTGCGCGTATCACATTTTGCGATGCGTGTCAATAGTTATTTCAATTCTGCAATATTTTCAAAAGTGGCGGCACGTGGCCGCGATGGCGGCCCGCTGCCGCCATCGCGCACTGCCTCAGACTGAACTCGCTGCTTGACGGTCGATAGCGTCCAGTCGCTTCAACAGGATGCGTTCAGCCTTACTGGCTTCCTCTACGGCAGCATGCGCCGCCCTTACGGATGCCTCGCGCGCCTCGTGTGCGCCATCGACCAATCCATCCTCGCGTCCTATAAGCGTGACCGCTTGAAACAGAGATGCGGCGGCAACTCGTTTCTGCACCAAAATATTGAGCAGGGTTCGGCTATCCAGGTGCTCCATGTCGATTGACCTCCTCTTCTTTGATTTCTACGCGCCTGATGTCCAGGCGCTCCTCCTCGGGGCTCTCCCATCCTTGCCACCTGAGATCCTTGCCGACCGACTTCACGTCGTCGGGCAGCCAGCCTCCATCTGGCTTGATGTCGTACTCGCCGTGCAGAAAGCCTCGCTTGTGCAGGCCGTACAAGCGGTCACGAGCGAGATCCTCGTTTTCCGCATCGACTTCGTACTCGACGACGTATACGTTGGTCAGTGCTACGCATACTGAATACTTAGGCATCGTCTTAAGCCTCCTCTCCCAAACCTTTGTAGCACTCGGCGACACCTTCTGCCAGCGAGAGCAGCCGCTTGTCCTCGCTGGCGACGTACATCTCCAGCGCGGTACGCAGAATTCTGACCTGATCATCGGAGAGGACCGTGTGGGTGCCATAGTCATTGCCGTGATACACCTTGATCGGCGCGGTCAGGTCATCGAGCATGCGTACCATGTCATCTGCCACCGCCATGTTGTCATCGGCTGACTCCATCTCGCGGTTCAACATCTTGATGATGTGCCGCAGGCCGTCAGGGGTCGGGGTGATGTCAATCTTTTTCATTTACTTGCCCTCCTCTTCAATGATGGTGTGCTCACGCACGACTTCCAGGGTGATTTTTACGAGCATCCAGTCTGCGTCAGGAGCCCAATCGTCCTTTGCAGTCATGGCCTCTTTCTCTGACAGAAAGTGGAAGTCGAACGGGCGCGACTGCCCCTCGACATTAGGCGAGACCAGTTCGCCGCCGACCTCCTCTTTGAACTCGTAATGTGTCATTGTCATTGCCGTACCTCATTGCTTGACTTCCCCCTGATTATATCAAATGTCAATTTGACTGTCAACAGCCATACGATGTTTTTTGAAACTTTTTTCTGCGTGTTCGGCTAGAAATGCGAAAGTGGCGGCACGTGGCCGCGATGGCGGCCCGCTGCCGCCATCGTTGTATGACTACTTATTTATTTTTTATACTGCCTTGCTATATGTCTCCATCAAGTCTTGCAGATATACAGACGAGGCGCAGCCTTCGAGCAGATCGTTTCCATGATTATCGATCACGGCCACGATGACGGAATTTGACGGGTCCTGCTTGGCAGCAGCAATATAGTCGCGCGTTTCGTTGAGGCAATGCAATATCAAATCATTGTTAACTCCGCGCCAGGATCTGGTGTAATAGTCTACGCGATACGAGCGGGTAAATCTAAATACCTCTTCGCCAGGAATTGCGCCTTCAACATATCCAACAACGTGAATGTAATACGGGTACACGTCAAAACCATGTTTAGACTTCGAGTCCATGATGCTAATCATATCCATTTTGCTATACCTCCTCCTCTTCTTTAATCTCGGTGACGCTCTTAAAGTCAACGCATTCGTCATCGACGAATACGTCGTTCGGAGATGGCATGCACTCCGAGACAGTGACGTCGCTGGGAAGGCTCCCGCTGTCTGCGTACATATGGCTCACATGGCAGCACAGGTCTCCGTTTTCGTAGAGGCCTCCTATAATCTGCTTGGCTTGATCTGCGCTATCGGCCTTCACGTCGTAGGTGAGAAGCCACGTCTTGGCCACTTTTATTTCGACCTCAAAATTTGCCATCTTACTTATCCTCCTTTTCATCAGAATAAAAATCATTGCACCCATCGCATAGATAGCCGTTTACCACTGCCTCTCGGGAGCAATTAAAGGCTAAACAGCGGCCAGCATCCTTTTCCTTGCTCATTGCCTTATCTCTCTTTTGCTGCTTGTATGTTCCTGACTTTATGACGCATTCGATTTGATAGTCGTTCAGAAAAGTCAGTAGAATGCCTTGCAATAGTTGTTTGCAGTCAATCTTGTCTCGATTTACATCCTGCATTATCTTTATGTAATTTGGATTGTGTATTGACGCCATCTTATTTGCCCTCCTTATCTGTCCATACTGCAACAACGCCCGCGTTATGGTCTGCGTTGTTTTCGTCCCGCTCGGCGGCATTCTCGTCTCGGTAGAACCACCATGTATTATCGTTCACGTCAACGGGCGCTGCGTTATTGAAAAACGTCAGAACGTCTGCCTTTGCCTCCTCCAGGGTCATCTCCTCCATTGGCGGCTGAAATCCAAATCCAGCCGCGTTGGTGTAGACCAGATATCCCTTCTTCATTGACATACCTCCTTGTTCGACTTCCACCTCATTATATCAGCACTATGTTATACTGTCAACAGTCATACAAAACTTTTTGACAATCTTTTTGAAGCGATGTTTGTCTCGAAATGCGAAAGTGGCGGCACGTGGCCGCGATGGCGGCCCGCTGCCGCCATCGTCAGTGAAACGCATTCTTCGCCACAAATGAAAAAGCCGCCCACTGAAGGGCGGCTTTATAGATAGGAGGTACATGGTCTAGCAATTATTTACTTCTTGCTCCCTCGCTCGGCGGGGTGCGGAGGAATCCGCACCCCGCCTTCCCGCTAGTCGGCGCACTTCGCCAGGAGGGTGGGCGTGTAGCGCACCGACTCGTTGACCGACGTGAACGGGGCGAGTCTCTCTCGGAGGGCAGGAGCCTCGCTGATTGCCGTCTCCACGTCGTACTCGTGCCGCTGATACGGTGCGAGTAGTTCCGCCAGCGATGGGTTCTCTTGCAGAGCCTTCTCCACATCGTAGACGGGAAGTCGGTAGGGTTTCAGAGCCTTCGCCAGCGACTTGCTGCGATCCGCACGAATGGCAGACTCCACATCCACCATTCGCTTCCACGTGATCGTGCGCGTCACCTGAAAGCCTTCGATTCGAAGGGTTGCCGTCTCTTTGTTCTCGTCGTGAGCGACTACGGCCTCGGTGAAGTCGAGTTGCTCCTGAATCTCGGACACGTTCAGATCGATTTGCTTGCGCTGCTCATCGACCTGCTTGCGTACTGCAACGAAGTTGCGGTACGCGTTGAGGAGCGCCGCCTGCGGAGCGCCAGCCTCGGTTGCAATTCTCATCAATTCTACGTTGACACTCATTTTTTCTTCCTCCTTTTTTGTGGTCAACCCGACTACTTGCTGATCATATCATGGTTTGTTTTACTTGTCAACAGTCTAGTCGGCATATGGAATATTTATTTTGATGCACAATTCGTCGATGAACTCTTCGCTCGGCTCCTCGACGGGTTCCCCATTATTACTGGTAAAGTATGAACTCACCATTTCGTTTGGCTCGGTATCGCCAAGCAGATCCTCCAGATTATTCTGAAGAAACCGAAGGGCGAATAGTACGGTCGCCGTCTCGCGCTCGTTGAGGGTCATTCTTGCGTCGCGACCTCCTCCAGCGCATAGTTCAGGAACACTACGTCTATGGACGCCCCGTCCTCCGCTCGCGCGTTGAAGTCGTCCATGTCCATATACACCTGAGTATCATCGTCAAACTGGTTGAGATAATCCTTCAATTCCTGTACAGTCATTATTCCTACACCTCGCTTTCTTCAGATGCGTCGCGTGTCTCTGCCCTATAATGCTCCAGCGATAGCGTCAGGATATACTCAAAATCTTCTTCGAGCATATCTGATGCGTGGCGCATATCGATCATGGCATCCACTAACACGTTATCAGTATCTGGGTATGCAGCCGTCAGCGCAGATATCAACCGCTCCCCCCTAACCTTATTCTTTTCGAAAACTTCACTCATTATTTTGTACCTCCTTCATATCTTGTTACAGCATCATATCATGCCGATTTATATTTGTCAACAGCATTATCAAAATAAACTTAATACTCTATAATTTGCCATTCATTAAGCGAATCTTTGTATTCCAGGTAATCCTCCGTGTACGCGTCTACCTGCACGAGATAGGGTCCGACTTGACCTCGGAATATCTCACAGCCACGCTCTTGAATCAGTTCATGGACCTTTGCTCGTGCCTGCGCTGGAGATTTGGCGTCGCCCACGGTCACCGTGACTACCGCAGGCACATCTACCGAATACCATGGGTTTCTATTCTTGTTCACAGCAGGGCCTCCTTTCTCATCTTATCCACCAGATTGTGCGGGACCATCTTCCCCTTCACAATGTAGCCCCATTCAAGGCTTTTCAGGTCGGAGTTCCAGAAACCATGGCCTCCTTCCAGTTCTGGGCCGCAGTCAAAGGCTTCGAGTCTGTCAATGTACTGCATCTGCTTCCCACATTCTGGGCACAGCGCGTAGCGTGTCAGCATATCTTAACCGTACCTCCTTCTTTTGCTACACTCATAGTAGCATCATTTTAATATGCTGTCAACAGTCAAGAATCGTCAAATCATTAAGGATTCGCAACGATTTATGGCTCAGGCTTGCAAAATGGCGGCACGTGGCCGCGATGGCGGCCCGCTGCCGCCATCGATATACGTTAAAAATAAAAAGGCGACACGAGCGCAAACTCGTATCGCCTTGCCTGTCTAGAAGTGAACTACTTCTTCTTCGCGTTCGCCTTCTTCGTGACAGCAGGCTTCTTCGCTGGCTTCGCCTTTGCGGCCACAGCCGCTCCGACGACGACTTCAGCCTCCTTCACCGCGTCTGCAATTGCGGGAGAGAGTTCCTGCGCGGCAGACTCGGCCTCGACGGCTGCCTCTTGCATCGCTGCCGCCTTTGCCTCCATCTCAGCCTTCGCTGCTGCACGTGCCTCCAGTTCAACCTTCGAGGGACGACCGGGTCCTCGACGAACCGGCAGCCCGTCGGGGCCAATCAGAGGAGGGAGCGTCTCCTTTCGGGGTCGCACCTGCGATGTCGGGACAGCAGCAGAGGCGACCGTCTCATGCAGGATCGCCGCCTTCGGGCCCGCCATTACCTTGATCAACTCGTGAATGACGCCCTGCGTTGCGTTCGCAATGACGGTAGTGCCGCCGAGAAGATGGGTCATCGACTCATCTCCCAGAATTACAGCCTGCAATGAGGTCACGTCATGCTGAATCTTGGACAGGCTCTCGAAAACCGCGCTGGCGCGCTCTTTGGTGGTTTCATATTCGGTTTCAAACATATCGAATTACCTCCTTTTTATTTTACTGATGATTCATATTACCATGCGTTTGTCAACGTGTCAACACTTGAAATCGTTTAATTTAGATTAGAAGCGAATGCTACTCCTTCATTCTGACCCACTCGTCAATGTATCCGAGACCGGGCAGGTGTCTCTTGCAGTTCAACCAGAACCAAACTGTTGACCCATTAATCTTTCTGCCCTTAGCATACGCATCTATTGTTGAATTGGTTCGATAGACAATGAGTCCATCGCTCTCTACCTCGTATGCGTATTTAGGCTTGAACGAACTCTTTTGCGCCAATCTGTTGTACCTCCTTTATTGTTTCTCACAATAGAATTCTATCACGCAATACTAAAAATGTCAACACTTAAAACATTTTTGTAAACTGGCGGCACGTGGCCGCGATGGCGGCCCGCTGCCGCCATCGCGGCCATCCGAGGGTCGTAGCGACTCACTCAGACTGTCCAGCGCACAGACCCGTTGGCAATGATGACGGAGGTGTCCGTGTGCGTCTGCGTCTCATCTTCCGACTCTGCAACGGGGTACACTGCGAATCGAGCGCCCTCGTTGTCAGCCTCGAATATATTGCAGTCCATAGACGGGTCGTGTGAGATCGTGGGCCACCAATCGTCACACGGCTCGTTCAGGAACTCCGCAACGCATCTCTCAACGAACTCGCAGATCGCAGAGGTTTCGCCATTTTCGAATACAATCATTCTCTTACTCCTTCACGCTATCTTTTGCGGACGCGAATTTGATGCTCTTTTCGCACTCGATGATGGCCTTCTTCATGTCATCGATTCGGGCCTCTTCAGACTCGATGAATACGTCCCCCGCTCGAACCATAACGTCCACGCAGTCGTATCCGATGTATTTTGCGCACTTATCCTGAAGATAGGCCATCGCGCTGAGCGTCTCGTCGATTCGGGCCTGCGCGGCTTTCGCCTCGTAGGCAAACATGTCCCTCATTCTCTTGTAGCCCTCTGCGGTGACCGCAATCGAGATGGTGAAACCCTGCTCGTTGTTCGACATTGATTCGTACCTCCTTCATTACTGTAGGCTAATTATAGCATCTACAAAAAATGCTGTCAACAATATTGAAGAAATAATTTGAAATAATATGTTTGTTGCAAAGTGGCGGCAGTTGGCCGCGATGGCGGCCCGCTGCCGCCAATGCGGACCGCATCGCTATGCCTAGCGTGTCATCTCCATTCGTAGGCCATGCTCTCGCGGAACGAACCGTCCTCGCTCAGGCAGACCTCGAAGCCGTTTTCAGTTGTCCTCACCTCCTTTGCCTTTGGCCAATAGAGCCACGACAGGCCATCCTTTCCCTCAATCTTGAATGCAATCGCATTCGTCTGGACTCTTGCAACCGTTCGTATCTTGGACAGTTCAGGTGTCAGTTCCTTGCACCAGGAGTGTCTCACGATCTGAATGCGAGCGCCCTCCACGAGTCTACGACGAATCTCTGCCAGTCCGCCCTTCTGATTTACCAAAGCCATAGTCCTCCTTCCAAAATATCATTGCTGCTTTTCGTTTCTGAGCATCCAGAGTCTTGCCAGTTATAGAGCCAGTCATACGGGCCCTGCCCTTCATGCTTACACGAATCATCTTCTGGAATTTTATATTCTGGCATTTGATACTCTAACGTGCATTCAGAATCCAGGCTTTCGGACAGTTCGTCGTAACCTCCTTGAACCATCCTCATCGCCATGTTATACCTCTTCCACATCATTGTACCTCCTTTATATTTGTACTGCCATCTTTATCTCGAAGCAAAACTTTTACCGTTGCCGTCGTTTCCAGCCATGCGACCGCGCCACACGACATCGGCTTGCACGGACTGTAAACAAGTTTACCAGGACCCAAGAATAACACTTCGTGACCGTAATGATTCTCCTTTCCTGATTTGACTGTGAATATCGGGTTGTCCTCATTGTCGTTACGATTCTTTCGAATCATGTGCTGATTCACGTGAATCTTCTTGATTCTGGGCCTCGCTTGCTTCAAGACGGCGGTTCCTCCTTTGTTTTCTAAAACGATTGTATCATGCGACTTCATTACTGTCAACAGTATGAGAATATATTTTTTTTTGCCGCTTGTTCATTGATTCGGCGGCACGTGGCCGCGATCGCGGCCCGCTGCCGCCATTGTGCGCGAAAACAAAAAAGGGGGCGGGATTTGAATCCCGCCCCCTTTCGAGGCTGGCCGCTCTAGTGTTCCAGGAATCGAACGCCCTTTCGCTTGCGAACCTTCGCCGCAGAGGGTTTCTGCGAGAAGCAGAAGGTGCAACGCTGGCACGGCGCGTCTTCCTTCTTCTTCGTCAGCGGGAATTCGTTCGGACGGGTGATGGCAGGGCAGGGAACAGGGTTTGAGTTCGAAGGGGTTTCGCCCATATAGGCCACAGGCAAACCGAACTCCTCCGCCATCTTTTCTGCTCGGTCGACGTTGTCTTCGTCCGCTGAAACCCAGAGGACGAGGTTTGCGGGAACGCTCTTCTGTGACAGGATCTCGCGCAGGATGGTGAACGAACGAGTGTATGCCCAGAAATCGATGCCAGGGTTCAGTTCGCACATTCTGAAGAGGTTCAGCCCGAAATCGACAGAGAAGATGTCTCCCGAACCGAGAAGGCGGATCGAGGTTGCCTTCTTCGGAATCGGCATGTTCAGCAGGCTGGAAGCATCCTCGTTCAAAACCTTCCAATTGTGATCGGTGGTGATCTTCCCGTTCATCAGGTACCGCCCTCGATTTGCATAGCAGACCTTAGTGCATGAATCGGTTGCGCCAGGGCAAGATGTGATGGCGGGAAGATTCAGGCTGTATGCAGTTTTCGTGTTTTCGGACATGCGGGTAGCGAGCATTTGATTGCCTCCTTCATTATACCTCGTGATCTGATTATATACGATTACAGATTACGTGTCAACAGTATGAAGAAGGCATTTTTATTTTTATTGAATCTGTCAATATGGCGGCACGTGGCCGCGATGGCGGCCCGCTGCCGCCAGCGGAGCCACCACGGGCACGCTACTTCTTGGCTCTGTATTTGAGCAGAATGTTCCTCTCTTTTGTCATCCTCACTTCGAACCGCTCGCTTCCGAGGTACGGGATGACGCCGTTCGCGAATTCGTACTCTCCGAGATGCACATATGGCCGGAACATTACCGCAAACCGCTCTCCTCCTCGCTCCACGATCTGGATCACGGTCGCGTCATCATACCCCTCATCGACGCCGGTATCATAGAAGAAGATGTTCACGATGTCGCGAACCTTCATCTCGTCTGCGCTGATCTTCTGCCAGTTTTTCTTCCCCGTGCATTCCATCGTCTGCATCTTTCTTTCCTCCTCCTTCTTCTTATTCTTGGCCCGTGAGACTAATGGCGGCCCGTCGCGCCGAACGCGAATCGCGATAGCGCATGAATTCCCCGTGCGTCTGAACGCTTCCGTCATCGTTCGCGCGGCGAACCGTGTACATACGAGGGCCGAAGGGGCCGCGCTCACTGGTGACGAAATAGCGACCATTATACACCCCAGGAAGGATGCGCGACTTAAAGAAACGCATCGTGTTGCGACTGAAGAAGTAGAAGCCGCCATCTTTGTTTGCATTCTTGATCTGGCTGATGGTGTAGTACATTGTTTTCATTACCTCCTGAAACCAGTATATCATCATTCGAATATACTGTCAACAGTCTCCAATGATTAAATGCATGGCAAATTGTTAAGGATTGACAACAACTTCAGGCTCATTTTGCAAAGTGGCGGCACGAGGCCGCAACGGCGGCCCGCTGCCGCCGCCGCGCGCCGCCATTCACGCGAGGTATATTTTGCCGTCGTCTCCAAAATAGGCATGAATCTCGCCGTACCGGTGGGAGGATTCCGTGAGACTCTTTCCTGTCTCTTCGGGATAGTCTCCATCCCAGAATCCGGCGCCGTGCCGGTTTCGCGTCAGATAGAAGTCGATTCCTGCGCTGTTATCATCCTCGAAAGACTCTTGGTTCGCTTCGTAGAATCTCGTGCAGTCGCTCACGATCTGCCCTTTGGCCTCTTCGGACAGGTCGGATTCCGAAACCTCTGCCTTCTTTGCAAATTCCAGATCCTCATACAGGTATTGTGATTCGACCATGATCATGGCGTCAGTGTATCCCGTGATGAAGTTGTGAAGCATGGCGCTATTCCTCCTCTCCGAATGATACCGTGTGGCACCCGTACGGGCAAACCCATGCCTCGAAGCCGCCGTTATCGCAGGTCGAAAGGCTTTCCGCGCGCTCCCAGATATAATTCGCGAGGCTCTCTTCGACCATTCCGAGGCGTTCGGCCTCCTCTACTGCGGCGCTATACTTCGAGGAGTCGAATTCCTCGTCTCCATCCTCGTGGCAGGCGTGCCACTCGCCATAGGCTTCCAGCAGAAACTTTCGCGACTGCCCATGAAGATTCTCGCAGGCGGCGTCGATTCCCTCATCAGTGTGCGACCATGCCCATGCCATTGATTTATACCTCCTTTTGTTTTGCCCTATCTACAAGTCATTATAGCATCAGCCTAAACTACTGTCAACAGTATTTCAAAAAAAAAGGTTCAAGATAGGCAAAACGGCGGCACGAGGCCGCAACGGCGGCCCGCTGCCGCCACCGCTGGCGCAGTCAGGCCGCCGTAGCGGCGCGGAGTTACGGCATCCGATGAATTCGTGACTTCATCTTCTCTTCGCCGCTCTCGTATACGTCGGGAGGCACCGAGTACGCGAGCCATGGTCCCTCGGTGTCTCCGTCAACCTGTCCGGGGTAGCACGGGGAACACCATTCCCCATTGATGAGCCACTTTGAGCGGGTAACCTGGATGTCGGTCTCGCCCACGATGGCGGAGTATTCGGCGGCGGGGTCCTCCTTATACTTGCCGCTCTCGCCCTTCTTGAACCCGATCAGGATGGTTCCCCGCTCACATGGGCCGCACGAATCGTGGTCCTCATTGTCGCACTGAGAGACGTGCCGCTCCCACGCCAGATCGATGCCGTTCGTGATGTCGTCATCGATCCATGCCATGCGATTCATGCAGAAAACGCCGGTGGTGGGTTTGTTTGTATCAACCTGTACGCCGTAAACGTGAGCGACGCCGGTCACGACGTCGATTGAACCATGATGGGTATAGTGCATTGGTATGTACCTCCTTTTGATTTGCCTATCCACTCCCTGATTATAGCATCCTGTAAAACTACTGTCAACAGCATATTAAAAATAATTACAATGTTCTAAAGTGGCGGCACGAGGCCGCGATCGCGGCCCGCTGCCGCCGTTGCGGGCGCAGTGGGCCGCTCTGCACTACTGCTGGCGGCTTGCGTATCGCCGCAGTGCATCGCGAAGCAGGTTGACATCCTCCCAGGACACCCAACCCGCTACATCATCATGGCCGTACAGATGATCCAGTTCTGGCGCTCCGATTGCAGACGGCTTGATGAACGGGTTCCCGTTGTTATTGCCATCTCGAAGCAGGCCAACCTCTACCGATTTGTAGTCCCCCAGAGGCAGGCCGTCTTCGCGCGGGCTGCAGTAGTGCGATCTTGAAGCCTGAATAGATAGGCGCACGTCGCCGTACTGCTCTGCCTCTCGCCGAAAAGAATTCAACGAAATCTCATCGTAGAAATCGTCAGCGGCGAAGTCATTGCCGTCAATACGGAACACAATGCTGTTGTATCGAAACATGATTACCTCCTATCGGGTTCGGCGCTCGCGTGTGTGTCGCGCGTCGCCCATCCCTTACTATCTGATTATAGCATCACTTATATATACTGTCAACGGTAATAATCAGCAGTTTTGTTAAGGATTGGCAACAATTTCATGCTGAGTTTAGCGAAGTGGCGGCACGAGGCCGCAACGGCGGCCCGCTGCCGCCGTTGCGAGGGCGCTGCCGCCCTACCCGTCATGCAATTCCGTACATCTTTCGCATCAGCCGGCCGCTCTCAGTGTTCGACCGATCGTCAAAAAGAGGAGCCAGGATGTCTCCAGTCATCACCTCCCATGCTGTAGATCCGATCTGATTCTGCCGAACGTCGAAGTAAGACGAGATGGAGTCGGAGGCGACCTGTGCGGCGCGAATTGCATTCCGCGTGATGGTTCGCAGGGAATTGCCCGCCTGCGAGAATACGCTTCCCTTCGTGCCGTATCCGAACAGGATTTGCGCCATTTGCTCCTCAGACGGCTCGCCAGGGTTGAACGGGTCCCACGGCCACCCGAGAGACTCTTTCGCGCTGGCTTTCTCCTTCTCGTCTACTTCGCGCGGCGCAACCATGCTGACTTCCACAGCATACTTTGAGCCAGAAGCCTCGCCGGTGATGGAGTGAATGTCCAAGATTTCCAGGAATATGTACACTCGAATGCCATCCTGATCGATCGGTCCGGACATGAAGGAGTGCGACTCCTGCAGATCGTAGACCTTCCAGTCGCCATGGATGTTGATAGATCCCATCGTATCTGTAAATCGGATCATGGTTTCCTCCTATCGGGTTCGGCGCTCGCGCGTGTGTCGCGCGTCGCCCATCCCTTACTCTCTGAGTATAGCATCATTCGCATATGCTGTCAACAGTCACATAAGGCAAGATTGTTAGGGATCGGCAACAATTTCAGGCTCAGGCTGGCGAAGTGGCGGCACGAGGCCGCAACGGCGGCCCGCTGCCGCCGTTGCGCGCTGTGCGAGGCGCGCTATTCCTCGCGCGAGATCTGGTCAACGATGAACCGCATGAGCAACTTCGTCTCCTGACACACTCCGCAGGGAACCCATCCTTTACCGTTGCACCTCGTGCAACGGGTGCCGTCGTGCATTCCCTCTCCGCATCCTTGGCAATAGGCGCAGTCGTCACGGCCCGTACCGTCGCACCCATCGCAGACGGGCTCCTCTTCCTCGTCTGGCTCCCAGAAGTGATCGAGGATCACCGGGTTATCTTCGCCCTCCTTCCCGTAGGTATAGAAGTCATCCATCGTGAGATAGACCTTCTTATCGAGGTCGATCTTGCTCAGGCGGTCAATGAGTTGGCGCAGGTTCATCTTCTTGTTCTCCTTCTTTTTACTCTTCGTCATCCGCGAGGAACAGCACCGCATTCAGCGAGCGCAGGCTGTCCCCGCCCTTCGCGCGGCGCGGCTTGCGGCCCTTCCCGCGCGCCTTCAGATACTTGTAGTCGGGGTAGCGGTCCCCGTCGCGCTCATACGCGCGCGGGGTAAGGTCTGCGTTACGCTGTGACTTCTGGATGTTTGCCATATCTGCCTCCTTCGGGTCCGACGTGTGTCCCGTCCGCGACCCTCTAAAGGTAGTATAGCATCATTCGCATATGCTGTCAACAGTCACATAAGGCAAGATTGTTAGGGATCGGCAACAATTTCAGGCTCAGGCTGGCGAAGTGGCGGCACGAGGCCGCAACGGCGGCCCGCTGCCGCCGTTGCGCGCCGCAGGACGGGCGGGCCGCGCCCGCCCGCGCCTACTTCCCGCCGAACCGACCGTCAGTCGCGCGCGCGTCCTCTCGCGCGTTGACCGTCGAGAGTCGCTTGCCCTCGCGGTCGGCCATCGCGCGGCGGCGCTGAACCTCGCGCACGGTGGCATTGCCGGGCAGGCGTCCCTCGCGCACGATTCGCCACATCACGCGGAAGATGACCGCTTCGCGGGCGTCCTCCGCAACCTTCGAGCCCTTCGTAGCGCGGAAGCCATTCGCCTCGTTCAGCATCCCCATGTACGCGTAGCGCCCATCGCGGAGTGTCGAGAGGAAGTGGCCGTTCGCCGCCGCTTCAGTCGAGAAGATGAACTTCTCGCCGGTCGCGGTTGCTGTGATCTCGATCTTCCCGCCCTCGGGACGGGAGAGGATCTGAACGATCTCCTGCGGTGTCGGGTTGGAATTGGCCATGGTTGTACCTCCTATGGGGTTCGGCGCTCGCGCGCGTGCCGCGCGTCGCCCGTCCCCTACTCTCCGAGTATAGCATCATTCGCATATACTGTCAACAGTCACATAAGGCAAGATTGTTAGGGATTCGCAACATTTCAGGCTCAGGCTGGCGAAGTGGCGGCACGAGGCCGCAACGGCGGCCCGCTGCCGCCATTAAGTTTAAATAAAAAAAAGGTACCCCATGCGCGTGAGCGCGTGGGGTACGTGGGGTGCGTGGAGCGCTAGCGCACGGCGATCTTCTTCGTGTACCGTGCCGTGGTGTCTCCACCGAAGGGACGGTGAGCGCTATAGACATTGAGTCCGACCTGATTGATCTTGACGCCCCATGCCTTCAGCACGGCGACAGCCTTCTTGAGCAGGCCTTTGACATTCTTGTCATCATGGTTGTAGGCGTAGGCCTTGATGCAGGCCATGCCGGGTCGGTAGGGGCTCATCTCCACGCCGACCTGGACATCGGCCTGAAGGTCATTCAGGATTGCGCTGACGAAGTGGATCGACACTTCGCCCTCGATGACATACTGATAGGATGACGATGCTTTATTCATTTTTTGGGTACCTCCTGTCGGGTTCGGCGCTCGCGCGCGGTGCGCGCGTCGCTTGTTCCCTACCTCATTATTATAGCGACTACAGCATATCATGTCAACGGTAATAGACGGCAGAATTATTAGGGATTCGCAACAATTTCAGGCTAGTTTCGCGAAGTGGCGGCAAGGGGCCGCAACGGCGGCCCGCTGCCGCCGTTGCTTCTGATTAAAATGAAAGGAGCCCGCGCGACCCATTCGCGGGCTCCTTATTGGGTGGATGGTTTACTCCTGCGTGAACCACGCCTCGATGGCCTGCTCGAAGAGGCTTCTGGCCTCTCTCATCGCATCCCTTTTCGACATCCTGTACGATACCGACCCGGCACCCCAGAATCCGCTATGGTCCTGATCATAGTCGGAGGAGCCGAATCTGACGATTGCGTCACCATCCTCTGTCACTTGCAGGCGCACGTCAATGAATTCCGACGCCTCCACGATTGAGTAGTGTCTCCAGACACCATCCTCGCACAGGGAACGCCGCGCGTTAATGCACCCTGTCTCGTGAACCGGCACCCCGTTAACGCGCGCCATTGAACAGGAATTGCAGGGGGCCTGCGTGCGCGCGTAGCGAATGGGCTCCTCCATGTTCTGCCCCTTCTCCCAAATCCATTGCGCGATTCTGCCGAGGATACCGCGCGCGGGGTTTCCTTCCTTCGTGCATACGCCAATGATTGCCTTACTCATGACGGGCATGGTTTCCTCCTATCGGGTTCGGCGCTCGCGTGTGTGTCGCGCGTCGCCCATCCCTTACTCTCTGAGTATAGCATCATTCGCATATACTGTCAACAGTCACATAAGGCAGAATTGTTAGGGATCGGCAACAATTTCAGGCTCAGGCTGGCCAAATGGCGGCACGAGGCCGCAACGGCGGCCCGCTGCCGCCGTTGCGCTCCAGGGCGAGCGGGCCCGCGCCCGCTCGCGCCTACGCCAGGACCGCGAGGACGTCTCGGCGTTCCGAGACCTCGCCGTCCTCGGAGTAGATGTTGACGCGCGCCTCGATGATTTGCGCGCCAGCATTCGTCATCGCGTCGAATGCTACCTGCGCCCGCTCTCGCGGGTCACTCGTGTGGCCATAGACGTAAACCACGATTTCGGTTATGGAGTTGTAGAAGCAGACCGACAGGTTGCTTGCAAGATTGCAGACGTACATCTCGTGAATCAGGTCGCCAACAGCGAATCCGTCGATGTTGGCGCGCAGGACATACTGATATCGTGTCATGGTTGTGCCTCCTATGGGGTTCGGCGCTCGCGCGCGTGTCGCGCGTCGCCCGTCCCCTACTCTCCGAGTATAGCACCTTTCGCATACACTGTCAACAGTCACACAATGCAAGATTGTTAGGGATCGGCAACAATTTCAGGCTCAGGCTGGCCAAACGGCGGCACGAGGCCGCGATCGCGGCCCGCTGCCGCCGTTGCGCGCCGCAGGACGAGCGGGCCGCGCCCGCCCGCGCCTACGTGACAGCGACGCTTTTGCGGCTCACCGTTTTGCCATCTTTATAGGCATACAGCATGATGCTATTGATTTCGGCCCCCATTCGCTTCAGCGAGACAATAGCAGCATCGAGGTAGGCGGTGGGCTCAGATTCGACATCATGGTTGTACAGAAAAAACTTGACATCAACGGTATTGTTGTTTGGAGAGAAATGAAATGTTGCATCCGAGAACGTCCCAACCATGCAGGCGAGGTTGCCAGCATTGGCAAGAGAATGCGACTTCATGCTGGCCAGAACAGCGTATTGATATCGGATCATGGTTTCCTCCTATGTATGGGGTTCGGCGCTCGCGCGCGTGCCGCGCGTCGCCCGTCCCCTACTCTCCGAGTATAGCACCTTTCGCATATACTGTCAACAGTCACAGAATGCAAGATTGTTAGGGATTCGCAACATTTCAGGCTCAGGCTGGCTAAATGGCGGCACGAGGCCGCAACGGCGGCCCGCTGCCGCCGTTGCGCCGCAGGACGGGCGGGCCGTGCCCGCCCGCGCCTACACGCGGTCAACCTCTGCGTCTGCGCAGGCGGCTTCATACTCTTCCTGCGCGATGTCGGCCGTGCCCTTCACCACTCGGGCGGCAACCCTGAACTCCTTCGCGGCCGTCAGGAACACGTCGATGGCGGTCTCGCAGTAGATCGTCATCGCGTCCTCGTCAACGTTCAGCATGCCCTCGATTGCTTCCAGCGCAATCTCGATGGCAGAGACGGCGCCTTCGATGCCGGAGCCCGTTATGCATCGGGCGAACACCATGCGCTCTTTGTAGTCGTTGCGCACGTCTTCGAACAGTTTCTGCAACACGTCTATACGGATCATGGTTTCCTCCTGTCGGGTTCGGCGCTCGCGCGTGCCGCACGTCGCCCATCCCTTACTATTCAAGTATAGCGATGTCGCAGTATGCTGTCAACGGTAATAGACGGAAGAATTGTTAGGGATTCGCAACAATTTCAGGCTCAGGCTGACGAAGTGGCGGCACGAGGCCGCAACGGCGGCCCGCTGCCGCCGCTGCGTCTAAATAAAAAAACGCGCACCACGCGAGCGTGGTGCGCGTGGCGCGCGGGATACGCGAGTGCTATCCATTCGGCATCAGGAGGAGAGCCGTATGCGCCTTTTCGAACTCCTTCTCTGCGGCGATGAATGCCGCGACCGCCTTCTTGTGTTCGGCCGCGACGAATACCGCCACCGCCTTGAGACCATTGGCGGCGATCGCCTCCGTCACTGCGCCGTTCTGCACGGCATACTTCGCCGCCCAGTAGGCATTCCACCCGCCCCCCTCGATCGTGCCCAGGAGGCGGCTAAGGCCGCACTCCACGGCGTAGGCATCCTCCATCTTCTGATAGGCGACTGCGACATTGGCGCGCGCCGCCACGATGGCAGGATGCTGCTTGGGTGATGCGTTGAACTGCATGGTTCCTCCTTCGGGGTCGGCACGTTGTCTGCCCGCGCCCCGTAAGACAATAATAGCAGTTTTAATGTTGTTTGTCTACAGTCTAAATGTTACAGTTTAGTAATAATCGCAAAACGATTAAATGGCGGCACGGGGCCGCAATCGCGGCCCGCTGCCGCCGTTGCGGCCGAATAAAAAAATGCGCCACTCGCGAGGGGCGCGAGGGGCGCGAGAGGCGCGATGGTCGCGAGGGGCGCGTCACTCGCGCTCGTTGCGAGCGCGGCGAGCGTTCTCGCTCGCGCGTCGGAGGCGAGCGGTCGCACGCTTCACGCGCGCCTTCGCATTCTTCTCCGCGCTCCCTTCGAACCAGGGCCAGTCTTGGTTCGCGAGGCTCTCCTCAGCCTCTTCGAGCGCGATGCGCGCCTCGTACTCTCTGATGTCCTCGCGCGCATCGCGCGCGGCGTCCGTGTTCGAGAAGCGAAGACGCGCGCGCGCCTCTCCGCGCTCAGCGAGTGACAACAGGTTCTCCATCGGTACGCTGAAGATAATCTTGACGTAGCGCATGGTTCCTCCTTCGGGCCCGACGTGTGTCCCGTCCGCGACCCTGTGAGACAACTATAGTGCATGGCGGAATGACTGTCAACGGTGCTGGAAACATTCGTTAGGAACGGCTTCACGACAGGGTTCGCGCGCGATCATGATTCGCGGGCAATTGACCAGATGCGGCGGCACGAGGCCGCAATGGCGGCCCGCTGCCGCCGTTGCGGCTAAATAAAAAAAAGTCGCACCACGCGCGCGTATTGCGCGTAGTGCGCGGGCGCGCAGAGCGACTTAGAAGGGCAGAGAGTTTAGTAACGACTGGAACGACTTCTCCACCCGCTCTGCCTGTCGTTTCTCGAACTGCTCCCAGCGGTAGAAGCCGAGGGCGAGAGCGTACATTACCTCTTCGTCGCTGGGCTCAGGAATGATGGTAGGGCGCTCGCTTTCGAGCATGATGGTGAGGTCATGACGGCGCACAGCCGTCTTGTCGAAGTCGCGATCTCTGTAGCACGAGTTGCAGAACTCCCACGCGTACTGCGTGACAGCCAAGAGGTACTCCTTCTTGGTGAGGACGAGTTCCTTGTCTTGGTTCATGGTTGGTTTCCTCCTGCGGGGTCGACGCGTAACCCGTCCGCACCCCGTGGGGGAGACTTCCTATTCGCGAAGGCATTCTCCTGCTAACAATAAAATGTTAGAATTTCCTAACAATTCAATATATGGCGGCAACAGGCCGCAACTGCGGCCCGCTGCCGCCATCGCGAGCCGCCGTTGCGGGAAGAATCATGCCCATCCGATAAACCTGTTGTGACAGATCGCCTTCTCTGCCAGATCCTTCATCTGCATCAGGCGCTGATTGGTGTACCCCTCGCGGCGTCCCATGTCGTACACGGTGGGACCGTCTGGAATCTTGTTCACCGTTGCGCAGATTCCCTCGTCAGGGACATCGGCGTGAATCGCGCGAATCACGCGAACCAGGAATTCGGTTGCGTCCATCGTTCCCATCTCGAATTCATAGCGTCCGTCAGGGATTCCAATTCTCTGCATCACTACTCGCGCGTTCGAGTAGTTCATCTGAACCTCTGTGGGATCTTCGGTGAACGTATACTCGCCATCATCGTCGGAGTAGGTTTTCTTCTGCGCGAACGGGCTGTCGGACATAGAGATTACGAGACCCATGTTGCCTCCTTAGACGGGTCGACACCGTGTCGTGTCTGCGTCCCGTAGGAATGTATTCCTGTTTTCATTTGAATTCTCCTGCTGAATAAAAAATGTTATTATTTCTTAACAATTCAATATTTGGCGGCAACAGGCTGCAACCGCAGCCCGCTGCCGCCACTGAGTCTGAATAAAAAAAGGCGCGCACCGCGTGATGGCGGTGCGCGCGGTGCGCGTCGGGGATTAGTAGGAGCGATACATCGATTCTTCCAGACGGCGCCACATCTCGCGTTCGTAGGCCATCTCGGCTTCCTCTCTGTCGCGTTCGTAGATACGAACGCGGATGTGGACATCAATCTCGTCGAGGTCGTAGGCCTTCATCGCGCCGGAACCCTTGCACTTGTCGCAGGGAACGTCGAATGCGCCGTTCGCCATGTCCTCGAAGAATTCGGGATCCTCGTTAATATCTTCGGCGGTGAACACGGCACCGGCGAGGCCTCCGCGCAACGTCTTGCCGGTGCCGTCGCAGAAGGAGCAATCCTCCCATGTGGCAGGCAGGGAAAGCGTGATTCGGTTGTCATCTTCGTCATAGTACGAGAATGCCTTGTAGGGCATGGGTGCCTCCTTCGGGGTCGACGCGTAAACCCGTCCGCGCCCCGTGAGGAAGACTTCCTGTGTTCGCAGGCATTCTCCTGCTAACAATAAAATGTTAGAATTTCCTAACAATTCAATATATGGCGGCAACAGGCCGCAACTGCGGCCTGTTGCCGCCACTGAGCCTGAATAAAAAAGGCGCCCCTCGCGAGGGGCGCGAGGGGCGCGCGGTGCGCGGTGCGCGCGATGGCGGTGCGCGCGGTGCGCGCGAGGGCGAGGTTTCAGATGGAGTCCCAAAACTCCTTCACCGTTTCGATGAAGTCTTGGGCCGTCTGCTTCTGCCACTCCAGATCGAACTGGAACTCCTCCAGACCGATCTGAACCGACCGTCCAACCTCCTCGTCGCTGAGGCCGCCCTGCTTGACCAGGACGGTCAATGCGGCGACCGCATCCGCCACCGGATCGTCGCTGGGGCCGTCCTGGCCCTCATCCATGCGCGCCTGAAGGAGCGCCCACTGGCGCGCCTTCAGGAGTTCGTAGGTGGCGATTGCCACCTCCATCGTGGTGAATGGGCTGCGAAAGAAATCCTTGCGCATGCTTCCTCCTTCGGGCCCGACGCGTGTTCCGTCCGCGACCCTGTAAGACAACTATAGTGCATGGCGGAATGTCTGTCAACAGTATTGACGACATTCGCCAGAAACGGCTTCACGGTAGGCGTTCGCGCGACGGTCTGCAGGCGAACCCTCCCAGGCGTTCGGCGGACGCGTTCCAGGCGTTCGGGCGACGGTCTGCAGGCGAATCCCCCCAGGCGTTCGGCGGACGCGTTCCAGGCGTTCGCGCGACGGTCTGCAGGCGAACCCTCCCAGGCGTTCGGCGGACGCGTTCCAGGCGTTCGGGCGACGGTCTGCAGGCGAACCCTCCCAGGCGTTCGGCGGACGCGTTCCAGGCGTTCGGGCGACGGTCTGCAGGCGAATCCCCCCAGGCGTTCGGCGGACGCGTTCCAGGCGTTCGCGCGACGGTCTACAGGCGAACCCTCCCAGGCGTTCGGCGGACGCGTTCCAGGTGTTCGCGCGGCGCGGTCAGATATGGCGGCAACAGGCTGCAACCGCAGCCCGCTGCCGCCACTGAGTCTGAATAAAAAAAAGGCGCAACCCGCGCGCGGGTTGCGCGGGTTGCGCGGGTTGCGCGGGTTGCGCGGGTTGCGCGGGTTGCGCGGGTTGCGCCTACGTGCGCGAAACCTTCTTCGTGTATCGCGCGATGGTGTTGCCGTTTGGACCGAAGGGGCGACGAACGTCGTACACGTTCAACCCGAGAGTGTGCAGGGTTCCCCAGGCCTTGACGGCGCGAACGGCCATCGTGAGGAGACCTCTCACGTTCTCGCCGTGGTCGCTGTAAACGTACACGATGGCGTCCACGCTGTCGGGGCGGAAATGCGAGGCTTTCATGTCCACGGTGAAGGTGCCGCGCACCTCGTTGAGGAGCGCGGTGACATTGTACGTGGGCACCTCGCCTCTGATGCTGTACTGAAACCGGTGCGTGTTGCTCATGGTTGGTTTCCTCCTGCGGGGTCGACGCGTAACCCGTCCGCACCCCGTGGGGGAGACTTCCTGTGTTCGCAGGCATTCTCCTGCTAACAATAAAATGTTAGAATTTCCTAACAATTCAATATATGGCGGCAACAGGCCGCAACTGCGGCCCGCTGCCGCCTTTTTATTTTTTTACAAAAAAAACACGCCGAAAGGCGTGTAGTCTTTGTCATTCCGTTTATTCTTTTGGCAAGAAGGTGTAGTCGGCGTATTCGCCTTCAGGCCACCAGTTTCCGTCCTCAGCGTACCACAGGCGTGCCGTCGTGCCCGCTATGAACGTCCAGTCTTGCGCAGCCTTGATTGCGTCGTGTTCTGTCGGGAATGTTCGCTCCACGAATTCATCTCCTGACAACTCACCGATCATTAGCCATTGATGCAGCATGGTTTCCTCCTGCGGTCCGGCGCCTTCTCGCGCCTGCGACTAGATTTTAGGTTTTTTGATTTAATCGTATCATCGTTTTTTAATCTGTCAATAGTTTTTAGAATATTTAAAATTTAATATATGGCGGCAACAGGCCGCAACTGCGGCCCGCTGCCGCCTTTTCTGGCGTCCAAATGAAAGGGGCCCGCATCCCCCGAGCGGGCCCCTTATGCTACACGCCGTAGATCCCGATGGGATCTTTGTCGAAAACCTCTCTGCACGAAGGGTCCGCTACGTGATCCCACTCGTACACGTGCGCGGCTTGCCCTTCGGCCCGCGCGGCTTCACGGGCCGCCTGACGAGCCTCCATCTCATCGTTGAACCAGTTTTCCTCTGTGCAGGTCATGATGTACCACATGGTTTCCTCCTACGGCCCGACGCCTTTCGCGTCCGCGACCAGTTTTGAATTTATGGTTTTTTGATTTAATTGTATCACAACTTTTATGTTTGTCAACAGTATTTAAAAAACTTATTAATCATAAAACTGGCGGCAAAAGGCCGCAACTGCGGCCCGCTGCCGCCTTTGCCTTCGCAAAAACAAAAGGGGCCCGCGCGACAGCGCGGGCCCCTGGGCGGGTCATGCGTCTGCTAGCAGCAGCCGCAGCAGGGAGCGTCTTCGCAGCGCTCGTAGAGATCGCCATGATGACGGCGCTCCTGCGCTACGATGATCTCGATCAGCGACTCGTCGATCTTCTCGAAGTCGTAGACCTTGGCGGCTCCGGAGCCATTGCAGTCCTTGCACGGGACGTTGTAGACGCCGCGCGCAAGGTCCTCGAAGAAGTCTGGATCGTCGTAGCGGTCCTCTGCCGTGAAGACAGCGCCAGACAGGCCGCCTGCCAGGGTCGAGCCAGACCCGTAGCAGAAGTGACAGTCCTCCCATGTCGCAGGGAGGGAGACGGTGACGAGTTCATCGTTCTCGTCGTAGTACGAGAGTGTCTTTTGGGGCACGGGGTCCTCCTGGAGCAACGGGTTTGCGCACCTGTGTGACGATCCCCGCTTTTTCGAGTGCGGAGCGACTCACGCCGGGGTCTGCCGTTGAACGTATCAAGTGTAGCAGAAGGTCAATTATTCGTCAACAGCATGGCGTTCAGTCAGGGGTCACACGGCAGCGCGAGCGGGCTCGTAGGCGACCAGGGGTCACACGGCAGCGCGAGCGGGCTCGTAGGCGACCAGGGGTCACACGGCAGCGCGAGCGGGCTCGTAGGCGACCAGGGGTCACGCAGCAGCGCGAGCGGGCTCGTAGGCGACCAGGGGTCACGCAGCAGCGCGAGCGGGCTCGTAGGCGA